>Ga0335082_10002216_pt1 | contig 20900 bp, 17 predicted proteins | sample Lox_Sample_41_FD_206718 | JGI IMG/M metagenome (GOLD analysis project Ga0335082, IMG submission 206718) | Soil microbial communities from Loxahatchee National Wildlife Refuge, Florida, United States - Lox_Sample_4.1 | ecosystem: Environmental > Terrestrial > Soil > Wetlands | place: USA...
TGACACGGCTGGAACCACGCCAGGCCGCCATCGTCGAGAGCCGGTTCTTCGGTGGCCTGGAGATGGCTGAAATTGCCGGCCTGCTCGGCATCTCCGAAGCTACGGCGTTGCGGGACTGGCGGGCGGCTAAGGCGTGGTTGGGGAAGGAACTTCGGCGGGGACACTGAGTCTTTCACTTTGAGGAACTGAGCTTGGACAGCACACGCTGGCAGCGGATTCAGAACTTGTTTCACGACGCCGCCGACCTGCCCGCGTCCCAGCAGCATGCTTTCCTGCGCGCCGCCTGCGCTGGCGACGAAGAGTTGTTCTGCCATGTCCTGGCCATGCTGGAGGAAGACTCGAAGGGGACAACGCTGCTCGATCGCGGGCTGTCTGAAGTGGCTCACGAAACCCTGAAGGAATCTTCCCCCGCCACTCAGCCGGCCAAAGAGTTCGGTCCCTACCGCACCCTGGGTTTACTCGGAGAGGGCGGCATGGGGGTGGTTTATCTGGCCGAGCGAATCGATCTGGGCAACCAGGTCGCACTGAAAATTCTGCGCGATGCCTGGCTCTCTCCCGCCCGCCGCGAGCGTTTTGCCAGCGAGCAGCAAACGCTGGCCCAACTGAACCATCCCTCTATTGCCCGTCTGTACGACGCGGACACGCTCCCCGACGGCACACCGTGGTTTGTCATGGAGTACGTGGAGGGGATCCCGCTCACGGCATACTGCACCAAACATGCCTGCTCGATCCAGCAGCGGCTGCAGCTATTCCGGCAGGTCTGCGAAGCGGTACAGTTCGCCCACCAGCACGCCATCATCCACCGCGATCTGAAGCCCTCGAACATTCTGGTAAAGGACGACGGCACGGTAAAGTTGCTCGACTTCGGCATTGCCAAGCAGGTGGAGAGCTTGGATATGCCGGTCGATCAGACCATGACCGGGCTTCGGCTCATGACGCCCGCCTATGCCGCGCCGGAGCAGATTCGCGGTGAGCGTGTGGGAATTCACACCGACGTCTATTCGTTGGGTGTCATTCTCTACGAATTGCTGACGGACCAACTCCCGTTCGACTTGACCAACCTGACTCCGGCGGAGGCGGCCACCATAGTTACCGAGCATGAGCCGGGCAAGCCGTCGGCGGCGGCCAAGCGCACCGGCAAGATCTCGAAGATGCCGTCGATCGGCAAGGCCGCTTGGGCCGACCTCGACGTGCTTTGCCTGACCGCGATGCACAAGGACCCACGGCGGCGCTACCGATCAGTGGAGGCGCTCACTCGCGACGTCGATCACTATCTCGCTGGCGAACCGCTGGAAGCGCGCCCCGACAGTTTGCGCTATCGCGTGGGCAAGTTTGTGGGCCGCCATCGCAAACCGGTCCTCGCTGCCGCGCTGGTCACGGCACTGGTCTTGGGCATGGCAGCTTTCTTTACCGTGCGTCTATCGAGGGCGAGGAAGCTCACCATGGAGGAAGCGGCAAGGACCCAACGGGTGCAGACCTTTATGATGAATTTGTTCCAGGGAGGAGACGAAGCCGCCGGCCCGGCCGACGACCTGCGGGTGGTGACGCTGATCGACCGCGGCGTGCAGGAGGCGCAGGGACTCAACAGCGATCCCAAGGTGCAGGCGGAACTCTATCTCACACTTGGGGACATCTACCGCAAGCTGGGTAAACTCGACCGCGCAGAGCCTTTGCTTAGCCGGGCGCTGGGACAGCGAAAGACGCTGTTTGGTCCCGAAAGCCCCGAAGTCGCAGAGAGCCTGGTCGCGATGGGTGAACTGCGCTCCGACCAGGCCCAACTGGAAGAAGCTGAAAAACTGGTGCGCCAGGCACTTGAGATCGACAAGCGCCGCCTGCCGCCTGGTCATCCTGCCCTGGGCAAGGCCACCGCAAGCCTGGGAACGATCCTGGAAAACCGTGGCGATTATGAACAAGCCATTCAGGTGCTCAATGAGGCGGTTCGCCTGCAATCTATGCCCGGAGTGGCGGAAACCGATCTCGGCGTCTCGCTGAGCGAACTGGCCAACTCGCACTTTTACGCGGGGCACCTCGACATTTCCGAGGCGATTAATCAGCGAGTGTTGTCGATTGACCGACGGATCTACGGGGAGCGCCATCCCCAGGTCGCCAACGACCTGATTAACCTGGGTGCCATCCAGTTCGAAGAGGGTCACTTCGCCGAGGCGGAAAAATACCAGCGCCAGGCGCTCGATATCACGGAAGGGTTCTATGGTAAGAGCCATCCCGAGACCGCCTCCGCGATGACATTGCTGGCACGCACCCTGGTTAACGAAAAGCGGCTCGACGAGGCGGCAGAGTTGCTGAAGGGCGCATTGGCCATCCAGGAACAGGTCTATGGAAAGGTGCACCCCCGGGTGGCTTCCGCCGTCAATGAACTCGGCCGGGTCGCCCAGCAACAAGGCAAGCTGCCGGAAGCCAAAGCCGACTTCCAGCGCATGACCGACATCTATCGCCAGGTCTACAACGGAAAGCACTACTACATCGGCGTGGCCCTGTCGAATCTGGCGGGGGTGTATGTCGAGGAGAAAAAGTACGCCGACGGCGAGCGCTTGTTTCGGGACGCGCTTGCCATGTATTCCCAGACCCTCTCGCCGGGCCACCAGTTGTTTGGAATTGCCCGCGTACGCCTGGGGCGGACTTTGTTCCTGGCTCACCGCTATGCGGATGCAGAAGCCGAGAGCCGCGCCGGATTGGAAATCTTGGCCAAGCAGGCCAGCCCGTCAAAATACTGGCTCGATAAGGCACGCTCCGATCTGGCGGAGGAGTATGAGGCCTTGCATCAACCGCAGAAAGCAGCAGAATTTCGCGCCGAGCTCGCCACTACCGCCAAAAAGTAGCTAACCTTTAGCCGGCTGGCCCTTTTTTTCGACCTTCGCCCAGGTGTCTTTCAGTGCCACCGTGCGATTGAACACCGGCTTGCCTGGCTTCGAATCTGGATCCACGCAGAAGTATCCCAGCCGCTCAAATTGAAAACGGCTGCCCGGAGCGGCATTCGCCAGCGAAGGTTCGAGTTTGCAACCGCTCACGGTCTCCAGCGAGTTCGAGTTCAGATTGACGGTGAAGTCCTGGCCCTCTCCCACGTTGTCGGGATCCGGCTTGTTGAAGAGGGTTTCGTAGAGCCGCACTTCGCTGTTGATCGCATGCGCAGCTGAGACCCAGTGGATGGTTGACTTCACCTTTCGTCCGTCCGGCGCGTTGCCGCCGCGAGTGGCAGGGTCGTAAGTGCAGTGGACCTCGACGACTTCCCCTTTGTCGTTTTTCACGACCCTTGTACAAGTGATGAAATATCCGTACCGCAGACGTACTTCTCTTCCGAGAGAAAGACGAAAGTATCCTTTCGGCGGATCTTCGCGGAAATCATCCTGCTCAATGTAGAGCACTTTGGAAAACGGGACTTTACGCGTTCCCGCCGCGGGGTCCTCAGGATTGTTAACCGCGTCCATCTCTTCGACCTGGTTCTCGGGATAGTTGTCGATGATTACTTTCAATGGCCGCAGAACGGCCATGACCCGCAGCGCGTGTTTGTTGAGGTCCTCGCGCACGAAGTGTTCGAGCATGGCGAGTTCGACGATGCCGTTGGTGCGCGACACTCCTGCCGCCGTCACAAAATTGCGGATCGCTTCGGGCGTGTAACCGCGACGGCGCATGCCGCTGAGCGTCGGCATGCGAGGGTCGTTCCAGCCAGACACTCGGCCCTGTTCCACAAGCTGGCGCAGCTTGCGCTTGCTCATCATCGTGTAGGTAAGGCTCAGGCGGTCAAACTCGATTTGCTGCGAAGGGAAGATTCCCAACTGCTGGATAAACCAGTTGTAGAGCGGCTGGTGATCGGCGAATTCGAGCGAGCACATGGAGTAAGTGATCTTCTCGAGCGAATCCGACTGTCCGTGGGCGAAATCGTACATCGGGTAGATGCACCACTTGTTGCCGGTGCGGTGATGCTCGGCGTGCAGAATCCGGTACATCACCGGATCGCGCATGTTGAGGTTGGGTGAAGCCATGTCGATCTTGGCGCGCAGCACGCGCGACCCATCGGGAAATTCACCGGCTTTCATGCGCTCGAACAGGTTCAGGTTCTCGTCGACCGGACGGTTGCGGTAGGGGCTGTCCTTGCCCGGCTTGGTCAGGGTTCCACGGTATTCGCGAATCTCGTCGGCGGAAAGGTCGTCCACATAAGCTTTGCTAGCCTTGATCAGCTGGATGGCCCAAGCGTAGAGCTGATCGAAGTAATCGGATGCGTAGAAGAGGCCGTCCCAGTGGAAACCGAGCCACTTCACGTCTTCCATGATTGACTCGACGTACTCGACATCTTCCTTCTCGGGGTTGGTATCGTCGAAGCGCAGGTTGGTGTGGCCGCCGAACTCGTCCGCCAGGCCGAAGTCGAGGCAGATGGCCTTGGCGTGGCCGATGTGCAGATAGCCGTTGGGCTCGGGAGGAAAGCGGGTCTGAACCCTGCCGTTGTATTTGTTGGTCTTCAGGTCTTCACGAATGATGTCGCGGATGAAATTCGAGGGACGAGGCTCGGCGGGCGAATTCGTGCCGGTTGTCTCCTCGGTTGGATTCACAGGTTTCATTCTCTTTGATCTTATCGCAAGAAATACGAGGTAGGAAAAACCGGAAACCACAGAGGGCACAGAGGATCACGGAGCTTTGTGAGGTGTTCTCTGTGCCCTCGGTGGTTAGCTGATTTACTTACCCATGGTCACCACCACCCGGAACCTGGCCTTTCCACTCATCATTCGCGCGTAAGCCTCGGCAGCCTTCTCAAGAGGATAGCGCTCGATCATAGGGCGAACACCAGACAGGGCACTGAAGCGCAGCGTATCTTCGGAATCCATCGCCGTGCCCGAAGGCCAGCCCTGGATGGTTCGGCGGGGGAGAAGAAGTTGCAGCACGGCGAAAGTGAGGGGCTCCGCGCCCGCGCCGACAACCAGCAGCTTGCCGCCGGGAGCGATGCCATCCACTAGGGCCGACATGGACTTTGAGTCGGGAGCGGTGCCCACCACCAGGCGTGCCCCGCCCAGCTTTTGCAAGGCGGCGACTGGATCTTCCGCAGCGGTGTCGATATAGCTGTGCGCGCCGAGCTTGCGGGCCAGGGTTTCTTTGTCGCCGCCCCGCCCAATGGCCACGGTGCGAAATCCCATTTGGCGGGCGTATTGAATTCCCAGGTGACCGAGGCCGCCGATCCCCTGCACCGCGACAAGGTCTCCCGCCCTCACCCCCGCATTACGCATGGAATTGAAGACCGTAATGCCGGCACACATCAGGGGAGCGGCTTCATCGGCCGGCAACTCGTCGGGCATGGCCGCCACGGCTTCAGCCGGCACCACGACGTACTCCGCATAGCCTCCATCGAAGTGGATGGCAGTAATCTTTTCATTGCGGCACAGGATGAAGTCGCCGCGGCGGCAGGGATCACACACAAAGCAGTGCCCGCCATGCCAACCGACGCCGACGCGCTGCCCCGGTTTCCACTGGGAGACGTCGGCGCCGACCGCATCGATGCGGCCGGCAATTTCATGGCCAGGAATGCGGGGATACTGTTGGCCAGGCCAGATTCCCTCTTTCACGATGACATCGCTGTGGCAGATGCCGCAGGCTTCGACCTTGATCCGTACTTGGTTTTTACCCGGTTCAGGGACCGGACGCTCGACAACCTCGAAATCTCCGTGCGGCTTGCTGACTTGAACGGCTTTCATGTTCGGCATCTTTTCATCCTCTAGAGAAGCTAAGCATAGACGGGAAAGGTTGATGGTGAAACGAATGTAGACAAAGCTATAGATTGCCAGTCAACTGGCGAGGTTGCAGAAATCAAGCAGTGGGCTGGCGCATCTTCTCGGACGCCTGTGCGATTCTCGCGAGGACTGCCGGCTTGCCCAGCACTTCCAGCGTCTCAAACAGCGGCGGCGCATTCTTTCTGCCGCACACGGCCACGCGGATGGGTTGGAACATCTGCCCGGCTTTAAGGCCCAATTCCTGGGCAGCGGCCCGGAGTGACGCATCCAGCGGGTCGTGGGCGAACTCGGTGTTTCCCAGAACCTCGCGGGCTTTAAGCAAAACCTTTACGGCCATCGCGGCGTCGCCTTTTTGTGGAATGAGTTCCGCGGGATCGTACGGCGGCAACTGTTCGACAAAGAAGAAGTCGGCGGCTGTAAGCACATCGCGCAGAAACTTGATGCGCTCGCGAATGAGCGGGGTGATGCGCAGCATCCTGGCGGAATCAGCGGTCCATCCCTTTTCCTGAACAATGGGCAGCAGCCGGGCGCTGAGATCTTCGACCCCCAGCCCGCGGATATGCTCGGCGTTCAACCAGACCGCCTTGGGGTCGAACGTCTCTTCCGGATATGCTTCCTGCGGGATCGAGAGGCTCCCGCTGGCCTCTTTGAAATTCACCACCGTATTCGCCCGGTTGATGCCTTCGAGAGAGAAGGCCTCAACCAGTTCCTGCTGAGTCATCTTTTCGCGGTTGTCCTTGGGCGACCAGCCGAGCAGGCACAAGAAGTTGATGAAGGCCTCCGGCAGGAAGCCTGCATCCCGGTAGGTGGTGACGCTGACCACCGGCCCATGCTTCCGCTTAGAAAGCTTGGTGCCGTCCGGCGCAACCAGAAGCGGCAAATGCGCGAACTGCGGAGGCTGAGCGCCCGCGGCCTCGAAGATCAGCACGTGCTTGAATGTATTGGTCAGGTGGTCCTGACCGCGGATGATGTGGCTGATGCGCAGGTCCGCGTCATCGGCGCAAGAGGCCAGATGGTAGGTTGGCATACCATCGCTGCGCAGCAACGCGAAATCCTCAATGTCCGCAGCTGACTTCGCCTGTTCCCCATACACAGCGTCGGAAAAACGTACCGGGCGGCCGCTCTCGCGCGGCACCCGATAACGCAGGGCGAAGGGCTCCCCGGCAGCGGCCCGCCGGTCGCTTTCTGCCCGCGACAGCTCCGGCATCCCCGGGTTGAGGAGCCAGGTACCGGCCGCACCAGATTTTTCGGCTTCCCCGGCATGGGCGGGAGTGAAATCCCTGTACGCCAAGCCCTTTTCAAAGATTCCCCAAGCCATCTTGCGGTGGAGTTCCAGACGCTCGGACTGCTTGTACTCTTCGTCCCAACCCAGGCCCAACCAGCGAAGTCCTTCAAAAATCGAGCTTACGGAGGCATCGGTATTACGCTCAACGTCGGTATCGTCGAGCCGCAAGATCACGGTCCCGCTGTTATGCCGGGCATAAAGCCAATTGAAGATGAAGGTCCGGGCGCTGCCGACATGCAGAAATCCGGTGGGTGACGGGGCAAACCGGACGCGCGGGCCGTACCCCGACGCCCCTGGATGGGTAGAAGAGTTCATGCAGAGTGGCCGGCTTCGATGTTACGGGCGGGGTGAAAACAGCGTCAAGCGGCCAGACCTGGCAAGTGCCTTTAGTAACCACCTTAGATTACTAACAGCGTGCAGGCGGCCGGAGGGTGTCATCTAATGTATTGTGTTGCCTGGAGTCGTGTGAAACGATAACACTCACCGAATCCTTGGGCGTGCTTTTGGAAGGGTGGAAGGTCCCTCCCCCAGCGTCATGAGTAACATCGCCGCCAGTATGGTCGTTGTACCGGGGCTGGTCGCCCTGCTGCTGTTTCTGCTCTTCACCTACCTCTATGAGCAGAGCCGGCAGCAATATTTTGGCGCCTGGCAACTGGCCTGGGCGTTCTACACCCTGCACTATGGCCTCGATGCCTGGGATGCCTTTCATCAGCCCACACCGCTGATTTCGTTTTTCGGCTCGCTCCTGCTGGTGGGCATGGCAATTTGTATTTACGTGTCCACGCGGCTGATGCGCGAAAAATTCCGCCCGCGGTGGGATGACGGGCTGCTGGCCACGGCAGGAGTAGTGCTGGCCTGGTGGAACCTGCGGACGCTGGCCACGATTGGTGCTTTCGAAGGTGGCCCCTACCACATGCCGCATCTGCCCCTCGATGTGGGTATGGGCGTTCTGCTTTTGTACTGCTCTCTTTATTTTTACCGGCACGCCCATCGCAAGAATTCGCTGGCCTTCAAGCTGCTAGCGATCTCTTTGGCACTGTGGGCGGTGCTGATGATTTTCGGGGAGCTGCGCAATCCCTTCCTTCAGATGTTTGGCACGGCCGGGCATTTCCTGGGTCCGATCCCGCAAATGCTGCTCGGGGTTGCCATGGTGATGGTGCTGTTCGAGAACGAGCGCAATGCAGTACAGGAAAACGCCCTGGCTTTCTCCACTCTGGGAGTGGATCCGACCCGGCTGCTTTCGGCCGAGGATTTGACTCCCAGTCTGCAAAGCATGCTCGACCGGTTGGTGGCGCCGTTGCCCACGGGGCGGGCGCTGATCTACATCTCCGAGCGCTGGCGGGCGATTCTGCCTTCGGTGCAACGGGGGTTTTCTTCGGAACTCATCGGCAAGATGGAAAAAACCGGCGCTGGGGAGTACATCTCTGAACTTGCCTACCGGCGCGGCGGATTCGTGACCTTCCACAATGTGGCTGAGATGTCCGAGCCCTTGCCCGCATTTCCCGGGGCGCGGTTCGAGCAATTCCGGCAAGTCCTGGCGGAAGAGAACATCCGCAACATCACGGCAGTCAGCCTGCAGACCCGGGAGCACAATTTCGGGATCATCTTTTTCCCGCACGCCGCGCGCCGTATGTTCGGCTCCTCGAACCTGCGCCTCCTGATCGGCCTGGCATTGCAGATTGGTCTGACTCTCGAAAACTACGTGGTTATGCACGATGCGCAACGCCGAACGAAAGAGTACGAACTCCTGACCCAGATCGGGCAGGCCATCAGTTCCCGCCTGGACCAGGATGAGATTCTGCGTACCGTGCATAAAGAACTGGGGCAGATCTTCAGCACCAGTGACTTCTACGTTGCCTTTCAGGAGGGCGATGAAATCCGTTTCGAGTTCGAGATGGAACAGGGTGAATTGCGCCCTAAACGCTCGCGGAAGGTGGACAATGGCCTGACCGAGTACATCCTGCGCACCGGACAACCTCTGCTCATTCACTCGGGCCTGGAAAAAGCCCGCGAGAGGTTGGGCACGACCTATATTCCACCTCGCCCGGCAATGTGTTTTTGCGGGGCGCCCATTCTGCTGGGCGGCAAACCCGCCGGGGTGATGGCCGCCATGAACATGGAGCGGGAGCACGTGTTCGAGGAGCGGGACCTGGAAGTGATGCAGACCGCGGCCGGCCAAGTATCGGTCGCGGTCGAGAACGCGCGTTTGTTCGCCGAAGAACAACGCCGTTCCCGGCAACTCGGATTTCTCAACAATATTTCGAAGACTGCTATTTCCAGTGAAGACGCCGAGCAAATGCTGCTGGAGATTGTCGCCCATATCCAGAAGAACTTCCGTTTCGATCACATTGGTATCGGGATCTTCGACTACGCGCGGAAGGACATCGAGATTAAGGCCGAGGCCGGCGCGACGGCTGCCGCTCTGGGCAAGCGCATCCCCCTGGGGACCGGGATCGTGGGGCGGGTGGCGCGTACCGGCGAGAGCGCTCTGGTACAGACCTCGGGTGACGCTCATCTGCAGGGCGTGCTGCCGGATTCGCGTTCCGTCCTGTGCATCCCCATCACCTACGGCGACACCTTGCTGGGCGTCCTCAACGTGGAGAGCCACACGGAGGACGTGTTCTCACCCGACGACGTCTTAATCATGAACACGCTGGCCGACTTGCTGGCCACAGCGCTGCACAATTCCTTCGTATTCCAGAAGCTGCAGCAGCAGTCCATTACTGACGGACTGACCGGCATCAAGACGCGGCGCTTTTTCTGGGAGTCCCTTACCTCGGAGTGGAAACGCGCTTCGCGTTCGGGCCGGCCGTTCTCGGTGGTGTTGATCGATCTCGACAAGTTCAAGGAAGTCAATGACAGCCTGGGCCATCTGGAAGGGGACCTGGTGCTGGCGCGGGTCGGCCGTCTGCTGGAGCAGAAGTGCCGCCAGTCCAACGTGGTCGCGCGATACGGGGGCGACGAATTCATCATCCTGATGCCGGAGACCGGCGTCGACCAGGCACAGAGCCTGGCCGAGCGCCTGCGTTTATGGCTCTCCAGCGATCCTATGCTGCAGGAGCACCACATCACCGGTAGTTTTGGAGTAGCCAGCTTCCCGGTACACGGCCTGTCGGTTGAGGACATTATCCGGGTGGCCGATTCCGGCATGTATGTGTCGAAGCATGCCGGCGGCGATCGCGTTTCCATCGCCGACGAATTTGAAACCGACGAAACCGGCGCCGTCCAGCGGCAACAGATTTCCTCCTACATCGAGGGTTTCCTGCAGCGGGAACACACTGGTCCGGAACACCTCGACGAATTGCTGACCACGCTCAAGAAACTGTGCAGCGGAGAAGAGGGAGAGCGGGACTACAACTCGCAGGTATTGCGCGAAGCCATTGAAGCCCTGGCCCGCGCCGCGGAGCTGCGCGACCGCAACGGCACCGGCCACGGGGATCTGGTGGCCCGATACAGCGATCTGATCGCGCGCGCGCTGGGGCTCTCGGCGGAAGACGTGGACGATATTGCCTACGTCGGACGGGTGCATGACGTGGGAAAGCTCTTCGTCCCCGACCGCGTGCTGAAGAAGTCCGGACCGCTGACCGAGGACGAACTCTACCTGCTCAGGCTGCACGCCGAAGTCGGCGCGAAGATTCTGGCCACAATCCCCAACAGCATCCGTTTACAAAAGGCCGTGGAGCATCACCACGAGGCCTTCGATGGCAGCGGCTATCCCGCCGGGCTGCGGGGCGAGAAGATCCCTCTCTGGGCGCGGATCGTAGCCATCGCCGACGCTTACTCCAACATGATTACCGAACGCTCGCTGGCGGGGGGAAGGAGCAGCGAGCAGGCGCTGGCGGAACTGGAACGCCAAAGCGGCACCCGCTTTGACGGGATGCTGGTACGCATTCTGGCGCGGGAGCTGAAAAGCGAGCGGGCGCCGTCGAATTTCTAGCGTCACATTCCGCGGATCACGCTGAAAATCCGGCCACGGATTCTCACGCATAAACACGGATTTCTTTCGAACGTCTTCCAGACAGTAAATCTCTGGACACCGTCCCTTGAACACTAGACACTATCTTGCATGCCTGTGTCCCTTTCACTCGATCAGAAGGTCGCTCTTATCACTGGAGGTTCGCGCGGAATCGGTGCAGCAACGGTGCGCATGTTCGCGGCCGCCGGCGCCCGTGTGATGTTCAACTACGAAAAGTCGCGGGACCGTGCGGAAGCGCTGGTTCAGGAGCTCGGTCGCGAGCGATGCGCAACCATGGCCTGCAGTCTTCATGGCACCGAGACCGCGGCTGACCTGGTCGGCGCCACGGTGAAGAAATTTGGCCGGCTCGACATTCTCGTGGCCAATCATGGAGTCTGGGAGGCGGCGGATGTGCCCATCGATGAGATGAGCGAATCCCAGTGGCGCCGCACCCTGGCGATCAATCTGGACGCGGTCTTTGCCCTGGTCAAGCATTCCGTCGCGCAGATGAAGAAGCAAGGAAAGTCCGGACACGTGGTGCTGGTCAGTTCGACCGCAGGCCAGCGCGGGGAAGCTTTCCACTGTGACTACGCCGCCAGCAAGGGTGCGCTGATCAGCATGGTGAAAGGCCTCTCCACGGAACTGGCGAGGGATGGCATCTACGTCAATTGTGTGGCCCCGGGCTGGGTGGAGACGGACATGTCGCGACCGGCCTTGAACGATCCCAAGACCGCGCCCGGCATCTTTGCCACAATCCCGCTGGGCCGCGTGGCCAAAGCGGAGGAGATCGCCGCGCCGATTCTATTCCTCTGCACGCCCCATGCGGGATTCATCACCGGCGAAGTATTCAACGTGAATGGCGGGGCGGTGCTGACCGGGTGAGACCCTGGTTCGTCCTGGGAAGGGCATGTTGGGTGTCTTTTCGCTTAAGCTAAGTCCTCCCCTGTCAATACTTCCAACTCCTCTGAGTCGCCCCAGGCAGCTACAATACAGGTCTGAGCGTCTTAAGCTTATAGAACCATGAAGTCCATCGCAGTCTTCATTTTCATCAGTTTCCTGGCTCTAGGGCAGCTGACCTTTGCGCAGCAGTCGAGCTCCGACCAGGACAACGCGGCCAAGGCCAAGGCGATCCTCGACCAGGCGATTGAAGCTCTGGGCGGCCAGGCCTACCTCAACTACCAGGACCGGAGCGAAGAAGGCCGTTTCTACACCTTCTTTCACGGAGACGCCAACAGTGTGGGTACCCCCTATGGGCTGCGCATCAAGTTTCCTGACAAGGACAGGCTGGAAATCCTGAAAATGCGCAGCTACCACTTTCTCCTGTTCGATGTGGGCAATGTGCCGGACAAAGACAAGCAGGACATCGTGGTAATTCACAACGGCGACAATGGCTACGAGATCACGTACAAGGGAACGGCCGCGGAAAGCGCCGACGACAAGGCTGCCTTCCTGCGCCGCCGCCAGCACTCCCTGGATTGGGTGCTGCGCAAGTGGATCCACGAGCCTGGCGTGGCGTTGTTTTATGAGGGGAAAACCGTGGCCGCGCAGAAAGAGGCCGAACAGGTGACGGTCATGAATGCGCGCAACCAGGCGGTCACTCTCTACTTCGACAGCAACACCCATCTGCCGATCAAGAAGAGCTACTCCTGGCGCGATCCCAAGGACAAAGAGCGCAACGTGGAGGAAGAGATTTACGACAGCTATCGCCAGACCCAGGGAATTATGGCCCCGTTCAGCGTCACCCGGTTCTACAACGGAGACATGACTTACCAGCGCTTCATCACGACCATTGCCTTTAACAAGAGTCTGCCGGATACCTTGTTCGAGGCCAACGTCACCTACAATCCCCTGCAGGTACCACGCCGGTAAATTCGTGCTGACGGCATAAGGTCTTACCAGCCTGAGGTTTGGGTGAAGGGTTCTTACGGGTCGCCGGTTTTCCCACGAAGTGTGGCTAATTTACCACATACAACGTTCGCGGCTTGCCTGTAATCTATTCATATCGCCACAGATAGCGAACCAGACTGAAACACGAACAGACAATTCGTGCCGCAGTGGAGTGTGCCGGTGTCGGCTTGCACAGCGGAGCCCCGGTGCATATGCGTATTCTTCCGGCGCCCGCCGGCTCGGGCATCGTGTTCCGCCGCACCGACCTGGACGGCTTTGAGGTCGAGGCGGTCGGCCGCAATATCGCCCGCGTCAGCTACGCCACCAGCCTCATGAAGAAGGGCGTGCTGATTTCTACCACCGAGCATGTGCTTTCCGCGTTTATCGGGGTCGGGATTGACAATGCCATCGTCGAGCTCAACAACCTCGAGCTGCCGATTCTCGACGGTAGCGCCCAGCCTTTCGTAGAACTCATTCGACGGGCGGGGATCCGCAAACAGAGGCGCCCTCGAACCTGCCTGCGCATCCGGCGCGAGGTGGAGCTGCGCGAGGGGAACAAGTTCATCGCGGTTTATCCGGCGGATAGCTACTCCGTCTCCTACACGATCAACTTCCCGCATCCGCTGATCGGGAAGGAGACGTTTCGAGTGGATTTGCAGGATGGGAACTACCTGCGGGAGATTGCTCCGGCCCGAACCTTCGGGTCGCGCGAGGACGAACAAGCCATGCGCAACATGGGCCTGATTCGCGGGGCGTCGCGCGAAAACTGCATCGTGCTGACCCGGGACGGCGTGGAGAATCCTCCCCTGCGCTTCAGGGACGAATTTGTGCGGCACAAGGTGCTCGACCTCATCGGGGACCTCGCCTTGCTGGGTAAGCAGATCCTGGGAAACGTGGTCGCCGACCGTGCCGGACATGCTATGCACACAGCCCTGGTTTCGCTGCTTTTGCGCGACCGTACCTTATGGGAAGAGACCACGGTGGAGGACACCTTGCGACCGCCGGCGGCGACACTGCAGGCGGCGGCAGGACAGATGGCGTGACCGTATTTTTCAGATTCTTATCTTAATCCGCGGCTTGCGGAGTCTGGTCGTTCGAGTCCCACTGCGAGATTTGTCCCAGCAAACTTTCCAGCTCAGCCCGGGTGTGGGCAGTGAGCTTCGCGGCATAAGCCCTGGCAGACTGTTGCCGCTCGGGCGTCAGCGGGGCCACCCGGACTTCCAACAAAGGGGCATCTTCTTCCAGCATCCGCAGCAGGCGTTGGGCGCGATCGATTCTGGTGTGAATGGAAAGCATAGGTTCTGGTTCCCGCGAGAGCGATCCTAAGCCTTTAGCTTCTGACGACCGCGGGCGGGCGGCAAGTCCCCAGCTGGATACCCAGTTCGGCGTTTTCTCTGGAAACCTGATCGCAGAAACCGGAAACTACTTCCCGTGCACAAGACGGTCTATCTGTCGCTGGGATCGAACCTGGACGATCGGGCGGGCAACCTGCGTTCAGCCATAGACCGGCTCGGCTCTCTGGGCAGAGTGGTTGCGGTTTCGTCATCCTACGAAACCGAGCCGGTCGAGTTTACCCAGCAGCCTTGGTTCCTGAACTGCGCTGTTGAACTGGACACGGAGAAGATGCCCAGGCAATTGATGGCCGGAATCCTCAACCTGGAGCGGCAGATGGGAAGACGCCGGGTGCAGAAGAAGGGCCCGCGCACGATTGACATCGACATTCTGCTGTTCGGCAATTCGATCGTGGACGCCAAAGGACTGACCATCCCTCACCCTGCCATGCACGAGCGTCGCTTTGTGCTGGAGCCGCTGGCGGAGATCGCACCCGATGTGCGCCACCCCGTGTTCAAGCGAACGGTGCGCGAACTGCTGAATGCCTTGCCCAGCGGGCAAGCCGTGCGCAAGCTTCCCAAGGCCTAGCCACGGATTCGCACCCATCGACACGGATTCAAGATCAGCGCCATTCAGGCAGGTTCAAACCGTCAGGGAACGATCAGGCGGCTGCCGGCTTCCTCAGGGGCTGCGATGGTCTTCTCCGGAAACTGGGAGAGCACAAAATCGACGAAAGCGCGGGATTTGGGCCTTCCCGAGGTGCGGGCGTAACCCATACGAACGAGGAACACCAGGGCGCGCAGGACGTCGGAATCCTTCAGCCTGGTGAAGCCCAGGTGCTTGTGCTCCGCTTCGCGGTACTCTTTCAGCATCTTCTGCACCTCGGCAACGATGGCCTGCCTGCTGATGCTGGTGGTAGGCGTCTCATAGTGCAAGCCGGAGTCGAGCAGCGTCTCCTGGGTCTTAGCGATAGTGCTCAGGGCGGCGATCAGGTCGGCATCGTTGATGGCACGGTCGGAGCGGACGCTCTTGGCCAGGGCGAAAGTGAGGCCAACGATGAGGTGCTCGTGTTCGTACAGGAACTGGTCGCCGATTTCGATGCGGGGAAACAGGTCAGCCTGCTCCAAATCGCTCAAGGGACGCGGCTTTTCGTGCTCCCGGGCCTGTTGAAGGTAGATGCAGTCGCTGGGGCAGTCCAGGGTGACTTCGCGCTGCTCGCCGCAGCATTGCGGGCAGATCCGCCCGTGAACCGCGGGACAGAAGCGCTTTTCCTTGCGTTTATTGCAGATGACGCAGGTCATGAAAACTTATTCCTGAATTTCATTATGCCATGGAGAAAACTGACTGACTGGCCGCGCCAGCCTGAAGACGGGCTCTTGGCTGCCCGGACTACCCGGCAAGGGCGATTTTAGCGGGTTTTCGCAGTTCCTGATAAGGAACACCCGCATAAAATGCGGTGAAAACGCTATTTTTCCACAGGAACTTTGTTATAAGATGCGTTTCATCGTAGGAAAACTGAGCGTATCGACAGGAGGGATTCATGGCTTCAGGCATGACCAAAACACAACTGGTCCGCCATCTGGCGGAGAAGATCGAGACCAACAACAAGACCGCTGCGGCATTTCTTGAGACTTTGACTGACACCGCGGTGAAGGAAACCAAAAAGAACGGCGTGTTCGTGATTCCGGGCCTAGGCCGTCTGGTGAAAGCGCACCGCAAAGCCCGCATGGGCCGCAATCCGCAGACCGGCGAACCGATCCAGATCAAGGCCAAGACCGTGGTGAAGTTCCGCGTCGCCAAGGCCACCAAGGACGCGATCGCGCCCAAGAAGTAGTCTGCTCATGCAGAATGCGAAGGCCGGCCAGGCGCCGGCCTTTTGCTTTTGCGGCGAACATTAACGACTATTTGGAGTAATCATTCTTCACAACCTCTCCACCCTTCATGACGAACTTTACCTGTTGCAGGGTGGTGACATCCTGCAGTGGGTCGCCATCGACCGCGATAATGTCCGCCCACTTGCCCGGCTCGATGGCGCCGACTTTGTCGGACCAGCCGAGTAGATCCGCATCATTGATGGTAGCGGTCTGGATGGCTTGCAGGGGTGTCATTCCCAGGCTGACGTAAACCGCCAATTCGTGCGCGTTCAGACCATGAGGATAGACGGCCGCGTCGGTGCCAAGCCCGATCTTCACGCCGGCCTCGATCGCCTTCTTGATATTGCTCCTCCCGGAGAGCGATACCATTTCCATCTTCCGCCGGGCGTACTCCGGCAAGTTGGCTTTCGCAGCATTGTCTCTCTGCCAATCCATTAAGTAGAGCGTGGGCACAAGGTAGGTGCCATTCTTCTTCAGGGTCGCAACGGCGGCATCGTTCATCAGATGGCCGTGCTCAATCGAGTCGACCCCGGCTTCTGATGCCCAGATGACACCTTGCGCGCCATGGGCATGGGCCGCAACCCTCCTCCCCAGCCGGTGGGCATCGGCCACGATCGCTTTCATCTCTTCCAGCGTGTATTGCGATGCATTGGGGTCGTCGCCTTTGGAAAGAACGCCGCCGGTGGCGCAGATTTTGATGAGGTCGGCGCCGTATTTGATGATCTCGCGAGTCTTGTGCTGCACGTTCTCGACGCCGTCGGCCGCTCCGTCGCTGGTGGCGTGGTACTCGTAGGGCAGGAGGTCGTTATCACAATGGCCACCGGTGATGCTGAGGGCAGGGCCGCTGACCAGCATGCGGGGGCCGGGCACATCACCGGCATTGATGGCATCGCGCAGGGCCACATCGGCATAGCCACGAGCTCCCACATTGCGTACTGTGGTGAACCCAGCTTCCAACGTTACTCGCGCATTGCGCGCTCCGGTCAGCGCCTCGCGCGGTACAGAAATGCCCAGCGTCTCGTATCCGAAACTGGGGTTAAAGGTCAGGTGCGTGTGGGCATCGATCAGGCCTGGCAGCACCGTGGCGCGGGTGAGATCAATCACGACAGCATGTTCGGTGGCCTGCCCGGCAAATGGGCGGATGCCGGTGATCCTGTCACCATCGATGATGATTGCCTGGTCCGTGAGGAACTTGCCGGTTTTCACATCGAGCACCTTGCCGGCGTGAACGACGACTTGCCGGGTGACTGGCTGGGCTTCCGCACCGAAGATCAGCCCCACCATCACTATCGCGAAGAAGACAGCGCGTTTCCTGTTTACGGGCATCTGGTTCCCTCTTTCCGCAATCTACAATACGCAACCAATCTACACTCGCGGCAAGCTTGCGCGTCGGCGAGCGCTTCTGTCACTGGGGGCGGGTGCGCAAAACTTTGCAACTATATCCCGAGCAGACCGTTGAAAACCCGTGCCAGACGTGAGATCTGCTATTGACATCACACGCAAGGGGTGTAGAATCCGGGCCACGCTTTTCCTTGGTTTCTGACCTCCTCCCATTCCCCTGGAGGTGAGGAACTTTTTCCTACACAGCGCGGGGGGAATGCACCATTTTGTATCCACCCGCACAATAGACGCTCAGCCTGTACGGTTTGTTGGGAGACGAGCCGGTGAACGTAACTGTCTCAGTGCAAAGCGAGCAGTGGAACGTTGCAAACCAAACCGCTGGTCTTCCGACTTCGTTCGACTCCAATTTCTGTTCAGCCCCAGATCAAAATTGCGAAAAACGGAGGACATTCGTCGTGAAGAAAACACTTGTAGTGCTGAGTCTCGTGACTTTCTTGTTGTTTAGCCTGACGGCTATGGCCGCCAGCAAGAATGGATATAGCACCACTCAGGGTGGACGTCAGACGACGGCCCCTGTCGGCCATTTGCTTCCCTTTAACTTCCAGCCGGACGCTGGTGAAGCGGTAATCTACAACAACTTCAGCAACTATCCGCTTGGCGTGTATTGGTGCTGCTCGGGTTGGACGATCTCCGGTCCTAACTCGATTATCGGAGCTACCTACGCCGATGGCATGCCCTTTACTCCTGCCACGAACGCCACGGTGACCAAGGTTGCAGTAGGAGTCGGTTACGTGACCGGAACCAATGGCGTGACCGTCAGCCTTAATGCTGATGCTGGCGGCATTCCGGGTGCCGTCATCGGAAAATTCGACCTGACCGGTCTGCCGAACTTCGGTAGCTGCTGCGTGGTAATGTCCAAGTCCTCGTCGAGAGGCGTGGCGGTGACTGGAGGAACAAAGTACTGGATCGTAGTCCAGACCTCCGACAACACGTCTGATACGTGGGATGCCTGGAACGAGAACGACACCAACCAAACCAACCAGTCGTTCGCGTTCTACAATAATGGCAGTTGGACACCGACTTCGGGCGTTCTGGGCGCGTTCGCGGTATTGGGACACTAATCAGTCCGCAAGCATTCTGGACTGGATGATCTGTAAATAACGACCACCGCCGGCCGAGGGTAACGGGAGCTCTGCTCTCCATCCCCTCCGGCCGGCGGTTTGTTCTTGGGTTTGTAACCTATCCCGTAATCACCGCATCGGCTTCAATCTCCACCAGCATCTCGGGAGCGATCAGCTTACTTACCTGGACCATAGTGGCAGCGGGTCGAACCTCGCGGAAGAATTCCCCGTGGGCGCGGCCGATTCTCTCCCAATCGGCGATGTTGATGACGAACATGCGCGTGCGGACCACATCTTTCATGGTGGCGCCCGCCTTCTGCAAAGCGGATTGGATATTCTGCAAGGCTTGCACGGTCTGGGCATGAGGGTCGCCGATGCCAATGATTTCTCCGTCCGGTCCGGTAGCCGTGGTTCCGGCCACGTGCACATAGTTGCCCACCTTGACGGCGCGCGAATAGCCGACGATTGGTTCCCAAGGAGTACCACTAGAGATGTTCTTTCGTTCCACGAGAAAGTTGCCTCCGTGGCCGATATTGTATCCGGGCAACCCTTTCTACATTGGCAGTCTGAGACCATGAGTGCCAAGAGAAGAGTGGTAAAACCCGCCTGAGGCCCAAGGCCTCTAACAGAGAGGAAAGACCACGTGCACGACTTACAAAAGTCACTTGCACGGGTGACAGATGTGCGATAAAAAGTCGCGCAGCATGTGGGAACCCGCGGTGGCTGCGGGTTCCGAGGAACAGAGCGAATGATTCCGGAATCGCATCCACTGCGGCAGTTCTTCCTTGAGCTGGTGGGACGGCGCTACGCAGAGGAGATTGGCATACGTAATCCCGAGATCGTCAACTATGTGGCTCACCTCCTGTCCGAGTTCTGCGAGGTCGAGCATCTCTTCAGAATTCGTACGGGCGAGGGCAGGCCGTTGACCGATGTGGGAGAGTTGCTGCTGGAATCGAATCCGGTGTACGGGCCAGCTCCCTCTTTCGATCGCGAACGCCAGGTACGTAAACACATCGGTGATTACACCCTGTTCTTCACCGGCATGTTCCCGGAGAGCATCAATCATTGCCGGCTACGCCGTCATCGGCTGGAAGGGTTCGTGGATTGGATCAAAGCCGGAAAAGAGAGCTATTACATCGTCTCCAAGTTCGATTGCTTCGAGTACACGAAGGTCGCGCCGCTATTTGCCAATCTGTCCGATCACTTCGAGCAGTGCGTATACGGCCTCAACCGGGTGAAGAACGACCTGCAGGAGATGCAGCACCCGATTGTGGGCCGGGCGAACGAACTGCTGATGTAACTGTCGCCTCCGAAGCGAGCAGGCCTAGCGCAGGTGTGGCGAATAGCCACGGAACTCAAATTTCAAAAGAGTGGCTCGCGGCAGCTCCAGGACCTGTTCCACCTCAAAATCCACCAGACGTCGCGCTCCCGGGAAAGCGGCGGTGCGCGGATCGTCCCACAAGATTTTCGCCGTCCCAGAAAGCTGTAAAGCCGCTCCACTCTCGAAGTTCGGAAACAGCAACCCCGCTTTTGGGTAGGAAGAAATATTGCCCAAAGAATTGAACATCTTATTTCCGGAGTAATCCGGAAAGACCAGATGGCCTTCGTCCTCGATGCGAACGAACCCCGGTTTGCCGCCGCGATGCGAAGCGTCCAGCCCGGATTGGGCATGACCGGTCGCCAGAAAGAATGTGTCCGAGCTTTCCAGCCAATGGCGCTGATCTTCGTCGAGACGCCCGGCGCGGCGCGCGGGCGCGCCCGAAGGCGCGTGCTCACCCGTGATGTCACGCGCCTGAATGTATTGAGGGCAGTTCCCATACACCTGATCCAGGACCATGCGGATCGCGCCGTCCGCCTCGACCTGGGCGCGGCCATTCAAGCGCACGCGATGGCGAGTTGCCAGGTTAATAACCAGCATGCCCGCGGCCCCTTGCCGCTCAAGATTCCGCAACAACGGGTCGTCCGGATGGCTGTAGCCACCAATTTGAACGATTCGCTCATCCTCCGGGTGAAGGAAGCCCACCGGGCCGGAACGCAGAGAGGCCCAAATTCGTCCGTCGGGATCCATGGAAGCGAGCACAGCGACCTGTTGCGCCAGCAGAAAACGCTGCACACCGGCACCCATAGTTGCGTGGTACATCTCCTCGGCAGCGAGCCCGTCTGACGCAACACCGACACGGGCTTGCACAGCGAGTTCCCCTTCGTGATAGGACAAATGGTTCATGGCTTGGCGCGGTAGAAACTCAGGGCAGCATCGCCTTGCGTGAGCAGGCGATATCTCTCTAAAGATGCTACCCGGGTTTCAAGGGCGAATTTTTTTTGGTGTTCGACAATGAGGATACCTCCCGGCTTCAGCAAGGTCGAAGATCCAAG
>Ga0335082_10002218_pt1 | contig 20885 bp, 13 predicted proteins | sample Lox_Sample_41_FD_206718 | JGI IMG/M metagenome (GOLD analysis project Ga0335082, IMG submission 206718) | Soil microbial communities from Loxahatchee National Wildlife Refuge, Florida, United States - Lox_Sample_4.1 | ecosystem: Environmental > Terrestrial > Soil > Wetlands | place: USA...
CTGGGCTCTCCAACGTGGTGTTGCCGTCGAACGTGATGCTCACGCTCCCGGGGACGATGAGGTCGGGGCACAGACCGACGGCGCTGAGTGTCGACGTGCCGTTGAGGGTGAGCGCCCCTTCGATGGTGCCCAGTCGGCACTGCGTCGTGATGATGGGGAAGCGGATGAAATCCGTGCCGGTGTCGACGCACGTGCTGGCGTACGCCCCGCCGAGCGGGCATACGTCGGAATCTCCAGCGCTCCCCAACACCGCGCTGATCAGCGGTACCAGCGTCGGCAACTCGGCGGCAACGCTGGCGACGCGGTGCGCCGCACCGGCGACGGTCGCCGCGGGCACGGAGGCGGCGCGCCCGGCGCACAGGACCGCGCGCTCCAATTCATCGACGCGGATCTGTCCATCGCTGTTCTCGTCGCCGCGACCGCACTCCGCCAGCGGCATCTGCCCCAAGGCGATGCGTATCATCGTCAGGAGTCCCTCGGCGGGGGCGGCTCCAGAGCCGTCACAGCTCACGGCGCAGGCGGGGTCACCCGCCGCCGCGCGCGGCGCCGTTGCGGCGACGAGCCCGATCGACACGATCGACCCGAGCAGCGTGCAGGCGACGCGCGACCGCCGCCGGCGCCGCCGGATGATGAGCACCAGCCCGAGCCCCAGCGGCACCACGTGTCCACCGCCGGCGGCGGGAGTCAGTGTGCACCCATCGCCATCGTGCCGCACCGCGGTGGCCGCGGCCGCAGGTGACGACGTGGCGATCGGGGTGCGCGACGCTGTGGCGGTCGCTGACGGCGAGGCCGCTGGTGTCGCGGTCGCGGTGACCGTCGGCGTGAACGACGCCGGCGGCGCCGCTGTACTCGCCTCGCAGACGTCGCCGATGCCGTTGTCGTTGGCGTCCGCTTGGTTGGGGTTGGCGACGCTGGGGCAGTTGTCGAACGGATCAGCGATCCCGTCGCCGTCACTGTCCGGCGCTGCCGCCACGACCAGCTGCTGCAGGCGACCGGATGCGGTGAATACGTGTGCGTCGATGCCGGAGCCGAAGAGGGGATTCACCAAACGCTGAAAGCTCTGGCCAGCGTCCCGGCAGCGCGCCGGGGCGATGCAATCCGCGTCGGACGAACAGTCGCCCTGACGGACGTTGCAGCTGCCCTTCCCGGGCACCCGCGAGGGTACGCAGAACTGCCCCGCGGCGCAGGGCCCGCCGGTCAGCGCCGGGTCACAGGTAATGCCGAGGTCGAGGACACAGCCCCCCGGCGGCAGGAAGCACTTGCCGCCCAACCCACACTCCGCGGCGGTGGCGCACGCCCGTCCCGAGTCTGTGCAGATGCCGGCGCTCACCGCACCGACCGTGGTCAACGCGCCAGCCCGGACGCCGGTGTCGAGCGACCGCGTGCGCGCGTAGCGCGTGGTGCGACTGGCTGGCCGGATGCCCGACGCCTGCACGGCCTGCGGCACGTTGAACGTCTGCAGCACCAGATCGCCCTGGTCGCCGTCACCGTTGAGGTCCTCACCTTGGTCCTCCTCGAGCGTGAGAAACTTCACCGCGTCGTCGAGAACGCGATACGGCAGGCGCGGGTCGCAAGCCGCCAGGTTGCACGGAATCGCCGCCTGGCCGGTGTCAATCACCCGCCGACCGATGAGGTCATAGACCTGCATGACGAAGTCGGTGGTGTCGCCGTCACCGTTGAGGTCGTGATTGCCTTGTGCCGCTTCCGAGGTGCGGAAGGCGATCACATGCTGCCCCAGGACGAACTCCTCCGCGGCTTGGCCGGTGTTGATCAGCGTGTCCGCCGCCGCGTCGTACACCTGCAGGACTTCATCGTTCATGTCGCCGTCGCCGTTGAGGTCGACCTGTTGGGCGGCTTCCGGCGTTATGAACGCAACGACCGAGCCGACGACATCGACCACACGTGCCGCCTGGCCGAGATTCCTCCAGGTCTGCGGCGCCGTCACCGACGCCACCTGTACCACGGTGTCGACGGTGTCGCCGTCACCGTTGAGGTCGGCGTGTCCTTGGTCCGCCTCCGACACCAGGGCGACGATCCAGCTCTCCGAGAGCGCGACGGCGATCGCCGCGCGCTGCAGATTCTGTACGCCGCTGCCGTCGAAGAAATGGACGACAGTGTCGCGCGCGTCGCCGTCACCGTTGAGATCGGTTCCCTGCGGGTGTGACGCCGGGTTGATCGCGGACTCCGGCATCAGGAAGGCGGCGCGTCGATTGGCGACCGCGACCGCGCCCGCCGGGCCGAGGTTGCGCGGACCCGCTTCGGGCCGCGCCGTATCGAACACCTGCAGGACGGTGTCGTTGAGATCGCCGTCTCCAGTCAGGTCGTTTGCCACCGCGCTGGGATCCGGCTCGGAAACGAAGATGCCGGTGCAATTCGCCGGTGTGCCGTCGGGGCGGTGGCACTGGGCATTGTCACCGGGCACGAGGTTGCCGGCGTCGCTCTCGAATGCGACGACGCTGCCATCGGCGGACATTGACGGGTAGCGCGCGGCGCCGTCGCCTTGCGTGTTCCCTGACTGGCTGACGCGCTCCGTGAAGCCGGTGAGCCGGTCGTGTACGAAGATGTCGGCGCAGTTCTCGGTCGCCGCGCCGCTGCCGGCGTCGCAGGAATCGTTGGTGTCGTCCGGCACCAGGTTGCTGGCGCGGCTGCTGAAGGCGATGAAGCGCCCGCTGTCCGAGACCGAAATGGCGCGATCGAACGACGAGGCATTGGCTTGCTCGCCGGCGGAGGACACGCTGACGCGAGTGGTCGTCTGTGTCGCCCGATCGTGCACGAAGACGTCGATGGCCCCGTTGGTGTCGCCAGCCACGAGCGTGTTCGCCGCGCTCTCGAAGGCGATGTACCGCCCGTCCGTCGACATGGCCGGAGTCACCGACTGGTTGTTGCTCTGCTCGCCGTTCGAGCCCTGGCTGACCAGCAGCGTGCGCCTGGCGGCGCGGTCACGCAGGATGATGTCCGCGCAGCTGGTGGAGGTGGTACCGACGTTGAGGCAGGTGTTGGTGTCGAGGATGGCGAGGTTCGGATCGAAGTCCGCAAACGCGACGTAGCGTCCATCGGCAGACAACGCGGGTGGCTGTTGGATCGGCGGATCCGTCGCCCCTTCCTGCGAGTTGTTGAGGCTGGCGTGGAAATTCCGCGCCTCCTGATCGAAGTGGCCGCTGCCCAGCACGTCGCGATCATGGAGGATCACTTTGTAGTGCGGAAAGCGCGGGTCTTCGCCGGTCCCGGCGTTGATCGAGTCGAACAAGGTCGTGGCCAGGGAGACGAACGCGACGTAGCGTCCGTCCGGCGACAGCGCCGGGCTGCTGGACGGGTACTGCCCGAACTGATTCAGCCCGTTGATGCTGATCGGGACGGAAGCGATCCCAGCGGGCTCGTCGAAGATGCCATTGCCGTCGGCGTCCCGATCGACGACGAAGATCTGCGTGAGGCCCGCGACGTCGGGAACGGTGACCGCGGCGTAGCGGCCGTCTCCCGACAGCCACGGCTCGACGGTCGCGGCATCGGTGGCAACGGCGTCGGCCAGCACGCGAAGGCGCGCGGTTCGGCCGGTGACGCGGTCGTGCACATAGCTGGTGAGCGGGCCGGCGCTGCGCTGATCGGTCGTGAGGCCGGAAAGCAGGTTGGTTGCGGTGCTCTCGAAGGCGACCTGACGGCCATTCTTCGACAGTGAGGGATGTTCGGAGCGACCGTTGGCGGATGCGTTGTTCGCTGCGACGCTCGCCCGGCTGACGACGCGGCGCACCGCTGCCGCCTCCGGCGTGCGAAAGAACACCAACCCGTCGGAGATCGCCAGGCTGCGGCCGTTGATGACTTGCTCGGCGTCGACCGCGAGGTTCGTGCCGGCGGTCAACTCTTGCGCGCCGGACTCCGCGTTCTGAAAGACGCGCAGGATGGTGTCGAACTCGTCGCCGTCGCCGTTGGCGTCCTCGCCGCCTTGCGCCGGTTCGGCTTCGAGGAAGGCGACGACGGTGCCTTCGACCAGCACCGCGGGGTAGCTGAACGGGGTTTCGTCGATGCGCGTGGCGGCGCGGCCCGGGGCGCTGGCGATTCCGATCGGCTGACGCACGCCGGTGCGCCGGTCGGCGAGCATGACGACGTCGTCGAGTGTATCGCCGTCGCCGTTGAGATCCTTCCCTTCGATGGCTTCCGGGACGACCGACACGAACAGGTTGGGCGACTCGATCAAGCCATCCAACGGTGCCGGATCCTGTGCTTGGAGGCGATACACGACGCAGCGGCTGCCGCCACACGCGGCGTCGTCGCTGCAGGTGGCGCCGTTGCTCTGGCAGGTGCCGGGCCCGAAGCGTTGGACGAGCACCGGCCCACGCCCCGCCGCCAGGCGTGACCGGAAATCGAACAGGGAGGCCCCGCACTCGCCGCCCGGGCAGTCGGCGTCACTCTGACACGGGACACCGCTACGTGCACCAGCGGCGCAGGTGGCGGGCTCGCACCTGCCACCCGGGCAGTCGTCGGCGCCGACGCACGGCACGCCGGCGGCGCTGCCGCCGGTACATTGCCGGAACGCCGGACTGCGTCGCGCCAAGCGCAATACCGTCGCCGGCGCATCGGCGGAGCCGAACAGCGTCAGCTCACCGTTGCTACTCGGGTCGACCTGCGGCTCGAAGATCGGCGGCAGCAGTCCGCCTTCCGGCGAAAACGAGTGCAGGAAGGCGTTGCTCGGAATGGAGATGGGGCGGTCGCTCTCGGGGAACGCGGCGACCGCCGACATGCCGCGCAGCAAGCGCGCCACGGGCACCGACTGCCCGACAAGGATGCCGCGCCAGTCCATCGGGATCAGCACGTTGCCGGCGGCATCGACGGTGAAGCGGAACTCGCTGGCGCGGCCGGTGCACGGCGGGCTCGGCTCGACGCACACGGCCTGATAGTCGTTCGGCGGCGGCAACGCCGTGAAGTGGCTGAAGGTTGGGTCGGCCGTCGTGCCGCAGGTGCCGTCGATGGCGAACAACGTATCGATGCACGCCAGGAGGCTGCCGTGGCCGGCGCACGGACGATCGGCAAGGTCGCAGGGTAGCGGCGCGTCGTGCCGGGTCACCGCGATGGTGGTCGGACCGGTCAGCGTCCGATCGTCGTCAGGCCGATCGATGAGCGCGTCAGTATCCGGGAAATGAAACCGCAAGCGTTGCGCGTCCCCGACCGCCAACTCGGGGTCGACGACGCACGAGACGCTGCTGGTGGGGGACTGCGCGCGGCATTGCGCCAGCTGCGGTTGCAGTGCGGCGCAGTCATGGGCGACGACCACGATGCTGCGCGCCCCGTCCGGCGGCGTGAACAGCACCGACACCACCGGGTCGCTGTCCGGGTCGAAGGTCGTGCCCGTGTCGCACAGGGGACTGAGGCGCACCTCGACCGGATCGCCGGGGCCGGCGAACGGTCGATCCAGGGTTCCTTGCGTGCCGCGAAAGGTGTTGGTGATGCCGGGAATCTGGTTGCAGCTGGCGTTGCCGCGCCGCGCCGCGACGGCTACGACGAGCGACATCAGTACGCCGAGGACGATCGCCTGGCATTTCAGAGCACAGAGATGATGAGCCCAGGAGCAGTGAGTTGGCACAGGAAGGTTCCGCACACAGGTCCTATGTGGTTCCAAACCGAAACTCAACCCGCGCGAACGATGCAAACCGTGTGTCAAGAGCAGCTCGGTGCGCCGCCGCGGCGTCCTGTCCCGAGGACGGACACCGGTGTGAAGTATTCTGCACAGTCGGAGCCGGCGTGTGCAGGAAACTGCACACCTCGTCGGTGGTCCTTCCAAAACGATTTCGATTCGTGTTTGGGTGGAGCGCGCTACTAACGGGCTTTGCGCATGAAGTCTCACCAGGCCGGCACGCTTCGAGAACATCGGGCCTGCTCAGCGTGAGCGCTAGAATGCCATTGAACAAACGCACGCGAACCGCTCGCCCTGAGGAACCGCCTTCTTCTGGCGGTGTCTCGAAGGGCGCCCGCTGCTGGGATCATGCGTTGCGTCTGTGGGGTGTGACGGCTGCGTTGGGATCTATCCTGACGCTTGTCAGCGCATGTCCGGCGCTTGCCGGCTCGAACACGTGGGTCTCGATCGGTGCCGGCGGCGGGTTCGTCCTCGCGCTGGCCGTTGATCCGGGAACCCCGTCCACCATTTACGCGGGAACCGCCCACGGCGGCGTCTCCAAGAGCGGGGATGGCGGCACCACGTGGGGCCAAACGGCGCTCAATGGGGTCGGCGTCGCTGCCTTGGCCGTCGATCCGCAGCACCCGCTGACGGTCTATGCCGGTAGCACCGCCGGCCTCTTCAAGAGCGTGGATGGCGCGCAGCAGTGGACGGCGAGCGGCTTCGAAGGCGAAGAGGTCGGCGCTGTAGCCATCGATCCATCGGTGTCCGATACACTCTACGCCGGGACGACCGATGGTGTGCTGCGCAGTCTCGACGCCGGAGCGACGTGGACGGCGTCCCCCGTGCAGGGGCAGCGCGTCTACACGCTGGTGATTGACCCGCACACACCAAACACCGTCTACGCGGTTACGGATCACGGCATCACGCGTAGCGCCGACGGCGGTACGAGCTGGACCTGTCTCATCTGCAACAACACGACGCTGCGCACGCTGGCGATCGACGCCACGACGCCAGGAACACTGTATGCCGGCAGTACCTTTGGCTTCTACCGCAGCGTCGACGATGGCCAGACGTTCAGCTTCGAGCTCGGGAAGTCGAACCCCGGCGGCTTGGTGATCGATCCGAGCACGACGCCGACGACGGTCTACACGGGAGGTGCCGTCGTGTACAAGAGCGTCGACGGCGGGGTCACCTTCAGCAGCAGTGACTCGGGCTTCCCACCGAACGTCGGAGACGAAGTGCTCCTGCAGACACTGGCGATTGATTCGCAGAACCCGACGACGCTCTACGCGGGCACGACCTACGGCGTATTCAAGTCCGTCGATGCCGGCGCGACCTGGCGCGCCACCGGCCTCTCCAACGCCGCGGTGCGGGGCGTGGTTGCCGATGCCGCGCCGCCGCACACGCTGCGGTATGGCGCGGCCACCGGCACGTTTGCCAGCAGCGATGCCGGCGCAACGTGGTCGGCGCCGCTCGCGGGTCCGACGGGCGTGCGGTCGCTGGTGAGCGATCCGCACATCCCGAGTGTGCTGTATGCCGGTACGGACACGGGCATCTCGAAGAGCGTCGACGGCGGGGCGCAGTGGTCCGCGAGCGGGTTGCCCCACATCTTCGTCGATGTCCTGGTGCTCGATCCCTGGGTGCCGAGCAGCCTGTATGCGGGGACGGCGTTCGGCGTGTTCGAGAGCACGGACGCCGCGGCGAGCTGGCATCCGGTCGGCTTGCCCGACAGCTTCATCGCGGCGCTCTTGCTCGATCCGCGCGGGCAGCGGGCGCTCTATGCAGCCGCGGACAATGGTGTCTTCAAGCGTCTCGACGGCGGTGCGGCGTGGCAGGCGAGCGGGTTGCCGACGACCGCGGTGACCAGTCTGGCGAGCGAGCCGAGTAACGCCGACATTCTGTACGCGGGCGCGGCGGAGGGCGTCTTCAAGAGCCTCGATGCCGGTGTGACCTGGCAGCCGCGCGCGGTCGGGTTGCCCGCTGCCGTCGGCGTCAACGCCGTGGTGGTCGATGCGACGGCGCCGAACACGCTGTACGCGGCCGCCGACGCGGGTGTCTTCAAGAGCACCGATGCCGCTGGCAGCTGGCGACGGCTCGGTGACGGTTTTCCGGTGGATGCCGCCGCGTCCGCGCTGGTCATCGACCCGCGCCGCGCCGGCACGCTGTATGCCGGCACCACGGTCGGTGCCGCGCACGGTGAGGTGGTGACCATTCAACAAGCGAGCACGTGCGCCGGCGACTGCGACGGCAACGGAACGGTGACCGTGCGTGATCTTCTACAGGCAGTCGGGATGACGCCCGGATCGGAGGCGAACACCGCCTGCGCCAGCATCGATGCCGATCACGACGGACACGTATCGCTCGACGAGCTACTGGTCGGGGTCCGCTACGCGCTGCAAGACTGCCCGCTGCCGTGAGCTCAGCGCAGCGGCGCGGCGAGGTTCTCGGCGAGCAGGCGGTAGACTTTCGACGAGAACAGCAGCGCGTTGTGGCCGACGTCGTTGATCTGGATGTTGAAGGCGCCGGGATACTGGGCGTTGCTGGGCGGAAGGATCATTGCGTCGAAGGTCGAGTACAACGCGATCGCGTCGCAACGTTCCGGCACGGGATCGGCGGTGTTGAGGGAGTCGAGAAAGGTCGAGCCCGGCGCCAGGCGTCCGGTGGTTGGTCCCGGCACACGCGCCAGCAGCGTGCCGGAGTGCGGCGTGCCGAGAGTGATGATGCGGCGCACCGTGGGCACCGGACAGTGGTGCGCGCAATGGCGCAGCACCAAGCCGCCGAGGCTGTGGCCGATCAGCGTCAGTGATTGCTGGTTGGTGAGGCGTTCGATGAATCCGTGCAGCCGCACGGCGGCGCGTTCGACGTCGGCGCGGAACGACGGGTAGGTGAAGCTGTACACCGGGCCCCAGCCTGCGCGGCGCAGGCGGTGGCGCAGGAGCCAGAGAGCGCCGCGGTTCAGTCCCCAGCCGTGAACCAGGATGATCGGTCCGCGGCCGTTGGTGCCGCTGCGCATCGGCAGCACCCAACCGATCGGGATGAGCAGCAGCACTGCGGCGAGGGCGGCGCACTCGGTGACGAACGCGCGCGTCGCCTCGACGAGGCCGAGCCCTTCGTCGGGAAAGTAGGCGGCGCGTTTGCCGAGCAGCGTCGCGCGCCAGCTGTAGAGCGCGGCGTTGAAGAGCACGGCGAACAGCAACAGCGCGACCGTCAGGTCACGGATGATGAGCACGCGGGAAGGCTTAGCGTAGGGAGGGCGGCGGGGCAAAACCGGAGGCGCGATTGCCCGTGAACCTGAGGCTGAGCCGGCGGCTGAAGCCGCGGCTACGAAGGGCACCCAAGGCCGTCGGCGCGGCCTCCCCACATCCTCCCTTGGAGACGGAGCTCATGGTGACGGCGGGGTTTTGGGGGAGCCGCCGCAGGGCGGCTTGCGTGCCTCTGGTTGCCGCGGCTTCAGCCGCCGGGCCAGGCGCTCGTGTCCTCTCCAGGCCGGTTTCGCCGCTTCGATTCGGCCCATGAGCGGTTCACGCGTGCCGTGCCTGGGGCGGTGGAGCGCAGGCGGGGCGGCTGCGCCACCAGAGTTGGCGGCCGGGCTGAGCGAGCGGCGCGACGCAGCGCCATCGCGAGACCGCCGATGATGCCGGATGCGGTGTCGGCGTATGCGCTGCGGAGGGCGCGCCGCTATGGTATGCCTCAGCCTGAGATGGACACCACCGCGCCCTCCGTTCCGAGAACCGATCTGCTCACCGAGCCCGGTCCGCTGCGCAAGCTAGGGTTCTGGCCTGGCCTGCTGTGCCGCAAGGTGTTCGCGCAGGTGCGCATGGAGCCGGGGGCGATCGAGCATGTCCGCAACCTGGCGGCGCGCGGCAGCATCGTTTACGTGATGCGCTACCGCTCGCTGGTCGACTATCTGTTGATCGCCTTCATCCTGTTGCGCGAAGGCTTGCCGCTGCCGGAGTTCGTGTCGGACATTCCGTCGCTGCTGCTGCGGCCGGTGCGCGAGATCGTCTCGACGCTGTGGCAACGCATCCGCGCCGTGCGCATGCTCGGCAAGGAGTTGCGCCATTTCGAAGATCGCGACCGCTGCCAGCGCATGGTGAGTCAGGGCCGGCCGGTGCTGATCTTCATGCGCACCCGGGCACCGGGGATGCGGCTGCTCGAGAGCCGCCGGGCGGCGTTGCGGCGCGTCCGCAGCGGCACCGACTACCTGCGCGAGATCGTGCACGCCAGCCAGACGAACAGCCACGAGGTCTTCCTGGTGCCGCTGGCGGTGTTGCGCGGGCGCGGCTACCGCCGGCGCGAGTCGCGCCTGGCCACCTTGGTGTACAGCGTCCAAGAGGCGCCCGGGGAGATGAAGCGGTTGCTGTCGCTGGTGTGGAACGCGCGCGCGACCAGCATCACGGTGGGCAAGGAGGTGGCGCTACGCGAATTCGCCAAGCGTCATGCGGACGAAGGCGAAGAGCGTATTGTGCGGCGTGCCGCGCGGGCGTTGCAGATCTTTCTGCATCGCGAAGAGCGGGTGGTGTGGGGGCCGACGTTGCTGCCCAAGCAGACGGTGCGGCGGTTGGTCGTGCAGGGCGACGAGCTGGCGGCGCTCATCCATCGCCTGGCTGCCGAGCGTAACGTTCCCGAATCGCAGCTGTGGCGCAAGGCGGAGCGCTACTTCGACGAGCTGGCGGCGAACTACAAGGGCATGTACTTCGCGATCATCGAGTTTCTCTTCAATCGCATCTGGCCGCGCGTCTTCCAGGGGCTCGAGTACAACGGCTTGGACAAAGTCATCGAGTGCGTGAAACAGAATCCGGTCGTGCTGGTGCCGTGTCACCGCAGCCACTTCGACTACCTGATCCTGTCGTACCTCTTCCATGAGAACTACCTCAGCCCGCCGCACATCGCCGCCGGCATCAACCTGTCGTTCTGGCCGCTGGGGCCGCTGTTTCGCGGCGCCGGGGCCTACTTCATCCGTCGCAGCTTCGAGGACAACGAGCTCTACAAGCTGGTGTTCCGCAAGTACCTCACCTTCCTGATCCGCGAGGGCTACACGCAAGAGTTCTTCATCGAAGGCGGCCGCAGCCGCACCGGCAAGATCCTCACGCCCAAGCTCGGCATGCTGTCGGCGATCGTCAGTGCGTTCACCGCGGGGGTGCGGCGCGATCTCTACCTGGTGCCGGTGTCGATCCACTACGGGCGCATCGTCGAGGAGGAAGCCTACAAGCGCGAGCTGGTGGGTGCGGAAAAGGAGAAGGAGTCGCTCTGGAACCTGATCAAGGCGCGCACGGTGCTGCGGCAGAAGTACGGCTCCGTGTATGTGACGTTCGCCGCGCCGATCTCGCTCAACCAGGCGCTGGGTGCGCGCAAGGAGATCATGCAGGCGCGGGCCGGCGACCCCGCGGTCGAGGCGGAGCGGCGCCGTTTCACGCAGAAGCTCGGTTTCCGCATCCTGCGCGAGGTCAACGCCGTGACGGTGGTCGGCGCCACGTCGGTGAGCTCGACCGTCTTGCTCAGCGCGCCGCATCCGGCGTCACGCTACCCGCAGTTCCTCACGGCGGCGCAGACGCTGGTGCGCTTCCTGCGTCACCAAGGCATCCGGCTCACCGACTCGCTGGAGCGCAACGCCGCCGACTTCAAGGAGAGCCTGGCATTTCTGGAGAGCGGCAATCTCATCCAACGGCTCCCCGGCGTCGAGGGCGTGATTCATGTGCCCAACGAGAAGCGCATCATTCTCGACTTCTACAAGAACAGCACGATTCATTTCTTCCTGTTGCCGGCGTTGCTGTCGCGGGCGTTGCTCGCCGGCGTGCGCGGCGGGGCCATCAAGGACGAGGTGAGCTGGTGGCTGGATCTGTACCGCTGGGAGTTTCCGCTGCCCGAGCGCGAGGCGGTGGCGGCGGAGCTCGGCAGGCTGCTCGAATACTTTCACGCCGAGGGGGCGATCGCGGCGCCTGACGGTCAAGGAGTCCAGGACGAGCATCCGTTGGTCCGCAGCATGGGGGGCATCCTGGACAACTTTGCCGAAGCGTACTGGATGACCGCGCAGACCGTGGCGCGGTTCGACGGCACCGGCACGATGCAGAAAGCGCTGGTCGACGCGGTGCGCAAGCGCTACACGACCGGTCTGCTGCTCGGCGAGGTGCACAAGACGGAAGGCAACTCCACCGTGACGGTCGGCAACGCCTTGAGCCGCTACGCCGAGCTCGGGTTCATCACCGTCAACGCGGGTGCTAAGGGGCGTGAGCGCATCGTGCGTCGCGGGCCGCGTTTCGCCGAGTTGACCACGGTGGAGCAGCGACTCGCCATGCATCTGGCGCCGCCTGCCGGGGCGGCCTGATGCGGACCCAGCCAACTCTGCGAGTTCAGAGTTTCAACCCTGGTCGCTCGATGCTGCGGATTCAGCGCTCTGGACTCTGCACTGTCGACCGTCAACTCGGTTGAATTCGACCGGGTCGCGCCGTACACTTCGACATCTCCATGAATGCCGTGCCGCGGGCGCACCGCCTGTGCGTGCTTACGATGTCGCTGATCCAGGTCGCGGTCCTGGCGGCCTGCCGCGCGCCCGAGAAAACCGAGATCGAGGTGGAGATCCGCAACGTCGGTTTCGACAACGCCCTGAATGCGCCGGTAGTGGTGCTGCAAGACCACGATCGCACGGTGGCGTTGCCGATCTGGATCGGACCGGCGGAGGCGCAGGCGATTGCCATGCAGATTGAGGGCGTCAGCCCGCCGCGGCCGATGACCCACGATCTCGTCAAGACCATCCTCGACGGCGCCGGCGTCGAGTTTCAGAAGGTGGTTATCCAGGATCTGCGCGACAGCACCTACTACGCGCGCATTTACTTGCGCGCCGGCCGGCAAGATCTGCAGATCGACAGCCGGCCGAGCGACGCCATCGCCCTCGCCGTGCGTTTTCATCGGCCGATCTTCGTGGCCACGGCGCTTCTCAAGGGAGACGCGATCGTCGACTTGCAGCACCCGGCCTCTGGCGCCGGCACGGTGACGCTCTCGGGGGTTACCGTGCAGGATCTCACCGCCGAGCTGGCCGAGTATTTCAGCGTACCGCGGGGAACGGGGGTGCTGGTCGCTGCGGTCGAGCGCAGCGCCCCGCCCGGGCTCGAGCGCGGCGACGTCATCCTCGAAGTCGATGGCGTGGCCGTGACCGGGGTCAGCGACTTCGCCGGCAAGATGCGCGCCCTGACGCGCGGCCGGGCGGCGCAGCTCTCTGTGCAGCGTGGCGCCGCACGGGTTCCCGTAGCCTTTCTGGCCCGTCAGCCTTGAGTCGGCGGCACCGCCGGCACGCATTAGCACCTCTGCTGAAAACATTAGAAGAAGTCGGCGCTCGTGGTGCGACCCGCCTGTTGACGAGCGTGGTGCGAGCGTGCCAATAGGGAGGGACTGAGCATGAAATTGAGTCGCTCGCGGAAGTGAGTTTGCTGCGGCGAGTGCTGGTCCAGACAGTGACCGACGAACGAGACGGAACGCACAGCGGTCGCGCGCAAGAGCTACGTGTCGAAGCTTTGGCGCGCGAGATCGTGCAGGCAATCAATGCAGGTGAAGCGGAAGACCGAGAGGCCTTGCGGGAGGTGGCGCTCGGTCTGTTGCGTGACGAGGTGGAGGTTCACGAGCCGGCAGTGGCGACGTTGCCGGCCGCCACGGCGACCGCGACGTTCAATCCGTTCGGCATCGGTATCCCCCTCGTGCTGATGGGTAGCGTGTTGGTATTCCTGTTTCCGCCGGTGGGGCTGGTCATGTTCACTGCGGCCGCGGTGATGATCGTCTGGGGTGTCGGCACGACGCTGCTCGCGCGCAGGTAAGGCCGAAGGTGCACAAGCATGGCGAAAGCGGAGAAAGAGCAGACGGCTGAGGAGCTGGCGGCGCTGGAAGAGCGGCGGCGCCAGGAGCAGGCGCTGGAGCGTGCCAAGCGCGAGCGCGAGCGTGCCCAGCTCGGCGGTCTGTGGTCGCGGCGCGACTTCTTCGGCCGCCTCGGGTGGGGCGGCTTCGGTGTGTTCTCGGCCATCTCCCTGATTGCTGCGGTGCGCTCCGCGTTTCCGCGCGTGCTGTTCACACCGCCCTCGACCTTCAAAGCGGGCTTCCCGACCGACTTCGCGCTCGGCGAGGTCAGCGAGAAGTTCAAGCGCGAGTTCCGCGTCTGGATCGTGCGCAATGAGCAGGGCTTCTACGCCATCTACGCCAAGTGCACGCATCTCGGGTGCACGCCGCGCTGGCTGGCGGCGGAGAACAAGTTCAAGTGCCCCTGCCACGGCAGCGGCTACTACAAGGACGGCGTCAATTTCGAAGGGCCGGCCCCGCGGCCGATGGACCGTGTCCGCATCACGCGCGGCGAGGATGGGCAGATCGTCGTGGATACGAGCGTGAAGTACATCTACGGCACCTGGGACAAGCCGGGCGCGTTCCTGCGCGCGTAGCCGCCGGCACTCAGGGCAAGCTAACTGCGAAGAGGTTTCGAGGCAGCACGTTATGGCGATGTTCGATGAGGTCAAGCGCCAGATCATGGAGTCACAGGTCTGGCAGTCGATTTTCCGGCACGGCTACGAAGACACGCCGCGGAACCGCATCCTCATGGTCTCCGGCAACGTCTGGTTGCACCTGCATCCGTCGAAGGTCCGTAAGCACGCGACGCGACTCCGCTTCACCTGGTGCATGGGCGGCATCACCTTCTTGATGTTCCTGGTGACGGTGGTCACCGGCATCTATCTGATGTTCTACTATCGGCCCACCGCCGAGTACGCCTACGCCGACATGAAGTATCTCGAATTCGATATGCCCTTCGGCATGCTGATGCGTAACATGCATCGGTGGGCGGCGCACGGCATGGTCATCGCCGTGTGGCTGCACATGTTCCGCGTCTTCCTCACCGGCTCGTACAAGCCGCCGCGCGAATTCAACTGGGTGGTCGGTGTCATCCTCCTGGTGCTGACGTTGCTGCTGAGCTTCACCGGCTACCTGCTACCGTGGGACCAGCTGTCGATCTGGGCGGTGACCGTCGGCTCGAACATGGGCCGTGCGACGCCGCTGCTCGGCCACGAGGGACCGTTCCACGAGCTCGTGGGTGCCAACCCGATCTACGACGCGCGCGCCTTCCTGTTCGGCGGCGGTGAGATCGGCCCGCACACTTTGCTGCGTTTCTACATCCTGCACTGCATTTTCATTCCGCTGGTCGCCAGCCTTTTCATGGCGGTGCACTTCTGGCGTATCCGCCGCGACGGGTTTTCTGGCCCGCCGGTGTGATCGATGGGGAGTCAAGCCGTGGCACCCGAGCTGCGATATTCGATGTGGACTGTGCTGGTTCTGGGCGTAACCACCACGATGATTCCCGGCGGGCGCGTTCTCGTGCTGCCCGAGATCTTCGTTTTGATGCTCCTGCTGCTCTACTGGGCGGCGAAGCCGCGAGCCAAGGAGTAAGAGCATGGCCGATGCACAATCCAACCTGGTCGTGAAGCCGGTTGCCAAGCCGGCCAGCCGCCGTCTCGAGGTGCCGATCAAGAAAGCGACCGGCCCCGGCGACGACAAGGTGCACACCTGGCCGCATCTGGTGCGCGTCGAATTCCTGTGCGCCATCTTCATCATCGTCCTGCTGATCGTGTGGTCGCTGACCGTCGATGCGCCGCTCGAAGAGCCGGCCAACCCGGCGCGCACGCCGAACCCGTCGAAGGCGCCGTGGTACTTCCTCGGCCTGCAGGAGATGCTGGTGTTCTTCGATCCATGGCATGCCGGCGTCGTGCTGCCGACGTTCATCATCATGGGCTTGATGGTGATCCCGTACATCGACATCAACCCGAAGGGGAACGGCTACTACACCTTCGAAGAGCGCAAGTTCGAGATCCTCACCTACATTTTCGGCTTCCATATTCTGTGGGTGTCGCTGATCGTCATCGGGACCTTCCTGCGCGGCCCGGGGTGGAACTGGTTCTGGCCCTGGCAGAAGTGGGACCTGCACAAGGTGGAAGCCATGGCCAACGTCGACCTGCCCTACCTGGTTGCCAGTCGGGTGCCCCTCTGCGGGTTCATGCACGATGCCTTCTGGGCGGCGATGTTCGGCTTGGTGCTCATCGGCGGCTACTTCGTCGTCGGCACCTTGGCGATGTACGCCTGGATCCGCCGGCTGAAGGGGCCGTTGTTCATGCAGCAGTGGGGAATGCCGCGCTTCATGACGACGTCGTTCTTGTTCCTCAACATGATGGCGGTGCTCATCAAGATGGTGATGCGGCACGCCTTCAGCATCAAGTACATCCTGGTGACGCCGTGGATCAACATATGACGCGGCGGGCGAAGCAATGACCGGTCAGGGAGGGCTGCGGCTTCCGGTGGTCGATCGCTGATAGATGTTCTTTTATCTGGCCAAGCTGATCCAGGCGCTCGGGTTTGCCGACGTGACCTACGCCCTGTACGTCGGGTTCACTGAAGAGCACAGCATGGGACGCGAGCTGACGTTGATGCTCATCGGCGCGGCCATTTTTCTCATCGGGCGTTTGGTGGAGCGCAAAGCGGCTTCGAGGTGAACGCGTGGCACGACGGGCAGTCAACATCGACGACGAGAAACGTTCCTACAGCGCCATCTTCCTGCTCGCCGTGGGCCTGCTGCTGATCGGGGCCGTCTGGTCGGTGTGGGACGACAACATCGCGCGCCGCCCGTGGAAGTATTACCAGGCGGAGTTCTCCGAGCGCGAGCAGCAGAAGGTGAAGGACGAGATCCGCGCCGAAAACGAGCGCCTGGCCGCCGATCCGACCTTCCAGCAGGTGACCAAAGACCTGGCCGCCGCCCGCACCCGCATGCAGAGCGGCGCCACCGCGCAACGCATCGCCACCCTGGAAGCGCAGCGCGCCCGCGTCGCCACGGCCCACGGCGACGTCGATCTGCAACTGCGCATCGTCAAGAGCCGTCTCGAAGAGGCCTGGTACGACTACGACGACGCCTTGCTCGAGAAGAAACCCACCGACCCGGCCCGCGCCCGCATCGAAGCGCTCAACAAGGACAAGGCCGAGATCCAGAAGACCTTCGATGACGGCAAGGCGCAGCTCGATCAGATCGACAAGGAGCTCACCGAAGTGCGCTCCGAGGTCACCAGCCTCGAGGACAAGTTGCGCACCCTGAACAGCCAGCGCGACTTCCTCGATCAGAAGCTCGAAGCGATGACCCTCAGCGTCGGCCCGTTCGCGTTGCCGAAGATCCCGAAGATCCGCCAGGTCGTCCTCGAAGACTTCGAGCGCAACAACTTCGACAAGCCGGTGGCGCGCGTCGACCGCTGCGAGTCGTGCCACGCCGGCATCAACAAACCCGGCTTCGACGACGCCCCCAATCCCTACAAGACGCATCCGCAGCGCGAGCTCATCCTCGGCAAGCACCCGCCGGAGAAGTTCGGCTGCACCCCCTGCCATCAAGGCCAAGGCCCCGCCGTCAACAGCCCGGAGCAGGCGCACGGCAACGTGCATCACTGGACCGAACCGCTGCTGCGCGGCGAAAAGGTCGAAGCGTCGTGCATCAAGTGCCACGCCAACGTCGGCCTGCTCAAAGGGGCGAACACGATCGCCAAGGGACAGAAACTCTTCGAAGAGCTGGGCTGCCCGAACTGTCACCTGGTGGATGGATACGAAGATGTCCCCCGCGTCGGACCCTACCTGCGCTTGATCAACGCCAAGGTCGATCCCGCCTGGCTGGTGCGCTGGGTCACCAACCCGCACGAGTATCGGCCGAAGACGCGCATGCCGAACTTCCTGTTCTCGCAGGACGAGGCGGTGGCGGTGGCCGCATACCTGCTCGATGCCACCAAGGCCGACAGCGCCAAGTGGCTGGAGGCGCGGCCGGTGCCGACCGGTATCGATCCGACCAACGCGACCCTGGTGGCGCACGGCAAGGAGCTGGTCGACAGTCTCGGCTGCCGTGGCTGCCACGGCATCGACGAGGGCCAGTCGCCGGCGCTGCTCGGCCAGAACAAGGACATTGCCCCCAACCTCGGCAAGATCGCCGAGAAGACCGACGCGCGCTGGATCTACTACTGGCTCAAGGGCCCGCGCGACTACTCGCCCGTGTCGCGCATGCCCAGCCTGCGCCTCAGCGACGACGAGGCCCGCGCCGTCACCTCGTTCCTGCTGACGTTGGGCGCGAAGCAAGCCATGCCCGAGGTGACCGCACGCCTCAGCGATCCGAAGGAAATCGAGCGCGGCAAGGCCCTGGTGCGCAAGTACGGCTGCTTCGGCTGCCACGATATCACCGGCATGGAGAGCGAGTCGCGCGTCGGTGCCGAGCTGTCGACCTTCGGCTCGAAGACGCTCGAAGAGATGTTCTTCGGCAACCACACCGATATCCCCGAGACCTGGGACGACTGGACGTACAACAAGCTGAAGTCGCCGCGCACCTACGCCACCGAACGGATCGAGCAGGCGATGCCCCAGTTCGATCTGGCCGATGCGGACATCAAAGCGTTGCGGGTCTTCCTCGCCAGCCGCACCGAGAGCAAGTACCCGGCGAAGTTCCTGGCCGCCAACGACGTGCGCGGCCAGCGCACGGTGGCCGGCCGCCGCATGGTGGCGCGCTACAACTGCGTCGGCTGTCACATCATCGAAGGCGAAGGGGGCGCCATCCGCGCCCGCTACGAGGAGACACCCAATCTGGCACCGCCGATCCTGAACGGCGAAGGGGCGAAGGTGCAACCCGATTGGCTGTTCAATTTCCTCAAGCAGCCGAGCCCGATTCGCCCCTGGCTGAAAGTGCGCATGCCGACCTTCAGCTTCAGCGATGTCGAGGCCAACACGCTGGTGCAGTACTTCGCCTCGGTCGACAACATCCAAGTGCCGTTCGTGCACGTCGACGAGAACGCCATCCCGGTGACCATGCTGGAGGCGGCGCAAAAGATGGTTACCCCGGACTACTTCAACTGCTTTTCCTGTCACCAACAGGGCGACAAGAAGCCGGAAGGGCCGCCGGAAGGCTGGGCGCCCGACCTGTCGATGGCCCGCCACCGACTCAACCCGGACTGGATCGTGCGCTGGCTGCACAACCCGCAGGCGGTGCAGCCGGGCACCAAGATGCCGTCGTTCTACGAGACGAGCGCCGACGGCAAGGCGAGCGGCGGCCCCGACGATATCCTCGGCGGCGACAACGAGTTGCAGATCAAGGCGCTGCGCGACTACTTGATGGTCCTGACCAAAGCCAACGAGATCGTCGCGAAGAGCCAACACGACGGAACCGTGGCGGCCGCCGATCAGGCAATTGCGGCGCCGCAGCCAAATTGATAACGGCTGACCGCGGCATGGCCCGCAGGCACAAGCCGGCGGACGGAAGGAGGAGAGCATGATGAAGCGCAACAGGTTCGGAATCACGGTGGTCGCCCTGGCGACCCTCGGCTGGTGTGCAGGCGCGTCCGCCTACGACGGCGCCCCGGTCACCAACGGCGGCAGCATCTCGGGCGAAGTCAAGTTGCAGGGCGCCGCCCCGGCGCCGAAGGCCATCGAAGTGACCAAGGACAAGGAAGTCTGCGGCCAACACGAGATCAAGAACGAGGACCTGGTGGTCGGAGCCGGCAACGGGGTCGCCAACGCCGTGGTCTCGATCACCAACATCACCAAAGGCAAGCCGATGGGGCCGTCGGAGGCCGTGCTCGATCAGAAGGGCTGCCAGTACCTCCCGCACGTGCTGCTGTTCCCCGCCGGTACGACCGTCAAGATCAACAACGACGACGGCATCCTGCACAACATCCACACCTACAGCACGAAGAATCCGCCGATCAACATGGCGCAGCCGAAGTTCAAGAAGACCATCGAAGCCAAGTTCGACCAACCCGAGGTCATCAAGGTCACCTGCGACGCGCACGGCTGGATGCAAGGGTGGTTCGTCGCCGAGGACAATCCGTACTACGTCAGCACCGACGCCAATGGCGCCTTCAAGCTCACCGACGTGCCGCCGGGCGACTACGAGCTCAAGGTGTGGCACGAGAAACTCGGCGAGAAGACCCAGAAGGTCAGCGTCGCGGCGGGCGCGGACGCCAAGGCGAACTTCGATTTGGCCGCCAAGTAGGGCTCAAGCCCGCGGCGAGCGGCGGGCGGACAGCGCCGTCGTTCGCGGCGGCCAACAGACAGAGGCGAACTCACTATGATGGACTGGCTCCCCGAGGATGTGTCGACGTTCGGGCCGAACATCGATCGGTTGTTCTACCTCATCTACTACATCACCGGCTTCACCTTCGTGCTGGTCACGGTGGTGCTGCTCGCCTTCCTGGTGATGTATCGCCATCGCGACGACGGCCGCCGCGCCACCTACACGCACGGCAACAGCACGCTGGAGATCATCTGGACCATCGTTCCCGCCCTCATCCTGGTGATGCTGGCCTTCATGAGCAAGTCGCAGTGGGACGCCATCAAGAAGAACGCGCCGCCGGGCGACGTGATCGTGCGCGTTACCGCCAAGCAGTTCAACTGGGAGGTGGAGTATCCCGGCCCGGACGGCAAGCTCGGCACCGAGGACGACAAGAAGGTCGACAACGACTTGCACGTCCCGGTGAACAAGGTGGTGCGGGTGCTGTTGCACTCCAAGGACGTGATCCACAGCTTCTTCCTCCCCAACCTGCGCTTGAAGCAAGATGCCCTGCCCGGCCGTGAGATCGTCGTCTGGTTCGAGGCCACCAAGCCCGGTAAGTACGAGATGCCGTGCGCCGAGCTCTGTGGTTTCGGGCACTCCGGCATGAAGGGAATGCTTTACGTGCACGACGCCGCCGACTATGAGACGTGGAAGAAGGAACAGTGGCCGGCCACGAACACGGCCCAGGCACCAACCAGCCCAGCCGAGAAGGGATGATATCCATGAGCCAACCTGCATCCGCGGCCGCCGCGGCCCACGTCGCGCACGCCGGACACGAACAGAGCTTCATCTCGCACTACGTCTTCTCCACCGATCACAAGATGATCGGGCGGCAGTTCCTCTTCATGGGCCTCTTCATGATGATCCTCGGCGGTCTGCTGGCACTGATGGTGCGCTGGGAGCTGGCCTGGCCGGAAGAGGTGGTGCCGTTCACGCAGTGGATTCCCGAGCCCTACATGTACGAAGGGCACATGAACCCCGCCTTCTACAACTCGCTGTTCACCATGCACGCCACCATCATGATCTTCTTCGTGGTCATGCCGATCCTGGTGGGCGCGTTCGGCAATTTCCTCATCCCGCTGATGATCGGTACCCGCGACATGGCGTTCCCGGTGCTCAACATGCTCTCCTTCTGGATCGCGGCGGTCGCCGGGGTGATCATGCTGGCCGGGTTCTTCGTCCCCGGCGGGCACGCGG
>Ga0335082_10002219_pt1 | contig 20875 bp, 20 predicted proteins | sample Lox_Sample_41_FD_206718 | JGI IMG/M metagenome (GOLD analysis project Ga0335082, IMG submission 206718) | Soil microbial communities from Loxahatchee National Wildlife Refuge, Florida, United States - Lox_Sample_4.1 | ecosystem: Environmental > Terrestrial > Soil > Wetlands | place: USA...
ACAGCGTCGCGGGGAGCACCATCGCCGCTCCGAGCCCCTGCATCGCCCGCATCGCGATCAGGAAACCGAGCGTGTTCGACGACGCCGCGCCCGCCGAAGCCGCGGCGAACACCACGAGTCCGATCGTCATCACGCGCTTGCGGCCGTAGCGGTCGCCGAGCGAACCGCACAGCAACAAGAGGCCCGCGAGCACGAGCACGTAGGCGTCCACCACCCACTGGAGGCCGGCCGTCGTGGTTTGCAGGTCGAGTGAGATCCGGGGCAGGGCCGTGTTCACGACGGTGTCGTCGAGGAACACGATCATCGTGCCCACCGACATCACCGCCAGAACCCACCACCGCCGGGCTGTTCCGGTCGCCTGTGCCATCCCGTCCTCCGATGTTTGGACGTCCGTATAGACAGACGTATAGAATCGTTTGGACGGGTGTTCAGATTCCCGTTCGGACGAGAAATCAGGAATTTCGAGGGTCGCGGTAGGTTGACCGGCGTGAAGATTCCGCCCCCGGAGCTGGCCGAGCGCCTCTGGGCGGTCAGCAACGAGGTGCTCGCACCGGGCACCGACATGAAGATCGACGAGCTCGCAGCCCTCGCCGGCGTGCCGCGAGCGACGCTCTACTACTACTTCTCGGGCAAGGACGACGTGTTCGCGTTCCTGCTCGCCCAGAAGTTGCAGCGCGGAACCGCCGCGGTCAGCGAAGCCGCGCAACAGCCGGGCGACGCCGCGGCGCGGCTCCGCGCGGTGCTCCACGCGATGTTGCGCACGCTCGCCGAACAGCCGGAGCTCTGCATGAGATTGCTCGGCGCGGTGATCGACCAGGGGAACGGTGGCCAGCTCATGGCAGAGGTCGAACGCTCCCTGATGGCACCGGTGCGTGAGCTGCTCGCCGAAGCACACGACCGCGGCGAGCTCGTCGTCGACGATCCTTCCGCCGCCACGCTCGCGATGATGGGCGCGGTCGCGATCGTCGCGATGGTCCGTACCGCGAGCAATGCATTCGATCCCGAGGAGACCGCGCAGTCGCTCATCCCGCTGTTCCTCGACGGGCTGCGCCCGCGCCGCCGCTCTAAGCCGTGACTTCAAACCTTCCGAGGCCGTAGTCGCCTTCGATCGTGGTGCGGTGCATGCACCGGCCGTGCTCCGGCCGCATCCCCGACACCGCGTGCAGGCACCGCCAGTTGTCCCAGATCACCATCTGGTTCGGTTGCCACTGGTGGAAGTAGCCGAGGTCGTGCGCGGCCGCGACGATCTCGTCGCTGACGGCATGCAGCAACGCCTCGGCCTCGGCCGCGTCGCGACCCTCGATGCCCTTCGCCATCCACGGGGAGACGTGCAGCACCTTCTCCCCGGTACGGCGCGTCCAAACCGCAGGATGCAACGCGCGGGGCCGACCCTCGAACTCTTCCATCACCGCGACCGCCTGCGGCGCCGCGTCGACTTCGACGAAGTCGTCCGGGCGTCCGAAGCGGAGGTTCTCGAGGATGACGTCCATCGCGTAGATCACCATCGTGCCCTCGATCTGGTCGCGTACCGCGGGGGAGATCGCCTTGTAGAGCGCGATGCCGTCGACGAAGCCGGTCAGGCCGCCTTCCGGCGGCATCTCCACCGCGCGCAGCACGCCGGCCCGGTTGAGCTGGTCGTTGTAACAGTGGTCGAAGTGCCAAGGCAGCCACTGTGAGAGCACACGACCATCGATACGAACCTTGCCCGGCGCGTTCGGCTCGTGCCGGAGCTCGATGACGCCGAGCATGTCGTCGACGTCGCCCGCGCGCGGCACCGCCTGACTCGGATGATCCTTGAGCGGCCCGAAGACGTTGCTCAGCGCGACCTGCATGGCCGGAGTGGGCTCGACATCGTCGAAGATCAGGAGACCGTGTTGCTCGAAGCTCTCGTTGATCTGCACGCGTAACGCGTCGTCGCGCAGATCGTCACGAGTGAGGCCTGCAATCCGCGCGCCGAAGGCGAGGTCGTCACGAACCGGCCGAAGCGTCATCGCGGTCATCGTCGGCTCCTCCCGCTCCTACCGCCGCAGGCGCGTCCTTTTACCACTGTTGAGCGCGCGGGGCGAACGCGACCCCGACGCCGCGGAAGGATCCTGCTTCCTTTCCCCCGCGCGCGGGTCTTTGGTCCGTTGACACTCGCATCCGGCGAATCTGAGGATGCGAGTGTGACGTTCAATCTGGCCGACATGTTCGAACGGGTCGTCGACGCCGTCCCTGATCGTGAAGTGCTCGTATCCCCCGTCCGGCGGTTGACCTTCGGTGAGCTCGACGCCCGCGCGAATCGCCTCGCGCATCATCTGCGCGCCGCCGGCATCGGAAGAGGCGATCACATCGGGCTCCAGCTGATGAACGGATCGGAGTATCTGGAAGCGATGCTCGCGGCATTCAAGTTGCGCGCCGTACCGGTCAACGTGAACTACCGCTTCGTCGCGGGCGAGCTCTCGTATCTCTACGAGAACGCCGATCTCGTCGCGCTGGTCTACGACGCGTCGTTCTCCGCGCCGGTCGAGGCCGCCCGCGCCCGCGCGCCGATGCTCGGCCATCTGATCGCGGTCGGAGGCGGCTCCGAAGCCACGGCGCCCGGCTCCGTCGAGTACGAGAACGCACTCGAGGCGAACCCACCGGCTCGCGACTTCGGCCCCCGCTCCGCCGACGATCGGTACATCGCGTACACGGGAGGCACCACGGGATTCCCGAAGGGAGTGCTGTGGACCCATCGAGACATCTTCTTCGCCGCGATGGGCGCGGGCGATCCGACGATGCTGCAGGGCCCGATCACCGAACCGGCCCAGATCATCGAGCGCATCCTCCCCGTCGGCATCGTCATGCTGCTCGCGCCGCCGTTGACCCACGTCAGCGCGCAATGGGGAGCCTTTTCGACGATGTACGGCGGAGGCAAGGTCGTGCTCACCGCGCCCGGCCGTTTCGATCCCGACGAGGTCCTGTGCTCGGTGGGCAACGAATCGGTGAACGTGCTCACGCTCGTCGGCGACGCGATGGCACGGCCCGTGCTCGACGCGCTCGCGGCCGCCCCGGACCGCTACGACTTGTCGTCGTTGCTCGTCTTCGCCTCGGGTGGAGCGGTCATGTCGGCATCGACCAAGGCGCAGGTGGCCGAGCTCCTGCCGAACGTCGTCACGGTCGACGGGTTCGGCTCGAGCGAGACCGGCGTCACGGGAACGCGCGCGCGCATGCCGGGTGCCGGCATCGAGCAAGGCTCCAAGTTCACCGTGAGCGAGCACACCGCCGTGCTCGACAACGAGCTGCAACCCGTCGCGCCCGGTTCGGGAACGATCGGTCACGTTGCCCGACGCGGACACGTCCCGCTCGGCTACTACAAGGACGCGGAGAAATCCGCCGAGCTCATGGTCGACGTCGACGGTGTTCGCTGGGCCCTGACCGGCGACGCCGCGATCGTCGAAGCCGATGGCACGGTCGTGTTGCTCGGGCGCGGCTCCGCCAGCATCAACACCGGCGGCGAGAAGGTGTATCCCGAAGAGGTCGAGGTCGTGGTGAAGGATCACCCGGCCGTGTACGACGCCGTCGTGGTCGGAGTTCCGGACGAACGCTGGGGCGAGCGCGTCGTCGCCGTCGTCGAGCTCCGGCCGGGCACCTCACTCGCGCTGGACGACCTGCAGCAGCACTGCCGGCACTTCCTCGCCGGCTACAAGCTGCCGCGCGAGCTGATCTGCGTCGAGCACGTCGAGCGCGGACCGAACGGCAAAGTCGACTACCGATCGACGCGGTCGCTCGCGATCGCGGCGATCAGCGGATGAACGTCTCGAGTCGGCCGTGCAAAAGCTCTCCGGTGCCGACAGTCTGTTCATCTTCAACGAGACACCCGCGCGTCACCAGCACACGCTGAAGATCGCGATCGTCGATCCCGCCGGCGCCGATGCACCGGTCACCTACGAGGCGCTCCGAGATCAGATGCGAGAAGCGCTCCCGCTCCTCGACCCGTTCCGGCGCCGACTCGTGAAGATTCCTTTGAACATCGCGCACCCGTACTGGGCCGACGTCGACGACGTCGACATGGACTATCACGTGCAACACGCGGCCGTGCCACCACCGGGCGGACCGAGAGAGCTTGCCGGCGTGATCTCGACGATCGCGAGCATGGGCCTCGACCGCGACCGGCCGCTCTGGCAGGTGTGGTTCGTCGAGGGACTCGCCGACGGTCAGGTCGCGTACGTCGCCAAGATCCATCACTCGTTGGCCGACGGCATGTCGAGCGCGCAGCTGCTCGCCGAGATTGCCGCCGATCACCCCGACACCACGCCGATGCCGCCGGCTCCCGATCTCGTCGGCGAGCCGACGCCCGGCCGGGGCAGCATGTTCCGCCAGGGCCTGAGCGATCTCGGCGAACTGTCGCGCAACCTCCCGCCGCTGCTTGCGCGCACCTGGCGCTGGTCGCGCGCGCTCCGCACGCGCACGCGAGCCGGCGAGCCACGCGCGACCAAGCCGTTCGCGGGTCCGCCGACGCGCTTCGATCGCCGGCTCACGCCGAATCGACTCTTCGCGTACGAGACGTTCGAGCTCGGCGAGATCAAAGAGGTCGCGAAAGCGTTCGACGCGCGCGTCACCGACGTCGTCCTGGCGATGGCGTCGGGCGCGCTGCGCCGCTATCTCGTTCGCCACGGTGAGCTCCCCGACCGATCGTTGACTGCCGCGATACCGGTCTCGGTGCGCACGCCCGAGGAAGCGCGCGACTGGGGGAACCGCGTTGCATCATGGTACGTGGCACTCGCGACCGATGTCGCCGACCCGGTCGACCGCATCGAGACGATCGTGCGCGGAACGCACACGGCACGCGCCGAGCTCGACGCAACCGATCCGGAGTTACAACACCTCTGGGCCGAGTACTGGAGGCTGTTCCGGCTGGCGACGTTCGTGTTCCCCAAGATGGCGCGGCCGTTCCTGCACCGACCCAGCTACAACGTCATCGTTTCGACGGTCCCCGGTCCGCCCCGACCGTTGTTTCGTCACGGCGCCCGGCTCACACGCGTGATCTCGATGGGTCCCCTCGTCGAAGGCATGGGGATCAACTTCACGGCCTGGAGCTACGCGGGCGAGATGACCGTCGCGGTCATGTCGTGCCGCGAGCACGCGCCCGACCTCTGGGACATCACCAGCGACCTGCGCGCGAGCCTCGACGAGCTCAAAGCCGCGGCAGCTGCGCGGCGCGTCCCCGATTAGACGCCGACGCTCACGGCTTCGCTGTGCACGACGCCCGTGCTGACGAACGCAAAGTCGACGTACCAACGGACGTCGCGGCGCGCCGCGAACCCGATATGTCCGCCGGGATACCAGTGGATGCTCGGCTCCTGCCAGTGGTGCCACAGCGGCACAATCTGGTCGACCGCGTCGACGAGCTGATCGACCAGACCGGCCACGATGAACCGGCGCGCGACCGGGGTGCTCGGATCGAAGCGCAGCGGTGACACGACGGTGTGCAACGCCGCCGCGGGTTCGAGCATCGGCGTGAGTCGTGCGACGAGCCCGGGCGGCGTCTGGCTGCGGAAGATCGTCGGGAAGTCGGTGACGGGAATGATCGCGACGACGCAATCGAGCGGCGCGTCGAGCCCGGCGACGAGCGCTGCGACGTATCCGCCCAGCGACACCCCTTGGAGCGCGATCCCTTCGGGCGACTGCGTGCGGATCCATCCGATGATCCGGCGCACGTCGTGCGCCGATTGCGCGAGACCGTGCACGTTGTCGAGCGGATCGATCGAAGGGAACTGCGCGGCCGGTCGCCGCCTTTCCCGGCGCGGTCCGTGCAACGGCAGGATCGGAAGCACGACGTTGCAGCCCAGATCGGTGAACAGATGCCGCACCCGGAACGAGTGCAAGTCGGCATCACGGCCCATCGCGGTGCCGTGCACGCAGACAACCCACGGTCTGGGGCCTCCGGGATGGCGCAACACCGTTGCGCGCGCGGTTCGATTCGCGTCGTACGACAGCCACCGGTCGCGCCCGGGAACGCCGGGTGGCGGCGTCCACTCGCTCGCGAACGCGAGCCGCTCCACCTCCATGCGACCGACCCGAGCGCGTCGCCAACGCGGACTCGTGAGCGGCGGAGGATCCGCATGGTACGAGCGCGGGTCGTCGAGCCATCCGGCGCGCGCGAACGCCGTGTGCCCAGCGTGCGCTTCGGCCAGCATCGCTTGCCACGACGCTTCGCTCGGCGGTCGTCGAATGACGCGAAACATCGCCAGCGTCGCGGCATCGGCCAGCACGTGTGCACGAACCGCGGGCGTGACCCGTACGGCCGGCACATCTTCGGCGCCGCGCGCCGAGATCCGAGAGCGTGCGGTTTCGGGTGCCGCCATGTGCCGAACCGTACCTGCCGGCGCCGCGAACAGCCGTTGACACTGCGCGATCGTGACTTTGGTCCCTCCGCAACGGGGCTGTTGCTTCGGCATGATCGAAGGCAGTCCGCGAAGGAGATGCGCGATGCGACGTTTGTCGGGCACCGACTCACTGTTTCTCGCCGGTGAGACGCCCACGTGGCATCAGCATGTTGGAGGGCTCACCATCGTCGACCGGACGAACGTGCCCGGATTCGGCTACGACGCGCTGTACCGGATGATCGCGTCGCGACTGCCGCTCGTTCCGAAGCTCACGTGGAAGCTCAAGCCGGTGCCCCTCGGACTCGATCGCGCGGTGTGGATCGATGATCCGGCGTTCGACCTGCGGCGGCACATCCACCGCATGACGGTGACCGCACCGGGCGGGCCCCGCGAGACCGCCGACGCCGTCACGCCGATCATGAGTCGACAGCTCGATCGCCGGTTCCCGCTGTGGGAGCTCTGGTATCTCGACGGTCTCGTCAACGGCCGCGTCGCAGTGCTGATGAAGTTCCACCACTGCCTGCTCGACGGCGGCGCGGGCGGTGTCCTCGCCTCGCTGCTCTTGGATCTCGATCCGGATGGGACGCCCACGGTCATACCCGAGATGCCTGCGCCCGAGGCAGAACCCAGCGATCTTCGGCTCTTCGTCGCAGCACTGCTGCCCGCGGCCACGGCGCCGCTACGCGCGATGCGCTACGGGGTGCGGCTCACCTGGCGCGGCCTCGGCGTCGCGCGCCATCTGATCTCGGGTCACGAGAGCCCCGATATGGCAACGATGCTCCGAGCGCCGAAGACGTCGTTCAACGCGTCGATCGGCCCTCGCCGGTCGATGGCATTCTCGAGTATCGCGATCGCCGACGTGAAGGCACTCCGTCGTCACTTCGACGTGAAGCTCAACGACGTCGCGCTGGCATTGTGTGCAGGCGCGCTCCGTACCTATCTGAGTGACCGCGACGGCGTACCGTCGCGCCCGCTGTCGGTGGGGATTCCCGTCTCGACCCGCGCCGAAGGCGACACGTCACTCGGCAATCAGCTGTCGTACCTCGTGGTACCGCTGCCGACGAACCTCGCTGATCCCGAGGAACGGCTGCGGGTGATCGTCCACGAGACGCGGGCCGCGAAGGGCGTGCACGAGGCGATGCGCGCGAGCCGGTTGGGTTCCGTCGCCGATACCGCGCCGCCGTTCATGATCGCGGGCCTGCTGCGGCTCGCGTACCAATCGCACGTCCTCGGCTACATCCCGGGGATGATGAACACGATCGTCTCGAACGTGCCCGGCCCTCCGGTCGATCTGTACATGGCCGGCGCCCGACTCACGGGTATCTATTCCGCCAGCGTGCTGCTCGATCAGATGGGGTTGAACGTCACGCTCTACACGTTCGGCGACCGCGTCGACTTCGGCATCCACGTCGACCCCGACTTGATCGACGATCCCTGGGCCATCGCGCATGCGATCCCGCGGGCGCTCGAAGAGCTCATGCGGACGGCCGGCCTCGGTACCCCGTCACCGATCGAGGACCCCTTCGGGCTGACGCCCGGCCCCGACGTCGAGCTCACGGCGCGCCGTTCGGGCGTCGGAAGCTGAGCCGCGCGATGCAGCCGCTTCGCGACGCAGGTCACCCTGTGGGTGCGCGCCGCGATCCCGCGTTCCTGCACGCGATCAGACCGACGCTCGAGCGGTACGTGGCGTGGTTCCGCCCCGAGGTGCGCGGCTTCGAGCGGGTACCCGAACACGGACCGTTTCTCGTCGTCGGCAACCACTCGGGCGGTCAGACCCCGCCCGACATCCCGGTGCTGCTCACTGCCTGGTGGCGAGCGCGGGGCGAGGCCGAACCGATCTACGCGCTGTTCCACTCGTTCTTCCTCCGGCTGCCCGGCGTCGGCCCCGTGATGGCGCGCGCCGGCGCGCTCGAGGCCGGACCCGAGGCCGCCGAAGCAGTGCTACGCGCCGGCGCAATCCTCCTCGATTATCCGGGCGGCGATCACGAAGTGTTTCGCACGTGGCGCGATCGCAACCGCATCGACTTCGGTGGTCGTCTCGGCTTCGTCCGGCTCGCGCTGCGGACCCAGGTGCCCGTTGTGCCGGCAGTCTCCGTCGGCGCGCACGAATCGCTCGTGGTGCTGACGCGCGGTGAGCGACTGGCCCGGTGCATGCGATTCGACAAGCTGTTCCGGATCAAGGTGATGCCGATCGTGTTCGGTCCACCGTTCGGGGTCGTCCCCGGCGGAGTCCCGACGCTTCCGCTGCCGACCAAGATCACCGTCGAGCTCCTCGAACCGATCGATTGGTCGCGGCGGTACGGCCCCGAGGCCGCCACCGACGACGACATCGTGCGGGCATGCTACGACGAGCTCACCGAGACGATGCAGGAGGCGCTCGATCGGCTCGCCGCCGAACGCCGCTTCCCGATCGTCGGCTGATCGTGCGTGACGCGCGTGGACTTTCGACTCTGGACGTTGTGCGCGCCGAGGCGCAAGCCTTACGTGTGAGCGAGTGGACCAACCTGAGCGCGGCTCGGCGCGGGGCCGCGCGCGCCTGCGGGCGAGTGTCGGCGGCCCTCGTTCGGCCGGTCGCCGACATCGTGACCCATCCGGTGGTGCGCGAGATCACCGCACCCGCCCGGATCGCGACCGGCTGGTACGTCCGCGCCTGGCAACAGCGCGTGCGGCCCCCGCGAGCAGATGTGTTGCCGCGCACACCCCCGAGCCTTCTCCTCGCATTGCACATCGCGTTCGACGAAACCGTGCTTTCCGTTGCTCGTCTCGTCAAAGGCACGCCACCCGACGCCGACGTCGAACGCATCGAGCACGAGGCGATCGAAGCGCTCGATCTGTTCCGCGCGCACGGATGGCTCGACGACCCCGCCTCGTACCACGAAGCTCCGCCGCCTCTCACCGAAGTGACCCTGCGAAAAGCACGCAGCGGGGCGGTCCGCTACACCGTGTTGTCGTACGAGAGCGGTTACGAACCTCGGCGCGGGGAGCCCGGCCGCGACCGCTGGCTCGGCCACGTCGAGAACCGCACCGCGTACGCGTGGATGCTCCGACACGACGAGCCGCGTCCCTGGCTCGTCTGCATCCACGGCGCGGCGATGGGCGCGGCCGCGTCGGACCTGCGCGTCTTTCGCGCCGCGTGGCTGCACTCGGTTCTCGGCCTGAACGTCGTGCTGCCGATCCAACCGCGACACGGGCCTCGCCGCGAGGGACTTCCTTTCGGTGTGGGCTTCCCCGACCAGGACCTCATGGACAACGTGCACGCGGTGGCGCAATCGATCTGGGACATTCGCCGCCTGCTCGGATGGATTCGGATGCAACAACCGGACGCGCCGATCGGCGTGCAAGGCCTCTCGCTCGGCGGATACACGGCCGCACTCCTCGCTGGTCTCGACGACGATCTCGCGTGCGTCATCGCGGCCGTTCCCGCCGTCGACTTTGCCAACCTGATGGAGCGACACGCACCCGCGCACTTCCGCAACGATCCTCGCCTCCACCGACTCACCGAGCTCGCCCGCGACGTGCAGCGCGTCATCTCCCCGTTGGCCATCGAGCCTCGCGTCGCGTTCGACCGGCGTTACATCTATGCGGGTATCGCGGACCGCCTCGTGCATCCGCTGCACCAAGTGCAACAGCTCTGGGCTCACTGGGACGAGCCGACCATCACCTGGTTCCAGGGCAGCCACGTCGGCTTCTTCCTGACCCACCGCATCCGCGAATTTCTCGAGGAGTCGCTGCGCGACGCCGGTCTGCTCGATCACATGCCACCGACCGAGCTCGAGAGCTCGGCCTAGCGTCGAGCCGTTTCCGGGGGCCGTCGGAAATGGCCGTCCGCGTTCGATGCGCGCGAAGGTAGCCGTCGTGACGAGTCCGGCCAACGACGTCGCCGTGAACCGAGCCCTGTGGAAGGTCGTCAACGAGCAGTTCACGGATCGCAACGCCGAACGAGCGTGGGCCGAGCGCGAGATCACGTGGGGTCTGTTCAAGATCGCCGAGCGCGAGCTCGGGGTGTTGGGCGACCTCGACGGTCGCGACGTGATCGAGCTCGGTTGCGGAAGCGCGTACTTCTCGGCCCGGCTCGCGCGCCAGGGCGCGCGCCCGGTGGCGGTCGACCTCACGCGCGAGCAGCTCGAGACGGCTCGGCGGTGCCAGCATCAGTTCGGCATCGTGTTTCCGTTGATCGAGGCCAACGGGGAGCGCGTGCCGTTTCGCGACCGAACGTTCGATCTCGTCGTGAGCGAGTACGGCGCGAGCCTGTGGTGCGAGCCCGCGCGCTGGATCGCCGAGGCCGCGCGCCTCCTCCGCCCGGGCGGGCGTCTCGTCTTCTTGACGAACAGCGTCCTCACGACGTTGTGCGTGCCCGAAGACGAAGGACCGGCCGTCCCACAACTCATGCGACCGCAGCGTGGCATGAACCGCGTGTGTTGGACGGGCGGCGGCGTCGAGTACCACCCCGGCCACGGCGATTGGATCGCCGTCCTGACCGAGAACGGCTTCGTGATCGACGCCCTGCACGAGCTCTACGCGCCGCCCGGCGCCAGCGAGCACGAGTATTACGACATCGCTTCGCCGGATTGGGCAACGCAATGGCCGGTCGAGGATGTGTGGGTCGCGCACCTTCTGACGTGAAGGTTTTGACCTGACTGGCGAGAAACCTATGGATATCTTTGTCGAATGAGCGATGCCGGCCTTCGATCGCATCATCCGAGCATTCGCGTCGAAGGTGACGAGCACGTCGCGACCGTCACGCTCGACCGCCCGCAGTCGAAGAACGCGTGCACCGGCGACATGTGGGTGGCGCTCGGCGCGACGTTTGGGGAGTTGAGCTATTCGGGCGTGCGCGCGATAACCCTCACGGGCGCCAACGGCGACTTCTGCACGGGCGCCGACCTCACGCCGACGAAGGGCGAGGGCGAGTCGAAGCCGCAGGGAACGATGATCGATGCGATGCGCGTCCTCGCCGACGTCGTGCTCGCGATCCACGACTGTCCGGTGCCGGTCGTCGCCAAGGTCGACGGTCTGTGCGTGGGCGCCGGTCTCGGCCTCGCGCTCGCCGCCGACCTCACGTACTGCTCCGATCGCGCGCGCTTCTCGGCCATCTTCGCCAAGCGTGGCCTCAGCCTCGACTTCGGCACGTCGTGGCTGCTCCGGCAACGCATCGGGGTGCATCGGGCGAAGGAGCTCGCTTTCACCGCCAAGATGCTGGGCGGCGCCGACGCGCTCGCGATGGGGCTCGTCAACGGTGTGTTTCCGGCCGCCGAGCTCGACAAGGAAGTCGACGGCATCGTGCAGACGATTGCGGACGGTCCGCCGATCGCGATCCAAACGTCGAAACGTGAGCTCGACCACTCGTCGACGATGTCGCTCGCCCAGGCGCTCGAAGTCGAAGGGCTCGCGCAGAGTGTCAATGCGCAGACGAGCGACATGCGCGAAGCGCTGACCGCATGGATCGAGCGCCGGCCGCCGAACTTCACGGGAAGGTAACGGAGCGCGAGTGGTAGACGGCTGGAAGGATGTTCTCGACGATTTGGCGCGGCGCCGGGAGACGTCGCGCGCGATGGGCGGCGAGGAGCGACTCCGCAAGCACCGCGACGCGGGAAAGCTCGACGTCCGCGCGCGCATCGCGTACTTGCTCGACGACGGTTCCTTCCAGGAGCTCGGCACCCTCGTCGGCGGTTCCGAAGCGCCGGCTGACGCCGTCGTGATGGGTTCCGGCCGCATCGACGGTCGGCCGGTGATGGTGGCCGCCGAAGACTTCACCGTGATGGCCGGCACGATCAGCGCGGCCGCGAATGCGAAGCGCCACCGCGTCGCCGCGATCGCGGCGCACGATCGCGTACCGTTGATCATGATGCTCGAAGGCGCGGGCTACCGCGCCGACGGAAAACCGCACGTCGCTCCCACGCCCACCGACATGCTCGCGCAGGCACGTTGCTCCGGCCGCGTGCCGCTCGTCACTGCAGTGCTCGGCGCGTCGGCCGGTCACGGCGCGCTCGTGGCCGGAATCTCCGACTTCGCGGTGATGTCGGCGCACGCGTCGATCTTCACGGCCGGCCCGCCCGTCGTCCTCGAATCGATGGGCGAGGAGATCACGAAAGAGGATCTGGGCGGGCCCGGCGTCGCGTTGAAGAGCGGCCTGATCCACAACGGCGCCGACGACGACCAAGGTGCGCTCGATCTGGTGCGCGCGTACCTGCGCTACTTCCCGTCGTCGGCGTGGTCGTACCCGCCGCATTACGACGGCGCCGACACGGGGCCGCGCCCGGTGCCGGAAATCCTCGACATCGTGCCGCTCAACGGGCGGCGCGCGTACGACATGCGCAAGGTGATCGACGTCGTGTTCGACGCGGGTTCCCGGTTCGAAGTTCAACCCGAGTTCGGACGGCCGGTGATCTGCGCGCTGGCGCGTCTGGGCGGTCATCCCGTCGCGGTGATCGCGAATCAGCCGCTCGCGCTCGCGGGATCGATCGACGCCGACGGCGCCGAGAAGGCCGCGCACTTCATCACTGTCGCCGACTCGTTTCATCTGCCGCTCGTGTTCTTGTCCGACAATCCGGGCGTGTTGCCGGGCAGCAAGTCGGAGAAGGAAGCCATCCTTCGCAAGGGTGCGCGCATGTACGCGGCGCAGACGATGGCGACGTCACCGAAGCTGGAAGTGACGCTCCGCAAGGCGTACGGCTTCGGCTCGATGGTCATGGGGCAGATCCCGTTCGACGGCCAGTCGGCGGTCTTCGCGTTCCCCGGCGTCACGATGGGCGCGATGGGTGCGGCCGCGATGAGCCGGTCGCGCGGCTCTGACGAGGACGAAGCCGCGATGCTGCGCGAGGCGGAGTTGAAGGCGTCCTACCGAACCGCACGGTCATTCGGCATTGACGAGCTCATCGACCCGACCGAGACGCGCAACGCCTTGCTGCATTCGCTCGAGCGTGCGGTGAACCGTCGCCAGGCGGCGGCCGAACCGGTCGCGCGCATCGGCATCACGCCGTAGCGGCGACTACTCCGCCCAATCGGTGCGGTCGGAGCGCGCGGGCTGACGTCCGATCTTCAACGGGTTCAGCGGCGAGTCGACGAGCAGCACGCGGCTCCACGTCAGCGCGTTCACATTTCGACGCCACGTCGTGAGCTCGCGGTCGGCCTCGCCGTCGGCCCACTGTTGCCACGTGGGGATTGCCCACAACAACAGCGCCTCGTGCTCGTTCGCCATCGCGGTCGTGAACGCGCCGAACAGCTCCCATCCGTGTCGCGCGTGCAACACCGATGCGTCGCGCGCCCGTTCGAGCACATCGGGCGCCGAGCCGGGCTCGACCGTCACGAGCTCATGCGCGTACACGTCGCCGCGCACACCGCCGGCGCAGAGCTCCTCGATGCCCCGCGCCCACGGCGCGGGCACCATGATGCGGTCGACTCCGCCGCTGCGAAACTGCGCGGCCTGCGCCCACCACTTCTCGAGCGCGGGATCCTGCGCGCCGCGCCCGACCGTCTCGACGGAAAACGACGCGGCGAGGCCCGACCAGTTCTCGTGCTCCCACATGTTCACGGTCTTGGGCCACCGGCCGGTAGAGCCGACGAGCGCCCACACGCCGTAACACAGCTGGCTGCGTTCCTCCTGACCGACGGGACCCCAGTTCGCGGTCATGTGGTGCATGTAGTTCGCACGGTTGTGCCCGACGATGTCGATGAACTCGTGGATGTAGACGCGGTCGTTCATTGTTCTGCGAGAAGCTCCCACACGTTGCCTTCGGCGTCACCGACCAGCGTCATGCGCGCGCCCGAACGGTGCTCGGTCGGTAGCACGCGCACGCGCCGGAGCTCGTACCCGGTGCCCGCCGCGTGCTCGAACTGCTCGCCGGGCGCAAAGCCCATGACCGCGAGCTTGCCGTCGAGCCGTGCGCTCGCGGTCATGCACAGGCTCCTTCGTTGCGCAGCCCGGAAAACATTGAGATGTTTCACACTAGAGCCGCGGTCGATCTAGCCGCAACCGTGCGCGGCGCGGGCAGGCGCGGGCAAACTGCACGACGATGGAATTCGACCTCTTCCTTCCGCAGATGCGATTGTCGTTCGAACAGCTCGTCGCGCGCGCTCGCGCCGCGGAGGCCGCGGGGTTCGTCGGCATCGCGGGCATGGATCATCTCGCGCCACCGCTAGCCGACGAACAGCCGATGTACGAGGCGATCGTCACTACCACCTGGCTCGCCGCGCACACCGAACGCCTGAAGCTCGGATCGCTCGTCTTGTGCGATGCCTTCCGGCTTCCTTCGGTGCTGGCGCGGCAGGCGGTTTCGATCGACCACGCGTCGGGCGGCCGGTTCGAGCTCGGTATCGGCGCGGGGTCGGTGCCCGAAGAGTTCCCGACATTCGGTGTCGGTACGAGCGAGCCGCGTGTACGCGTCGACCGGCTGCGCGAAACACTCGAAGTGCTGCGCGCACTGTGGGCGGGCGAAGTCGTCGACTACGCCGGCACGTACCATCACATGCACCAGGCCCGACAAGAGCCGCGCCCGCTCGGCCACATCCCGATCGTCATCGGCGGCAAGGGTCCCAAGATGCTCGCCATCGTGCGCGAATTCGCCGATTGGTGGAACGTCGACGTCAGCGCGCTGCACCGGCTCGACGAGCTCCGCCCGCAAGTCGGCGACGCCCGCGTTTCGATCCAGCAGATGGTCGCGCTCATTCCCCGCAACGGCGATCGCGAGGAGGTCGTCGCGATGACCAAGCGCCGGTTCGGGTGGTCGCGTCCGGTCATCGGCACGGCGAACGAGCTGGTCGATCACTACAGCCGGCTCGCGCAAGACGGGATCGAGCGGGTGTACACGTGGTTCTGCGATTTCGCCGCACCCGAGACGCTTGCCGAATTCGGCGACGGCGTTATCGCAAATTTGCGGTAGCGGCGCGCGCGCGTCTCGCCGCGTCAGTAGTGGTGCAGGCGGTCGACGACGGTCGACGCCTCCTGCCCGAGCAGGACCCGCCCCACCACTTGCATGTGCGCGCGCCAGTGCTCCTCGGCCGCCGCGCCGTCGCCTTCGTCGAGCAATTCGAGCAACCGTTCCTGCGAGCGGATGCCGCGCCGGCGGACGCCGAGCGAGCCGACGCCGTCGTCGGTTCGACTCACGGCCGTGACCGCGCGCGCCACGATCTCGTTCAACATCTCCGCGACGATGCCGAGCGTCTGGTTTCCCGCGAGGGCAACGAGGCGTTCGTGGAACGCGGCATTCGCCTCACCGAAGCGCTCCGGATCTTCGATCGTGGCTACCTGTTCGGCGATGAGGTCGCGGAGCTCTTTGATCGCGGTCTTGCGGCCGCGCATCGTCGCGATCGATCTCGCCGCGATCGGCTCGAGCAAGCTGCGCGCTTGGAACACATCGGCGAGTTCGACGTTTCGGGCCTGCAGCACGAGCGCGGCGGTACGCGCCGTCATCCGGCCGTCGGGTTCGTGCACAACGACGCCGCCGCGCACGCCCCGCACCACCGTCACGAGCCCCTCGGCCTCGAGGATGCGCAGGGCCTCTCTCAGCGACGGGCGCGACACTCCGAAGCGTTCGACGAGATCGGGCTCGTGGCCGAGCGAGTCGCCTTCCGACAACTTCCCGGCGACGATCAGCGCGCGCAACTCGTCGGCGATCTGCTGCGGCTTCTCCCGGATTGGGGTGTCCTTGCGCTTGGCCGCGCTCATACCCCCGCGCCTTCGGTTCCGCGTTTCCCGAAGAAGAACGCGTGCGCGTTGTCGTAGAGCCATGCGTCGCGGACTTCGTCGGTGAGGTCGAGGTTCGCGACCTCGCCGAGGCAGCGCTGCATCGACAGCACGGGATGGTCGCTCGCGAACAGGATGCGATCCTTGCCCCGCGTCGACATGTAGTGCAGCAACGACTGCGGCAACCGTTTCGGCGACCATGCCGACGTCATCAGCCGCAGGTTGGGGTACTTGATCATCAAGCGGATCGCGGTGTCCCACCACGGATCGGCGCCGTGGATCATGCACAACTTGAGCTCGGGGAATCGGTAACACACGCGGTCGAGATGGATGGGGTTCTGCGGTTCGGCCGGCAGCGGCGGCCCGGGAATGCCGGTGTTCATGCACAGCGGGAGCCCGAGCTCACAACACTTGACGTAGAGCGGGTAGTAGACGGGATCAGTCGGCGGATACATGCCGTCGCCCCAGAAGCTCGGGCCGACGATCGCGTACGCAACAGGATGGTTGCGTACGAACGACTCGAGGGCGCGCACCGTGGGCATCGGCTTCAGCAGGTTGAATCCGCCGGCCGCGAGGGAGAAGCGGTCGGGCCGCGCTTCGACGAACGACAGTGCGCGGCTCTGCTTCGTTGCGGCGCCACTCATCAGGATCGCATGCTCGACGCCGTTCGCATCCATGTTGTCGAGGAGCTCCGAGAGCTCGGGACTCTTGAAGAAGGAGTCGTCGCCCTTGAAGTAGTCCTCTTTCACCCGGATCATCCAGTCGGGCATCTCACGGTCGGCGAAGTCGACGTTCACCAGGCAGTCGATCGCGCGCGTCATCGCGCTGTCCCCTCTCGTGCGAGCAGTTCCTGCAGTGCAGTCTTGTCGACCTTGGCGGTTGCGGTCATAGGGACGACTCCGGCATCGCCGGTCCATCGAGCCCGTCGGGCCCGGCCGCGGCGAGCCTAATGGCGAGTTTCTTCGCTCGATCGGTCGCCGTGACTGAGGCGCGCTGCTCGTCGCGCGCCGTGTCGATGCAGTGCCAGTCGCGAGTTCGCAACGGTGTGGATCGTGATGGTGATGCCGAGCACGATGCAGATGTCTCCGATGCTGAAGACGTTGTGGAACGGCCACCTCTTCGGGATCGCGAAGATGTCGCCGAGGAGCTGGATCCGGGCGTGCGCGAGGTAGGTGGAGTTTCGGAATCCGCGTGATGTCGCCGGCAGGCCGGCGGCACGAAGCGCCGCCGCCGAAGCAGGCATGACGCCGTTGTTGGCGAGGATCGCGATCAGGTTGCAGAGCGCGCCCAGCCCAATGAGGTGCGATCCGGCGAGGCGGCGATTCGCGACAAGGAACGCGGCCGCGAGCGCGTACGACGCGACGTGCAGCACCCGGTGCAATGTCGGGACTCCGTCCGGCAGTACCGCCACGATCACGATCTGAATTCCCAGGGCACCGAGGATCGCCGGGGCCCAGCGCAACCGGAGCTCCGCAAGGTTCGCGAGTCGTCCGCCCGCGGGCGGGACGGCAATGACGGCGAGGGCAATGAAGACAACGAGGAACACGATCCGCAGGCTCCTTTCGAGCGCTCCCCCTGTATCGACAAAGAGCACCGCGCGCAGTGTGACATCGGTCACACATCCTCCAGCTCGGAGCCCCCCGGATCCGAGTCGACGGTATCCGGATGTTCCGGTGCGCATGGACCGAAGGGAGGTGAGGCGTTGTCGGTTTGCCCGTTGAGATGGGACCGTCGGCGGCGTCTTCCTTCGCACGTGTCGTTTCGGGCGCGAGCTGCAACCACGAAGGAGTCCCAATGAAGAGCAAGATCATGCGGGCCGGCATCGCCGTCATGACCCTTCTCGCACTCGGTGCGGTAGCCGGCGCCGGAAGCAAGTGGATCTGACATCAGCCTGATTCCGGACGCCCCCCGGGATGTTGCGAGGGCTAGCGTCCCGCTTCGTGTACTCGGAGGATGCACCGGAATCCGTTGACGCGCTCATCGCCGAGCAGAAGACCTTCTACGACCTGCGGGCGCCCGACTTCGGCAACGCGAACCACCGCGATCGCATCGGATGGACCAGCCTCGACCCGCAGGTGCTCCGCAACGTCGTCGACGAGTTCGGCCCCCACGGCGACGTACTCGAGCTCGCGTGCGGCACGGGTTGGTTGACGCGCGAGCTGGCGCGGCACGCAGATGCCGTCACAGCCGTCGATGCCTCCGAAGCCATGCTCGACCGGGCAAAGGAGATCGACTCCGACGGAGTTCGCTTCGTGCACGCCGACATCTTCGAGTGGACACCCGATCGTGCCTACGACGTGGTTTGGTTCTCGAACTGGCTGTCGCATGTACCACCGACGCGCTTCGACGCCTTCTGGTCGTTCGTCGCCAGCTGCTTGAAACCACACGGCCGGGTCGGCTTCATCGATGAAGACGAGCGCGCGACGGACAACGACGAGATGATCACCGTCGGCGAGGTACCTGTCGCGCGCCGCTGGTTGCGCGACGGAAGCACCCACCGCGTCATCAAGGTCTTCTGGCGGCCCGAGCAGCTCGCGGCGCGACTCGAAGCTCTCGGCTGGACCGCGCAGATTCGCCGTCTGGGCGAGTCAAATCTCTACGGCGAAGCCCACCGCCTGGACGCCTGACGGTTCACTGGCCGAGGCGGCCGTCGATGCGCTCGCGCAACAGGTCGGCGTGACCCATGTGGCGTGCGTACTCCCCGATCATGCCGACCAGCGCTTCGCGCAGCGATATCGCACCTCCGCCGCTGCCGTGCTGATTCGCCGCATCGTCGGCCGTGATGTCGAGACTCGGCGCGTCGGCAACGAACTGCGTGGCGAAGTCGACCTCGGCTCGCCAGGCGTCCCACGCCTCCGCGACCACGTGCGGATCGGGAACCGCGCCGTCGAAATCACCGTCGCGATTCGTTTCGGAGCAGTAGAGCCGGGGCGCGTCGTTTCCGGCCATCAACACCCGGAAGGTCGCGCGTTCGATCTCGGCCAGATGTCGCACGATGCCCAGGAGCGACATCGTCGACGGCTCAACCGAACGCCGCGCCATCGCGTCCGCATCAAGACCCGCGCACTTCAGCTCCAACGTGAGGCGCTCGCAGCGCAGCGCTTCGACCAGTGTGGTGCGCTCGTCACCCAATCGTGGCCCGTGCTCACGGGGGTCGTCGTCGGACGGCTTGCCGTCCGCGGTGAACATGTCGGCTCGCCGGCTCGTCGCCATCGCCGCATCATCCCAACGCGCGGTGTCCGGATGCCAGCGAATATTCGGTTCGGCACCGACGGCCGGCTGTGTGTCGGATGGCACGGGGGTCGAGGTGTCCTCGCGCATACGCCGCGACACCGTGTGGACGTTGCGATCGATCTCGACGTCGAACGGGTCGTAGGAGATCGGCGACGCCGCGTTCACCGTCATCCGGCGTCCCGACCGCGCTGGAGCAAGAGCACACCCGACGGCGTGCCACCACCCGACGTCACCACCGCGGTCTGCGCGTCGCGAACTTGCCGCTCGCCCGCATCGTGACGCAGTTGCAACACGGCTTCGTGGATGAACCCGTAACCGTGCGTGCGGCCCTCCGACAGCTGACCGCCGTGCGGGTTCACGGGCAGATCACCGTCGAGCGCGATGCGCTTGCCGTCGTTGATCCAGTCCTTGGCCTCGCCGATGCCGCAGAAGCCAAGACCTTCGAGCCACGAGATCGCGTTGAACGTGAATCCGTCGTAGACGAGCGCGAGATCGACGTCGGCCGGTCGCAGCGAAGAGCGCGACCACATGTGCGCCGACTGCCCGAGCACCTGCGGCTCGTGCGTGAGGGTGTCCTGGTCCCACGAGACCCGCTCGAGGATCTGCGTACCGACCGCTTCTATGCGCACCGCCGGCTTCGGCAGATCCGGCGCAACCGACGCGTCCGACACGACGACCGCGATCGACGCGTCACACGGGACGTCGCAGTCGTACAAGCCGAACGGCGTCGTGATGAGGCGCGCGCCCAGGTAGTCGTCCATGTTCATCGGATCGCGGTAGATCGCGAGCGGGTTGCGGGCCGCGTTCGCTCGATCGTTGAGCGCGATGGCGCCGAAGAGCTCGCGCGTCGCGCGGTAGCGGTGCAGGTACTGGCTCGCGTTCACCGCGAGCCAGTTCGCAGCCGACAGCGCGCCGAACGGCGCGCGCCACTCGGTCATCGAACCCGAGACCCGCCCCCCGCCTCCGCCGACCCCGCCGCTCATCGCGCCACGACTGCGCAACAGCGCGGTGTACGTCGCTTCCCACACGGTGCGAAAGCACAACACGTGGCGGCACAGCCCGCTCGACACCGCGAGCATCGCCGCGATCAGCGAACCGCCCGGTCCGGGAAGGTCGCCGCCGCCGTTGATCCAGGTGGGGTGGATACGAAGAGCCTCTTCGACCGCGGTGATGCCGCCTTCGCTCATGCCCATGCCCGCCGCGCCGGGATACGTCGACAGACCGTCGATGTCGTCGAGCGTGAGCCCCGCATCGGCAACGGCGGCGAGGCACGCGTCGATCGTGAGCGAGAGCGGGTCGACCATCAAGCGCCGGCCGATTGCGGAACGCCCGATGCCGGAGAGCACGGAGCGGTGTTCGAACCGTTCGGCGCGCACCGGCGGTCGCGGCTTCGGCAGGCTCGGCTCGCCGACCCGGTCGACCCCATCGGTCGTGCCGGTGCGTGCGAACAACGGCAACCACACGTCCTCGCACTGCTCGAACTGAACGACCACTTCGTCGCCCACGGTGGTGTCGAGCGCGTCGTCGCCGACGATGTTCGTGGTGAGCCGGATGCCGGGCGCGTCGGCGAGCGCGACGACCGCGACGACGTACGGCGGGAAAAAGTCGG
>Ga0335082_10002220_pt1 | contig 20869 bp, 18 predicted proteins | sample Lox_Sample_41_FD_206718 | JGI IMG/M metagenome (GOLD analysis project Ga0335082, IMG submission 206718) | Soil microbial communities from Loxahatchee National Wildlife Refuge, Florida, United States - Lox_Sample_4.1 | ecosystem: Environmental > Terrestrial > Soil > Wetlands | place: USA...
ACACCGGCCGTTATGATCCCTGGTCCAGGGCTCGCTCCAACGTACTGGGCTGCGGCCGCTGAGCCCTCTAGGACCAGGCTTCCAGCTGGCGGGGGCGGCTACGCGGCGTCGCGCAGCTGGAAAGCGCCGGGGTGAGTCGATTTGGACTCCTTTATCCGCGGCCAGGCGGCTTGCCCCTACGCTTGCGGTCGTGAGCGAGCTGAGCGAGGCGGAACTGGACGCGCTGATCGCCCAGGCTACGGTGGCCTGTTACAACGAAGACGAGGAGCTGGCCGGGTTCGCCGCCATGATCGAGGACAACCTGGCCGTGCCGTTCGAGACGACGGTCCCCGGTGTCACAGCAACCGTGAGGAGAATAAGCCAGACCGAATCCGGCATCGTCGCGATCTGCGTCCATGGAATGCACCGGCGGCGGCGCAGCGCATGTGCTCCAGCAGCTGGCCTACCTCGGCGTAGGCGGGATAACGCCGGCCGACGCGGACAGGGTCGACATCACCAGCCTCAACCGGCTGATCGGGGCGCTGCCGCCCCGCCGCCGCACCCTTAACCTCATCCCGGTCCACGTCCGGTCATCTGCCTTCGCCGGCTGAACTGCGATGCGCACAGGATGAGGTGCCAGGCGGCGGAAACACCGCTATCAGTGACATGGCCTTCGGGCAGCCTTAGAATGTCCGCACCCAGTAGTGACGCTGACCATCGCTGGACGCGCTGAGTTGTAGGTCGCCGATGGCTGAGCTATCTCCGGCGGCTCCTGTAGGGGTTGCTGCTTCGGAGCGGGATGTCTTGCTGGCCACTAAGCTTCATGTGCCCCGCCTGCAGCGGGGGTTCGTGCCGCGCCCGCGGCTTACTGGCCAGCTCGACGAGGGGCTGGCGCGGGAAGTCGTTCTGGTGTGCGCGTCGGCCGGGTTTGGGAAGACGGCCCTGCTAGCCGACTGGGTCGGGCGGGGCAGCCGGCCGGTGGCCTGGCTGTCGCTGGATGCGGGTGATAACGATCCGGCGCGGTTTTGGCGCCATGTGGTGGCCGCGCTGGACCGGGCGCACCCGGGAATCGCTCAGCGCGCCGGCCCGCTGCTGGGCCCGCCCGCGCCACGGTCGTTTGAGGGGCTGGTGACAGAGCTGATCAACGAACTGGCTGCCCAGCCCAGCGAAGAGGTAATCCTGCTGGTCCTCGACGACTACCATCTGATCGATGCCCAGCCGGTGCACGCGCCGCTTGAGTTCCTGCTGCGGCACCTGCCGCCGGGCCTGCGCGTGGTGCTGGCCAGCCGGTCCGATCCGCCGCTGCCGCTGGCGCGGCTGCGCGCCGCCGGGCAGCTAGTGGAGCTACGTGCCGACGACCTGCGTTTCACCGCAGAGGAGACGGCGGCGTTGCTGCATGAGGCTCTCGGCCCCGGTTTGCCCGGCCCGGCAGCGGCGGCGCTGACGGTGCGTACTGAAGGCTGGGCGGCCGGCCTGCAACTGGCCGCCTTGTCAATGCGGGAAAACACAGACGTAGCAGGGTTTGTGGCAGCGTTCAGCGGCAGTCACCGCTACGTGCTGGACTACCTGGCGGAAGAGGTGCTGGAGCGCCAGAGCGAGCAGTTGCGTACCTTTCTGCTGGAGACCTCGGTGCTGGAACGGCTGAGCGGTGCCTTGTGTGATGCGATCACCGGCCGGACCGATGGCCAGGTGATGCTGGAGCAGGTGGAGCGGGCGAATCTGTTCTTGGTGCCGCTGGATGAGGTGCGCGGCTGGTGGCGCTACCACCATCTGTTCGCCGACCTGCTCCGCGCCCGTCTCCGCCAGGAACAGCCCGGGCAGTTGGTGCGGTTGCACCGCAACGCCGCCGCATGGTACCAGAAGCACGGGCTGGCCGACGACGCTGTGCGCCACGCGGTCGCTGCTGGGGAGATGGATTGGGCCGCGCGGCTGATCGAACGCCACTTCGACGAGCTCTTCTACTTGCAGGGCGAGGGAGCAACGATTCAACGGTGGCTTGCATCGCTGCCCGCCGGGCTGGCCCGGTCCCGCTCGCGGCTGTGCCTGGCCGAGGCGCTCTTGGCTCTCGCTAGCGGTCGCGTGGAGGCGGTCGGCGCGCCGCTTGATGCCGCCGAGCGCGCGCTTACGAAGGTGGCCGATGAGCCGTTCGAATCGACTGTCGGCAGGGGGAGCTGGTTGCTGAACGTGGCCGCGACGATCACGACGCAGCGTGCTTACCTATCTGCGCTTCGCGGTGACGCAGGGGGGACGGCCTCGTTCGCATCGCGGGCCCTGGCCGAGATAGGTGAAGACGACTGGATGCTAAAGTCCGTAGCCCAGTGGAATCTGGGTCTTGCCGAATGGCTACGCGGCCGACTCGCAGAAGCCGAGCGTGCGCTTTCCCCGACCAGCTCCCAGTGGCGCGAGATCGGCGAGCGCGGCTTGGGTGTGGTGATGCACGATCACCTCGGCCAGGTGCAGCGTGCTCGGGGCCATCTGGACGCGGCGATAGGCACCTACCAGCGAACGCTGGTGGTCACTGCGCCGCCCGGCGGCCCAGCCATGCCCGGCGCCGGCGCGGCACATGTGGGCCTGGCGGAGGTGGCATATGAGCGAAACGAGCTCGACACGGCCCTGCACCATGTCACCGAGGGCATCCCGCTATGTCGCCAGTTCGTCTACACACCGCCGCTTGCCGCTGGGTTGGTGACGCTGGGGTGGATCCGGCAGGCCCGGGGCGACCTGGCCGGGGCTCAGGAGGCGATGGACGAGGCCCGCCAGATGGCGCCGAGCCCGGCCGTGACTGGGCTGTTCAACCCCGTCCCGGCGGAGTGGGCCCGGCTGCTGGTGGCCCAGGGTGAGGTCGCCGCGGCCGCCCGCTGGACGGAAGAGCTCGGCCTCAGGACAGATGACGAACCGGGCTACCCGCAGGAACGGGAGTATCTGGTACTGGCCAGGGTGCTGGTTGCCCAGGACCGCCCCGCCCAGGCGCTCGCGCTTTTGGGGCGGCTCCACGCGGCAGCCGACGCACAGGGCCGCACCGGCAGCGTGATCGAAATCGGCGCGTTGCGGGCGCTGGCGCTGGCGGCCACCGGCGAGGAGAGCGCGGCGGTAGATGTCCTGGCGCGGGCGCTCATGCTCGCCCATCCGCAGGGTTATGTCCGGGTGTTCGCCGACGAGGGGCAGCCGATGAGTGCGCTGCTGGCCCGGCTGGTCGCGGCAAAGCAGGGGGACCAGACCGCTGCCCGCCGCGTCCCGCTAGGCTACCTGGTCCTGGCGCTGCGGGCCATTGGCGGCGAGGATGCCGGGCCAGGCGCTGGGCGGCAGGCCGCGGCGGCTGTGCCGGGCCTAGTCGAGCAGCTGACCGCCCGGGAGCTGGAAATCCTGGTGCTGCTGGCGGCGGGCGCGCCGAACCCGCGCATCGCTGCCGAACTGGTGGTCACCGTGGATACGGTCAAAAAGCACGTCAGCCACCTGCTGGCCAAACTCGGCGCCACCAACCGGACTGAGGCCGTCACCCGGGCCCGCCAACTCGGCCTGATCAACTAGCTCCTATCCGCGCCGCCGTCCCGGGTGGCACCGGGGTGCCGGGGACCGGCTGCGGAAGATTCCCCCGCCCTGTGCAGTGAGGCGGCGGAGAACACCAGCAGCCCGGCGATGAACACCTTGCGGCGCCCGAGCAGGTCCCCGACGCGGCCGCCGAGCAGCATCAGCCCGCCGAAGGCCAGCGCGTAGGCGTTGACCACCCATTCCAGACCGGAGCCGGAAAGCCTAGCGCCCGCTGGATGTGTGGCAGCGCCACATTGCGTGTGCGGTCACCTGGCACGTTATGAACGGGTGCTCCGGAAGGCGTCGCCCGAGGGTGGGACTGGGGGTGGATCTTCCGTGGCGGCACGGGCACCACGGTGCCGCCGGGCCGGTAGTGGCTGGCCGGGAAATGTCACGGCCTGCGGCCGCCCGCTCGTCGGCTGCCGGGATGCGCGCCGGTCCCGGCCCGGGCCGTCCGGGGAGCGGCGGGCGAGGGCAGCTGCCACCGCGGTCCCGGCGGCGCCGACGGCCCAGCACCCCGCCACCCGGTAGATAATGACCGCGGCGGCCGCCGCGGCAGGCGGGGTGCTGGTAAGGGTGAGCGCGCCGAGCATGCCGCCTTCCACGCCGCCGATCCCGCCGGGCAGCGGGACGAGCCGCCCGGCCAGCTGCCCGGCGGCGTAGGCGAACAGCAGGCCCCGCCAGGGGACCGGCAGCCCGGCCAGCCCGAAACAGGCGGCCAGCCCCCCCGCGTCGGCGAGCAGGCCCGTCCCGGTGCACGCCAGTACCCCGGCGGCCCAGCCGGGCCCAGCGCGTCGGCAGGACAACCCAGCCGCGGCCGCGGCCAGCCCGGCGATGGTGCGCGAGCGGCGGGGCCGCCGGCCCAGCCAGCGGCCGAGCGCGCGGGCACGGCGCGGCGCGGCGAACAGCCCGGCCGCGCCGGCCGCCAGCAGCCCGGCCGCACAGGCCAGCAGCGGGATCGGGGCGATGCCCGCGGCTGCGGCCCCGGCCAGCAGAAGGGCCAGCGTCACCACCGTGGAGGTGACCCCTCCGGCCAGCACCGCCCACACCGCCGGGCCGGTTCCGGCGCCGCGGCGGCGGTATTCCCGGACCTGCCAGGCGCCGCCGGTGACCGGCCCGGCCGGCATCACCCTGGCCAGCCCGGTGGAGGCGAGCACCAGGCCGAACACGGTCCGCCACCGCAACCACGCGCCGCCAGCGGCCAGCAGCTGGCGCTGCGCCGCCGTGCCGCCGGCCAGCGTCACGCCCTGCGCGGCAACGGCCGCACCCAGCCAGGCCGGCCGCAGCCCACTCAGATGGGCGGCCGCGGCCCGCAGATCACCGTCCGCGCCCGGGGCGCGGACGGCGGCGACCGCCGCCAGCGCGCCCGCTGCCAGCGCCCACACCCAGGCCCAGCTACGGCGGGAGGCGGGCCGCGCGCGGCAGGTCATCATCATTCCCACCGCGCCTTCACCGGTGCCAGGCGGCGCGCCCGCGCTGAGGAACCCTCCGGGCGCCAGGCCGTCGTGTAAAGCCCGATGGCGGCGGCGGCCGACAGTCCGTCAACGGCCATCCACGGCCCGCCGGCCATCGCGGGCTGTCCCATGCCGCGTCGCCTGCGCGAGAAGGTGACCGCGGGCCGGCTTGCGGCGAGCAGGCCCAGGCCCGCGACGGCGAGTCCGCCGGCCGTATCCAGCAGGAAATGGTTGGCCGAGCCCAGCACCACCAGCGTGGTGATGGCTGGGTACAGCCAGGCCAGGCGGCGCCACCGGCTGCGGCAAGCGGTGACGACCGCGAGGGCGCACCAGGCGGCCCACGCGACGTGCAGGCTGGGCATGGCGGCGTACAGGTTTACCAGGCTGGTGGCGCCGTGCGGGTGGGCCGCGCCGAGGATGTCACGAGTGACCAGGATGTCGGTCATCCCGGGCACCGAGAACCGGGGCGGCGCGGCCGGCCAGGCCCAGAACACCACGTTCGCGGCGGCGGTGGCCAGTACGAGGCCCGAGCGCAGCCGCGGAAACACCGCCGCCCGGCGCAGGTACAGCCAGGCCAGCACGAGCGGGGTGACCAGGAAATGGGCCAGCCCGTAGTAGTACCCGGCCACGTCGGCCAGTACAGAGTGGACGGCGGCGAGGTGGTTGAGATAGGGCTCGGCGGTCAGGTGCAGCCGCCGCTCGGCCTGCCACAGCTCGGCGGCGTGCGAGAACGCGGCCGGGCGGCTGGCCCGGATGGCCAGGCGCACCAGGGAATACGCCGCGTAACCGGCGCCGATGGTGGCCAGTTCGGCCGCCGCGGGCAGCCGCGGCCACGTCAGTCCAGCCCGGCGTGCCGGGGCCGGTGCGGTCACTGGCCGGACACCTGCCCGTGATGCCTCCAGGCGGGCTGCTGTCGCAGGTCCTGCCTGCGAACACGGGCGGTAGCCCGCCCCTTCGCCCGCACCGGGCTCAGCCTTGAGGAGGCAGGGCACCGCGGCCGCCCGGCGTCAGCCGTCCCTGGGAGGGCATCGCGGCGCGGCGCCATCGTGGCCCGGCGGTGCGTGGCGGCGCTGTCCTGAAGCAGATCTCGCAGCTGCCGACGGCCGCGGTGGAGCCGCGAGGTAACGGTCCCGATCGGTGTTCCCGTGATCCTGGCGATCTCTTTGCAGGCATAGCCCTCGCCGTCGGCGGGCTCCAGCCCAGAGGAGGGACGATACGCGGCGGGGGCCAGCGGCCAGTCCTGGATCTCGGCGGCGGGCACAGGGTCGCGTCGCCGGTTCCGGTAACTGGTGAGGAACCTGTTGGTGAGGATGCGGTACAGCCACGCCCTCAGGTTCGTGCCGGGCTCGAACTGCCCGAACGAGGCATATGCCCTGGTGAACGTGTCCTGGACCAGATCTTCGGCGTCTGCCCGGTTGCGGGTCAAGCGCAGCGCCGCGGGATACAGCTGCGCCAGGTGAGGCAGCGCGTCCCGTTCAAACCGCGCGGCCCGCTGCCCGGGCGTTTCCGCGGCGGAATCTGCTTCCCGGCGGCGCCGGACAGGCATGGTTCCGCCCGAACGGTCCGCACCGCGTTGCCGGCCCGCGCCGTTCATGCTCGCGCTGGCGGGCGGGCTGTCCTTCATAGCCCTGCGGGACGGGCGAGGGGGCAGCCCGGAACCCGCCGGCGGGGATGGCCGGAGCGGGCGAGCGCCTTGACCCGGATGACATCGGGGTCTCGCGGGTCGGGCGGAAGAGCCTCATGCCAGGGGCGCGCGCGCCGAACCCTCGGCCGCTGGATACGGGTTTGTTTCACTGTCATCTCCTTGGCCAGTCGCCATGTCCGGGCCCGGCGGCAGGGAGTGCCCCGCCCTGTTTGGGTGAACCGTTGCCGAGGACGGTATGAGCCGGGGCTACCACGGGGCGTCACCCGAAGGTGGGCATTCCGGTGGAATCTTCCGCAGTGCCGCGCCCGGCACGACAGTGCCGCCGAGCCGGCCCGGAATACCCCGGTGCCGCCCGGGGTCGGCTGTGGCGTCTTGCTAGGGAATCAGGCCGAGCTCGCGCCCAGGCGACGGCTTCGTTGCGGTTGGCGGCGCCGAGCTTGCCCAGCAGGTGGCTGACGTGCTTCTTCACGGTGTCGGCGGGGAGCCGATCTCGCGCAGCTGGGTGACAGTCCGGGCTCATCACAACGGTCGCCGTTGGTGTCCTGGAACCGCCTGACGCGTCCGGCCTTGTCCGCCGTGTTTGCCCGTTGTCGCTGTCGGTAGAGGCCATGAACCTGCGTCACCCCGTCGCCGGCCTGCAAGGTCGCGTTCTGGAATCCGCTGGACTCGGTGCGCTGCAGCTCGTCATGCACCGCCCGGACAACCTGGTCATTGCCTGCGATGTGCTCAGGCTTGGCCCTGTAGGGGACGAGTACCTGTGTCATCTGCAGACCTTCTTGCCCTGACTTGCTGGGTTCTCTGCCTAAGGCGCTCGGATGGCACCTTCCAGCCCGCCGGCTGCGGGTCGGGGAACGCGTTTTCCGCCTCGAGCTCGCGGTTAAGCCGCTCCCGCGCCGGCCCGCAAGCCTTGGGTCTTGTGATGGCTCGCCCGAATGCGGCCCATCCCTCAGAGCCTAGAAAGGTCTCGACCAGTGGCAGCGCCTCGTTCTCTCCATGTCGCTTGTGGTAGCTCAGGCTCTCGCCCAGGGTCTGCACGCTCTGGATGAAGCTCACCGCGTCGCTGGCGGCGAGGACCCAGTCGACAGCGTCGAGTTGCGGGTCGATGCGGCCGTGCTCGGCTTCCATCTGCGGCGGCGGGCGAGACGACGCTGCTGGCTTACGGCTCCCGCTGAAAAGCTCGAGGTGAGCACACTGGATGCGGTTCACTGTCATCTCCTCGGCCATGTCCGGGGCCGGGTGCGTGAGAAGCCCGGACGTGTTGGGGCTGGTTCTTCGAGGGACGCTAACGGGCACCGGCGGGGCATCACCCGACGGTGCACATGCCGGTGGAATCTTCTCCGCCGGCCCCTGGCACGACGGTGCCGCCCGGGATTGGGTGCCGGGCTATAAGGGGATCGGGCCGAGCTGGCGGGCCCGGGTGACGGCCTCGGTGCGGTTGGCCGCCCCCAGCTTGCCTAGGATGTGGCTGACGTGCTTTTTCACCGTGTCGAGGCTGAGGACCAGCTCCGCAGCGATGCGCGGGTTCGACGTGCCCGCGGCCAGCAGCATCAGGATCTGCAGCTCCCGGGCGGTCAGCTGCTCGACCAGACCCGGCACCGCCGGGGTGGCGCTCCGCCCGGCGCCTTGCCCGTCCTCTTTGCCGAACGCCCGCAGCACCTGGGCCAGGCAGCCGAGCGGGATACGGCGGGTGGCGGGCGGTTCGGCCTTTTGGGCCGCGACCAGCCGGGCAAGCAGCGCCACCATGGGCGGACCCTCATCGGCGAACACCCGGACGTAGCCCTGTGGGCAGGCCAGGGTGAGTGCCTGGGCCAGGGCGTTCACTGCGGCGGTGTCGTCGCCCCCGGCCGCCAGGGCCAGCGCCTGCAGCGCGCCGATCTCGATGACGCTGGCGGTGCGGCCCTGGGCGGTGGCCGCGGCGTGCAGCCGCCCCAGTAGGGCGAGTGCTTGGGCGGGGCGGTCTTGGGCGAGCAGCACGCGGGCCAGCACCAGATACTCAGACTCCCGCGGGTAGCTGGGCTCGTCGTCGGGGCCGAGGCCGCGCTGCTTCGTCCAGCGGGCTGCTGCGGCGACGTCGCCCTGCGCCAGCTGCAGCCGGGCCCGCTGCGCCGGGACGGGGTCGAGCAGGCCGGCTACCGCCGGGTCCGGCGCTACCCGCCCGGCCTTGCCCATCGCCTCTCGCGCCCCGTCCGGATCACCGTTGGCCTGCCGGATCCACGCCAGGACGGCCAGGGCCGTGGCCAGCGGCTGGGTGTAGGTGAGCTGCCGACATCGCGCAATGCCCTCGGTTACCTGATGCAACGCAGTCTCGAGTTCGTTCCGCTGGTAGGCTACCTCCCCCATGCCGACGAAGGCGATCCCAGCCGCAGGCATAGCCGGCCGGCCCGGCGCCGCGGTGATCTCCAGCGCCTGCTGGTAGGTGCCGAGCGCCGCATCGAGGCGGCCCTGGGCCCGCTGCACCTGGCCAAGGTGATGGCAACCGTAGGCGGCCGAGTAGCGCTCGCCCGCCGTCCGCCACCCCGTGATGCTGGCAGCGAAGGCGCGCTCGGCCTCCGCAGCCCGGCCGCGCAGCCAGTCGGCCATGGCCAGTAGCCACCTCGCGGTCGTGTCTAGCATCGACTCGCCCTCGCCGGTCTTGGCTAGGGCCCGGGACGCGAACGCGGCCGTGCCGTCGGCGTCGCCGCGGAGATGGGCCAGGGAGGCACACCCAAGCGCGATCCCCGCGGGGACGTTCACCAACAGGCTGGCGGCATTGCCGGCCGATGGGTCGAACGGCTCATCGGTCGCATCCGTGAACGCACGCTCAGCGGCATCTAGCGGTGGCCCGGCCCTTTCTGCGTCGCCGCCCGCGAGCGCGAGGATTGCCTGCACCAGGCACAACCGCGGCCGTGAGCGGGCCGACTCGGCAGGGAGTGCCGAAAGCCACCGCTGCACCGTCGCCCGCTCACCCGGCCAGAAGGTCTCGTCGAAATGCCTCTCGATCAGCCGGGCGGCCCAATTCGTGTCCCCCGCGGCCAGCGCGTGCCGGACCGCTTCATCAGCCAGCCCATGCTCCTCACACCATGCTGCGGCGTTATGGTGCAGGGCTGCCACCCGGCCGGGGCGTTCCCGCTGTAGGCGGGCGCGGAGCAGGTCGGCGAACAGATGGTGGTAGCGCCACCAGCCGCGCACCTCATCCAGCGGCACCAGGAACAGGTTCGCCCGTTCCACCCGCTCCAGCATCGCCTGGCTATTGGTCCGGCCGGTGACTGCGTCGCACAGCCTTCCGGATAGCCGCTCCAGGACTGAGGTTTCCAGCAAGAACTCGCGCACCTGCCCGGCCTGGCCCTCGAGCACCTCCCCCGCCAGGTAGTCCAGGACATAGCGGTGGGTGCCGCTGAAGGCCGCCACAAACCCAGCGGGATCGGGCTGCCCGCGCAGGGACAAGCCCGCCAGCTGCAGCCCGGCCGCCCATCCTTCGGTGCGGGCCGCCAGCGCCGCCACCGTAGCGCCCGGCAGATCGCCGCCGACCGCCTCGCACAGCAGCGCCCCGGCCTCCTCGGCGGTGAACCGCAGGTTGTCGGCGCGCAGCTCCGCAAGGTGCCCGGCGGCCCGCAGCCCCGCCAGCGGCAGCGGCGGGTCGGACCGGCTGGCCAGCACCAGGTGCAGCCCCGGCGGCAGGTGCACCAGCAGGAACACCAGCGAGGCGTGCACCTGTTGGGTGTCGATCAGGTGGTAGTCGTCGAGCACCAGCAGCAGTTCGTCGTCGCCAGGCTGGGCGGCCAGTTCGTTGATCAAAACCGTCACCAGGCCGTCGAACGACGCAGGCGCCGGCGGCCCCAGCAGCGGGGTGACCCGCTCACCAATCCCCGGCCGCGCCCGGTCCAGCGCCGCAACCGCGTGCCGCCAAAACCGCGCTGGATCATTGTCACCCGCGTCCAGCGACAACCACGCGACCGGCCGGCCGCCTCGCCGGGCCCAGTCGGCCAGCAGCGCCGTCTTGCCGAACCCGGCCGGCCCGCACACCAAGATGAGCCGCCGCGGCAACCCCTCATCGAGGGCTCCCACCAAGCGGGGACGGGACACAAAGCCCGGTTGCAGGCGGGGGAGGTGCAGCTTGGTAGCGAGCAGGACATTCCGCTCTGAGGCGGCAACCCCTGCAGAGGGCGCCGCTGATAGCTCGGCCATCGGCGACCTACCGCTCAGCGCGTCCAGCGAAGGCCAGCGTCGCTGCTGGCTTAGTCATTCTAACGACGCCCGGCCGCCGGCCCGCGAGCCCCGCCGCCTGCTGGCAGCCACCGCCCCACCTGCTGCTGGCCAGGCTGCACCGGCCTGCTGCGTGATCATCGCCGGCCAGATATGGCCGCGGCTGTTGGCGGTCGGTCTGACCGCCGGGTGCGGATGCGGGATCGGCGCCGAGCAACCTTCCGCCCACGCGGCGCTGCCAGACCCACGGCATGGCTCCCGGGCGGCACTGTCGTGCCCGGCGCCTCGACCGAAGATTCCACCCGTATCGGCACCTTCAGGTGACGCGCAGACCAGGGGGGGTTCGTAGCGTGTCAGGAGAAACGGAACATGCACCAGCTTCGGATGGTGCCTTTCTTCAAGGGACAACACAACCACAGGGAAGGAAAGATCATGCGGGTCTTCGTCACGGGAGCGACCGGGGCATTGGGACGGCACCTGGTTCCCGGGCTGGTCGCGGCGGGGCACGAGGTCACCGCCACTACCAGGACGCCCGGCAAGGTCGCGCAGCTGCGCGCGGCGGGCGCGGAACCGGTGGTGGTCGACGGGCTGGATCGCGAGGCAGTGATCGCGGCGGTGCGGACCGCCGCGCCGGAGGTTATCGTGCACCAGATGACCGCGCTGGCGGGCCTGCGGAGCCTCCGCAATCCCGACAAGGCGTTCGCCGCCACGAACGAGCTCCGGACCCGGGGCACCGACAACCTGCTGGCGGCCGCGCAGCGGGCGGGCACCCGCCGGGTCATCGCGCAAGGCTACGCGGGCGCCGGGCCGGACAAGCCGTCCGGCGCTGTGCTGAAGACCGACGACGATCTGGTCGACTGGCGGCCCATCCCGTCCGCAGCGCGGATGGTGGCGGCGATCAGGTATGTGGACACGACCGTGCCGGCCCAGGCGCCGGAGGGAATCGTGCTGCGCTACGGCACCTTCTACGGGCCGGGCGCCTCGGACGTGCTGCTGGACGCAGTGCGGAAGCGGCAGGTGCCGGTGATCGGCGGCGGGACCGGGATTTGGTCGTTCATCGAGATCACCGACGCCGCCGCGGCGACGCTCGCCGCGGTCGAGGGCGGCGCGCCCGGCATCTACAACGTCGTGGACGACGACCCGGCCCCGGTCGCCGAGTGGGTGCCGTACCTGGCCCAGGTCGCGGGCGCGAAACCGCCACTGCGCATGCCCGCCTGGCTCGGGCGGCTGCTCGCCGGAGGGTTCGTCGTGGCCCAGATGACCACCTCGCGCGGATCCTCGAACCAGAAGGCCAGGAAAGAGCTCGGCTGGGTGCCGCGTTACCCGAGCTGGCGGGAGGGGTTCCGTGCCTGGGACCGCGGATGAGGTCGGCGCGGAGGAGGCGGAGTACTGGCCGCTGCCGTTCTCCATCGCCCACGGGATACCCGGGTCCGTTGGCGACGCCGAGGACAGCGTGCAGCACGCGTTCCTCGGCCTCACCGGGGTCCGCCGGGCGGGGACCACGATCGCCGATCCGAAGGCGTACCTGACGACCACGGTGACACGCCTCGGAATCAACCACCTGCATTCGGCGCGGATGCGGCGGGAGACATACGTGGGGGACTGGCTGCGCGAGCCGGTCGTCGTCTCCGCGGACGGGCCGGGACCGGCCGAGCACGCCGAGCTGGCCAACTCGCTTTCCATGGCGTTCCTCGTGCTGCTGGAAGCCCTATCGCCGGTTCGGTCCAGGCCATCCATGCTGTGGTCAATCCCGACACCTTTGGTCATATCGGACCGGTGTCAGATGTGGCGCGACTGCCGGAAAAGGAATTACCGCAGCACAGATGCAATAGATGAGGGAGGAACCGATGAGTGAGTTTCAGGCCATCGCTGACCGGGTCGAGATCGAGGCGCTGCGCGGCGAGTTCACCGACGCGGCGATGATGCGCGACCGCGCCCGCCTCGCCTTGCTGTTCACGCCGGACGGCGTGCTGCGGATGCCCAACATCCCCGTCGAGCAGGTCGGCCGGGAGGAGATCCGCGCCGGGGGCGAGCGGCTGCAGGCCCTATGGGAGTTCTTCGTGCAGACCACGCACCCGGGCACGATCGCCCTGGACGGCGACACCGCGACCGGCCGTGCTTACATCCAGGAGCTCGCGCGCGCCCGTGACGGCCGCCAGGGGCTGAACTTCGCCATCTACCACGACCGCTACCAGCGCACCGGCGACGGCTGGAAGTTCTCCGAGCGGGTCTACGAGGTCAGGTACCTCGACACCACTCCGCTGGCGGGCTCGGCGCCCCGCGCGGCCGGGGCGCCCGCCGACCCGCCGGCCAGGAACGCGCCTGCGGCGGAAGGAGCTTCGGGCTGACACCCCAAGCCGCCGTCACCGCGCCGCGGACCGGGCAACGCCGATCCGGCACCACCTGCGCCCTACGACCCGTCACACCACGACCAGCCCAGGAGGCACCATGACTACCCAGATTCCGGCAGCACCGTTCACCGACCCGGCACCCGCGCAGCGCCTGGAGCGGGCGGCCGCTGCGCTGACGGCACACGGCTTCACCGTCGAGATCATCGACGACGCCGCCGCCGCGCGGACCCGCATCAACGACCTGATACCCCCCGGCGCCAGCGTGTTCACCGGGGCCAGCGAGACCCTCCGCCTGTCCGGCATCGACGACGACATCAATACCAGCGGGCGATACGACGCCATCAGGACACGCAGCCGGGCCATGGACCGCGCCACCCAACTGGCCGAGATCTGGCGGCTGATGTCCACCCCCGACGTCATCGTGGGAAGCGTCCACGCGGTCACCGAAACCGGCTCCCTCGTGATCGCGTCGGCCAGCGGAAGCCAGCTACCCGGCTACGCCGGCGGCGCCCTCCGCGCGATCTGGATCGTCGGGGCGCAGAAGGTGGTGCCCGACCTGGCCACCGCATTGCGCCGCGTCGAGGACCACTGCCTCCCGCTGGAGAGCGCTCGCGCCCAGGCGGTCTACGGGCAGCCCAGCGCCGTCAACCGCCTTCTCATCCTCAACGCGGAACCCCAACCCGGGCGTGGCACCGTCCTGCTGCTCCGCGAAGCCACCGGATTCTGACACCACCAGGAGTCCCGAAAGGAGACCCAGCGATGCCAACTGTGGAAGTGCTCGATTCGACTATCGCCTACCGGGAGGCGGGGACGGGAGCGCCTATGGTGTTCCTGCACGGCAACCCCACGTCTTCGTACCTGTGGCGGAACGTGCTGCCGGCCGTCGGTGAGCCCGGGCGGCTGCTGGCGCCGGACCTTATCGGGATGGGGGCGTCGGGCAAGCCTGCCATCGACTACCGTTTCGACGACCACGCGCGCTACCTCGACGCCTGGTTCGACGCCCTGTCCCTGGACCGGGTGGTGCTGGTCGGTCATGACTGGGGCGGGGCGCTGGCCTTCGACTGGGCGGCCCGCCACCCGGGGCGGGCGCTGGGCGTGGCCTTCTTCGAAACGATCATGCGCCCGCTGGCCTGGGAGGATTTCCCCGACAGCGCCCGGCCGATCTTCGAGTCCCTGCGCACCCCCGGCCTCGGCGAGGCGATGGTCCTGGACCAGAACGTGTTCATCGAGCAGGCCTTGCCCGGTGCCGTCCGTACCGGGCTAGCGGCCGAGGATCTGGATGCCTACCGCCAGCCCTACCCGACCCCCGACAGCCGGCGGCCGCTGCTGGCATGGCCGCGGGCCATGCCCCTCGGCGGGCAGCCGGCGGACGTGGTGGCCCGCGTCGAAGCCTACGACCGGTGGCTGGCTGCCAGCAGCGACGTGCCCAAGCTACTGCTCACCTTCGATCCCGGGCCCGGGACGATGATCGGCCCTGAGATGGCGGACTGGTGCCGCGACCATATTGCCGCCCTTGACATGGTGGCGTGCGGACCCGCCGGGCATCACGCACCAGAAGACCAGCCTGACGCGATCGCCGGTGCCATCGGCGCATGGGCCGACCGGCATCGCCTCCGGTCGCCAAATTCGACGCCAAAGCCAGCGGCCTTTGGGCCGGCCGGCGACCGGGCAAAGGGCTGATCGCGGTGAAGGCGATCAGGCAGAAGGCGTTCGGAGGACCAGAAGAGCTGCTCCTTGAGGAGATACCGGATCCCCAGCCTGGCCAGCGCGAGGTGCGCATCCGGGTGGAGTCTGCCGGCGTGCACCTGCTCGACACCGTTATCCGCAAAGGCCAGGGCAACCCGCGAGTCATGCCGACGCTGCCGATGACGCCCGGCAGGGAAGTCGCCGGCCTCGTCGACGCGATCGGGCCGGGCGTCGACAGCGCCGTGCTCGGCCGTCGCGTGGTCGCCGATCTGGGTCTGGCCAGCGGCGGGTACGCCGAACTGGCCCTTGCCGAAGCCGCGTCGCTGCACGAGATACCCGACAGTCTCGACGCCGACCGGGCGGTCACGATGATCGGTACCGGCCGGACAACCATGGCGATCCTTGAGCTTGCCGCGCTGCGACCCGGCGACGTCGTTGTGGTGACCGCCGCCGCCGGCGGGATCGGCACCCTGCTCGTCCAAGCCGCCGATGCTGCCGGGGCTATGGTCATAGGCGCAGCCGGCGGCCAGAAGAAAACCTCGCTGGTCCGGGACCTCGGTGCCACCAGCGCCATCGACTACCTGGAACCGGACTGGGCGCAGCGGGCCCGCTTGGCGGCAGGCGATCGCCCTGCCACCCTCGTGCTCGACGGGGTCGGCGGCGACATCGGACAGGCGGCCATGAGCTTGCTCGGCGTCGGTGGCCGCCTGGTGATGTACGGCTCGTCGTCCGGTTCCCTCATTGACTTGTCAGCCAACGACCTTTACCGCCTTGGTATCACCGCCAGCGCCGCCATCGGCTCCCGCATCCTCCAGCGCCCAGGCGGCCTCCGCGACCTCGAAACCCGCGCCCTGCAAGAAGCGGCGGAGCGCCGGCTCACACCCGTCGTGGGTCAGCGCTACAGCCTTGCCGACGCGGCCGCCGCGCACGCGGCCGTTGAATCGCGGTCCACCACTGGCAAGACCGTGCTGCGGCCATAACCCGCGAAGGCTCGAATCCCGGGCGCGCAATGATCCGGCCAGCCCAGGCAGTGGGAGCCCGCCGCTCCCGCACGCCCCGGGCTGGCGGAGGCGGTGCCACCCGGGTGGCGTGATAGCGGGCCGACTGGCCCTGGGGGCAAGCTACACCGTGAGCCGGAACCTCTGCAGCGGAGCACTTCCTGGGAGCTAGGCGGAGAGCGAAAGCCACAGGCCGGGCGACTCGTGTGGACGCTGTCCGTGGGCGTCCGCGTCGGCAGCGGCGCGCGTTCACAGCCAGGGTGGAGCAGATCCCTGCCGATTATTTTTGGCTGCCGAACCCGGCCGGAGCCTGTGGAGCTTGCGCCAGATCTCCTGGTTCTGCGCGTCATGACTGATCTTGGTTGGCTGCTGCGATGTCATGCGACAGGGCGCGCAGCATCATAGCTGCCTGCGGCGACAGGCGATTGCGCCATTGGTCCTGGCTGGGCAGGGACTACCAGTCCTGCGGCCGGGCGGCTTGGCGGATGCTATCCACGACCTTGCCTTCCTGGTCGAGCCCGGCGACCTCGAATTCGCCTGGTTGTTCGGTACAGACAACCCAGGCACCGAAATGCGATTCCAGTCGCCGGCGGTCTTCGGAGCCATCCTGGATCACGGCCAGGTGCTTGATCTCGGGCACGGCCAGGCCGGTGGCGATGGTTGCGGGACGACCCGGCGCAACCTCGCGGGCGCAGGACCCGCCGCCGGTCACCATCTGCCTGCCGCCAAGCGCGTGCATCGCGCCGCCGGGCCGTGCGATCGGGTCGTACGGGAAGCCGGTGCCGCCAGCGCCGCTGGGCGGAACCCAGCTCCCATCGGATGCCCGCGAGTAGACGACCATCATCTGCGTCGGGTCGGGTCTGCTGCGCCACGGGCGCGAATAGCGCAGCACCAAGACAACCGCGCACTGCCCCGCCTTCCAGTACGCAACCGGTATCGCCATCTGGTAAGCGAGCGTATCGGGCAGGGCAGGCAGCCCGCATTCGAGGACCTCGATGCCGGTGCGCAGCATGCTGGCCGGGTTGAACTCCGGTGGCAGGTTTTCGGGGTACGCCCCGAGCTGGCGGCGTTTTTCCGGCTCGGGCATCATCTGCTCGCGCAAGTCTTCGGCGTTTTCATAACCGGCGTCGATAGCCTCCAGCCACGCCCCGTGCGCGCCCTCGACATCGCCCTGGTCGTGCAGCAGTTGCCCGAGCTGGTCCAGGGCGTACAGCGCCTCCGGGTTACCGAGCGCTACGGCGGCCTGGTATGCGGCCCGCAGCCCGGCGGCGTCTTCCTCGTCACGGAGCAGGTTGACCAGCCTGAGGAACGCAGCTCCAGCCCACTCGGGGTTCGCGGCGTCAATCAACGGCTGCCACGCGGCCCTGGCCCCGGCGGCGTCTCCCGTGCCCTCCAGGAGCTCCCCGAGATCAAGGGCCGCGTGACTGGCCCAGGCAGTGTTACCTGTGCCGATCAGCGGCCGTAGCGCGGCCGTCGCGCCTGCCATATCCCCGCGGCGTTTCAGCAGCCCAGCAAGCGCTATAGCCGCGTGCCCCGACCAGTCGTCGCTGCCAGCCGCCACGGCCCGCCGGTACAGCGCTTCCATCGCAGCCGGATCGCCGTCCTGCAACCGTGCCAGGCCGACCATCGCCGCACCCGCCCATTGCGGGTGCCCGGTGGCGATCACCTGCCCGAGCAGTGCCCGCGCGGCGCCTTCATCTTGGTGTCTGGTGTGCAGCGCTAGCTCATACATCGCCTCGGCGGCGACGTCCGGATCTCCGCTGCTGACCGCCTGCTGGTACACCTCTACCGCGGCATCCTGGTCGCCGATGACAGCGTCCAGGACTTTCGCCAGGCCGAACAGCGCGGGCACATGCCCGGCGTCAGCCGCCTCCTGAAAAGCGGCCCGCGCTGCCTGCGGGTCGTCCCAGTACAACAGGTCACCGAGATCGACCAGGGCCTCCACCTGGCCGGCCGCCGCCTGGCCGCGGTAGAACCCGGCGATCACCCCCGCGGCCTTCGCGGCCTTGCCCGGATCGGACTCGAAAACCTCATCAGCATAGGCAGTCAGACCCGCCAGCATCTGCTGACTGCCCGGATCCTCGATAAGCCCGGCAACCAGCGGCGGGACGTCCAGGCCGGCTCCGCCAGATCCGAACACCAGCTGCAGCAGCCGACGGCCGGCAGCCTCCCGGTCATCCGGGACAGCACGCGAACCGTCGTCGACCAGAACCTCCCGGCCGTACCGGCGTGCCGCCGCCGCCATAAACGGTGCAGCCTGCTCGACTAGGAAGTCCCACATCAGGCCTACTCCTCAACCCTGTGACGCCGCCGTCTGTGCGCAACCTACCTGCCAGGCACGCCGGCGTTCACACGGCCGCCCGATCCAGACGTAACAGTGCATCATGGTGAGCGCCGCAAAGCAGCGGCCGCCGCGCAGAACGAACCTCCGGACCCGACATCGACCGCGAGCCAAGAACCAGGCTCCACGCGCCGAACGGCGGCTCGGGATCGCAGGTGTCGCCCGATGGCGGCCCGCCGGGCGTGACTGGCCCGGGGAAGAAGGCAGGCCGACGCGCTCGAGGGGCATACCGGGTACCGGTATCTCAGCGGCCAGTGCCTGCTTAGGGCGCCTTCAGCGGGACGCGCCATGACGGCTTGAATCGGCCCCGCACGAATCGGACAGCCTCGATGCCGGCTTGATCTGGCCCCGCTCCCTTAACGGCCAGACGAGCGGTCCTGGAGGTCCGGTTTCCTCGACAGGCGCCGTGACGAGAGGATTACCGGCGGCGGGAGCGGCCGGTCCTGCCGTGCACGCCGCGGACCATGCGGATCTCCCGCACCCCGTCCTCGAACCGGGCCGTCCCGTCGGCAGCGAAGCCGTGCTTGCGGTAGAACGCCTGCGCGCGGGGGTTGGGATCGGCGACCCACAGCGCCGCCGGCTCCGCTGAGTCGATGACGGCCGCCAGCAACGCTTCCCCAGCGCCCGTGCCGTGGTCCGGGCCTGTCCTGGCCCTGGTATGCGATCATGCCGGGTGTGCCACTGACGACTGATGAGCTGCTGACCACCACCCGGTCCGTGCGCAAGCGCCTGGACCTGACGCGTCCCGTACCGCTCGAGCTCGTGAAGGAGTGCCTGGAGATCGCGCTGCAGGCGCCGAACGGCGGCATGCGCGAGGGCTGGCACTGGATCGTGGTGACCGATCCGCAGGTACGCGCGCAGATCGGGGACTTCTACCGGCGCTCCGCCGAGCCCTACCTGGCCCGCGCCGCCGCCGCCGACCCGAGCCGGGGGGCCGGCAGCGGGGTCATGGCCCGGGTGAGCAGCAGCAGCGCGTACCTGGCCCGGCACATGGGCCAGGTACCGGTCCTGGTGATCCCGTGCATCACCGTGCGGCCCGCCTGGCCGCCCGGAGAAACGCAGGCCGGGCTGTGGGGATCGCTGCTGCCCGCCGCGTGGAGCTACATGCTGGCCTGCCGGACCCGGGGACTGGGGACCGCCTGGACCACGCTGCACCTGCAATACGAGACCGACATCGCCGCGCTGCTCGGCCTGCCCGGCGACATCCGCCAGGGCGCGCTGATCCCCACCGCCTACTACACCGGCGGCACCTTCCGCCCCGCCGCGCGCCGGCCGCTGGCCGACGTGCTGCACGTCGATCACTGGTAGCCGCCAGCGCTGACCTGTGCGAGGCCTACGCGCATGGCAGAAGCGAAACGCGCCGTAAGCACGGCCTCCCGGTCACGCCAAGTCACAGTCCACCGCGGCCATGGTCAATCCCAGTCACCACCGGGGTCCTCGATATCGCCGATTACGCAGGCATGGTTTCGCCGACTGGAGTTCTGCTGCTGGCGCTCAGGGCGTCCACTTCTGTTCGGCCGACCGGCGGTGCCGGGAGAAGCGGATTCCTGCATTGACCAAGAACTCTGGCAGCCATCGTCAGACTCCCAGGCTGCTCTTCGCCGCGGCCTCGAAGGCGCGGAATGGCAGCAGCCGCTTCGCCAGCAGGCCCGCCCGCTCGCCCGCCTTGCCGGCCGACACCCTCCGGGGCGGGCGGCGGGATTCCAGCACTCGCCGTACCACGGCGGCCACGTCGGCGGCGGGCACGCCGTTCACCTCATCGCGTTCCATCAGACCGACGGCCCTGGCCAGGGCGGTGCCGTAGACCGGATCGCCACCAGCCGCCTGCGCCATCCGGCGGCTGGCCGTGAAGTCCGTCCTGACGTTGCCCGGCTCGACCAGCGTCACATGCACGCCCAGGGGCGCCACTTCATAGGCAAGGGCTTCACCCAGGCCCTCCAGAGCGAACTTGCCCGCGCTGTAGAAAGCCTGGAACGGGATGCCGATAACGCCGCCGATAGAACTCATCAGCACGATGCGCCCGCCGCCTTGCGCCCGCATGGCGGGCAGCACCTGCTGGACTACCCGCACGCAGCCCCAGAAGTTGGTTTCCAGCTGAGCCTTTGCCTCCCCGATCGTGCACCGCTCGACCGCGCCGGCCAGGCCCCATCCGGCGCAAGCGACAAGCGCGTCGATCCGGCCGCCCGCTGCCAGCATGCTCGCCACGCCGGCGCGCACCGAATCGTCATCATCGACGTCCATGACCAGGCCAGCCCACCCACCCGAGGTCGTGCCGCGCCTGCTTGCTCCCGTGACGGCCCAGCCGGCCGCGTGCAGCTCCTCGGCGCAGGCCCTGCCGATGCCAGCCGACGCCCCGGTGACCAGCACCCGCCTCGCGCCGTCGCTCATGGGTACTCCGATCTCCCAGCCGGCCCGGACAGCCCGGCGGACAAGCCAGTCATCGAATCGTATGCCCGGCACCTGCGGACCCGGCAGCAAGCGCTGGTTCCAGCACCCGGTCCCGGACCTGACCGGCAGGCGGATTCCTACTGCAAGCCACCCGCCGAGGGATGGCGCACTACAACCCGGGGCAGGCGGCCCGCTGCCGTGGCGTCTTCACGTGATTTCCACGGGGTTCGACAGCCGGCCTTCACACCCGGCTGGCCGGCTGCGGTGACATCGATGACGGCGGCGCGGGACAAGGCGGCCATGACCGGGCCGGAATC
>Ga0335082_10002221_pt1 | contig 20869 bp, 13 predicted proteins | sample Lox_Sample_41_FD_206718 | JGI IMG/M metagenome (GOLD analysis project Ga0335082, IMG submission 206718) | Soil microbial communities from Loxahatchee National Wildlife Refuge, Florida, United States - Lox_Sample_4.1 | ecosystem: Environmental > Terrestrial > Soil > Wetlands | place: USA...
AGTTCCGAGTCGTCTGGACCAAGCAGTTGAAGGGCACTTCAGAGTTTCAGGTCGGACTGCAGGCGGTGACGCAGGATAAAGAGGCATGGGGCATGGCGTTCATGGATCAGGCCCAGCCTGCCGCGCAACTGACGGCGACCGGTGTGGCGTAGACAAAGGGAGAATATGCGAGAAAACTCGAATGATTCATTTGCCTGGGTGAGGCAACTTTGGAGAGATGAAGAAGGTCAGGACATCGCCGAGTACTCGGTGATGCTCGCCGTCATCCTGGTTATCGTCGTGGGCACCGTCCGACTGATCGGCTCCAACGCTAACAACGTCTTCTCGCAGGTGGGCAGCGCCATTCAATAGAGTTCGTGTCGAGCACCCAGATGGCCAGCAGCGTTCGCAAGCCTGCTGGCCATTTTTGTTTGCTTTGGCATCATTCCTGAGGTAGCGTAAGCGGCCATGAAGGCCACGCTGGTTGTCGCCGTTCTTGCGCTGGCATCCCACGCTGGATCCCCAACTGTTCCTGTCGAGGCAATTGACGATCGCGGTTCCACAGCGCATGAGATCCGCATCCCGGTCGGTGGCGCCGAACTTTACGCGCGCGAAATCGGGAAGGGCACGGCGATCATCGTCCTGCACGGCGGTCCCGACTTCGATCACAGCTATCTTCTGCCTGATCTCGACCGCCTCTCGGACTCATACCGCCTCATCTACTACGATCAGCGCGGCCGCGGCCGTTCTGGCGAGGGCGTGAAGCCCCAAGATGTGACACTCGCATCCGACGTTGCGGATATCGACAAAGTCAGGCAGTACTTTCACCTCGACTCGGTTGTCTTGCTGGGACATTCCTGGGGGACGGTGCTTGCGCTGGAATACGCGCTGCGCTATCCCGGCAAGGTCTCGCGCCTCATCCTGATGAATCCAGCACCGGCATCCGCCGATGACCACAAGCAACTGCGAAACGAGTGGCTTCAGAAACTGCCGGACGCCATGGAGCGCCGCAAGGCTCTGTCCTCCACGGAAGGCTACAAAGAGGGAGATCCAGCGGCCGTTACCGCCTACTACCGCAACCACTTCAAGCCGGCGTTCGCGCGGCCGGAGAACTACGAGCGGTTCATGACAATCTTGAGCGCGAGTTTCACCAAGGAAGTCGTTCTCAAATCGCGCGCGATAGAAAGCCGGCTCATGGCCGAAAGCTGGCAGTTGCCCGACTACAACCTGTTACCCAAGATCAAGAACCTGAACATTCCAACGCTGGTCATCTCCGGCGACCACGACTTCATCCCCGCGGCCACCGCGGAACACATTGCTCAGTCCATTCCTAACGCCCGGCTAGTCACCTTGAAGGACTGCGGACATTTCACCTATCTGGAATGCCCCGGTCCGGTGCACGAGCAGATCGATGCTCTCCTTCGCAGTAAATGAAAGGCTGTTAGCGCAAAAGAAGCGCAAGGGCGACTGAACTCCTCGGATATTACCCCCAAATTACCTGAGATTACCTATCCACCGATCTCCTCGCCGGCTAACCTCGCCGAGTCTGTTGACGAAAAGGAGATTGGAAATGCGCCGACTCAGATGCGCCGCCCTTGTCACACAAGCCGCGTTGTTCACCGCTTCTGCATTTGCCACCAATTATGCCGTGGGAACGTGCCAGCCGAACCTCACTTCCTACACAACGATTTCGCAGGCCGTCGGCAGCGTGCCTTCGGGTTCTGTGATTGAAGTCTGCCCGGGCAACTATTCCGAGCAGGTTGTGATCACGCAGCCGTTAACTCTGGAAGGAGTTCCAGGCGCCACGAGCGATGCTGTCATCACAGTTCCCGCGGCCGGTTTGAGCCAGAGCCTCAACTTTGACTTCATCGGATCGGTAACGTATCAGCTCCTCGTAAATGCGACCGGTCCCGTCAATATCACGAATCTCGCTATCGACGGAACCAGCGGCGCCGGGCGGGGCTATGTCGCGGGCATCGTCTATCAGGACACTGCCGGCACTGTGAACCGCGTAGCGGTCCACAACCAGACGGGCGGCGGGCTCGGCATCGGTGTGCTAGCCCTCACGTCGATCGGCACACCTCAGACCGTCACCGTCGAGAACAGCGTCGTTCGCAGTTTCGATGGTGTCGGAGTCTTCGCCATATCAGGAGACGGCGGATCGGGTCTGCTCACCGCGAACATTCTCACGAACATCATCAACGGCAGCGCCGGAACGAATACGGTTGGCATCGACTATTCCCAGGCAGGCGGCACCGGACAGTCCAACCTCATCACCGATGCCGGCTACGGCGTCGTTCTCTCTTCCGCTTCGGCAACGGTCATCGGGAACACGATTGCAAGCACATTTTACGGAGCTTACATCAATGCCGGCTCCGCTGCCTTCACCAGCAACAAGATCGACGCCAACGGTTTCTACGGCATATACCTGCAAGGCTCAGCCAGCAATAGCACCGTGCAGGCCAACAAGATCGCGAACTCCTCCACTGCCGTGTACGGCTGCGGTATGGCCGTCGGTTTCGCACCTCCAAGTGGCTTCAGCGTGACGGCGAACGACATCACGGATGCATCCGTCGGTCTACAAGTCGCCTCAGGCAACACGACTTCCCCCAATGCTTACTACGTGACATTCACCAATACGTCGACCTGTCCGTAGCTGGCGCAATTCACTCTAATGAACTCACGATTCACAACGAGAGGAGACAAGACAATGTTCCGAGTTAGATTCGCAGCCATCGCGGCCGTAGTCCTGCTCGTCACCGCGTCCGCTTTTGCCATTACCTACCAGGTGGGAACCTGCCGGCAAACCCTCATTATCTTTCCAACGATTTCGGCTGCCGTAAACGGCGTTCCGGCTGGCTCGACGATCGACATCTGCCCGGGCACTTATCTGGAGCAGGTGTTGATCGCGAAGCCATTGACACTGGAAGAAGTTCCAGGAGTTTCCGGTGAAGTGGTCATCGCAGTCCCACCCAGCGGCCTGACCCAAACCGTCAACTTCTGGGCAGGAGATTTCGCATGTCAGGTCCTGGTTCAATCTGCCGGGCCCGTCAACCTCAGCAATCTGGCCGTCGATGGCGCCGGCGCCAGCAACCAGGACAACGTCGCTGGCGTCGTCTACCTGGATTCTTCCGGCAATGCGGAACACCTCAGTGTTCGAAATCAGCGGGGCAATTTCAATGCAGTTGGACTCTTGGCTGTCACTTCTGGTCCGACGCCGCAAACCGTGACAATCAGAAGCAGCGTGATTCGAGGTTTTAACGGTATCGGAGTGTGGGCGACATCCGGCGACGCATTAGTCACCACAAATCTTGACTCGAACACAATTCACGCACAAGAGACGCAGTTGAATTGGCAGACGGACGTTTGGTACTACTATGCCAGCGGCGCCATTCAGTCCAACCAAATCACCGGAGCTTTAACCGGAGTCAGCGTCGGGTATTCTTCGTCCGTAAACGTCACACAGAACTATGTCACCGGGCTCACGAATAGTGCGATCCTATGGCCTCTTGCGATCCAAGTCTGGCAGAGTTCGGCCAGCGTCACCAACAACACGATCGATGCCGGTACCGCCCTCGGTATTTTTCTCGGGGGTCTCGGTTACAACTCCGCCATCCAGCACAACACGATTGGGAATTCCTCGGGGGCGGTAGTGGGGTGCGACATAGCCCTCGGCCCGCCGCCTGCCTCGGGCTTTGTAGTCACTTCAAACACCATCACCGATGCTGCGACCGGCCTGCAGATGCCCTCGGGAAACACCACCGCGCCAAACAACTATTACGCCGTCGCCAACGCCACGCTACCCTGCACGTAGAAAGTGTAAGAAGTAACGTGGGGATACCGAACGCGGCAGGCGAACCGGGTCACCGCGAGTGCACGCATTCACTCCCTGAAGGTGTCATCCTGAGCGGTGGCGAAGCTGGCGTGAGGGACCGTACGATAGCTTCTAGCTTGGATGGCGTGTTTGAGAATGAATATGCTGCATGCGGCATGGGCGGGCTTTTCGTCTGCGTCGGCACTGCACAACACGTACGGTCCCTCGCAGCGCCTGCGGCGCTACTAGGATGAGGTTGGATTGGGAGCATCCTCTCGAAAAACCGCGATGCACTACTGCCCGGCGGCCTTGTCCATCTTGCTGGCCATCTTCACACCGCTGAGGCCGTCGACATACTTCGCGATCCCGCGGTAGAGTGACTCAGCAATCCGCTGGCGGTATTCGCTGGTCTCGAGCCGATGCTCGTCGCTGGGGTTGGAGACGAAGGAAATTTCCGCCAGGATCGACGGCATGTTTGCTCCGATCAGGACGATGAACGGCGCCTTCTTCACGCCGCGATTACGAATCCCAGGATTCTTCGCCGAAAGGCCGCTGTGCAACGACTGCTGCACGTCGGAGGCGAACTCCCGCGATTCCTCAATCTTCTCTTTCATCGCGATCTTCTTCACCAGGTCCTGCAGTTCGTAGATCGATTTTTCGGAGACGGCGTTCTCGCGCGCCGCGACTTCAAGCGCATCCGGGGATGACGTGAAGTTCAGGTAGTAGGTCTCAACGCCGCGCGCGGCCGAATCGTGGCTCGAGTTGGCATGGATCGAAATGAATAGATCAGCGCGCTGCTGGTTCGCAATTGCCGTCCGCGTTTCGAGCGGGATGAACGTATCGTCCCGGCGGGTGTAGACAACTTCGGCCCCCAGGCGAGTTTCGAGCAGCTTGCCCAGACGGCGGCCCACTTCGAGCACCAGGTCTTTTTCCTCGAGGCCATTCGGACCAATGGTTCCCGTATCATGCCCGCCGTGCCCGGGATCGATCACGATCTTGCCGATCTTGAGTCCAAGCGTTCGGATCAGAGACCGGTCGCCGCTAGCGGTTGGCTTGGCCACGCGGATGTCCAGGTCGCTTGCCTTGCGGCTGGCGCTGAGCTTCGAGGAAGATTTGCCGGGTCGAGATGGAGCAAGACGGGACGGAGACGGTTCAGAGGCGCCCGTGTCCGACGCTACTGTGTCGTCATCCGGCGCGTTTTCGGCCTTCTTTGTGGTCGCAGTCTTCGAACTCTTCGCCGAGTTCTTGGCGGGTTGCGACTTGGCAGCCTCCACTGGAGCCGCTTCGTCGTCGTCATCATCGCTGTTGTCGACAATGACTTTCTTTACCGGAGGTGTGGCCTTCGCATCCGCAGTCTTCGAGTTCACCTCGGCGTTCTTTGTGTCGTCATTCGAACGCGGAGCATCGGCCGCCGGAGCATCCCTCTTCGCAGCCGCACTCGGCTGGTTGTGAACTTCTTCTTTCTTCGTCGCCGGCTTCCCGGCCAGGGCCTTCATATCGGCCTTCACCACGGGCTTCGGCACCTGCGCCTTTGCCGCCACCTGCGGCGGCACTTCGACGTCGGCCAGCGTCGCCGCTTCTTCTTTCGTCAGCCGAGCGTGCGCCGTCTTGTCGTCCTTGCCATGAATGTCGATGATTAGGCGGTAGGGATTCGGGAGGAGGAACGCTTCGTAGGTCGAGAGGTCATCGACCTCAAGCACCACGCGTGTGCGCCCTGGCTGAAACTGCGCGACGCGGATCTTCTTCAGGAATCCGTCATCCACATCGAAGCTTTTGCCCACCAGTGTCGACGCCAGCTTCGTATCTTTCAGGTCGAAGAAGATGCGGTCAGGATTGGAGATGCGCTGCGAGCCGAACTTGATCTCGCTCTCGATGTCGATCGCCACGCGGGTGTAGTCCGGAGTCGACCAGTGACGGATTGCGGTCACTCGCGGCAGATGTTTCGCAGGTTGCTCGTTGGACTCGTCCGCGGCCGCGTCAGCGCTGGTGTCGGTACTCTTGCCAGCAGAATCCGGCGCATTCTTGTTCTTTTCGCCAGCGACCTTGCCCGCTGCCGCGGTTTCCTTGCCCGGCTTCTTCTTTGTCTCAGCTTTCTTATCTGCTTCGGCGTCCTGCTTTATCTCGGCGATTGCCTGCTGTGCATCTTCCACCAGCCGGTTGTGCGGATACCTTTTTAAAAACTCCTCAAATGTTGCGCGCGCCTGCTCGGGATCGTTCAGGTCGTCTTTGTAGATTTCCCCAATCGTGAACAGCGCATCGCAGCGGTACTTGCTGCCGGGATACTCTTTGCGAAGGAATTTGTACTGGGCGATAGCCCCATTCAGGATTTTTTCGTCGTCGAACCGCCGCCCCATCTCGACCAGCGTCTCAGCCACGGCCACTACGCTGGGATCGGCCTTGGTCGAAGTCGGCGCGCCAAAGTAGACGTTGCGAAATGCATTGATGACGCGTTGGTAGTCGCGCCGCGTGCGCTCGGCGGGAGGACGTCCGTTGAGAGCCTCGCGCATGCGGTCAGCCGCCGCATAGCGGTCGCGGGCCCAGGCCTCGGTGTGATGCACGCGGGCAAGCGCCGGCAGCGCCAGCAACAGCAGCACTCCGCACCACACAACACGCTGGGTCAGGGTCACTTTCAAGCTCAATCCACTGTCATCCTGAGGGTCGCGCTCTTTGCGGCCCGAAGGACCTGTTGCAAGCTTTCGCGACGCATAAAGCGCGCGTTGGCTCACTTCACTATTACGCCATTGCAGTTGAACTGCCTGGGTACCTGAGAGACTTCAAATAACTATTTCAAGTGGTTCACTTGGATGCCCCATCCTTATCGCGCTTTCTTGCGAAAAGGTGGGATGCCCATGCCACACTTCTTAAAACAGATGCTTGCTCCCTACTCGGTGTTGCTGATGTAAAGCACTCCCCGCGAATCCCGTTGAACATGCACGGGGTTACGGCTCAAACCGTTCTGCGTCAGATCTGCCCCGCCGTAGTACAGGTTCGTGATCCGCCGCACGTAATTCTGAGTTTCGCTGTAGTGCGGAACGCCCGCGCTGCGCCGCACTGCGCCCTCGCCAGCGTTGTACGCGGCCAGAGTCAAATTCACATCGCCATTGTAGTTCTGCAGCAGATATTTCAGGTGCCGCACTCCCGCGTCTACGTTCTGCTGCGGATCGAACGGGTTCTTCACTCTCAACTCGCGCGCCGTCTTCGGCATAAGCTGCATCAGGCCCATCGCGCCCTTGTCCGACACTGCGTTGGAATTGAAGTTCGATTCCACCTTGATCACGGCTCGCACGAGGTTGGGATCGACATTGTGCCGGGCCGCTGCCATCACGATTGACTGATCAATCTCGTCCGGCGTCGCCTGATGACCACGTGAGTTCGCCGCCATGATCTTGGCATTCGCTGACTTGGTCGATTCGTGCCCGTAATACTGGCTGACTTCTGCAGCCGCCGATCGCGCCGCCTGCATCGACGATGAACTCGCCGCTGGCACCGGCTTCCAGCGATTCTCCTTGCTGCTCCAATAGACAAAGCTTGCGCGTTTGGATTGCGGGGCAGGGGCGGTCTCGCGTGGCTTCGACGGACCATCTTCATTCACATAGACCGTTCGGCCATGCTCTTGACTGGTCGTAATACCGTGCGAGGGACCATCCCCCTCCGCCGCCATAGCACGCGGCGAGGCGCCGATAAGAGGAAAGAAAGCTAAGGAGGTCGCGATTGCCGTCGTTCTCGTCAGCATCCAGGCGAATTTCAGGCGCGTTCGCATATCCGGGCGTTTCCTTTCACCTATTCTTCGCTGAAGGCCAGCCCGCTCGACAGACTGAAGACAGACTGAATCCTTCTGTGTTCTACCCGGAACCTGACGGAGAATCGACTACCAGAGTAGGTCAATTATAGGGCGGGGTCCGGGGCTCGGCAATCTCCCATAAGGGAGTAGAACCAGCGGAGTAATTTGCTCCAACCAATTGAAACAGAAGTAGATTAGGCTATTCTCAGAGAGCCAGAGGAGATGTCGGAGGTAACCAGGAAGAAGGTTACCGGGGTGACGTCCCCACTTCTAGCCAGTCCTGCCCAGAAGTGGGGATTTCTGCCGCGATGGGAGAGGGCAAAGTGCCCGGCAGAAAGCTTCAGACACACAAATGGGCCGATCCGAAGATCGGCCCGAAACTTTAGGGGTGATTTCCAGTTGGTTGCGCTCCTCTGCCTTTTAACTAGCTACGCAGGGTTGGCAAGGAGGACTGGCAGTTCGCCTGTTTCGGCGGGCACAAGAGGAGTGGGCCGCCGTCCGCGCTGGGAACTGGCTGAACGCTCGCTGCTACGAATGTGCCGATCATCACGGCGGTCAGAATCGCGATCTTCGCTACCAGCTTTGCATTCGCTTTCATTGTCTTGCTCCTTTGGGACCTGGGGAATTCTTGCTCGGTTCGACCGTCGCAAGTGCCCTTTCATAAAGCATGCGCCGTACCAAAGCTGGAACGCCTGAGCATCTCGCTCAAATAATCGCAGACCGATTGAAAAATAAGGACTAATCTGCCCCCGCTAAGTTTTGCGCAGGCGTTTCCCGGTCGCGCCATCCCTCGAAACCCAAACAATCGCGCTACGACCTAACTTTTCTGTTAGGTCCATCACGGCGGCGCTTGGAGTGTACGGGTATACTCATGGGCGTCATGGGCCTGTCTGGTGAGCAGGGCGCCATATCGGGCGGTACGGCACGGCTGGAGGCGGTCAGTGGCCCCCTCAAGGGGAAGGTGTTCTCACTGACCAACGGCGAAGTCTCGATTGGCCGCGAACCTTCCAATCAGATCGCGCTCCTCGACTCGCTCGTCTCCCGACATCACTGCGTTGTACGACGAGAGGGTGACACTTTCCGCCTCGTTGATCTCGAGAGCCGCAATGCCACATTCGTCAGCGGCGTGCCCATCCGCGACCGAGTCCTAGCCCCTGGCGACCAGATCCGCGTCGGCAACTCCGTCCTCGTCTTTCAGGGACCCGGCGGCGAGTCCAGCACCGACGCCTCTTTGCAACTCGATGCCTCTCCCGCCCCGGGAGCGGCCACCGTCATCCTGAAGAAGGAAGACGTGCTCTACCTGCAGCCTCCCAAAGCCGAGGGGCTTCCTGCGACCCCGCGTACGGTACGCGATTTGAACGTGCTGCTCGACTTCAGCCGGACGCTGAACTCGGTACGTGGGCTAGCCGCATTGCAGGAGAAGGCTCTGGAAGCCGTTCTCGCCGCGGTCCCCGCCGATCATGCCGCCATCCTGCTGACCGAAACCGGTGTCGAAGGATTCACCTCGATCACAGACCGCAACCGCCAGGGGGCCAACCAGCCCATCCACGCCAGCCATACGATCCTGAATCAGGTGCTCGAGGAGAACCTCGCCGTGCTCTCCAGCGACGTTCAGAGCGACGACGCTTACCGCGAAGCCGAGAGCCTGCTCGAACGCCGCGTGCATTCCGTGCTTGCTGTGCCTCTCGAAGTGCGAGGCACGGTGCTGGGCGTGATGTATCTCGAGGCCAGCTCTGCGGGCGCGCGCTTTGACTCCGATCTGCTGCAGCTCGTCACGACACTCGGCAACATCACGGCGCTGGCGATCGAGAATGCCAGATACCTGGAACGCCTCGACGGGGAGAATCGCCGGCTGAACGAGGAGCTGAATATCCACCACAGCATGATCGGCGAGAGCAAGGCTATGCGCGAGGTCTACGAATTCGTGTCGCGCGTTGCCGGGCGAGACTCGACCGTTCTTATCTCTGGAGAGAGCGGTACAGGAAAAGAGCTGGTCGCGCGCGCGGTCCATCAGAACAGCGGGCGGAAGGACAAGCCGTTTGTCGCCATCAACTGTGCCGCCATCACTGAGACTCTGCTCGAGAGCGAGCTCTTCGGGCACGAGCGAGGATCCTTCACCGGCGCGGTCGCTCAAAAGAAGGGCAAGCTGGAAGTTGCGGAAGGCGGCACCGTTTTCCTGGACGAGATCGGAGAGCTTGCCCTTCCCATGCAGGCCAAGCTGCTGCGCGTGCTGCAGGAGCGCGAATTCGAGCGCGTCGGTGGCACGCGCCCCATCGAGCTCGACGTGCGCCTCGTCGCCGCCACCAACCGCGATCTCAAAGAGGCCTCGCGAACCGGAGCGTTTCGACCCGATCTCTACTACCGGCTGAATGTTGTATCGCTGCACATGCCGGCGTTGCGCGAGCGCCGCGAGGACATTCCCCTGCTCTCAGCTTTTTTCGCGGCACAGCACGGCGAGAAAGTGAAACGCAAAGTCGCCGGAATTTCCCCGGAGGCGCGCGGCTGCCTCATGCGCTACGACTGGCCCGGCAATGTGCGCGAACTCGAAAACGCCATCGAACGCGCAGTGGTGCTGGGATCAACGGAACTGATCCTGGCCGAAGACCTGCCGGAAGCCATCCTGGAAGAAACGGCCGCGTCCGGCGAGCCGGTGAACGCGCTGGCCGAAGGCATCCGCCAGGCGAAAAAAGAGTTGATCGAGCGCGCCATTGAACAGGCTAACGGAAACTACACCGAGGCAGCGAGGATCCTGGGAGTACACGCCAACCACTTGTTCCGTTTGATTCGGACGCTGAATCTGAAACCGAAGCGCGCGCGGTAAGCGGAGAACTCGCGGCAGGTCAGTAAGTGCTGTGGCGATTTATCCAGCAATCGGATTCGCCTTATCAATCGGCTGGACTGGCTGGTCGCCTTCTTCGCTGGCTGGGGTAGAGATTTGCAATCGAGTACATCGCTCCCACGAACGCATGGCGATGCGGCCCGCCGGAAGTTAATCCCACCTCGAGCCCGCCATCAGTCACCAGGCGCGGAACAACCGTATACGTAAGCGCCCACAGCGAAGAAGCGAAGCCCGGCGCTGACTGGTTGAGCCGCGTGTCACCGTAGAGTTCACCTGTGGCCTGGAGCCCGCCACGGATGACGTGGGAAAACGCCAGGTTCAGTTGTTGGTTCTTGTCGAAGCTGGGCGCATTGGGCCTTCCGACCAGGAATTGGGTGAGATTGAAATCGAAATGGAATTTCGCGATATCTTTGCTCACCAGCAAGGTGAATGCGTGATCCAGGCGGCCGGTTCCCAAGCCATCTTCCGTGCTGGCCGACGGTATTTTGATGGCGTAGCCAAAGGCGATCGTGGGCACCCCCTTTGTCTGCCGATAAACCCGGATCTGCGGGCCCAACCAATTGTCTCCGAAACTCGTATGTTTACCGCTTGCGTCGGTCTGTAACAGGAACGAAGTTGTGTTCCAGCGCAACTCAACATCACAAAGCATTCCAAACTTCAAGAGTCCGCCGGCAGATGTCTGCTGGACGCCCTGGTCAGGCCACAGCCGATCCCAGCCATACTCCAGTTCCAACACGCCGTACTGCGTGATATCGGCAGGATTCGCGACCGTCGGGCGGTTTGGATTTGCGACGATGGAATCCGAGTAGCACCCGGTCTGCTTTCCCATCCATTGCCCAACGGCGGAATTGCTTGCTGCGAAGCACGCTAGCAAGGTCACAAACGTGAATCGCAAAATGCCTCCGCGGGTACCCTGAGCACGAGGGCTGGGTCGCGTTCTTCCCGCGGCGTTCGCAGTAACCCGTACGATCTCACGCATTTGCGGCTGGCCAGATTCCATAGGAACACAATAGCGTAACTGTCTCATGCGGGCTTGGCGGGTCGTGCACTCGCAAGTTACCCCTAACGTGCGCCCAATCACAGCACGCTTCCCGCGCGCGTGATAACGATTCCTCATCTACGTCCTTCTGGTCCGTTGGTAGCCTTCAACGACCCGGCGCTTTTGGTAAGCCGCACTGCCACCCCACCAGCCGGAAACAAGGAGATAGCACATGAGGAAACACGCCTCACTTCCAGGTGCGGTTTTGATGGGCTTTCTATCCGTGCTGAGCTATGCGCAGGCTCCGGTACCTTTCGTCAATCAACCGCTCATTCCGGACGCAACTGCACCGGGCGGCCCGCAATTCACTCTCACGGTCAATGGCACGGGATTTGTTTTGAACTCGGTGGTGAACTGGAATGGTAACGCACTGGTGACGCAGTTCGTCAGCGACTCACAGTTGACGGCGACCGTTCCTGCTCTGGACATTGCCACGGCGAGCACCGGTTGGATAACGGTGGTCAATCCCGCACCAGGCGGTGGCACGTCGAACACGGTGTTTTTCGCGGTGACCGCCACTTCAGGTGAATCGGTGGAATTCGCTCCAGCCTCGACTTTGATGGTTGGCCCTCTCCGCTCGTTAGCGACGGGCAATGTCAACGGAGACGGCAAACTCGATTTGGTGGTCCCCAACTGGATCTACAGCGGCGCCGTTTCCATCCTGCTGGGAGACGGCACGGGCAACTTCACATCGGCCTCGTATCCAGTTGGGGGCCATTACCCCAGTGTGGTGGCGGTTGGCGATTTCAATGGAGATGGCAAACTGGACCTTGTAGTCGCCTGTTCCTTCATTGCCCCCAGTTCGGTTTTCATTCTGCTGGGGGACGGGAACGGAGGCTTCACACAGGTTTCGTCCTCAGTTGTGGGCGACACTCCAGAATCAACTGCGGTGGGCGACTTCAATGGGGACGGCAACCTGGATCTGGCGGTTGCTAACCGATTCAGTGGCTCGCTGTCCATCTTGCTGGGAGATGGCACAGGTAACTTTTCATCGGCCTCATCCCCGGCTACGGGCGCTTCCCCTTCATCGGTGGCGGCGGGCGACTTCAACGGTGACGGCAAGCTCGACTTGGCGGTCACCAACAGCGGCGACAACACGGTTTCCATTCTGTTGGGAGATAGCACCGGCAACTTCAGCCTGGCCTCTTCCCCAGCCACGGGCGGTTTACCCAGCTCAGTGGCCGTGGGCGACTTCAACAGGGATGGCAAGTTGGATCTGGCAACCGCCAACGTCCTTAGTGGCACGGTTTCTGTCCTGCTGGGCGATGGGGCAGGCAACTTCACGCTGGCCTGGTCTCCTTCTGCGGGTTTTGAACCCGTTTCACTGGCACTGGGGGACTTCAACGGGGACGGCGAACTCGACCTGGCAGTCGCCGATGCTGATCAATATTATGGCAACACGGTTTCCATTCTGTGGGGAGATGGCACGGGCAACTTCACCATGGGCTCGCCCTTCGCTGTGGGTCGCCGTCCCCTGGCAATCGTGGTGGGCGACTTCAACGGGGATGGCCATCTGGATCTGGCCACTGCCAATCTCGACGACAGCACAGTTTCCATCTTGCTTGCGATTCCGCACGGCCCTGTAGTTACCCTCTTGCCCACCGGCCTCACTTTTGGGACGCAATTGGCTGGCACAACCAGCAGCCGGCAGTACGTGACTCTGAGCAACACCGGCGACGAGACGCTTACGATCACCACCATCGCCGCCAGCGCGAACTTCTCTCAGACCAACAATTGCGGTGCCGCGGTCTCGGCAGGTGCGAGCTGCACAATCACCGTAATATTCCGTCCTCATGCTATCGGCACGCTCACAGGCACGGTCACGATTACGGACAACGCCACCACCAGCCCGCAATCGGTTTCTTTGAATGGAGTCGGCTCGGTAGTGACGTTGTTGCCATCGAGTTTGAACTTCGGCAACCAGACTGTGGGAACCACCAGCCCGCCGCTGACAGCCACCCTCACCAACTACAGCAGGCAGGCGGTGAGCGTCCGGGCGGTTCGCCTTTCGGGAAACAATCCAGGAGGCTTTGCCCAGATCAACACGTGTGGGACGAGTGTGCCAGCAGGAGCAAGCTGTACCATCAGCGTAAGTTTCACGCCCAAGGGTAAGGGAGCAAAATCTGCGACGCTTGACGTAGTAGACAACGGAGGCGGCAGCCCGCAAACGGTGAACCTGTCGGGAACAGGTACGCAAGAGTAACGAGTCAGGCGGTGGCGGGTGGCATCGTGCCCGCATTTTCGAAGCCGGAAAGACGAAGACTCTGAGAGGGCCGGGCGCCTGGCTTCGGTCCGTTTCTCAACGTGCCTTGCACAGAGCCGATCTTAGTATCGCCAGCTGGTCAAATCTGCTCCCTTGGGTGCGCTCTTCTGGATGCGGTCGAGAATCTTGGGCAAGTATTGCGTGTTGTAGTGCAAACGCGAGAGGTAGTTGGGCAGCGTGGGGTCGCCGTTCCAGCAGTGCTCGGCGCGCGGACCATAGGTTACCTCGCCTCCGTAGGGAGGATTGGTGGTGGACTTCAGAAAGTCTTCCATGCGGTAGACGGCGTCATTCAGGAAGTAGGTATCGTCCGATCCGACATAGATGTGAATCTTTCCGGCGAGTTCAGGGCCCAGCTTCGACCAGTCGCGCTCCAGAATCGCCTCTAGATCGTAATGCTGACGCCAGTATTCGGCGACCTTGTGATCGATGGCTCCGGTTACTTTGTCAAAAATGGGTTGCGGGTAGCCGTTCTCTCCGACCGGGCTGTAGACGGCCTGCCAGATGTCAAACTGTTCGCCACTGCGGCCGTTGTCGCCCAGCGCCAGCTCGTATTGATTGAACTCTTTCGTGGTGATGAGAGTGTGGCCTTCGTAGTCGCGCATGGCCGGCTGCGCGATTCGCGCGTGTGCTCCTTCCACAAAGAAGGCGTTCTTGCCGAAATCGTTATCCTGATCGTAGAGATTAATGTTGGTGTAGGCGTGGAAGTCGATGGGATCGGGACAGGCGGCAAAGGCTCCGTTGTAGTGATCGGGATAGAAGACCTGGACGGCAAGAGCTTCCCAGCCGCCAGTGGATCCACCGTAGACGAAACGCGCCCAGCCTTGGCCTATGCCGCGGAACTGCTTTTCGATCGCTGGAATCAGTTCGTTCTCGATGGCGTCGCCGTAAGGACCGACGTTGGCGGAGTTCACGGCGTAAGAGTCATCATAATAAGGGTTGGCGTGCTGGATTTTCACGATGAGCACTCTCGGGAAGTTGGGCGCAGTCCACTGCTGGTAGAACTTGTACGCCTCTTCCTCCTGGATGCGGTTGTAGCCCTTGATGTGGAAGCGCTCGCTATAGTCGGGCTTCAGATTGGGATCGGGGGGCGTGGTGCGGAAATTGTCGAAGTCGTCCACAAAGTGGTCGTGGAAGATCATGAGCGGGAAGTGGGCATTGGGATGGTCGTCAAAGCCTTCCGGCACCAGAACAATCGCGCTTATTTCCATGGGGCGTCCCCAGAACTTGGTGAGCGCCTGGCTTTGAATACGGATGTGGCGAACATATTTGGTGTCAGGCTTGGGTGCGATGGGCAGAATGACTTCGGTTAGCGCCAGTGGGATGGGCGCGCCGCCAGTTTTTATCGTGACTTTCTGTGGTTTGGAGTAGAGGTTGCCGGGCGAGATGTTCCAGTGCTGCCCTTCCCCCTGGTCCATGTGGAGCTTCACGGTCTTTCCGTCGGAGCGGTGAAAGGTTTCGTACTTGTTGAGCACGGCCTGCACCGTGTAATCGCCGGGCGGGACATCCTTGAGACTTTGGATGGGATAGCCGGAAGCGGTTGCATCGACGAGCGCGGGTCGGCCGGGTTGCCAGGCGTCAACGGTCAGACCGAAGACCATTTGTGAGCGCGGAGTGTCGTCGATCTGCATGCGCGGTTCGGCACTTGGGTCGGTTGAGAGGAGCAGCAATAGACGACCGTCCAGGGGGTGTGCGCTTTTTTCCGCGGGGAACGTCACGGTGAACGATTGAGCGGCTAAGAAGGCAACCGGGAAGAACAAGCAGGCTAGAACAAGGGCGATGCGTTTCATGCTCGCTACTATACAACTCGTCGGAACTCACTGAGCCCCCATGTGGCGCCGATTCCTCGTGCGCGAAGGATCGAGAGGATCGTGTACGATTGCAATCGATTCTGAAGATTGACGCGAGGACTGCCCTTAGTAACAACGCTCGCGAGCGAATCATCCACTTGTTGCAGTTTTAAGGAGAACGACGTGCTACTTCGTCGAATGCAGTTGCTGTGTTTGGCGGCCCTCGTCGTGGGCGCTGCCTGCGCTCTCAGGGCTCAGGAAAGCCGTAAAACGGAAAATATCATCTTTGTGATGACGGACGGATTGAGATGGCAGGAGGTGTTTCGTGGCGCGGATAGTGGCCTGATGAATAAGAAGTACGGAAAAGTTGCAGATGCGGAAAAGGTGCGGAAAGACTATTGGCGGGAAAGCAGTGAAGACCGACGATTGGCGCTCATGCCGTTTATGTGGCAGGTTGTGGCGAAGCAGGGGCAGATTTACGGCGATCGCGATAAGCATTCTGACGCATTTGTTACGAACGGCCTGAACTTTTCGTATCCCGGCTACAGCGAAACACTGTGCGGCTTCGCGGACGCAAGAGTGAAGAGCAATGACAAGATTCCCAATCCGAATGTCACGGTCATCGAATGGTTGCAAACCAAACCGGAGTATCGCGGTAAGGTTGCAGCTTTCGCCGCGTGGGATGTCTTCCCTTCGATTCTTAATGTGAATCGCGCCGGTTTTGCGCTGAATGCCGGATACGATGCTTTCGTCGAGGCCTCTGGGAATCCTCGTGTGAATCTTCTCAACCAGTTGAAGAATGATGGCCCGCGCGTTTGGGATGAAGAACCCTTCGATGCGATCCCCTTTTATACGGCGATGGAATATTTGAAAGAACATAAGCCGCGGGTGCTTTTCGTTTCTTTTGGTGAAACCGACGACTGGGCACATGACGGCGATTATGCGCAGTACCTGAACGCGACGCACCGCGTGGACTCCTACATTCGAACGTTGTGGGAGACGGTGCAGAGCATGCCTGAGTATCGCGGCAAGACCACGCTGATCTTTTCTCCCGATCACGGACGGGGCAGCGGCCATCGCGATTGGAAAGATCATGGAGAAAACATTGCGGATTCAAAGTACATCTGGATGGCTTTTCTCGGCCCTGACACTTCACCCCTCGGCGAGCGTGCCAGCGTCCGTCCGGTTTCGCAGAGCCAGATTGCTGCGACGCTGGCCGCGCTGCTCGGAGAGAATTATCTGCGGGACGTGCCCAATGCAGGACAGACGATAGCAGACGTACTGGGGCACTGAGAGAGCGACCGAGGGACAGCCCATCCTGATCGCAAAGAACGCGAAGGGCGGGATCGCGGCCAAGCATGAATCGTGAGATTGCTCTCTACTTCAGTCCCCTTACCAGAAACAAATTTGCTAGATCGCGCTGGAAAGTAGTCGCGCAAGCCTTGCCATCCGCCGATAACGCCAGCGGTCCAAAGAAGGTCGCTCCGGGCTCCGGAACCTTCACCACCAGCCAAGGCTCTTTGCGGTGTGAAGCAATTTCCAGCCGGCTGATCTTAATGCTGGCCGACTCGCGCTGTTGCAGGAAAAGATAGCGTCCGTCGCCGCTCCAGCGTACGACGCTCTCGCCGGGCGCGAGGTCCATCAAGATTTTCGATGGGCCGCCGCCTACCGGCGTCATCAGCAGCTTGTGCGGGTCGACCGTGATGAACCACTTGCCGTCAGGCGAAACCCGCATCCCGCGCGTCCCTTCGGGAGTAACGGGCGTCGGCTTGTTGGTCTCCGGATCGTAGACCCACGTGCGCGTCGCGTGCCCGGTTTCATTGCCCGTAAACAGAATCCGCTTGTTGTCGGGGAACCACTCCACGCCATCGAAGTGCATGCCCTCGATCTTGGGGAATTGCGACTCGCCCGGGCCGGTCGGCAGCAACATCAGCGACGAGCGATCGAGCTCGTGATGGATGCACGCCACCCACTTTCCATCAGGCGAGAGCGAGGGACGATTTCCAAACCCCAGCTGTACTGCCGGAGAGCCATCGGTCTTTCGCAGGTAGATGGTGGAATTGCGTCCTTGTCCATTGGACAGCTCGACGAATACGAGCGACTGCGCATCGTTCGACAATTCGTAAATCAGCGATGAATCGAGCCACGCGAGATCACGTTGCGGCGCGTTGTTCGGCGGCTGATAGAGAATCCCCAGGCGCGAATTCACAGTGCTGAGCAAGACGCGGCCGTCGCGGGCCACGTCCTGCATCACGATGATGCCGCCAGTCTGCGTGACCATGCGCTGCGCGCCGCTGAGAGTGACGGCGTAAAGCGCGGGATCGCCGCCGGACTGCCCTCCGGAAAACCAGATTTCATGATTGTCCGGCAACCAGTTCAACGCGCCGGTGGCGCGCCATCCGCGCGACAACACCTGTCGCGGATGGTTCGCGCCGATGATGCACAGCGCATAATCGCCGACTTCCACGTCGAAATCGAAGAAGGCGACGAGCTTGCCGTCTGCCGACACGCGAGGGTTCATCGGCGGACGCTTCTCGGTTTCGTACAACACCGTCCCGATGGGATACTCCAGCCGAAACTTTCCGCCGACGACGCGCACGACGGCGAGCGAATCTCCATCGGGCCCCCAGTCCGCGCCGCTCACCCCCTCGAGTATTGCGTGGGGAGAGCCGCCGCCAAACGACACCCGAGCCAGCGTGCCGACATCTTCGCCGCCGAGCATTATCGCCATCTCTCCCCGCGGCGAAATCGCCAGTACTCTCGCACTGGGCAGCGCCAGTGCACGGGCCTCGCGATTGCCGGGTAGCGCGGAATATAGAGTTGATGGAGCGCCGTCCCACTCGGCAGAGTAGACGACGGTCTCGCCGGGAGCGAACTTGGCTGACGTCACATCCCCGCGGCGAAACGTCAGCCGCTGAAAGGAAGGAGGCTCCTCAGGCCGGGTGAATTTCTGCTGATACGTGATCGCCAGAGCCAGGCCGAGCAGTACTCCTGCCAGCACGCCGAGTCCCGCCCAAAGGCGCGTTCGCGCCGGACGCCGCACGCCGAGAGTGGACGCTGCCAGGGAGAAGTTGCTGGCGTCGAGATCGTCGCGCAATTCCTCCAGCGCGACCTTGACGTCGGCCATTGTCTGCCAGCGCCGCTCTGGATCTTTTCTCAGACAGCGTCCAATGATGCGGTCGAGCTCCGGAGGAATGTCGGCCACGGCCTGCGATGCGGGCTGCGGATCCTTATAGAGGACTGCCGACAGCGACGACAGCTTCGATCCGCCAGAGAATGCGCGCTGACCCGTAGCCATCTCGTACAGCACCGAACCGAAGGAAAATACGTCGGAGCGGCTGTCGACGGGTTTACCGTCCGCCTGCTCGGGAGACATGTAAGCCACGGTGCCAAGAATCGTTCCTTCTTCGGTGAGCGGCGCGCCGTCGCCATGCATGGTTTCGGCGTATGCGTCCGCCGGGTTGCTCTCGGTCAGCTTGGCCAACCCGAAGTCGAGAATCTTCACCACGCCCTGCGGACTGACGATCACGTTCGATGGCTTCAGGTCGCGATGCACGATTCCCGCCGCATGAGCGGCGGCCAGGGCGTCCGCGATCTGGACTGCATACTTCAGAACGTCACGAATGCGCAGGCCCTTCTTGCCGATCAGATGATCGAGGGTTTCGCCCGCAACGTACTCCATCGCGATGTACTGCACGGGCTTGTCATCGATCTCCTGCGTGTCGATGTCGTAGATGGTGACGATGTTGGGGTGGTTGAGAGAAGAAGCGGCCTTGGCTTCCTGCACGAAGCGCCGTTCACGCTCAGCATTCATTACGCCGCTGGAGAGAATCTTGATGGCCGCGGTCCGACCCAGGCGCGAATCCACGGCCTTGTAGACCACACCCATCCCGCCGGCGCCCAACTTCGCCTCGATGCGGTACGAGCGGAGTGATTTGCCGATCATGTGCGCAGCCCTGAATCTGCAGTCGCCACCAACGACGCGGAAATCCAGATGTTCACAGCTTCGACGATGAACCACTCAACAACTGCGGCAAGTGCGAAGACGCAACTTCATTGCCGCGAACGCCAATCAGTCGAGAGTTTTGCGAAAAACGTCGCGCGGGAAAGCCCAACCTCGAAACTGGCCGACCGGCGCTAAGTCTGACGGTACGCTTCCGTATTCGAGGATGCAATTCTACTCCACAACAACAGTACTTCGGCAATGAGGCTCACTTGCAGTTTCGGATTTCGTAAATCGGAGGCGTGAGCGCGCCCGGAGCGGCTTTTCAGGCGCAGTGCATTCGTGCATGCTGAAAACCGGGCCGACTATTTTTCCAGCGCGGCTGCAAATGCATCCAGCGACAACGACCGCAATAAGTTCCTCCGCATGCCGCGCTCGACTTCGGCGAGACGATCGGAGGCTGCACTGATCCAAGCGAAATCGGCGGACTCGGCCATCCGCTTCAGTTCGGTCGCAATGTCGGCATTGCGAATCAACTCCGGCGCGCCTGAGTCGATGAACACCAGATCGCGGAGCAGGGAGTAAAGAGTTTTGATCAGTGCCTCAATCTTCTCCCGCCCCTCGGCCCCCGGACGGTAGGACTCCGAAATCTTGAACAGCTCGCTGTGCTCCCCGCCGTGCAGGGCTGAGTTCAGAATTGCCAACGCGTGATCGCGGGCGGCCGTATATGCAGCCACATCAAAGCTGCGCGCCCGCCCAACTGCACCCTCGCTGAGACGCGCCACCAGGCCCCGCTGCGCAGGCTTCCAATCGGGCCGATGCATGGCCAGATCTTTTTCAATTGCTTCCGCCGATAGCGCTCCCAGCGTGAACGTCATCGAGCGCGACCGGATCGTCGGCAGCAACTCTCCCGGATTCTCCGTCAGCAGAAAAAGGGTGGCAAACTCCGGTGGCTCCTCGAGGACTTTCAGCAGTGAGTTAGCCGCCTCTTTCATGAACGCTGAATCGGTGAAGAGGTAGACCTTTTCTTTCGCATCCGCCGGCCTGTAGTAGATGGTCTCGATCACTCGCCGCACCTGATCGACTTTGATCATCATCTGCGGGGGATCGGGAGGGATCACGAGCACGTCGGGATGCGTTTGCACGAAGATGCGCGTCTCTTTCTTGTCGGCCTCTCGCAGGTTCTCGCGTGCCTCGACAGCTTCGGCGAATCGTGCATCAAGATCGCCCGCCTGCGCTATGCGGGTGCAATTCGCGCATGTGCCGCAGAAATCGGGTAGCCCATCGGTCAAGGTCGGATTCAGGCAGTTCAAAGCCTGCGCCAGCATGAGCGCCAGCGTGTACTTGCCGGAACCCTGCCCGCCGGCTAGCACCACGGCATGGGGAAGATGATCGCGAGCGATCATGTCGCGCAGCCGGTGAAC
>Ga0335082_10002222_pt1 | contig 20866 bp, 18 predicted proteins | sample Lox_Sample_41_FD_206718 | JGI IMG/M metagenome (GOLD analysis project Ga0335082, IMG submission 206718) | Soil microbial communities from Loxahatchee National Wildlife Refuge, Florida, United States - Lox_Sample_4.1 | ecosystem: Environmental > Terrestrial > Soil > Wetlands | place: USA...
TCGCGCAGCGCGAGACCTTCTGCCTGTGGTTCGTGCTGCCGAGCCTCGGCTTGCAGCTCCTCGCGCAGGGGAAGCTCGCGACCGAGTCGCGCGCGTACAGGCGCCGGTGGGGCGCCGTGCTCGTCCTGGCGGGCGCGCTCAGCGTGATCCCCTGGTTCGGCAAGCCCACGTACGCGCTCATCACGGTCGTGCAGGCGTTCTCGTTGCTCCTCGATCGGCACTTGTCGATCCGCGCGCACAAGATGCTCGCGCTCTTCGCCGCCGGCGGCCTGCTCGGTGCGCTCACCCAGCTCGCGTTCCTCTTCCTCTACGGCGACTTCGGCGCGTGGTTCCACATCACGTTCTTCGACGTGCCCGCGATGTACCGCTTCATGATGCCGCGCACGCCGCGCGAGATCCTGAGCCTCGCGTGGGGCGGCCTGCCGAGCGCGCTCTCGTTCGTCACCGCGGGCTTGATGATCGGGCTCGTCATCGACGGTCAGCTCCCGCGTCGCGTGCTCCCGATCGCGCTGTTTCCGATCTGCGGGGTGGTCAGCGCGATCGCGCAGGGCAAGGGCTTTCCGTATCACTTCCACCCGGTGACCGCGGGGCTCTACCTGCAGTGGCTCCTGCTCGTCGTCTGGATGTGGGAGCGCTTCGCGGCGCGCCCGCGCGGGATGTTCGCGCGCTTCGTTCCGTATGCGGCCGCGGCCGGGCTCGCGATGCGCGTCGCGTATCTCATTCCCGGCTCGCCGCACATCGCCGACGTGTGGATCCTCGACCTCGGCGCGACCCCGGAGAAGCGCGCGAGCCACGACTACCTCAACCACTTTCGCGACCACGACTATTTTCCGTGGCAGATGCGCCAGACCGCCGCGTACTTGCGAGAGCACACGCGGCCCGACGATCGCGTGCAGCTCTACGGGATGGATCCGTACGTGCTCTTCCTCGCCGAACGGAAGAGCGCGACGCCCTACATCTACGCGTACGATCTCAACGCGGACGCCGCGCTCGGCGGCTCGTGGTTGAAGACCGGCCTGCACCCGAACGCCGCGCAGAAGGCGCACATCCGCGCGATGCGCGACGCACACGAGCGCGACATGCTCGAGCGCCTCGAGCGAGATCCGCCCGCGGCGTTCGTCTTCATCGACAAAGCGCCGCTCCTCACGTGGGAGGACGCGGTCTACGACTTCAAGATCCACAACCCGGACGCCGTCGCGTGGCTCGACGAGCACTACCGCGAGACCGCGGTGTTCGGCGAAGATCGCGTTTGGCTGCGCTCCGATCTATAACGAATCTTCGCCATGGAGCCGCAAGGCAGCCTCGTTCCGGTCGCGCCGCCGTCGGCGGCGGCCCCGCCCGCGTCCATCGCGGCCGGTGAGGACTTTCGCGCGCCGTCGCTCTACCTCAACCGCGAGCTCTCGTGGATCGAGTTCAACGGCCGCGTCCTCGCCGAGGCCGAGCGCGAGACCGTTCCGCTGCTCGAGCGCCTGAAATTCCTCGCCATCGTCTCGTCGAACCTCGACGAGTTCTTCATGGTGCGCGTCGCGGGCCTGAAGCAGCAGCAGACCGGCGACGTGAGCGAGCTCGGACCGGACGGGATGACGCCGAGCGAGCAGCTCGAGGCGATCTCGGCGCGCGTCCACGATCTCGTGGCGCAGCAGTACCGCTGCTTGCTCGAGCAGGTCCTGCCGGCGCTCGCCGAGGCCGGCATCCAGCTCGTGAAGCCGGAGAAGCTCGACGAGGTCGCGCTCCGCGCGCTCGACGAGCGGTTCCTCAACGAGATTTTTCCCATCCTCACGCCAATCGCGGTCGACCCCGGGCACCCGTTTCCGCACCTCCGCAACAAGAGCTTGAACCTCGGCGTCATGTTCGACGAAGGCTCCGAGGTGACGAGCTTCGGGGTCGTGCAGGTGCCGTTGATGCTGCCGCGCCTGCTCGAGGTGCCCGGCATCAAAGGCGCGCGCCACGCGTACGTCCTCCTCGAGGACCTCGTCGCGCGCCACGCGGCGACGATTTTCCCGGGCGTGCGATTGCGTGGAACCTACACGTTTCGCGTCACCCGCAACTTCGACCTCGAGATCGACGAAGAAGAAGCCGAGGACCTGCTGCAGACCATCCAGCAGGAGCTCCGCAAGCGCGAGCGCGGGAACGCGGTCCGCGTCGAGGTGACCGGCTCGCCCACGCCGACGTCGCTCGCCAAGCTCGCGCGCGCGCTCAAGCTCGACCTCGACCGCGACGTCTACCAGGTCGGCGGCATGCTCAACCCGGCGGACCTCATGCAGCTCGTGACGCGCGACGAGCGACGGGATCTGCGCGACGAGCCGTTCACGCCGCAGGCGATCCCGCTCCTCCGCGACGCCGACGATCCGTTCGCGATCATCCGCGAGCGCGACGTGTTCATCCACCAGCCGTACGAGACGTTCGAGCACGTCGTCGACTTCATCTCGCGCGCGGCGGACGACCCGGACGTGCTCGCGATCAAGCAGACGCTCTATCGCGCGGGCGGCGACTCGCCGATCGTGCGCGCGCTCGCGCGCGCCGCGGAGTCGGGCAAGCAGGTGACTGCGGTCGTCGAGCTCAAGGCGCGCTTCGACGAAGAGTCGAACATCGTCTGGGCGCGCATGCTCGAGCAGTCGGGCGTCAACGTCGTGTACGGGCTCCTCGGCCTGAAGACGCACGCCAAGTGCTGCCTCGTGATCCGGCGCGAACGCGGCAAGCTCCGGCGGTACGTGCACTTCTCGACCGGCAACTACAACCCGACGACCGCGCGCCTCTACACCGACTTCTCGCTCATCACCGCGCGTCCGTCGTTCGCGGAGGACGCGTCGTCGCTGTTCAACCTGCTCACGGGGTACAGCGCGCCGCCGCGGTGGAAGTCGCTCGTCGTGGCGCCGCTCGGGCTCCACGAGGCCGTGCTCGGTCTCATCGCGCGCGAGGCGGAGCACGCGCGAAACGGACGGCCGGCTCGCATCGTCGCGAAGATGAACGCCGTCGTCGACGAGGACGTCATCGAGGCGCTCTACCGCGCGTCGAACGCGGGCGTCGAGATCAAGCTGCTCGTGCGCGGCATCTGCTGCCTGCGCCCGGGCGTGACCGGCGTGAGCGAGAACATCGAGGTGCGCGCCATCGTCGACCGCTTCCTCGAGCACGGCCGCGTCTTCTCGTTCGCGAACGGCGGCAAGCGCGAGATGTTCCTCTCGAGCGCCGACTGGATGCCGCGAAACTTCCACCGCCGCGTCGAGGTGATGGTCCCGGTGGAGGACGAAGAGATCAAGACGCGCCTCGCCGACATCCTCGAGGTGCAGCTCGCCGACACGGCGAAGTCGTGGCGCCTCCGCAGCGACGGGAGCTACGAGCGTATCGAGCCCGCCGACGGCGCACCCGCCCTGCGCGCGCAACAGCGCTTCATCGAGATCGCGCGCGACAAGGTGAAGACCGCGGACTCCGCGGCGCGGACGGGCGGCCGCTTCCACCTCGCCCGCGCGGTCCCGGCGCGCGACGGGAAGACGCCGCGCGGCGCGCGGGCGATGGCGAAGAAGCCGGTGATCTGAGCGCCTCGCGGGCGGGTGGGCGCGTGCGCGGAGGCGTGGGCGGGCGCGGGCGCGGAGGCGTGAGCGGGCGCGGAGGCGTGGGCGGGCGCGTGGGCGTGGGCGTGGGCGGGCGCGTGCGGAGGCGGAGACGGGCGCGGAGCGGAAATCGGCGCGGGCGCGTGCGGAACCGGGCACGGAGGCGGACGCGGGCGCGGGCGCGGAGACGGGCGCGGGCGCGGGCGCGGAGGTGGGCGCGGGCGCGGAGGCGGGCGCTCGGTGCGGGCGCTGAGACGGGCGCGGGCGCGGAGGCGCGCGCGTGAGCAGAGGGGGAGGTGCGCGCGCGAGCGGAGACAAGCGCGGGCGCGAGCATGGAGACGCGCGGATGCGCGCGCGGCGTCGGCGGACGTGGGTGCGGAGGCGCGGGCGGGCGCGTGAGCGACGGCGGAGGCGCGCGCGGCGCGGAGGCGTGGGCGCGTGAGCGGAGGTGGGCGCGGGGCGTGCGCGCATGAGCGGAGGTGGGTGCGCGGGCGTCGAGCGGAGGCGGACGCGGGCGCGTGATCGGAGGCGGAAATCGACGCGGGCGCGAGCGGAACCGGGCACGGAGGCGGAGGCGGAAGCGGGCGCGGAGGCGGAGGCGGAAGCGGGCGCGTGAGCGGAGGCGGGCGCGGAGGCGGACGCGGAGACGGAAAGCGGCGTCCCGATGAGTGACCTGATGATGAGCAACCGCAACGGGCGCGACTTGACGGATGAAGCCGTATGCGATAATATATGCGAAATCAATGCGACGGCGGTCCGGGCGGCAACTCGAGCTACGGTTTCATCCGCGGGGCGGGAGGCGGAAGAACGCCGGGCGGAAGCCGAACGGGGATAAATCCGGGGTTTCGCACCTGCGGAGGCCGCAGTTCGCGCGGCTCTTGCCGGTGCACGTCACGCTTCGCATGGCGGCGCACGTGTACAACCTGCGGAGCCGGCGAGCCTTCTCCGTGGTTGGACGTGCAATCGCCGTTGCGGCCGAGAGGTTCGGGGTGGCCATCGTGCAGTTCTCCGTCCAGGGGAACCACGTGCACCTCGTCGTCGAGGCGCCGAGCACGGCGGCGATGTCGCGCGCGATGCAGGGGTTTTCCATTCGGGTCGCGAAGGGGCTCAACAAGATGATGCGCCGGCGCGGGCGCGTGCTCGCCGACCGCTTCCACGCGCACGTCCTCCGCACGCCGGCCGAGGCGAGGAACGCCGTCGTGTACGTCCGGAACAACCGGCGGCGTCACGTGGGCGGCGGCGCATCCGTCGACACGTACGCCTCGGGGCAGGCGGGCGTCGTGCTGCCGGACGCGCGGAGCTGGCTCCTCCGTGCCCGCGGCGACCCCTGACGCGCGGCAAGCGTGTTTTTGGTACATTGAAGCGCTCCCATGTTCGGCATGACCCGCGGAGAGATCGCGCTCGTCGCCTTCATCTTCGCGCTCGTGTACAGCGCCATCGTGTTGCCGCGGCTCGCCGAGCGGATCGGCGGGTCGGGCAAGAAGCCATGAGCGAGCATCCGCCGCCCCCGAGCAGCCTCGAGAAGACGACCGTCTTCGTGAGCGATCCGTCGGTGGAGGCGGAGCGCATCACGCAGGCGCTCCGCACGGCGGAGTTCCACGTCGTCGACGTGCCGCTCGCGATGCTCGTCGCGCGCGTCGCCGTGCAGCGGCCGCGGGTCGTCATCCTCGACGCGGACGCGGAGGGCGCGCTCGACGTGGTGGCTCGCATGCGCGAGCTCCCCGACGCCGACGGGATCGACGTGCTCTTCTGCGGGCGGCCGGGCGCCGCGCTCTCCGGCGCGGAGGACGCGCTGGCGCACGAAGGGAGCGGCTTCTTCGCGCGACCCGTGAACGTGCCCGTGCTCGTGAAGAAGATCGAGTCGCTGTCGCTGCCCGACAGCGCGCGGTCGGAGGTGCCGAGCACCGACGACGAGCCGGCCCCGCCGGCGCCCGCGCCGATCGAGCGTCGATCGGATCGGCCGCGCGCGTCGTCGCGTCCGCCGCCGTCGCGTCCGCCGCCGTCGGCGCCGCCGTCGATTCGCGGGATGCCGTCGCAGCGCGTGGTGGCGCCGACGAGCTTCGTGAGTCGCGAGCTCGCCGAGCTCTTGTCGCGCGCCGAAGAGGCGGCCGCGGATCAAGGGCCGCCGAGCGACGCGCCCGGACCGACGCCCGAGGAAGAAATCGAAGCGGTGTTGCCCGAGGAGGTGCTCGCCGCGCTCGACGCGCCGCTCGAGGACGAGGCGGAGGACGAGGTCGAGGGGCCGTCGCGCGTGACCACGTCCGGCGGGCGCAGCGCGACGACCGGCGTGCGCGAGCCGGCCGGTCCCGCGACGTCGTCGGGCCCGCGCACTTCGTCGCCGCCCGACCCGCTCACGCACGACGGCGCGATCGGCGCGCACCAGACCCAAGGCGAGCCGATGCCGATGTCGACCGCGAATCGCTCCGCGTCGCGCCCGCGCACCGAGCCGCCGGGACCTCCGCCGTTCGGCGATCCACAAGCCGCGCTGACCACGCCGCCGCGCCGCGCGAGCTCGGTTCCTCCGCCCACGAACTTGCAGCCGCCGCCGTCGTCGTTCCCGTTCAACGCCGGCGCGCCGAGCGCGCTCTCGTCGACGCTCGGGAGCGAGCTCCTCGTCTCGCAGGGCGGGATGCTGAGCGCGCCGGCCGCGCCCATCGCGCCCTTCGGGCAACCGTCGCCGTCGCAGGCGCAGTCGAGCGTGCCAATGCCGGCGTCGCCCGCGCCGTCCACCTTCGAGCTCTCGCGCCCGCCGAGCATGATGCAGCCGGCTCCGCCGCCCGTTCCCGAGCCGCGCGCCGCGCGCGGTCCGTATGCGCTCGCGCCGGGCGACGCGCCGCGCGTGCTCGCGCAAGCGATCGCCGAGCGTCAGAGCGGCGCGCTCACGTTCGACGGACAGCGCGGCGTGCGCCGCATCGTCTTGCGCGAGGGCGACGTCGTCACCGCCGCGTCCGGCCTCGACTCCGAGTCGCTGCTCGCGTTCCTCGGCGCGCGCGGGGACCTGCCGCGCGAGCGCGTCGAGTCGCTCGCGGGCCGCATGCCGCCGTACGGTCGTCACGCGGGCGCGGCGCTCGTCGCGCAGGGCGCGCTCGGACAAGAGCAGCTCTGGCCCGTCTTGCGCGCGCACGCCGAGTTCATCATGGGCCAGGCGATGCTCGTCGAGTCGGGCACGGCGCTCCTCGAAGAAGAGCCGCCGGGAAGGCTCAAGACCGAGCCGAGCGTCTTCGGCGGCGCGCCGGGCGCGGAAATTTTCGTCGACGTGATCCGCCGCGTCATCTCGAGCGACGAGGCCATGCGTCGCGCGGGCGGCGCCGCGTCGGTCGTCGGCGAGGGCGCGCGACCCGACCTATTGCGCGAGTGCGGCCTCGGCGCGGCCGAGCTGGACGCGGTCCGCACGGCGCGCGGCGAGCGCATCGGCAACGTGCTCGCGTCGATGCCCGAGAGCGACATCGCGCCGCTGCTCTACGCGCTCTGGCTCCTCGGCGTGATCGACGTCGTCGCGAGCGTGCTCGACCGGCCCGGCCGCGAGCCGCGCCCGCCCGACGTCCTCGACGAAGAAGCGGTGCGCGAGCGCATCCGCGCGCGCATGCAGCTCGTCGACGAGGGCGACTACTTTGCGCTGCTCGGCGTCCCTCACAGCGCCACGGGCTACGAGGTCCGCCGCGCCTACCTCGACCTTCGCCGGACGTTCGAGCCGTCGCGCGTGCTGACGCCCGGGCTCGTCGACATGGCCGAGGACGTCCGGCGCATCGCGAGCGTCCTCGAAGAGGCCTACGAAATCCTCGGCGACAACGCCCGCCGCGAGCGGTATCGCCGGGCCATCGACGCGTCGCCGCGCGATGCTTAAGGTGCTACCAACCCAGCCATGAATTTTGCGCAGAGAGGCGCTAAGACCGAGGCGGTGCCGACCATCGGCGAGCAAGATTTCGAGCGCGAGGTGCTCCGCCCGGAGCTACCCGTCCTTCTCGAGTTTTCGGCCGAGTGGTGCCAGCCCTGCAAGACCATCGCGCCCGAGGTCGCCGCCTTCGCCAAGGAGATGGAGGGCAAGATCGTCGTCCGCAAGGTCGACATCGACCGCTCGCCGCTCCTCGCGCGCGAGCTCCGCATCCAGTCGGTGCCCACGTTCATGCTCTTCGCGCAAGGTCGCCCGGTCGACGCGGTCGTCGGCGCGGTCGGCAAGAAGAAGCTCCGCGAGATGGTCGACCCGTTCCTCCCGCGCGCCGAGGGCGCGCTCAAGGCGATCGAGGTCGCGCAGCTCCTCCGTGAAGGCCGCGTCATCCCAGTCGACACGCGCGACGCCGCGGCGTTCGGCCGCGCGCACCTCCCGACCGCGCGGAACATGCCCATCGAGGAGATCGAGACGCGCCTCGCCGAGCTCCACATGTTGCCCGCGCAGCCGGTCGTCTACTGTCGCTCGGGCGACAAGACCAAGGTGCTCGCCGAGAAGCTCGCGAGCGACGGCGTGCCGGTGATGTTCCTCGAGGGCGGCATGCTCGCATGGGAAAGTGAGGGCCTGCCTGTCGAGCGGGGGTAACATGGAAGTCATGCCGGACCTGGCCCGCTTTCGCGCGCTGCTCTCGACGCACATGGCGAAGAAGGGCCTGCGCTCGACGGACCAGCGGCGTCTCATCGTCGAGACGTTCTTCAAGGCGCCGAACCACGTGAGCATCGAGGAGCTGCTCGCCCAGGTCCGCGTGCAGGACCCGAAAGTTGGATATGCAACGGTCTACCGCACCCTCAAGCTCCTGACCGAGTGCGGGGTCGCGTTCGAGCGCCGCTTCGGCGACGGGCTCGCGCGCTACGAGCTGGCCGACGACTCGTCGCACCACGACCACCTGATCTGCATCGACTGCGGTCTCATCGTGGAGTTCGAGGAGCCGCGCGTCGAGACGATGCAAGAGGCGGTCGCCGAGAAGCACGGCTTCGAGCTACGCAGTCACAAGCACGAGCTCTACGGCGTGTGCGCCGAGTGCCAGAAGAAGGCGAAGAAGAAGAACTAGAACGTCCACGCGGCGAGCGTGCCGGGACGGTCGTAGAGCGGGTGCGTCACGCCGAGGGCGACGCCGACCGCCGCGAGCGCGACGCCGAAGCCGAGCACGAGCCCGCCCGGCAGCGCGTATTGTTGCGAATCGACGGCGATCAGGCCGGCGCCGCCCCCGATCGGCGCGATCGCCACGCACGCGAGCACCCAGCCGAGGACGCCCGCCGCCGAGTGTTCGTGCTCGGGCAACCGAACGCGCACGAAGGAGCGCTTCTCGTCGACCGTGAGCTTGAACGGTTGCTCCGCGTCGCCGTGCTTCACGACGAGCTCGATGGGTCCGTAGGGGGCGTCGACCGTGCAGGGCAGCGTGTCGCAGCGGTCCCGCGTGAGCGTGACTTGGCTGCGCGGGTAGTAGAGGCGCCACGGAGTATCGACCGTTCCGTGGGCGACCACTTCCTCGAGGCGCGCGCCGGGAGCGTCTACCGCGTCGACCACGATTTGTCCCTGTCCCGGCGGAGGCGCGTGGAGCGTGACCGCCGGAGGAGAATGGTCGACCGGAAGCGCCGGCAGCGTGGACACGCATCCGGTGAGCGCGAGGGCGAGGAAGATTCGAGCCATGCCTCATGCATGAAGCAAAGCGCGGACCCGGTCAGGCGGATTTACGAGCGCTCAAGGTGCGGACGTCGGTGACGACCTCGTCCATCGCGACGTCGTCCTCGAGCGCGGGGACCTCGACGAGGAGCTGGAAATCGTAGGCGACGCCGATTTTCTTCGCGGGCGCCCAGCGCGGGAGGGTCCGGTCGTAGTAGCCGGCGCCGTAGCCGAGGCGGTTTCCGTTCTCGTCGAGCGCGAGCGCGGGAACGACGATGGCGTCGAGCGCGTCGGGCTCGGGCAGTACGACCGGCGCGCCGCGGAAGCCCATCGGGTCGTCCTCGAGCTCGCTCGGCGCGGCGACGCGGAACGTCATGACGTTGGTCGTCTGATCGATCGACGGGTACGCGATCGTCACGCCGCGCGCGCGGAGCCGCGCGTCGAGCGCGCGGAGGTCGACCTCGTGGCGCTCTTCGATGGGCCAGAAGAGGGCGACGCGCTTCGCGTCCGCGAGGAGCGGGGTCGCGCGCTCGACGATCCGCTCGGAGCGCTTGGCGAGCGCGGTCGCCGGCGTCGTGTTCCGCAGCGCGCGGAGGCGCTTGCGGAGCTCGGACTTGGCCCGCATCACGATCGCGACGCGTTCGTCCGGCGTCATCGCGCGATGACGACGAGCTCGCGCGCCTTGCCGCGCTTGCTCCCATCCGAGTTGATCGGCCTCGGCATCGCGACCGAGCGCTTGCGAAAATCCTTGTAGAGTGCACGCGTTTCGGGCGTGTCGGCGTTCGAGAGGACCACGGTCGCGCCCGCCTGGCGGAGGCGCTTCATGTCCGCGACGAGGCGCGCCTGGTCCGACCCGCCGAACCCGCCGGCGGCATAGCTCGTGAAGTCCGCGGTCTTGGACGCCGGCACGTACGGCGGGTCGAAGTAGACGAAGTCGCCGGCGCCGAGCTCGCGCGTCGCGGACGTGAAATCGCCGGTGAGGATCGTCGCGCCCGCGAGCGCTTGCGACGCCGCGCGGAGCGCGTCCGGGTCGCAGATGCGCGGAGACCGGTAGCGACCGAAGGGCACGTTGAACTTCCCCTTCGAGTTCACGCGCCAGAGGCCGTTGTAACAAGTGCGGTTGAGGAAGATGAGGCGCGCGGCGCGCTCGACGTCGTCGAGGTCGGCCGTGTCCTTGTCGCGCGTCTCGTAATAGAGCGCGCGATCGTACTTGTAGCGACCGAGCGCGGCGATCACGCGCGCGACGTCGCGCTGGACGGCGCGATAGCACGCGACGAGCTCCGGGTTCGCGTCGCAGAGGACGGCGCGCTCGAAGCGGCGCGGCGTCTCGCCCGCGAGCGCGAAGAAGAACGCGGCGCCGCCGGCGAACGGCTCGGCGTAGGTGCGCACGCGTCGCGGCGCGAGCTTCATGAGCGAGCCGAGCAAGCGCGTCTTGCCGCCCGCCCACTTCACGATCGGCCGCAATGCCATGTGCCTGTCACCTTACTACAAGGCGTTTCGAATCGGGTCGACGCGCTCGCGGGCGACGGCGAACGTGGCGTCGACGCCGTCGATGCGCGCGAAGACCATCGCTTGGTTCTTGCGGAGCGTGTCGCGGCCGAAGCGGACGTGCGCGGCGCGCTCGCCCGTCGCGCGGACGTCGAGCGACGGCGCGTCGAAGCCTTCGTCCGGCGCGGGAGGACCCAGGCGAACCACGTCGTCCGCGCGGAGCACGCCGAGCGCGCTCGTGATCGACTCGACGCTCGCGGGGAGCCCCGCGTCCGGCCCGACGAGGACGCCGCCGACGCGGTGGAGCTCGACGCGCGCGCCCCCGCGCGCGAGCGCGATCGAGCTCGCCGAGGCGGGGTCGATCGCGAGCGCGGAGCGGTCGATCAAGATGCGTCCGAGGGCGTCGCGGAAGACGCGCGGCTCGAGGAAGACCGGCGTCGAGCCCGCCGCGTCGGAAGCGATGGCGTAGAGGCCGTTCTCGCCGTCGCGGCCGAGCGTGAGCTTCAGCGTTCGTCCGCCGCGCGCGGCGAGCGTGGCCGAGCAGCTCGAAGACGCGAAGCCGAAGGTGCCGTCGTCCGTGTCGGCGATCCACGCGTCGGCGCGGAGGTGCGCGATTTGATCGACGAGGTCGAGCGCGCCGGCCTGGTCGGCCACGTAGCCGCGCGGCGACGAGAGCGTCCACTTGAGCGACGCCGGATCGCGCGCGAGATCCTGCGGCGTGCCGCAGCGGAGCGAGAGCGAGGTCACGTCCTTCGGGTCGAGCGCGGGCTGGACGACGTCGCGCCCCTTGAGCGCGGACTTCGACGGCTGGAGACGGCGCGCCACCTCCGGCGCGACCGCGAGCGCCGCGTGATCCGCGAGGCGGTGCACGACCCACGCGTGGCCCGGGCCTTCGCCGAGATCGACGAGCTCGTCGTCCTTCATCTCGCCGCCGTGGACGCGCACGTGCGCGCGCAGCGTGAACGGCTCGCTCCCGATGGGCGCGACGCTCGTGCCTTGCGCGCGAATCACCGCGGACGTGAGGGCGTTGGCCGCGTCGACCTCGTCGCCGGCGAGATCGCGGTCGAACGGCGCGCGCGCGTGCCACCCGCTGCCCTTTCGCGCGAGCTCGATCTTCTGGGCGCCGTCGGCGCTCGTGAGCGAGAGCTCCTCGACCTCGTCCTCGTGCGCGAAGAAGACGCGCGTGTCGGCGAGCACGGCCTCGGTCTGCGTCAGCCCGTCCACGATCCCGCGCGGCGCGCAGGCGGCGAGGCGCGACGGCTCGGTCCGCACGACGACGAGGTCGTCGGCGTGGCCCGGGCACGCGCCGCCGACGAGGATGACGCCGCGCGGCCGCCCGTCCTTCGGCGTCATCGTGATCGTGACGGCGGGGTCCTTCACGTCGAGATCCGAGAACGTCTCGGCGCGCATCTCGGCGAGCGCGGACCAGAGCTTGTCTAGCTTCTCGCGCGACGCGCGGAGCCCGGACGCGAGCGCGAACGTGAGGTCGCCCGTCCGCCGGATGGTCACGTCGCCCGCGCTCGACTTCACCTCGATCGACGCGAGGTCGAGCGACAGATACGGAACGATGGTGCGGCTCTTGTACGCGTCCGCGCCGCGGAGCAGCTGATCGGTGAGCTCCTTCGAGACGACGAACACGTCCTTGTCGCCGAGCTTCAAGTACGACGAGCCCTCGGGCGACGGGGCGGGCCCGCCGAGCGCGAAGCGGAACGTGATCTTTCCCATCACGATCGAGCCGCTCGCGCGCGGCGCGTCGAACGCGGGCGCGGCCTTGGGATCGACCTTGCGCACGTAGGTCGCGAACTCGAGCGCGCCGAGGAGTTGGTCCACCGCGTTCGGATCGGCAGGTCCCCGCTCCGGCGACTCGATCTCCCACGCCGCGTCCGCGTCGCGATCGATCGCGCGCGAGAGGACGAGCTTCTGGTTGCCGCGGTCGATCTCGACGCGCGAGAGCTCGTCGCGCCGGAACGCGGGGAGCACGTTGTTGGGGCGCGCGGCGCGCTCGGAGTCGGTGATCGAGCCGCGGTCGATCCAAATCCACACGCCGAGCGCGACCGCGAGGACGACGAGCGCGATCGACGTGCCGTTCTTCCGGACGTTCACGACTCGTCCTTGCGGCGCTTGGCGGGGCGACCCTCGGTCGAGCGACGTCGGAGCGCGACGAGCACGCCGAGGAGGACGCCGGTGATCGGCATGTACGCGAGCACGTAGCGGCGCACCTCGCCTTCGGTCGCGGTCGTCATGCGTAGGCCGGCGCCGACGCTCGGCTTGTCGGGCACGTCGAGGAGCGCGGGCTTCGCCGAGAGCCACGCGATCGCGTTGCCCATCAAAAACGCGGTGCCGTGCCACGGGAGCGGCGCGCGGAAGCTCGAGGTCGCGAACGCGTACGACGAGCCGACGACGACCGCGCGCGGGCCGTGCGCCGCCGACGCCGAGACCTTGGGCCGCTCGCTCGCCATCGCGAGCACGAACGGGCCGGCGCGGTCCGAGCCGCGCTTCTCGGGGATGTCGAGCGACGACGAACGCGCGATCTCGCTGGCGCGCTCCTCGTTCACCGCGAACGCGTGATCGCTCGTCGCGAGCAAGTCGGTCGTCGTCGCCGGCGACGAGAGGCGCCGCAGCGGCCGCGCGACGTCGAGCACGATCTTCGGCACGTCGCGCATCTCGTCGGTCGGCACGAGCCCCGTCGTGATCGCCGTCGCCTTCGGCACCGCGACGAACGTGTCGCCGCGCGCGTTCGGAAACGCGAGCGTGGGATCGCCCTCGATGACGAGCAAGTCGTCGAGCCCGATGCCGAACGGCTCGAGGATCTTCGACCACCCCGGCGCCGCCTCGCGCGCCTCGGCCCCGATCGCGAGCAGCAAGTTGCCGCCCGAGAGCAGATAAGTCCGCACGCGGTTCTGCTCGGCGTCGGTGAGCGCGCCGAGGCCACGCGCGGCTTGCGGCCGCGGCGCGGCGACGAGGAGCACGTCGCACCCCTTGAACGGCTCGTACGCGTTCTGCGGCGTCGTGTCGACGCTCACGGTCTCGTAGTTGTCCTTGTCGAGGATGTCGCGGAGCGCGCCGAGCCCGTCCTCGCTGCCGTCCTCGATCGCGCGCTCGCCGTGGCCGCTCATGAAGCAGAGCTTCGTCTTGTCGCCCGCGATGACGCGCCGGATCGCGCCGGTGATGGCTTGCTCCTCGCGCGGCTTGGCCTTGACGTCGTCGCCCTGCGCGACCTCGACCATGTCGTGCGCGGTGAGGAACCAGTGCCGCTGTCCCTTCGCCACGATGGCGATCGCGTCGGTCACCATGCGACCGTCCGGCGACGGCGCGGCCTCGACGTTGAAGCGCTTTCGCACGTCGGCGAGCGCGAGCGCGTCCTTGTCGGGATCGATGTAATATACACGCAATTGCGACGTCTCGGCCGTGTACCCCGCGACGAGGTGCTTCAAGCTCTGCTCGAGCGGGTCGCCGCCGCCGAGGAGGATCCAGAGGTCGACCGGCTCGTCCAGCGAGTGGAGCGTCTCGAGCGTCGGCGGCGTGAGCGTGTAGAGCTTGCCGCTCGTCCAGTCGGCGCGCGTGTAGTGCCGCGCGGCGAGCACGTTCACGAGGACGGCGATCACCACCGCGGACGTGATCCCGACGAGCGAAAAGTCGAGGCGGGGCCGCCGGAGCTCAGCCATCTTGCCTCCACGAGTCGACCACACGCGTCGTCAGAAACAGCGGGAGGACGACGAGTGTTCCGTCCCAGAAGACGCGGCGCGTGTCGACGACGCCGCTCGCGAAGTCGTTCATCTGCGCCCACACCGAGACGTACGCGCAGACGTCGTGGAGCGCCGTGCCGTCGCGCGTGACGAACTCGCCTATGCCGAGGATGAAGAGCGCGAGGAGGACGAGCGCCGTCAAGACGAGCGCGATGAACTGGCTCTTGGTCACCGCGCTCATGAAGAGGCCGAGCGCGAGGTACCCGGCGCCGACGAGCAGGACGCCGAGGTAGCTCGCGGCGACGACGTGCCAATCGACGAACCCCGAGCGCTGCAGGATGACGACGTAGAGGAGCGTCGGCGCCCACATCGCCGCGTACGTGACGAGCGCGGCGCCGTACTTCGCGAGCACGACGGCGGGCGCGGACACCGGGGCCGTCATCAGCGACTCGATGGTGCCGCTCCGCCGCTCCTCGGCGAAGAGCCGCATCGTCATCGGCGGCACGAGCAGGAAGAGGACGAGATAGAGCAGCACCGTGTTGCCGAAGAACGCCTGGATGGGCGTCTGATCGCTCTCGATCGAGCCCATCTCGGCGAAGTTCTTCACCAGCACCGAGAAGTGCATGCCCTGCACGACGAGGAACACGCACGTGAGCACCCACGCGAGCGGCGTGACCCAGAACGCGAAGAGCTCGCGCTTGAAGACGGGCCAGAAGCTCCTCACGTCGCGACCTCCGACGACGTGAGCTCCGCGAACACGTCTTCGAGCGTGCTCTGCTCCGGCGCCGCCGAGCGGACGGGGATCTCCGCGGTGACGAGCGCGGCGATCGCGCGCTCGGCGTTCTCGGGCGCGTCGACTTTTTTCTTCCACGCGCAGCGGAGCGTCGCGAGGTCGCCCTCGAGCTCCACGTCGATCTTCGAGAACACGTCGAGCGCGGCGAGCGCGGCCTCGGCCTTCCGCGCGTCGCCACGCACGACGACCACGAGCGCCGGCGAGCGCCGTAGCTTCCGCATCTCGGCGAGCGTCCCTTCGGCGACGAGCTTGCCCTTGGCGATCACGATCGCGCGCGAGCAGGTCGACTCGACCTCGCTCAAGATGTGCGTCGAGAGGAGCACGGTGTGCTCCTTGCCGATCTCGCGGAGGAGCTTGCGCACGTCGCGGATCTGGTTCGGGTCGAGGCCCGCGGTGGGCTCGTCGAGGATGAGGAGCGGCGGCGATCCGACGAGCGCGTCCGCGAGACCGACGCGCTGGCGGTAGCCCTTCGACAATTTTCCGATGACCCACGTCGCGCGATCGGCGACGCCCGCCTTTTCCATCGCCGCGCCGACCGCGCGCGAACGCTCGCCGCGCGCGACGCCCTTCAGCTCGGCGCGGAACCCGAGGTACTCGCCGACGCGCATCTCCGGATAGAGCGGCACCGACTCGGGCATGTAGCCGAGGCTCGCGCGCGCCTCGCGGGACTCGAGCGCGACGTCGTGGCCGCACACGGTGGCCTTGCCGCTCGTCTGCCCGAGGAAGCCCGCGAGGATGCGCAGCGTCGTCGACTTGCCCGCGCCGTTCGGCCCGAGGAAGCCGACGATCTCGCCCTTGCCGACCTCGAACGAGAGCCCGTCGACGGCGACCACGTTGCCGTAGCGTTTGACGAGCTTCGAGACCGAAATCACCGGCCGAATGTATACGTCCAACTGACCACGCCGATCGGACAAGTTGCTCATGGCTCGCTCGCGGCGCGTCCGCAACAGTCGAGCGTGGCGTTCGAACGGCGGCGTGCCTCCGCGGCGGCTACGGTCGCGGTGATCATCGGGCTCGGCCTGGCGACGTCGCCGACGCGAATCCTCTCGGCGCTCTCGGGTTGCGGAGGCGGCTGTCAGGACGACAGTCAGTGCGGCGAGGGCAGGTGTTGCGGCGGCTCGTGCTGCGACGCGACGTGCTGCAGCGGGACCTGCACGGACCTCACCGACGACCAGAACTGCGGCGAGTGCGGCAACGACTGCAACGCGAACAGCTCGTGCCTCTACCGCTCGACTTGCACGCAGCAGTCCTTCACGACGACCGCGAGCTGCTCGGGCAAACCAGGGCCGCCGATGACCATCTACTATTACGCGTGCTCGTTCTGAGCTTCACGCGCGCACGCGCCAGTTGCCCACGAACACCTTGCCGACGTCGTCGCACGTCGGGTCCGTCACCGTGAGCTCGGGCCGGCCGCCGCGGTTGAAGATGATCGTGTTCTGACGGAAGACCCGGCCGAACGCGATCGCCTCCTCGCGCTCGATGTCGTGGACGAGCCACGACGGCTCGCGCCACGTCCCCTCCGGCTCTTCCTCGTACCCGACGCACGCCTCGACGCGGTAGCAGCCGAGGATGAGCAGATCGCGCATCACGGTGTGGCGCTGGTCGTTGACCTTGCGCGGCAGGAGCATCGAGCGCGGGTTGTACGCGGTGACGATGCAGAACGGCACGCGCAAGAGCTCGGGCAGCGTGCTCGGGTCGCTGACGATCTCGCCGTCGAGCGACACGCGGAGCGGGCCGCTGCCGGTCGGGAGCTCGTAGACCGTGGACATGTATTGGCGGAGGAGCGTCGAGTCCATCGTGTCCTTGTATTATGCATCGAAACGGTAGCCCACCCCGCGCACGGTGTGGAAGTGCTTCGGCACTTTTTGGCTCGGCTCGAGCTTCGCGCGGAGCTGCTGGATGAAGTTGTCGACCGTCCGCGGCGTGCCGTGGTGGTTCGGGCCCCACACGCTCTGGAAGATCGCATCGCGCGTCAGCACGCGGCCGCGCGCCTCGACGAGACAGCGGAGGACGTCGAACTCGGTCGCCGTCATGTCCACCACGCCGCCGTTGCGGCGCACCTCGCGGGCGCCGAAATCGACGACGACGTCGCCGAACGCGAACGTCCGCCGCGGGATGGCGACGCCGCCGCGACGGAGGGCGGCGCGAACGCGCGCGAGGAGCTCCGCCAGGCTGAACGGCTTGGTGATGTAGTCCTCCGCGCCGAGCTCGAGGCCCGTCACCTTGTCCATCTCGCCGGTGCGCGCCGAGAGCACGATGACCGGCATCGAGAAGCCCTCGCGCCGGAGCGTCTGCAGGACCTCGAAGCCGTTCTTGTTCGGCAGCATCACGTCGAGGATGATGAGGTCCGGCGTCGCCGCGCGCACCGCGTCGAGGCCGGCCTCGCCTTCGCTCTCGACGCGCACGGCGTAACCTTCCTTCTCGAGGTTGATGCGGAGGCCGAGCGAAATCGCCGGATCGTCCTCGACGACCAGCACGCTCTGCCCGCTTCCGCGCGCGTCGTCAGGCCTCGGAGGCGGAGGGTTCGGCGGCGGCACGGGAGGTCGTCTTTAGCGCGCCTTGGGGGACGGGCGCGAGGAGAATGCGGAACGTCGAGCCCTTCCCCTGCGTGCTGTCGACGACGACGCGCCCTTTGTGCGCGCGGACGACGTGCTTGACGATGGCGAGCCCGAGGCCGCTGCCCTCGCGCCCGCGCGAGAGGCGGTCGTCGATGCGATAGAACTTGTCGAAGATGCGGCGGTGGAGCGCGCGCGGGATGCCGGCGCCGTTGTCGGTCACCTCGAAGACGACGCTCCCGCGCACGTCCTCGCGGTACGCGCGGAGCGACACGATCGGCGGCGTGCCGCCGTATTTGCGCGCGTTCGAGAGAAGGTTCACGAGCGCGTCGGTCATCGCGTCGCGATCGACGTTCACCTCGGGCAGGCCGTCGTCGACCTGCGACTCGAAGACGAGCTTGTCGTCGGTGCGGAGCGGCGAGAAGGCGTCGGTCGCGCTCTTCACGATCTCGATCGGCGCGGTGGGCTGGAGATCGTAGAGCTTGCGCCCCGCTTCCATGCGGCCCCAGTCGAGGAGGCGCTGGATGCGTCGCGACAGCTTCTCGGTCTCGCTCGAGAGCATGCGGACGCACTCCTCGGTCGTCTTCGCGTCGTCGCGCGAGCGCTCGAGCGTCTCGGCGAAGAGGCGAATCGCGGTGAGCGGCGTGCGGAGCTCGTGGCTCACCTTGGACACGAAGTCGGCCTGGAGCTCGCTCAGGTTCGCCTCGCGACGGATGAACACGAGCACGAGGATGACGCCCGTCGACACCGCGGCGACGAAGCACACCATGAGGATGCCGAGGAGCAGGTCGAACCCGGCCTGCCCGATGATCATCGTGACGATGCCGAGCGTGAGCAGGAGCACCATCGGCACGATCACGAGGTACACGAGGAGCTGCACGCTCCGCCGGTAGCCGATGCCTTGTCGTTTGGTCTGCGTCACGCGCCTCGAATTTAGCAGAGGGCGCGCGCGACCGCCGAGAGGACCTCGCCGGCCCCGGCGTCGACGCGCACCGCGGCCTGCGAATCGGCGCGGGTTTCGCCGCGGTTCACGATGGCGATGGGGATGCGCATCTCGGCCGCGCGGAGGGCGAATCGGTAGCCCGAGAAGACCGCGAGCGACGACCCGACGACGAGGAGCGCGTCGGCCGCGTCGAGCATCGCGAAGGCGGCGAGCACGCGCTCGCGCGGGACGCTCCCGCCGAAGAAGACGACGTCCGGCTTGAGCACGCCGCCGCACGCGAGGCACGCGGGGACGCGAAACGACGCGACGTCGCCCGCGGCGAGCTCGGCGTCGCCGTCCGGCGCGGTGGGCACGTCGCGCTCGGCGAAGCCCGCGTTGAGCTCGCCGATGCGGCGCTGCACGTCGTCGCGCGACTCGAGCGCGCCGCACTCCATGCAGCGCACGTCGGCGAGCGCGCCGTGGAGCTCGATCACGCGCCGGCTCCCCGCGCGGTGGTGCAAGCGATCGACGTTCTGCGTGATGAGCCCGGTGAGGTGACCGCGCGCCTCGAGCGCGGCGATCGCCTCGTGCGCCGCGTTGGGCCGCGCGCTTTGCATGCGAGGCCAGCCGATCGCGCTTCGCGCCCAGTAGCGGCGACGCGTCGCGTCGTGCTGCATGAAGTCGCGGTGTTGAATGGGGTTTCGCGGGCGCGCGCCCGGCCCGCGGTAATCGGGGATGCCGGACTCGGTGCTGCACCCGGCGCCCGTGAGGACGGCGATGCGCTTGCCGGAGAGAAAACCGATCAGCTCGTGCATCTCGTGCGACAATGATTTGCCATGAAGCGAATCGCGGCGCTCGTCTTCCTCGTCGCGTGCGGCGGCACGGTCAACTCGACGAACGACGGCGGGACCGACGCCAGCGACGAGCCCGCGCCGGCGCCCGACGGCGGCGACGACCAGGCCGCGCCGCAGCCGTACGACGGGACCGTCGGCAAGCCTTGCTCGACCGACGCGGACTGCAAATCGCCGAACGGCCCCGGCGTCGCGCGATGCTCGAGCTCGGTGTTCGCGCCGCAAGACTTCTACCCGACGCCGGTCTGCATCCTGCCGACCTGCCCGAAGCTCAGCGACTCCACGTCGCTCCATTTCTGCGACGGCCCCGACGACCCTTCGTCGCCGGGCATCTGCGTGCAGTACGGCACCAGCGGCAAGGTCTGTCTCCCGAAATGCACCTACGACAAGGCGGCGCCCCGGCCGGCTGCGCGGGACACGACGCGTGCTTCGCCTACGCCTCCGCGCCGGAGAGCGGCATCGGATACTGCTGGGCGGCCTGCACGCAAGACTCGGATTGCAGCGACGGCCAGAAATGCCAGACGAACGAAGGCTACTGCGAGGAGGGCGTGCAGCCACCGACCAAGAACGTCGGCGATAGTTGCACCTCGAACGATACGAACCTCGGCACCTGCAACTGCCTCTACGGTCAATCCAACAGCGGGTACTGCTCGAGCTTCTGCCTCGTGGGCGGCAACCCGTGCCCCGCGGGTTACGTCTGCGACTCGCTCGAGACGCGCGTGAGCGGCTACGGGACGCCGAACGTCGGCATGGGCGGTTACTGCGCGTTCGACTGCTCCGGCGACGCGAGCGCGTGCCCGGGCGCGGCGGTTTGCACGAACATCTTCGCGAGCGGGCCGGACTGCATCCCGCCGTAGGGGGTCAGGGGGTCAGGGTGTCGGGGTGTCAGGGCTCGGCGAGCGCAGCGAGCATCTCGTCGAGCGGCGCGGGGCGGCCCAGCCAAATTTCGAGGGCGAGCGCGCCTTGGCGCGCGAGCATGCCGAGGCCGTTCTTCGTGCGGAGGCCCGCGGCGCGTGCGGCGGCGAGGAACGGCGTCTCGCGCGGCTCGTAGATCACGTCGAGCGCGAGGGCGCCGGGCGCGAGACGAAAGTCGACGGCGCGCGCGACCGCGTCGCCCGGGGCCGCGCCGGTCATGCCCGCGCTCGTCGCTTGGACGATCCATCCGGCGCCGCGCTCGCTCCCCGTCGGCGCGAGCGGCTCGTCGCCGCCTTTGCGCGCGCGCGTCACGATCTTCGTCGCGCCGAGCGTTTGGAGCGCGAGCCGCGCCGCGCGCGCGGCGCCGCCGTTTCCGAGGACGATCGCCGTTCCGCTCGGCCCGCGGAGCTCCTCGACGAGCGCCGGCACGTCGGTGTCGAACGCGACGACGCGCCCGTCGCGGAGGGCGAGCACGTTGCACGCGTCCGCCGCGCGCGCGACGGGATCGACGTCGTCCGCGAACCGCAACGCCGCGCGCT
>Ga0335082_10002223_pt1 | contig 20865 bp, 17 predicted proteins | sample Lox_Sample_41_FD_206718 | JGI IMG/M metagenome (GOLD analysis project Ga0335082, IMG submission 206718) | Soil microbial communities from Loxahatchee National Wildlife Refuge, Florida, United States - Lox_Sample_4.1 | ecosystem: Environmental > Terrestrial > Soil > Wetlands | place: USA...
GTACCCCCGGTGCGGCAGTACGAGATCCGCAACGAGCGCCTCACCTGCGAGCAGGCCAACCAGTATAGCTACCGCACGCTGCAGAGCATGGGCTTCACCATCACCCAGTTCGAGCCCGCCGTTGCCGGACAGTCCGGCACGTTGCGTGGCACACGCGACAACCGCGGCACCCAGAAGGTCACGGTGCGCATCACCTGTGACGGGGGCAACGCCGACATCATCGCCAGCGACGACGGCGCGTTCCTCGGGCAGCTCGAGTTCAAGCGCGGCTTCTTCCTGGCGTTCAGCGGCACCGCGTCGCAGGCTGCAATCAGCGAGTCGGTGGCACGCGACGAAGCGCAACGGCCGCTCGAACAGAAACGCACCAAAGGATTGCAGGTCCTCATCGAACCGGTACACGGATTGGGTTCGAAGCTCGACTTCGATCTCGACCTCGCCGCCGGCGGCGTGCTGCCGGTACGGCTCACGGTCGTCAATGCGTCGACCCGTACGTACCGGTTGGACCCGTCGGACGTCGCCCTAGCGCAGGCAGACGGCACCCGGGTGCGGCCGCTGCCGGTCAGCGTCGCCGCGCAACGTGTCGCCGATGCCTTGCGCCAGAAGGGCTCGGGAAGCGAGGCGCCGGCCCCCGACGCCACGCAGATCGCGCAACGCTTCGGCGCCCAGCTGTTCACGGCGAAGACCGTCACGTCGAATCAGACCATCAAGGGCTATCTCTTCTTCCCGCTCGGCGACTACACCAAGGGTCGCGTCTCCGTGGAAGACGAGGAGACCGAAGAGTCGGAAGGATTTGTGGTTGAGTTCTAGCGAAGCAGTCGACGGTTCAGCGTTGAGAGGAAGAGCGCTGGGGTTACTGGAGTTGGTGTCGATGGGTGGCGATCTGGTCGCGGAACACCTGCTCCATCTCGGCGTCACCGTTGGCCCCTGCGACGGCAGCACCTTCTTCCAGTGTCTTGATGGCCGCCGGCAGATCGCCCTTGCCGGCGAACACGCCCGCCTTGCGGAAGAGGCGCGCGTACTGCTCAGCGCGATTGCTTCGTGCGTCCATGCGGTGGGCGCGCCAGGCGCTTGGCGCGCGCCTCGATGAGGCGGGTGAAGGCGGCGGCGAGCTCGGGATCGGCGATCTCCGGCAGCGCCACCAGCGCGCGGCCGCGCGGCGTCGGTGCCGTGTCCTCCGCGGCCGGCGGCCCTTCGCTCTCGACGGTGCCGGAGACGAAGTAGATGTCGCGCACCAGCTCGGCACCGAGCCGCGTGTTCAGCCGCGCGCGGATGTCCTCCTTCATGAACTGCAGTTCCTGCATCCAACTGTGCGTCGCGACGGTGACGAACAGGACGCCGTTGCGAAAGCGCGCCGGCTGGGCGCGCCGCGCGATCACATCGCCCACCTCGGCGTTCCAGAAGGTCCAGATCGCGTAGGCGGGCAGTTGATGCTCCGGGTCGACGCGCTTCAACACGTCGCTGAGCACATCGCTGACGCTGTTCGGGCGGTGGTTGGGGGCGCGCATGCGGCGTATTCTATCGACACGCCACCACAAAGACGAGTCGCAGCGCGAGGTCGCGCACGGCGCCCAGCGCCGCTCCAATTTCTTCTCCAGCAGACTTGACAGGGCACTATATATTGTGGCAGGTACTGGTCCGCACACAATATGGGGTGGAGGAACACGATGGCCGAAGCGGCGCGCAGGCGGAAGGGCGAGGGGCAGGGGGCGACGACGACGGCACCGGTGCCACCGGGAACCACCCCGGCTCCCGCCGGCCCCGGTAAGGGGTTGCGCATCCCACGCTACTTCACCCAGGCGGACGTCGATCCCTACGACAACGTCGAATGGGAGCTGCGCAGCGCCGTCATCACCGGCGAGAAGGGCGAGGTCGTCTTCGAGCAGCACAACGTCGAGATCCCCAAGGCGTGGTCGCAGCTGGCGACCAGCGTCGTCGTGTCGAAGTACTTCCGCGGCCCGCTCGGCAGCGCGGAGCGCGAGCACAGCGTGCGCCAGCTCATCGGCCGCGTCGTGCGCACCATTCACGGTTGGGGCGAACGACAGGGCTACTTCGCCACCCCGACCGACGCCGACAACTTCAGCGCCGAGCTCACCCATTTGCTCGTTGAACAGAAAGCCTCGTTCAACAGCCCGGTGTGGTTCAACGTCGGGATCGAGCCCCATCCGCAGTGCTCCGCCTGCTTCATTCTGTCGGTCAACGATACGATGGAGTCGATCCTCGGGTGGTACCGCAACGAAGGCATCATCTTCAAAGGCGGCTCCGGCTCCGGGGTGAACCTGTCGCGCATCCGCTCGTCGAAGGAAAAGCTTGCCGGTGGCGGCACTGCGTCGGGCCCGGTCTCCTTCATGAAGGCGGCCGACGCCTCGGCCGGCGTGATCAAGTCGGGCGGCAAGACGCGCCGCGCCGCGAAGATGGTGGTGCTCAACGTTGACCACCCGGACATCGTCGAGTTCATCCGCTGCAAGGAAGAGGAAGAAAAGAAGGCCTGGGCGCTCATCGACGCCGGCTACGACAGCTCGCTCGACGGGCCGGCGTACGGCTCGGTGTTCTTCCAGAACGCCAACAACTCGGTGCGCGTCACCGACGCGTTCATGCGCGCCATCGAGGACGACAGTGCCTGGCAGACGCGCTACGTGCTCGACGGCGAGCCGGCGGCGACGCACAAGGCGCGCGAGATCCTGCGCATGATCGCCGAGGCGACGCACGTGTGCGGCGACCCCGGCATGCAGTTCGACACCACCATCAACGCCTGGCATACCTGCCCCAACAGCGGCCGCATCAACGCCTCCAACCCGTGCTCCGAGTACATGCACCTCGACAATTCGGCCTGCAACCTGGCGTCGCTCAACCTCATGAAGTTCGTCTCCGAGGACGGCGACTTCGACACCAGCGCCTTCCGGCATGCGGTCGACATCTTGATCACGGCGCAGGACATCATCGTCGACAACTCGAGTTACCCGACGCCGGAGATCACCGCCAACGCCAAGGCGTTCCGTGAGCTCGGTCTCGGCTACGCCAACCTCGGTGCGCTGCTGATGGCTCTCGGCCTGCCCTACGATTCGGAGGGCGGCCGACAGTACGCCGCCGCTGTCACCTCGCTGATGTGCGGCGAGGCGTACGCGCAGTCGGCGCGCGTCGCCGAGCAGATGGGCCCGTTCGCCGGCTACGCCGCCAACCGCGAGCCGATGCTCGAGGTGATCACCAAGCATCGCAACCAGGCGCACAAGATCGACGCGGCTTACGTGCCCCTCGAGCTGCTGAGCGCGGCACGGACGGTCTGGGACGACGCCTATGCCATCGGCAAGCAGGCGGGCATCCGCAACTCGCAAGCCACGGTGCTGGCACCGACCGGCACCATCGCCTTCATGATGGACTGCGACACCACCGGCGTCGAGCCCGACATCGCCTTGGTGAAGTACAAGAAGCTGGTCGGCGGCGGCATGCTGAAGATCGTCAACAACACCGTGCCGCGCGCCCTCAAGCGGCTCGGCTACGAGTCGAAGGATGTGCAGGCCATCGTCGAGTACATCGATGAGCACGACACCATCGAAGGCGCCCCCGAATTGAAGGACGAGCATCTGGCCGTCTTCGACTGCGCCTTCAAGGCGGCGCAGGGCAGCCGCGCCATCCATCACCTGGGCCACCTGCGCATGATGGGCGCGGTGCAGCCGTTCATCTCCGGTGCCATCTCGAAGACCATCAACATGCCGACCAACGCCACCGTGGAAGACATCATGGAGGCGTACGTCGAAGCCTGGCGTCTGGGCGTCAAGGCGGTGGCCATCTATCGCGACGGTTGCAAGCGCACGCAGCCGTTGAACACGGCCAAGCAGCAGAAGGCGCAGCAGCCGGAGTTCCATCCGGTGCGCCGGCGCCTGCCGCAGGATTGCCGTTCGCTGCGCCACAAGTTCGATATCGCCGGGCACGAAGGCTACATCCACATCGGGCTCTACGACGACGGCGCGCCCGGCGAGCTGTTCATCAAGATCGCCAAGGAAGGCAGCACGATCTCGGGGCTGATGGATACCATCGGCATCCTCGCCTCGATGGCCATGCAGTACGGCGTGCCGCTGGAGGTGCTGGTCAGCAAGTTCAGTCATGTGCGCTTCGAGCCGTCGGGCTTCACCAAGAATCCGGAGATTCCGATCGCCAAGTCGCTCATCGACTACATCTTCCGCTTCCTCGGTACGCGCTTTCTCAGCCCGGAGCAGCGTAACGGGGTCGGATTGGAGAGCGCGGAGTCCGCGGACAGCAAGCCGGCGCTCATCGAGCCTCAGGCTGCGGCCGGTGGGCACGCGGTCGGCGCACTCGGGTTCAGCCCGCAGGCCGATGCGCCGAGCTGCTCCGATTGCGGCGCCATCATGGTGCGCAACGGCAGCTGCTACAAGTGTCTGAACTGCGGGGCAACCAGTGGGTGTTCCTGAAACGGTGTGGACGGGTTGGACAGGGGAGGAGTGGCTGTGGTGGTGCGGTGGAGAACCTCCCCGGCGGTTGGGGGGTGGCGGCCGAGGTTGACTCGGGCGGGGCGCCTACGGGCGCCCCGCGGTGTTGCCGCAGGGAGGCTCAAGCCACCAGTCGTTCGAACAGCGTCCGCTTCAAATGCTCGATGAGCTCCTTCGGATCGTGAGGCGACTCGTCGCCCATGAACCGGAGGACCAGAATCCCGGCCAGCGCCGCCATGATCAGCGACGCGTCGCGTGCCGGATCGGCATCTTGCCGAAACACGCCCCCGCGTTGACCGCTGGCAATGATGCCCGCCAGCGAGTCGCGGAAGACACGATAGAGTTCATTGACCCGGCTGAGCACTTCGTCGTGTTGACCCTCGGCGTGTAAAGTGAGGTTGAGGAAGAACCGCACCGAGTACACGTTGTCGCTGACGAAGTCGTAGAACTGATCGATCTGCCGCTCGATCTGCTCGCGCTCGCCCAGCCCTTCGAGATCGTCGACGTCGATGAAGTATGGCTCGAGCGTCTTGCGCAGCGCCGAGCGGTACAGTTTCTCCTTGGAGTCGAAGTGCCAGAAGATGAGCGCCTTGCTCACCTTGGCCTGGCGGGCGACTTGCGACAGGGAAGTACTTTCGTAGCCTTGTTCCGAGAACAGCCGCGTCGCGCTCTCGAGGATCTTCTCTCGTGTTTCCTGCGAATGCAGTGCTTGCTCTTCGTTCATCCGCGCGTCGTGCAGTTAAGCTAGAGTAGAACGCCGTGGAATGTCAACGTCGGAGTTGGGGTTGCATGCGGCGGCCGAGTCGGGCACACTCGGCCCTCGATGTCGCACCCAGCCGTCATGAGCGGGGTGCTCCGCCTGCTGGCGTTGGGGCTGGGAGGAGCTGCAGTAGGTGTCCTGCTGCAGCAGGTACGGGTGGAGCAGCCGACGGAGCCGACCACGCCGACCGTGGCCGTCGCGCCACCCGCGGCGGTGCCCGCCGACGCACCAGCACCCGCCCAGACTGCTTGGTCGCTGCGTGCCGGCGGGTGGTACATCCGCGTCGACGGCGCCGAGGTCGCCATTCCGTCGCTGGGTGAGCAGACCGCGTCGCGACCCCACACCACCCTGGCCTGGACGATCTCTCCCTACGATCGCTTGATCGTGCACCACGCCAACGCCGAGGGCTTCGACTGGCGCCTGATTGCCGCCCTCATCTTCGAGGAGTCCCGCTTCGATCCGACGAGCCACAGCGACAAAGGCGCCTATGGGCTCATGCAGGTCCGGCCGATCGCCGCCGAGGCCGTCGGCTCGCAGCACTTCACCGCGCCGGACGACAACGTCAAGACTGGGGTCCGCTACCTGCGGCAGCTCGACGACATGTTCCACGATGCCAGCGGGCGCGACCGGCTCAAGCTGGTGCTGGCCGCGTACAACATGGGGCCGGGCCACGTGCGTGACGCACAAGCACTGGCGCGGCGCTTCGGGTACAACCCCAACCGCTGGGATGACTCGATGGAGTTGATCCTGCCGCTGCTCGAGGAGCCGGCGATCTACCAGAGTGTCCCCAACGGCTTCGCCAAGGGTGGCGACACTGTCGCCTACGTGCAACGCACCGTCGAGCGCTTCCACCAATATCAACGCAGCACCCAGACCGCCCCTGACTTCGAGGGCGACGCCATGTCCTCTTCCGCCGGCCCGGCAGCCAACGGCTAGCGGTCGACTCCGTCGGAGCGGGCGCACACCTCCGCGGCGCCCGCCTCACACCAGCCGGACGTCTCTGATCTGTCCTCTGCAGTCTGTTGTCTGTCTTCTGCTGTCTGCTCCCGACGTTGTTCCGCTCGCTACATGTCGGCATAATGCCTGCCGAGGAGAACGACGTAGTATGGCAACGCGCGACACGCTCACGGTTACCGACAACCGCACCGGCAAGCAGTACGAGCTGCCGATCGAGAACGGTGCGATCCGCACCGCCGACCTACGGCAGATCCGTGTCGATGACACCGACCCGGGGTTGCTCGGGTATGATCCGGCGCTCACCAACACGGCGACGTGCAAGAGTCGCATCACGTACATCGACGGCACGCGCGGCATTCTGCGCTACCGCGGCTACTCCATCGAAGAGCTCGCCGAGAAGAGCAACTATCTGGAGACCGCCTACTTGATCGTCAAGGGCGAGCTGCCGGACGCGCACCACTTGTCGATGTGGAAGCACAACATCACCATCCACTCGATGGTGCACGAGAACATCAAGAAGTTCATGGACGGTTTCCGCTACGATGCGCATCCCATGGGCATGCTGGTGGGCACCATCGGCGCGCTGTCGACCTTCTATCCCGACGCCACCAACGTCTCCGACCTCGAGTCGCGCCGCCTGCAGACGCGCCGCCTGATCGGCAAGCTCCCGACGCTCGCCGCCTTCGCCTACCGCCGCACCCTCGGCCTGCCCTACGTCTACCCCGACAACGATCTCGACTACCCCGGGAACTTCCTCTCGATGCTCTTCAAGATGACCGAGCTGAAGTACACACCCAATCCGGTCATCGAGCGTGCCCTCGACGTCCTGTTCATCCTGCACGCCGACCACGAGCAGAACTGCTCCACCAACGCGCTACGCCTGGTCGCCAGCTCGCAGGTCGACCCCTACTCGGCGGTCGCGGCGGCGGTGGCCGCCCTGTACGGCCCGTTGCACGGCGGCGCCAACGAAGCGGTCATCCGCATGCTGATGGAGATCGGCTCGAAGGAGCGCGTCCCCGAGTTCATCAAGAAGTTCAAGGCCGGCGAGGGCCGCCTCATGGGCTTCGGCCATCGCGTCTACAAGAACTACGACCCGCGCGCCAAGATCATCAAGCAAGTGGCGTACGAGGTGTTCGAGGAAACCGGCAGGAACCCGCTCATCGACATCGCCCTGGAGCTGGAGCGGATCGCGCTGCAGGACGACTACTTCGTGTCGCGCAAGCTGTACCCGAACGTCGACTTCTACTCCGGCATCATCTACCAGGCGATGGGCTTTCCGGTGACCATGTTCCCGGCGCTCTTCGCCATCCCGCGCACCTCCGGTTGGATGGCGCAGTGGGCCGAGTCGGTACGCGACCCCGAGCAAAAGATCGCCCGGCCGCGCCAGCTCTTCATCGGCGAAAGGCCGCGAGCGTACCTGCCGATCGCCGAGCGCCCCGAGCCGGCGATGCGCGAGGAAGCCGTCAGCGCCGAGATCTGAGACGGGCTCAGCTGCAGTCGGATCGAGTTCACAGTGGGGAGTCGAGAGGAAGCGTCCTCCACCGCAACGATCCAATCTCAAAGCACAAGCAACGGGAAATACCGCAAGCTCTCCAGCACCACGTCGGCGTCGCGAAAGTCCTGATCCGCCGTCCAGCGATTCGGCACGGCCACACAGGTCATGCCGGCACGCTTCGCCGCGGTGACGCCGGGACCCGAGTCCTCGATCGCCAGGCATGCGCCGGGCGACACACCGAGGCGCGCCGCCGCCAGCAGGTAGACATCAGGCGCCGGCTTGCTGGCCTGCACTTCCGGATCTTCGCCAGAGACGCGGACGCGGAACACGGCGTCGAGCCCCAGGGCGCGGAGCAGCGCATCGATGATCGCGCCCGTCGACGACGACGCGATAGCCAGCCGCATGCCCGTACCGTGCAGTCGACGGGCCAGCGCAACCGCCGGCTCGATGGCCGGCACCCCGACGGCAATCTCCTCCAAGCGCGCCGCAGTGTGGGCGACGAGCAACTCCTCGGTCGTCGCCGGCAGCGCATGGTCACGCCGCCAGGCCTCCCAGGTCGCGAGCTCGCCGAGCCCGATGAAGTGGCGATACTCCTCCTCACCGATCGATGAGCCGTAGCGCGCCAACACCCGATTGGCGGCGCGAAAGTGAATCGGCTCGGAGTCGACCAGCACACCGTCGAGGTCGAAGACGACGGCAACGATGTCGTGCAGGCGGGGCAGCGAGCGGGCGCGCTTCGGCATCGGCTCGCAGTATTCCGGGTGCACCGAACGATGCAAGTGGCCGGGCCTGTCTGCGCAGGCGACGTCCACACCGCAACCCGACGTGCACTCTGCCGGACTGCTGGCCGGGGATACGGTTCATTCCTCCTCTACAAGCGCTTTGATCCGTCCGGCTTTCACTGTCGCCACCAGTGCCGCGTGGTCTTTCGCATTCTGGTCCGCATAGGCCAGGGCAAACTCGCCGATGGCCTGGTCGAAGGTGTCCGCTTTGCCCAGGTAGCCGCTGATCAGCGCCGCATCCCCGGATTTCGCGTGGGCGTGGGCCAAGGTCCGACCGCACAGCTCGGCGTACAGGTTGAATTGCGCGGCCGATGCCCCTTCGATGGGAGCGGACATTTTCATGTCCCGCAGCTGGCGCACATAGAAATGTCGCCCCTCCCGGCCATGCGTCCAGCCCAAGAAGATGTCGCTGGCGGACTGCATCAGCCGTTGGCCCGTGACGACACGCTGCCCGTTATTCTCGTACAGGCTCTGGCCCGCATAGGGCTCGAGCACGGAGGGACACGCTTCTTTGAATTGCAGCAGCAGGGGGTGATTCTCGGCGGAGAAAAACAGCCCGACCCAACAGCGCGTGCCGACGCTGCCGATGCCGACCGCCTTGATGGCGATGTCTTCCAGGCGGTAGCGGTCCAACAGCACCCGGCGCTCGTCGGGCAGGGTCTCACGGTAGGACGCCAGTGCCTCGCGCACGTTCTTCTCAAAGCCCTTCGCGGACACATGAAACAGCACCGGCGGTTGGTCGATCAGCCGCCGCCGCCCACCAACCTCGCCGCTGATCTTCGGGTACAAGTAATCGCCAATGCGCTGCTGCGCTTGGGCGACGATCTGTTCCCGAAACTTTCGGATCTTGGCATTGGGGGCCATGGCGATAATCGTCTGGGCATCGAGGCGGTCATACCAGATGTCCAAAGGGCTCATCTGGGAATATTCGCGCAGGCGCACCCGGTACGCGCGCACACACTCGACGGCCGCAGCCTTGGCTTGCCGGTCGGTGAGTTGGTTGTCGCGTGCGGCGACCACAAAACTGACCGCCAGGCGTTTGACGTCCCACTCCCATGGCGCGGGCAAGGTTTCGTCGAAATCGTTGATGTCGAAAACGAGATTGCGCTCGGGGGTCGCAAACAGGCCAAAGTTCATCAGGTGGCAATCCCCGCAGGCCTGCACCCGAATGCCGGTGGTCGGGGTGGTGGCCAGATCGTACGCCATCAACCCCGACGACCCGCGCAAAAAGGTAAAGGGACTACGCAGCATGCGCCCATAACGGATGGGCACCAGTTCGGGCAGTCGATCCCGGTTGGACGCTTTCAGGATGTCGATGGGATCGCGGCGTTTGGCCGGCCGTTTCCAGCCGGCGTGACTCTGACGCGGCACGGTATCGCGCAAAGTCTTGCCATCGGCGATGCGCTGGTCGCGTGAGCGCATGACCGGCTCGAATCTACCGGCTTTGGCGGTTGTGACTTTGTCTTTCACGGGCGTTGTCATGGTCGAGATGGCCCTTTCTCCACATTTCTCAGATGACCGCGCTCATTCTTGGGAACCACTGGCCGGGAGCTTCGGCAGCTCGGCACGAATCCGCTACGAGAAATCGGCGGCCTGATCCGCGAACCCGAAGCTCGCCAGGATGTGCGCAATGGCATCGCCCATCCAATACACGGCGATCAAGTCGGCGGAGTCGAGCTTCCGCAAATCGTACGTCCTATCGTAGTCGCGCGGCGTGGAGTCGGCCTCGGTCCGATATTCGAAGTTGCGGATGTTGTGGATCGTCACCAGATCGCCGGCGAAGGTGGCGAACGGCAGCACCGCCACGTCGGGTTGCCAGTCACGATCGTTGGATGGTTGAACCCCGCGCCAGCGGATCAAGAAGGCGACGACGGCGGCCACAAACAGGGCTAGCGGCCACCAGCGCAAGCCTGGCAAGACGGCGAAGACGGCGGCAAGCGCGCCCGCCGTCGCGTGCGGCGGTCCGAGATACAGCGCCGCCGCCGCCCACGCTGCGAGGCCGAGAATGACGATTACCAGGAGGGCACGCGTGGCGACCTTTGCCAGGGTGCGGCTCATGGGTGCACAGCCCTGCCGGATGCGCTGGTGGACGGACCCGGGGGAGCGCAGCTCACCTCCGCCGCATGCAAGTGCAGAATCCGGTCTACCTCGTCAATGGTGTCGGCATTCGACTGACATGAGTGCGGCGAGTTCACGACGCGCTCCGACTCGACGCCGTCGATGTGGGCGCTGACATACTTGACCACGCCGTCGCCGCCGCTTTCCTTCGGGCCAGCGCCATCCACCGCGATGATCGAATGCGCATGGACGCCCGGCGCCACGGGAATCTCTGCGATGGTGCGAATGAACGGATGGCCGGGAGACATGTTGTCGATGGCGGTGGGCAGTGTCTGCATCTTCAAGTATGGCTTGACGTCGTCTCTGGAGAACGCATCGGCCCCGACTTGCAGCAGCGTGCTCGGCATCGAGACCAGCTTCTGGACGAGACGGCGAACGATCTGTGGACCGGCGAGGTAGCTGCCGCGATGCGGGGTCGCGACGAACACCACCCGAGTCACAAACGGCAACGGCTCAACGAACATCGCCTCGCGCAGCAGCGCCCGGGTTGACTCGGAGACCTTGAGCTCGTCGATCGGCGTGTCACTGACATTGCGCCAGAAGGCGTCGCCGGAATTGATCACCATCATCTTGGTGAGCAGTCCCCCCTGGCTGTGGCCGATGACGATCATGTGCTTGAGGCACTCGTTGCTACCGTCCGGATCGAACCGCTTCACGGCAGCACGTAGGGCGGCCCGCAACCGCATCGCTGAGTACGCGATAGGGTTGCCGCTGTCGTACGCAAAAAACCAGAACTGATAGTGCTGGCGCACCCAGGGATCGGCCTCGAGATCGTTCACCATGTCCGCCCAGCGTGCCGGACTCGAGTTGGTCCCATGGACAAACACTACGGGAATACGGTCGGGCTGAAACGGCTGGCGCGCGCGAAGGAAGGACTGGCCGTGCACGCCTGCCGCACTCCCCAGGAAGTTGTACAGCTCCTTCTCCAACATGGAATTCGCCTGCAGCGTCGTCGCGATCGCCGCAGTGCGATCGTTTTCGAGCGGGACGGTTTCTGGGCCGATGGCGATCGTCTCCGCGTTGTTGGCGGCGATGAGGCGGAGCGTGGCACTGAGCTCGGGACCAGCGAGCTGTTGGCGTGGACGGTCGAGCAGCAGGACCGCGGTAAGGGGGACCCGCACGAATGGGCCGACGAAGTCATCGCCGGGCTGGCTGACGTCCGCGCGTTCCGTGGCGGCAGCCAGGGGCGCACCGACGCCGTATGAGCGGTAGCGGTTGCGCAGGCCGATCACCTCGTACTCGGCCACCGGCACAAGGTCCTTCAGTCGGCGGTCCCCCCATGTCAGATCGGCCTGGTCAAAATACACGTTGAGAACGCCAAAGGGCAATTGGTAACGGCCCGCACGCGGCTCGAGGTTATCCCCCTTCCACGCTTTGAACCCGAGGGTGAGGGCGCGATCGTAGATATCGCAGGCCCAGCGATAACGCGGATCCATGGCCGCCGGTTGCTGCGACGTGTCCTCCGGGAACAGAAAGGCGAAGCTGTAGACGGCGGCGGCGAGATAATAGGACTGCTTGCCACTGCGTTCGCCGTGAAAAAACGATAGCTCTGCCAAGGCGAACAGATCATCGTTGCCAGCACCTTCGCTCACCGCAATCGTGTGCAACTGAGCCAGCGCGACGTCGGGCTGGTCGTCGAACTTCTCGGTGAGATTGTGGCGGCGCAAGGCGATGCGCGTCACGTCGCTCAGATCGTCGGTAGACAGCACATTACTCGTGTACGAGCGGCCCACGTCACGCGCGGAGAGCCGCTTGAGGCCGACCAGTGGCCCACAGCCGGTGACGGCAATTCCGAAGACCAGGGCAACGAGCAACGCCGCCGGATGTTTGCCATGCAGGATGGGGTCCAGCGTAGATCCGGTCGGCCCGTTCATGTGGGGTTGCTCTAGTCCCTGCGGATTGTATCTGTCACCCTCGTGAATCACCTGAGCATCCCCTTCTTCAGATCCTCGGACGGTGGCTTGGGACCCAGCCAGATCGAGAAGACCGCATCAGCGAAGCCCTTCCCCTCGAAGGCACCCAGATCCTTGTCGCCGAAGCGTAGCGTGGTGCCCTTACCCGGCACGTACGTAAACGTCAACGTCTCGCCTTCCTTCACGTCGGGGATGAGCGCGAGCATCTTGTCGAACGCAGCCTTCTGGCCGGCCTTGTCCTTCGCATTCGCCTCGAAGCCTTCCTGGAAAGCCTCGACGAGCTGCGCCTTCGCCAGGTCACGCAGGAAGTGCATGCGGATGGCCTTCGCCTGATCGGCAGCGAGGATCGCGCCCGCGTCCTTTGAAGGCGACTCAAGATAGAGCCCGCCGACGTAGACCTTGAACATGGCCTTCTTCCGCAAGCCCAAACCATTGAGCTTCAGCGTCTTGTCGCCCGCGCTGAGCGTGTCGGGGAGCGTGGCACCCGCCAGCTCTGCTGCACGGCCTGGCACGTTAAGGGTTACGAGCACCAGCACCGCCAACACGCCGGTGCGGATCAGTGTCCTTAGACTCAACGTTCTCATGCTTCCTTCCTCCTCACCATTTCTGACCCGTCTCCGATTCGCTGCTATCGCGTACCTCCGGCTCCTTCGCGATCGCAGAGTTCCCACTCTGGTCTTGGGGCACTCTACGCGCCAGCCGTTTCGCAGCTTCCATGCCGAGCGAGGAATCCCTGCCGCTTGCAAGTCAAGACTCAAGACCCTTTGTGCCGCTGGCTCGCAAATTCCTAAAATCGGGACCAGTGTTTCGGCGTGAGTTCATTGGTCGGACCCGATTGACGGCACGGAAGTGAATCGGCTCGGCGTCGCCTAGCACACCGTCGAGGTCGAAAGCTACTGCTTCGGTGTCGTTAATGCCGTGAGCGACGTGTGTTCGTCAACGCGACGCGGGCGGCGGCGTCAGGGGCGCCAGCATCTCCGTCATGAGCGCGTGCGCCGCGACCGAGTAGGCATCTCCCAGGTTGATCACCCCGGGCGTCTGCACCGGACGCGACGGATGGTCGACGCTCCACAACACGCGGCCCGTCGACGCCTCGACCAACGTCAGCGCCACCGAAGCGATGACGTACGTCGGCTCGGTGCCGACGTTGGGCTCCCAGCGGCGGATCTCGATGTACAGCGCGGCACCCTCGCTCCGGTTGCGCGCCGCCAGCCGCGCGGCGTCGGCAGGATCGGACGGCGCCTGTCCATCGGTCGCGGCGGCCACCACATCGAAGCCGCGCTGCACCAACTGCGCGCGCGCTTCCGCTGCCAGCGCATCGGGCACGGTATAGCGCTCAGTAGGCAAGACGTACTTCTCAAGGAACGATGCGCCGGCGATCAGCAGTGGATCACCGGTGCGGTTGTTTGGTGGCAACACCGCGACGCTCCGCCCCGGCATCAGCACCGCGGTCGGCGGCCGTATGCAACCGGCAAGGCCGAGCCCCAGCAGCAACCAGAAGCGCAGGCGTGCCCTCATTGGTGATCCTCCGCGGAGCGGTCGATCTCACTGAGCCGGTGCTCCAGGGCATCGAGGCGGCGCTGCACCTGCTCCTGTTCCGATCGCAAACCCGCCAGCGTCCGCCGTGCCTCGACCACATCCGCGAGGCCCTCGGCCGACTCGGCATTCTGGATCACCTCGGGCACGAGCGCGCGCACCTCCGATTCGAGTCGGCCGGCGGCGACTTCATCGTGCGTCGTCGCCGCCAAGGCGTACCGATAGAGCAGCATCCCGGCGCGGCGCGCCTCGGCGATGCTCGCCGATCCCCCCAGCAACGGATCGGGCAGCGACGCCGTGCGCGTCGCCAGCGTCTCATAAAACGCGGCCAAGGCCTCGCCGCTAAACCAATCCTTGTCGCCGGCGGCGTTGATGCGCGTCAGCCGCGGTGCCGTGAACTCGATGAACGGCCGATCGTCGGTGTTGATCGGCGCGCCCGCAAACAGGTCGGCAACCGGTGTGAGCGGACCGGCCGACAGCATGGCCAGGCCGCGCGGCGCGGTGAGCAACGCATCGTGACTCCAGGCCGGCAGCTGCTCCAGACGCGCACCAACACGCACGAGATCCAACGGCTGCGCATCGAACTGGCCCACCAGACCGACGACCGGCCGGTTCGGATAGAAGTCCCCGCGCCACAGGCTCGCCTGGGGAAACACACTCAGGAAGGTACGGGCGATCGCATCGAACTCGTCTCGCGTCAGTTGGTACAACGGCAACCACTGGCAGAAGAGCCCGCCCGGCGCCAAGCGGCGCGCCACGATCTCGTACATCTCGCGCGAGTACAGGCTGCCGGCGCCGGTATGCCATGGGACGAACAGATCCGCTACGATCACATCGAACGGTGCTCGGTTCGCCGCCAGGTAACGGCGCCCGTCTTCGAGCACCAACCGGACGTCGGAGCGTTCGAGCAGCCCGGCGTTCCATGCCGCGAAGTGGCGGCGCGCCAGGGTCGCGACGTCCGGCACGATCTCCACCACGGTGGTCTCGGGCACGCCCAGCGCCGGCCCGGCGCTGGCGGTGATGCCGGTGGCGAGCCCGATGAACGCAACGCGACGCGGCGCCGCGTGCAGCAGCAACGGCACCAGGCCGAGACGGCGCTCGTTGACCGCCGCCGCCGTGCCGCCAAGCACGTAGGAGTTGTCGAGGCGGAGTTGCAGATCGTCACCGGTATCGACCACCGTGGCGATGCCGCTGCTGCCTTCAGCCATGGCGCGCAATGTTTCTCTGTCCGGGCCCAGGTGCACCAGCGGCGCATACAGGGGATTCGCCAACACGACGCCCACCAGCGCCGCGTATCCGAGCGGGCGCCAGCGCGGACCGGGCGCCATCACGTCGGCGAGGATCACGTACAGCGCCGCGGCGGCCAGCAGCGTGCCGCGCACGCCCAGCAACGGCACGGCAAGCAATCCGGCGGCAAGTGCCCCCGCAATGCAGCCCAGGGTGTTGGCGGCGGCGAGATCACCGAGCGGGCGCGCGGCGCCGTCGTGATTGCCCCACGCCGCCCACAACGCTGGCAGGACCAAGCCGGAGGCGAACGCTCCCGGTCCGGCGGTCAGCGCCGCGAGGCCAACGATACGCGTCACGTACTCACCGAGCCCGGCACGCATGCCGACGTAATTCAGCCCATCGGTCTGCCACACGAACACCCACACGCCGGCAACCGTGGCCAGACTCGCTGCCAGCAGCGCGGCGCTGGCAATCGTCGCCGGCGCCGCGCGCGACAGCAGCCACGCCGCCACCGAAGCACCGACGGCGAGCGCCAGCACGAACACCAGCACGACGGCGCTGAACGAATACACCGAGTTGTGCAGCACCTGCGCGAAGAGGCGCGTCCACAGCACCTCGAGCGCCGCGCCCAACGCGCCGGCACCGGCGGCAACCAGACGCAAGCGATGCGGTGAACCAACCGTTCTCCCCGTGCCTGTCCTTGTCGCCGGAACCAGCGCGGCCGTGGACTGCTGCGCGACGACCAAGGCGGCCGCGCCCGCGAGCGCACTGGTCGCCGCCGCGGCCACGTAGCTGCCGCGCACGCCGATGATCGCGGGCAAGCCAAAGCCGGCTGCCGCAATCCCCGCAATCCCACCCAACGTGTTCAATGCGTACAGCAGACCCCCACGGCGGCCGGGACTCTGCGCGGCGAGCGCTTGGCCGAGCATCGGCAGCGTCGCACCGAAGCAGCACGTCGCCGGAACGATCGCGATGGCCATGGCGGCAAGGCCCACGAGCGCGCCGCCGGCCGCGAGCCACCTCTGCACCGCATCGGCGGCGAGAAGGTGGAACACGCCGAGTGACCAGAGCATGCCGGCCGCCGCGCCCAGCTCGAGCCAGCCGTACCGCCGCACCGGCTGCGCCGCGCCGCCGCGTGCCGCCGCCGCACCGAGGCCGAGGCCACCGAAGTAGCAGGCCAACACCATCGCCACGGTGGCCGCGGTGTGGCCCAGCACCAGACCGGCCGACCGCATCCAGAGCATCTCGATCGCCAGCGCTGCAGCGCCCGACAGACCGAAGCACAGCCACAGCACCGCGGTCACGGCGACTGCCACAGGCCCAGCGCACCAAGGATTCGCGTCGTCACCCCAACGACGACCAACACGACACTGGCGACTCCCACCTCGGCAGGCCCGAGCGGCAGGTCGAAGCAATAGGCACAGTAGAATCCGACGAAGGCGGTGGCACCGCCGAGCACCGCCGCCCCCAGTGAGAAGGTGAGCATGCGCCGCGCCAGCAGACGCATGGTGACCGCCGGCACCACCAAGAAGCCGAAGGTCGCCATCGGTCCCGCCGTCATCACGCCGAAGGAGATGATGAGTCCGATCAGCAGATACAGCAGCAGATCCCACAGACCGGCGCGCTTGCCGAAGACCACCGCCAGGTCGCGATCGAACGACACCAGCAGCAGCTCCTTCCGACAGGCGAACAGCACCAGCACGACGGCCGCAAACACCACCTTCATGGTCAGCAGGCTGGCGCTCGTGGTGGCGAGAATGTCCCCTTTGAGGAGGTTGACCATCTGCGCATCGCCGTGCGGGTCCTTCGCCAGAAAGATGATGGTGGCAGCGGCGGCCACCGCGTAGGTGGTCCCGATGCGGGCCTCGACGGTGCCGCGGCCGCGCCGCTCGAACAGCGACAGCGCCAACGTCGCCGCCAGGGTAAACGCCACCGACCCGACTACGGCGATCAAGCGCTCGTTCATCTCGAAGTGCTCGTGCGGGCCGACGATGAGCTTGTAGCCAAAGAAGGCGAAGGCGATGCCGGCCGCCGACACTTGCGGCAGTGCCACGCCGAGGAAGATCATGCGGCGCAGCACGAAGTACACGCCGACCAGCGGGCAGACGGCGCCGACCAGGACACTGGCGACCAGGGCGTCGTGCAGGAGAAAGCTGGGACGCAGGATCTCGACGAGCACACTCATGCGGTCTTGCTGCGCGCGTGCATGAGGCCCGCCGGCGGCGTCACCGCTGACAGCACGTCGGCGGAATGCTTGACGGCTTCCCCCCCGTCCACCCAGACCACGGACTGCACCGTCGACTGGATGTGGCCGAGGTTGTGGCTGACGAGGACCACCGCCAGTCCGCGCTCCCGGTTGAGCGCCGCGAGGACGTCGCCGATCGCCGCTTCCGCCTGGTGGTCGACCCCCGCGGTGGGCTCGTCGAGCAGCATGATCTCCGGCTCGACGGCCAGCGCGCGCGCGATCAGCACGCGCTGCTTCTGGCCGCCCGACATCGCCCAGAACGGCCGCTGCGCCAGCGCGGCCAATCCCACCTGTTCGAGGCAGCGCGCCGCCAGGTGTCGCTGCGCCGCCCCGGCCGGGCGCAGCGGCCGCAGCTTGGCGTACGTCCCCATGAGCACGACCTCGAAGGCCGTCAGCGGGAAGATCGCGTCGAGCGTGTCGCGCTGCGGCACGTACCCGGGCGGGCTGGCACCGCGATCGAACCCATAGTCGATGCACCCCGCCAGCACCGGCGCCAACCCCAGCATGGCGCGCAGCAGCGTCGTCTTGCCGGCGCCGTTTGGACCCAGCAATGCCACGAACTCGCGGCGCTCGACGGCGAACGAGACGTGCTCCAGCACCGGGGTGCCGTTGTAGCCGACGCTGACGTCGCGCAGGTCTAGCAGCGCTGCACTCATGCTCCGCCCGCCACCGCCTTTAGCATCGTGCGCACGTTGTAGTCTATGAAGCTGATGTAGTCGCGCGTCTCCGGCGAACCACCCGACATCACCGGCAGCTCGACCAACTTGGCACCGGTGGCTTGCGCCACGGTCTCGGCGAGCCCCGCCGGGTAGTGGAGCTCGCGCACGACCAGATCGACCTTCTCGCGCCGCATGCGCTCCTCCAGCTCGGCGATGTGGCTGGGAGTGGGATCCACGCCGGCGCGGATCTCGATGGTGCCCGCCGGTTCCATCCCGAAGCGTTCGGCGAAATAGATGAGGTCGGGATGATAGCTCACCAGCTTCTTGCCCTTCAGCGGCGCCGCTTCCGCTTCCCAGCGGGCAATCGCGGCATCGAGCTTGGCGAGATAGGCGTCGAGGTTCTGCTTGAAGATCGTCGCGTGCTCCGGATAGTTGCGTGACAGGCCGTCGGCGATCGCCCGTGCCGCGGCTTTCCCTTGCACCGGATCCACGTTGTAGTGCGGGTTGCCCATCGGATGCTGGTCGCCGAGTGATCGGTCGATGCGCGCCGGCACCTCCAGCGGGGTGATGAACGTCGAGGCGTCGATGTACCCCGGACCGTCGCGCAGGATGCGCGGGTTGCGCGCCGCCTCTAGGAGAGCCGGGAGAAACGCGTGCTCCGCTTCGAGGCCCAGCAGCACGACCACGTCGGCGCGGTTGAGCAGCACGGCGAAGCTCGGCTTCATGGGCACGGCATGGATGTCCTCGACGCCGGTGGCGATGCTGGTGACGTCGACGAGATCGCCGCCGACGTTGCGCGTCATGTCGGCGAGGTCCGGGATCGTGGTGACGACCTTGATCTTCTCCTCGGCGTCGATGGCGCGGCTGACGAGCATGAGCCCGAGGGCCAGACAAAGTATGCGAGAGCGTGTCATGATCGAGACTCCTTATCGGTCGCGGAAGCCGTGCACGTGGCTACCGAGGACGGCGGTCCATTGCAGGAAGAACTGGCTCTCGTGGTTCGCCGGCGCGTCGAAGTACGTGTACTGCGCGCGCAGGCGTTGGAACTCCGAGGCCCAGATGGTGAAGTAGGGTGAGTACGCTTTGGTGTCGCCCTGCACGCGACTGATGTCTTGCGCGTAGTCGAAGAGGAACCCCGGGTAGTAGCGCCGCGTCAGGCGCGCCTCGACGTAGCTGTACATGCCCCACGCGTCGGTGCGGTGAAACACCGGGTCGGTGTCCGTGCCGTCGTTCCAGTCCTCGCGGTTGTACAGCACCTCCGTGCCCCAGATGAGCCCACGATACGAGGCCTGGCTGAGCGGCGTGTAGCGATAGGTGATATCGACACCCGCAAGGTGACGACCCTTGCCGTTGCGGATCTGCTCCATGTTGTCGGCGGTGTAGGTGTCGACCTTGGGGGTGTACGCGTAGGTTGCGCCCAGATCGATGCTGTTCGCGTCGGTGAGGTCGAAGAACGTCGCCGGCCGCGCCAGGTAGGTGAACTTGCTCATATCGCGCGGCACCGTGTTGTCGACGCGGGTGTTGTCGGCGCCGAGCTTGTTGTAGGCGCCGAGCGTCAGGGTCAGGTACTGCTGGAACGGGGCGAGGTAGCTCGCTTCGACGCCGTCCGCTTGCGACTCGCCGCCGACGTATTGATCGAGCACCACGGGGCGATTCACGAAGGGCAGATCGTGGTCGTGGAATTTCGACAGGCGGCCGAAGTCGGCGAAGAAGCGCCCGCCCTTGACCGTCAGGTTGTAGGGCAGCGAGGTGGTCACGATGGCGGCCTCCTCCACCTCGACGCCGTCGTTGGTTCCATTGATGATCGCGTAGCCGCGTGCGAAGGGGTCGATGTTCGCGGACAGGCCAAGCTCGGCCGAGCGGAACTCGAAGTTGCCGCGTTCGTTCTCCTTGTACGAGCCGACGCTGTCGATGATCAGGCCAATGGCCGGGTTGAACTGCGAGGGGAACGTCTTGTTGGCGGCGGCGAGGCTCGGCTGGATCTTCTGGATGATGTTCTCGGTCACCCGCTTCTCGAGCTGTTCCTGATCCGGCGCCGCCGCCGGTGCCGCGGCAGGACGTACGGCCCCCGCCGGGGTGGGTTGCGGGGCGCTGAGCTTCTCGATCAGCTCCTCTTGCTTCTTCATCTTCTCTTGCAATTCTTGCAGCTGCGCCTTCATGGCCTTCAGTTCCTGCTGCAACTCCTGCGGGGTTTGCCCGCCGACGCGGGTGGCGCCGCACAGCAGCACGACAACCGTTCCCAGTGCGACATGCACCGGCCGGCGGTTGCTCAGCATTGATCGCATCGGTTCCTCCATTGTCCGAGCCCACAGCCATGCCGCCGTGGTCCGGCTGCACCCGACGGGCGCGATGGAAGAACCGCGGCGGCGTTACGCTACGCGCGAGGCGAAGCGAGCCGGAGGGGCTCGTCCAGGCTTGAAAGCCGGGTTGAGGCGAAACGGCAGAGCGGCGTACGGCGCCACTGGGGCGAAACCGGCGAGCAGCGGTGCCAACTCGGGCACCGGTGGGCTACTCACTGCGGGTGAGTGATGCGTGGCCACGCACAAGGCACACGCATCGGTCGCGCGGCGCTGTCCTGCCTGATGGCTGTGGCCACTGACGACCAGGGGCACGAAGATCAGTGCAACGATGAGCAAAGCGCCGGCACGCTGAAGCGCGCTCTGCCACAGGCGACTCATGGCGCGGCCTATAGCCGCGTGCGGATAGGGTGTCAAGCAAACGACGGGTAGCC
>Ga0335082_10002224_pt1 | contig 20859 bp, 17 predicted proteins | sample Lox_Sample_41_FD_206718 | JGI IMG/M metagenome (GOLD analysis project Ga0335082, IMG submission 206718) | Soil microbial communities from Loxahatchee National Wildlife Refuge, Florida, United States - Lox_Sample_4.1 | ecosystem: Environmental > Terrestrial > Soil > Wetlands | place: USA...
GGATGTTCGTGGTCGGCTTGCTGCTGTTCTCGGCCGCGTCCCTGGCCGGCGGGCTCGCCACCTCGCAGGCGTGGCTGCTGGCGGCCCGGGCCGTTCAGGGCGCTGGCGGCGCGATCGTGGCGCCCACCGCGCTGGCGCTGATCGTGACGACGTTCCCGGAAGGCCCGCCCCGCAACCGGGCGATGGGCGTGTACGCCGCGATGAGCGCGGCGGGCGGCGCGGTCGGGCTGCTCGCCGGGGGCCTGCTCGTCACGTACGCCTCGTGGCGGTGGGTGCTGTTCGTCAACGTGCCGATCGGCATCGCTGTCGCGCTCGGCGCCCTGACCGTGCTGCCCGGCGCCGCCCGCCGGCCTGGCCGGCTCGACCTGCCCGGCGCCATCACCGGAACTCTGGGAGTCGCCGCGCTCGTCTACGGCCTGTCCAGCGCCGCGACCAGTCCGGACGGAACGTCGCACTGGGGCGACGCCAAGGTAGTGACCGCGCTGGCGGCCGGCGCGATCCTGCTCGCCACGTTCGCGCTGGTCGAGGCGCGCAGCCGTGATGCGCTGCTGCCGGTGCGATTGCTACGTCAGCGCGACCGTCTCGGCGCGAACCTGATCATGCTGGCGGTAGGAACCGCGGTCTTCGGCGTGTTCTTCTTCATCACCTTGTTCGTGCAGGACATATGGGGTTATTCCGCGCTCAGGGCAGGAGTGGCGTTCCTGCCGCTGACCGCCGTGCTGCTGGCCGCCTCCGGCACCGCCGCCGCGCTCGTGCCGCGGATCGGTGCGCGTCCGCTGCTGCTGGCGGGCGGTGCCGCTAGCGCCGGAGGCCTGTACTGGCTGTCCCGGATGACTGAGCACAGCACGTACGCGGGCGGGCTGCTCGGGCCGAGCCTGATGACCGGGGCCGGGCTCGGCCTGCTATTTGTCCCGCTGCCGCTGGTCGCCCTGACCCGCGTCGGCGATGCGGACTCCGGGGTGGCCGCCAGCCTGCTCAACGTCGGCCGGCAGGTGGGCGGGGCCATCGGCCTCGCGGTGCTGGGCACCGTGGCCTGGACCGTGGTCGCCGGCGGCGCTCGCGCCCAGGCCGGCGCGGCCCGGACTGCCTCACGGCCAGCGGCCTATCAGCACGCGCTGGCGGCCGGCTTCGACCGCGCCTTCCTGGTCGCGGCCGGAATCGCGCTGCTCATCCTGGTGGTCGCGATCGCCGCGATCCGCGTCCGCCGCGCTGACCTGAGCGGAGCTACCCCCTGATGTCGGGTCAAGACCGATTATGTGCGGTTGTGTTAGGTTAGGTGATGGTCTGATCTGCACCGAGTCAGGTGGAGGTGCTCGTGCGTCGCTTGTCAGTGGTTTCCGCCGTATCAGCGTTGGCCGCTGTACTCCTGGCCGTACCCGCCGGAGCCCGGGCCGCGGGCCAGGCTCCCGCGGACCCCGTTCAGCAACCGGTCGCGGTTGGCTCCGGGGGGCGGTCGCCTCGATGGACGTGGGCGCCAGCCAGGCCGGCATCGACGTGCTCAAGCACGGCGGCAACGCGGTCGACGCCGCGGTGGCGACGGCCAGCGCGCTCGGCGTGACCATCCCGTTCGTCGCGGGCCCTGGCGGTGGCGGCTTCATGGTGATCTACCTGGCCAAGACCCATCAGGTGGTGACCATCGACGGCCGCGAGAACTGCCCCGCCGCGTGCACCACGACGATGTTCCTCGACCCGAAGACGGGCCAGCCGCTCGACTACAACTACGCGTCGGATCAGCCGCTGGCCACCGGCGTGCCCTCCATGGTGGCGGCCTGGGCCAAGGCGGTCAGCCTGTACGGCCGCAAGAGCCTGGCCGCTGACCTCCAGCCGGCCATCGGGGTGGCCGAGCGCGGGTTCCGGGTGAACCAGGACTTTGTCCAGCTCACCCAGTCGGACCTGCCCGAACTGCAGGCCTACCCGGCCAGCCGCGCGTTGCTGCTGACCAAGGACGGCGACCCGCTGCCGGTGGGCTACCTGCTGCGCAATCCCGATCTGGCCAATACCTACCGGCTGCTGGCCAAGTACGGCCCGTCCTATCTGTACAACGGGCCCCTCGGCCAGGCCATCGTCCAGTGCCGCTGTCCGGGCTGCTTGACCCGGCGTTCGCCGCAACCAGGCGCTGCCTCATCCACGACCAGGCGCTGGTCTCGCCGGTGGCCCCCGGCAACCCGTATCCGCCCTACGGGACCTGCCCGGCGCAGGGCGCGCAGCAGCCCGCGCCGGAGGGCGGCCACACCAACAACATCGTCACCGCCGACAAGTGGGGCGACGTCGTCGCCTTCACCAACACGATCAACTTCTTCGGCGGCAGCGGCCAGACCGTGCCGGGCTACGGCTTCCTGCTCAACAACGAGATGACCGACTTCGACTTCTCCCCGCCCTCGGCCGGGGCCACCGACCCCACCTGCCGGCCGGCGGCAAGCAGCCGCGGTCCAGCATGGGACCGGTCATCGCGTTCCGCGACGGGCAGCCGGTGTTCACCGTCGGCGCGGCCGGCGGGTCGACGATCCCCACGACCATCCTGCAGATCATCCTCAACCACGTGGACTTCGGCATGCCGCTCGCGGCGCCGCGGGTGAGCCAGCGCAACGCGCCCACCTCGCTGGCCGAACCCGACTTCTACAACAGCGCCCTGGCGGCCCAGCTCACCAGCCAATACGGCGAGAAGTTCACCCTGGCCACCGGGCCGATCCTGCCCCTGGACAACCACCCGGGCGACGCGACCGCGCTGCAGGTCCTGGGCCGCGACCGGTTCGAGGCCATCGCCGAGCCGGTCCGCCTGTTCGGCGGCAGTGCCTTGGTCGTGAAGCCCGCACCATAGGCATCTTCCGTCCCGGCAGGGCGAGGGCTTCGGACGCCTGCAACCGGTCCGGGACGCAATGGATCCGGGGTTTCACTGCGCCAGGACGCGGCGGATCCGGGGTTTCATAGCGTTCTTGCTGGCCGGGGCGCACGCGGGAACGCGGCATTCGCGTCGTCCGGTGCGGGCGGCCGTTATGGGGGGGAGCGGCATAGGGTGGGGTGCCGTGTCAGATCGTGAGCTGGTGGTACTCGGCACGGCGAGTCAGGCGCCCACCCGCAGCCGCAATCACAACGGCTACTTCCTGCGCTGGGACGACGAGGGCCTGCTGTTCGACCCGGGTGAGGGAACGCAGCGGCAGATGCTGTTCGCCGGGGTCACGGCCAGCCAGGTTACCCGCATCTGCATCACCCATCTGCACGGTGATCACTGCCTCGGCCTGCCGGGCGTGCTGGCGCGGATGTCGCTGGACCGGGTGCCGCACCCGGTGGAGGTCTGCTACCCCGCGGGCAGCCGGGAGGTGTTCGGGCGGCTGCGGCACGCGTCGCTATTCCACGACGTGCTGGACCTGCGCGAACGGCGAGTCAGGGGGGCGGAGGCGGTCATCGGCACGTCCCCGTTCCAACTGGAGGCGCGGGCACTGTCGCACAGCGCGCCGACCGTCGGGTACCGGCTGATCGAGCCGGACGGGCGGCGGATGCTGCCGGACCGGCTGGCCACCCTGGGCATCACCGGGCCCGACATCGGGCGGCTCCAGCGTTCCGGGCGGCTCGAGGCGGGCGGCCGGACGGTGACGCTGGAGCAGGTGAGCGAGCCGAGGACGGGCCAGCGGTTCGCGTTCGTCATGGACACCCGGCTGTGTGACGCGGCCTTCGCGCTGGCGGACCGGGCGGACATGCTGGTCTGCGAGTCGACCTTCGCCAACGCCGAGGCCGCGCTGGCCCGCGACTACGGGCACCTGACCGCCGGGCAGGCCGGGCAGATCGCGGCGCAGGCCGGAGCGCGGCTGCTCGTCCTGACCCACTTCTCGCAGCGCTACGAGCACGGCCCCGAGGGCGACCAGCGGCTGGCCGACGAGGCGGCGGCCGTTTTCGGCGGTCAGATCGTGCTGGCTCGCGACCTGGACCGGATACCCGTGCCACCGCGGCCTGGCCCGGCACGGCATGGCCTGGCGGCCGGCGGCTGACGGGGTGCAGGCGGCGGGGTGCAGGAGCCGCCCGGGCCGGCGAGACGAGCTCATAACCTCACCAACCCCATTTCAACCATGCGTACCTATTTCGGCGGGTGGCGTGTTTGTCCCGGGAAATGTCGTAGTCGGGTCATAGGATCGAATTCAGATCCTAGAAGCCTGCCCTCCCAGGGACGAACGAGTACCGCCAGCAGCAGCGACTAACCCATGGGAGGTGAACCGGTGGATTTGGCCCCGGCGTGCGTCCGTGAGGCGCTGGACATGGTCCGGGCCGGCCTGGGCTACCTAGCCGCCGCGGACGCCGCCCGGCTGCCGGCCACGACGCAGGCCGAGTGCCTCAAGGAGCTGGAACGGGACGCCGCGGTCCTAGCCGCGGCGAGGGCCTTCATACTGGCCGGCTTCACGGCCGGTCAGGGCTACGCCGACGACGCCGACTACAGCGCGGTGTCCTGGCTGATCCACCGGACCGGGATCACCAAGGGCGCCGCCGTCGGGCACACCGCGTGGGCCAAGCGGGCGGCCGCGCATCCGCGGGTGCTGGCGGCGCTGGCCTCCGGGCTGGTCACCGAGCCGGCCGGGCGGTTGATCTGCCTGTGGACCGGCAGGCTGCCGGAGCAGTACCGGGACGACGCGGACGAGGTGCTGGTCGCGGCCGCGACGGGCGGACTGGGGCTGGAGGAGCTGGCCGGGCTGTTCGCGCAGATGTACGAGCGGGCCCGCGGGGACCTGCCCGACCAGGACCCGGACCGGGACTTCGCCGACCGCGGCGTGAAGCTGGCCACCACCTTCGGCGGGGCTGGCGTGGTGCACGGGGACCTGACCCCGGAGTGCGCCGAGGTGCTCGGCCGGGTGCTGGACGCGCTGGGCGCCCCGGCCGGAGCCGAGGACACGCGCACCAAAGACCAGCGATACCACGACGCCCTGCAGGAAGCCCTGCGGCGACTGGTCGCGGCGGGCCTGCTGCCGGAGCGGGCCGGGCAGCCGGTCAGAGCCTGGGTGCACATCTCGCTGGCCGACCTGCTCCGGCTGGAGGGCAGCTCCGCCCTGCAGGAGCAGTGGACTGCTCAGGTGCGGGAGCGGTGGGCCGCGCGCCGGGCGGCCGCGTCCCAGGCCGACAGCGAGGGCGGCGCCTGGCTGGACGGCGACGCCGCCGAGGCAATCGCGTGCGACGCGGCGATGGCCCCCATCGTGACCGGCGAGGTCAACGTCGACGCGCTGGAAGACCTGGTCCGGCTGTGCGTCGAGCTGCATGACCGGCGGCGCGGCGGGCGGTACGGCGGGCGGTACGGCGGGCGAGACGCGGCCTGGGCGGCGATCGAGGACGCGGTGATCGGCAAGGCCGTGGACCTGCTGTCCGGGCCGGGCGGCCTGGCCAGCTTCCTGCGGCGCCGGCAGCTCGGCGCCCCGCTCGGCGGTCCCAGCCTGCCGCTGGACATCGGGCACGCCCAGACGATCCCGCCGGGGATCCGCAACGCCGTCATCCTGCGCGACCGCAAATGCCGCTGGGCCGGCGGCTGCAACCAGCCCGCCGCCGCGTGTGAAGTGCACCACGTCACGCACATAGCCGACGGCGGGAAGACCTGCACCACCGGCTGCGTCCTGCTGTGCACATTCCACCACCAGATCGCGATCCACCGCTGGGGCTGGACCTTGATCCTGAACCCCGACGGCACCACCACTGCCTGGAACAAGGACAAGACGAAGATCCTGCACAGCCACGGACCACCCGCCCGCGCCGGGTAACCGCCGGATGCGCCCCGGAAGTCGTGTTTGATATAGTTAGCAAGCTGCTTGCTAAACACACCAGTGCCTCGACGTCGGTGCTGGCCGCGGCCGGAGGTGGCGCGGTGAGCCCGAGGTGGCGCGGTGAGCCGGAGGTGGCGCGGTGAACCGGAGGTGGCGCGGTGAACCGGAGGTGGCGCGGTGAACCGGAGGTGGCGCGGTGAGCCGGACCAGGTACGCCCGCAGCGAGACGCTGCGGATCGCTTACGAGCTGCGCGGAACCATGCACTGGCGGCGGCCGTGGCTGGTGCTGATCCAGGGGATGGGCATGGACCGCCGCGGCTGGGGGCCGGTGCTGACCAGGCTGCGGCGGCACTTCCGGCTCGTCCTGGTGGACAACCGGGGCGTCGGGCACAGCGACCTCCCGGCCGGATCGTTCACGGTGGCCGACATGGCCGCCGACGTCGCGGCGGTCCTCGACGCGGCCGGCATCCGCCGGGCGCACGTGCTCGGGGCGAGCCTGGGCGGCATGGTGGCCCAGGAACTGGCGCTCAGGCATCCGGACCGGGTCGACGACCTGGTGCTGGCCTGCACCACACCAGGCTGGCCGTTCGCATATCCGATGCCCGCGCGCTCGGTACGGCTGCTCGCCAGGACCGCCAGCCTGCCGGCCGAGACGGCGCGCCTGCGCCACACGGAGAACGCCCTGGCCGCGGGTCCAGGCCGGGCGGAACTCGTGCGCCGCCTGCTGGAGCGGCCGGGTTCCCGGCCGCCGGGCAGCGGCGTCCTGTCGGCCCAGTCGATCGCCGGCTCGCGGTACGCCGGCCGGCCGGTGGCCCGTATTCGGGCCCGCACCCTGGTGCTGCACGGCGGCGCGGACACCGTCGTCGACCCGCGTAACGGCAGGCTGCTCGCGGCGCGCATCCCCGGGGCCAGGCTGGTGACCTTCCCCGGCCTCGGCCATCTGCTCTTCTGGGAGGACCCGGACGGTTTCGCGGCGGCGGTGGCGTCCTTCCTGCTCGCCCCGCGCCCGAATCGTGATATCGGTTGCAGTGAGGGAGGTGCCGACGATGGACTCGTTCTCGGGCAAGCTCGCCGTGGTGACCGGTGGCGGCTCCGGCATGGGCCGTGAGCTCGTCCGCCAGCTGGCGGCACAGGGATGCTCGGTCGCGGCTTGCGACCTGAACCCGGAGGCCGTGGCGGAGACCGCGGCCGCGGCGCGGGCGGGCGGCCCGCCCGGCGTCGTCGTCACCAGCCATGCCTGCGACGTCGCCGCGGAGGCGCAGGTGCTGCGGTTCCGCGGCGAACTGCTGGCCGAGCACGCCACCGATCACGTCGACCTGGTCTTCAGCAACGCCGGCATCGGTGGCGGCGGCAGTTTCGTCAACGACCGGCGGGAGGACTGGGAACGCACGTTCGCGGTGGACTGGTGGGGCGTCTACTACTGCGCCCGCGCGTTCCTGCCGCTGCTGATCGCCAGCGGCGACGGGGTCCTGGTCAACACCAGCAGCGTGAACGGCTTCTGGGCCACGCTGGGCCCGGGCATGCCGAACACCGCCTACTGCGCGGCCAAGTTCGCGGTGAAGGGTTTCACCGAGGCGCTCATCGAGGACCTGCGCACCAACGCGCCCCAGGTCCGGGTGGCGGTGGTGATGCCGGGGCACGTGGGCACCGACATCGTCGTGAACAGCATGCGCGCCCACGGCGTCCTGCCGGAGTCCGGGACGCTGAGCGATGCCCAGCAGGAGCGGCGGGCCGAGCTGATCCGGCGCGGTGCGCTGGCCGAGGGCGCCACGGCCGGTGAGATGCGCCAGATGCTGGAGAAGATGAGCACCGACTTCCGTGACAGCGCGCCGCTCAGTGCGGCCGAAGCCGCAACCATCATCCTGGACGGGGTGCGCTCCGGGGCCTGGCGGATCCTGGTCGGCCAGGACGCCGTGGCCCTCGACGGGCTCGTGCGCGCGAAGCCGGAAGACGCCTACGACTTCGCCGCCCTGGCCAGCATGGCGAACCAGGGGGAGACGACGTGACGCACCCGTTCCGCGCCGCGGTGGAGGCCCGCGACATCGACGCCGCCCTGGCGCTGCTCGCCGAGGACGTCGTCTTCCGCAGCCCGGTCGTGTTCGCCCCGTACCAGGGACGCGAGGCCGTCGCGCCGATCCTGCGCGCGTTCTCGCGGGTCGCGGAGGACTTCCGCTACGTGCGCGAGATCGGCTCGCCCGGCGCGGCCGACCACGTGCTGCTCTTCCGGGCGCGGGTGGGCAGCCGGGAGCTGGAGGGCAGCGACTTCCTGCACACCCGAGCCGACGGCCTGGTCGACGAGCTCGTCGTGATGATCCGCCCGCTCAGCGCGGCGCTCGCCCTGGCGGAGGCCATGAAGGCCCAGCTCGAAATCCAGGTGCGGCGGCCGGAGGGCGGCTGATACCGTGACCGGCATGCAGCCTGCTGGCATGACGACGACGCCGGAGCCGTTCCCGGCGCGCTGATTGCTGGCTCGATACAGAACAAGCCCCGGGGCGAGCGCCCCGGGGCTTCGGCTTTCCTGTGGTCGCCCGCCCGGTTACCTGCCCAGGGAGGCCACCATGGATGATCACCGCAAGCTCGGCCGTGAGCTCGGGCTGTTCGACACCGACCCGCTGATCGGCGCCGGGCTGCCGTACTGGCTGCCCGCGGGCGCCGCGGTCCGGCACGCGCTGGAGGAGTACCTGCGCGAGCTGGAGCGGCGGGCCGGCTACCAGCACGTCTACTCGCCCGTGCTGGGCAAGCGCGAGCTGTACGAGATATCGGGGCACTGGTCGCATTACCGCGACGGCATGTACCCGCCGATGGAGGTGGGTGGGGAGCAGGTCGTGCTGCGGCCCAGCCTGTGCCCGCACCACGCGCTGCTCTACCGGTCCCGCGGGCGGAGCTACCGCGAGCTGCCGCTCCGGCTGGCCGAGCTCGGCGGCCAGTACCGGACCGAGCTGTCCGGGGTGCTCGGCGGGCTGACCAGGGTGCGGGCGATGCAGCTGAACGACGCGCACATCTTCTGCACCCCGGACCAGGCCGCGGCCGAGGCCCGCGCTGCGCTGGCGATGATCCGGCAGGCCTACGCCGCGCTCGGCATCGAGCCGGCCCGGTACCGGCTGTCGCTGCGCGGCCCGGGTGGCAAATACGTGGGCGACCCGAGGATCTGGGACCAGGCCGCCGCCATGCTGGCGGGGGATACTCGACGACTCGGGCCTGCCGTGGGAGGCCGGCGAGGGAGAGGCCGCGTTCTACGGGCCGAAGATCGACGTGCAGGTGGCCGACGCCGCCGAGCGGGAGGCTACCCTGTCCACCGTCCAGGTCGACTTCTACCAGCCGGACCGGTTCGGCCTGCAGTACGCCGGCGCGGACGGGGCCAGGCACCGCCCGGTCATGGTGCACCGCAGCGTCGTCGGCAGCATGGAGCGGGCAGTCGCGCACCTGGTCGAACGGCACGGCGGCGCCTTTCCCGACTGGCTGGCGCCCGAGCAGCTCGTGGTGCTGCCGGTGGCGGACGCGCAGGACCAGGCCGCGGCCGCGGTCGCCCGGCAAGCCGCCGGATTGGGGTTGCGCGCCCGGGTGGCCGGACCGGACTCGGGCACCCTGAACCGCCGGATCCGGTCGTCGCGGCTGGTCCCGTACCAGGCGGTCATCGGCGGGCGGGAAGCCGGCGCCGGCCAGGTCGCGGTCAGGCTGCGGGACGGACGGCGGCTGCCGCCCCTGCCCGCGGACGCGGCGCTGGCCGGCATCGCGGCCCACGTCGCCGCGCACCGCACCGGCCTGTGGGATGCCGCCTGACTCAGCGGGCCACGGCCTCGGCCGCGCTGATCCTGGCGTTGACGGTGCAGATCGCGACGACCGCGCCCGCCGCGAAGAGCACCGCGCCGGCCAGCAGCCCGGCCACGTAGCCGTCGGTGAGCGCCGCCGCCGCCGCGTGGCCCTCCAGGCGGCTCCTGGTCACCATCGAGGCGATGGCGGCCAGCGCGCCCAGGCCGAGTGCGCTGCCGACCTGGACGCTGGTGTTGAGCAGGCCGGCGGCGACGCCGCTGTCGCCCGGGGCGACCTCCCGCATGCCGGTCACGGTGCAGCCGACGAAGGTCAGCCCGGTGCCGGTTCCGCCGGCCAGCATGGCCGGGAGCATCACCGCGAAGTAGCCCGACGCCGGGGTGAGCAGGGCCACGTACCAGGCCAGCCCGCCGGCGCACAGGAGCATTCCGGCTGCGATGACGATCCGGGCGGGCAGCGCGCCGATCAGCCGCGGCCCCAGCCCGCCGGAGGCCACAGCGACGCCCGCCACGAACGGGAGGTAGGCCAGGCCCGTATGCACCGCCGAGTAGCCCCGCACCACCTGCATGTACAGCGTGAGCAGGTAGAACATGGCGAGCAAGCCCGCGCCGAGCAGCAGCATCACCGCGTTCGCGCCGCCGCGGTTACGGTCGCGCACCACCCGGGGCGGCACCATCGGCGCCCGGCTGCGTCGCTCGATCAGGCCGAACGCGGCCAGCAGCACGGCCCCGGCCGCGAACGAGACGAGGGTCCCCGGATCGGTCCAGCCGTTGGTGTTGCCGCGGGTGAGGGCGAAGATGACCGAGCCGACGCCCAGGGTCGCGGCGATCGCGCCCGGCTCGTCGAGGCTTCCCCGCTCGGTGTCCCCCGGGACGAGCACGCCGGTGCCGATCAGCACCAGGACCGCGATAGGGGCGTTGATGAACAGCACCCAGCGCCAGCTCAGGTACTCGGTCAGCGCGCCGCCGAGCAGCAGGCCCACCACCGAGCCGAGCCCGCCCATCGCGCCGTAGACGCCGAGCGCCCTGGTCCTGGCCGGCCCGGCCGGGAACGTCGTGGCCAGCAGGGACAGCGCGCAGGGCGCGGCGATGGCGGCGCCGCACCCCTGGACGACACGGGAGGCGATCAGCACCTGCCCGTTCGGTGCGAACCCGCCGGCCAGTGAAGCCAGGGTGAACACGACGATCCCGACGCGGAATACCTTCAGCCGGCCGAACAGGTCGCCGGCCCGGCCGCCGGCCAGCATCAGGCCGCCGAAGGCGAGAGCGTAGAAGCTGATCACCCAGTTCAGGTGGGAGGTGGCCAGGTGCAGCGAGCGCTGCATGCTGGGCAGGGCGACGTTCACGATGGTGTCGTCCAGCACCAGCATCAGCTCCGCGGTCGCGATGACCAGCAGGGCCAGGCCGAGCCTGCGCTGGCCGGCCGGGGGCGCCTGGGAGGCGAGCTCGGTTGGGTTCCGAACGGACATGATGTCACGCCCTTCCCGTCGGGCCGGTGTTCCAGATGTCGAGGGCGGCGTACCTCGGGCCCCACTCCTCGCGGAAGGTGGCGAGCAGCGGCGGCGGGAACTTGCCGAGGACCTCCTCCAGCCGCTGCGGGCTCGCCCCGTTGAGCAGCCAGGGCATGTACATCGAGGCGTCACCCCGGATGCGTTCGGTATGGACCTGGGCGAAGCGCTGCCACTGGAGCTCCGTCAGGGAAGCGTCGATCAGCGGCAGCCCGTCGGTCTCCTCGTGGGCCAGGTGCGCGGTCAGCTTGGCGGCGAGCTCGTCGACGATGTCGCCGAGCCGCTGGTAGCCGTAGTCCGGGTCGGCCGCGGCCGCGTCGATGGCGGTCAGCAGGGGTTCGATGACGGCGTGCTCGGCCTCCAGCGCGTCGGCGAGGGCCACCCGGTCGGGCTGGCCGGCCACGTTCGTGCGCAGCGCCGACCACAGCGTGTCGTCTTCGGACTGGTGGTGGACGAGCAGGAGCTTCTTGAAGAGCTCCCACCCGAGGGCCGCCCGCAGCAGCTGGCCCGGATCGTCGTCCGTTCGGCTCGCGACGCGTGCGACCTGCACGAGCTCCCGCCGGAGCGCGTCGTGCATCGCGAACATCATGCTCATGTCGAGCTGGTACTCCATGATCTCTCCTCGATCGGTGTCTCCCTTATTTGACACTTAGTCTTATTTAATGTCAAGTTTTAAAAACTACTCAGTTTGTTTAGCTTCCTGGTGTCGTTCTCGGGTAGGATGCCGGGCGTGATCACTTCTGCTGGTGACCGCTCCCTGCCGCTGCGCGAGCGCAAGAAGCTGCGGACCCGCCGCGCGCTGGCCGACGCGGCGCTGCGGCTGTTCGCCGAGAACGGCTTCGGCCACACCACGCTGGAGGACCTGGCCGCGGAGGCGGAGGTCTCGAAGAGCACGTTCTTCCGCTTCTTCCCGGCCAAGGAGGCCGCGGCGATCGAGGCCGAGGCCGAGCTCTGGACGGCCTACCTGACCGCGCTGGCCGGCCGTGAGCTGTCCGGCGCCATCCTCGGCGAGCTGCACCAGACGCTGGCCGCCGCCGCGGCCGGGCTCGATCCCGGCTGGGACGAGCGGTTCCTCGCCACCCGCCGCCTGATCGCGGGCGAGCCGGCCCTGCTCGCCTACGTCGAGCACTACCGCGCCGGGGTGGAACGACAGGTGATCGATCACCTGGCGGGCAAGCTCGGCCTGGACCCGGAGGATCTCCGGCTGCAGGTCCTGGCCGAACTCGCCACTACCGCCTGGAGCGTGTCCGGCCGGCACTGGGTCCGCCGCGGCGGCAGCGGCGGCAGGAAGGCGCTCCTCGACCGGCTGGACGGCGCGGTCAGGGCCATCCCGGCCAGCCTGGACCTGTCCGCGCCGTCCTGACCCTGGTTACGGGGTCAGCTGATTTCGGTTTCGCAGACGGACTGGAGGTGGGGGACGCCGGAAGCGTCCGCGACGGTGCGGTCGAAGCGGATGCGCGCCCGGCGGCCGTCGAACTCGAGGGCGGAGAGCATGTTGTGGAACCAGGACCCGCGGGTGATCCGCCACCGGAGCCGTGTCCTGGGCGCCCCGGCCAGCCGGGCGATCCCGGTGCCGGCCATCCCGCCCGGGCGGGAGGTGGTCAGCTGGTGCCCGCGCCGGAAGCGCTCCGGCAGCGTGTTGTGGATCGGCGAGCAGACCGCCTGGTAGACGGAGCTGCGGGGGTTCGTCCCGGGCGGGAAGTCCACCGCGGCCAGGTAGCTGTGGTGGATGTCCCCGCCGAGAACGGTGACCGAGGCGGGCGGCCGGCCCTGCTCCCCCGTTACCAGGCCGGTCAGCAGCCGCTCGAAAAGGCCGAACGACCGGCCGAACGCAGCCCAGTGTTCCAGGTCCAGCTCCTGGCGCACCCGTTCGGCGGCCCGGGCGGCGCGCTTGCCCCAGGCACCGCCGCAGACGGCCTCGTTCCACGCCTCCAGGCCGTGGATGCCGTACGGGAGCAGCAGCGGCAGCGAGGTGGCCAGCACCACGTGGTTCCAGTCGCCGGCCACCGACTCGGTGATCCACTGCCACTCCGCCTCGCCCACCATCAGCCGGCGGCCCTCGTCGAGCACCCGGCCACTGCGTGAGTCGATCACGACGATCCGCACCCCGCCGCCGGGGGGGCCGAAGGTGCGCCGGAAGCTCCAGTGGATGCCCTCGGCCTGCTGGTCGGCACCCTGCTGGTCGGCCTGGGCGGCGAATTCGCCGAGCACGCCGGCGTGATCACCGGGCTGGAGCATCTGCTGCCACAGCTCGTTCTTGGCGAGTTCGGCCGGGGACAGGTTGCCCAGGTGCTGATAGATCCAGTAGCTCATGTAGGCGGCGCGGATCCGCTCCGGCCACCACGGCTTGGCCTGGTAGTCGCGGCGCCAGGCGGCCGAGGTGTTCCAGTCGTCGTGCACGTCGTGGTCGTCGAAGATCATCGCGGTGGGGACGACGGACAGCAGCCAGCGCACCGCGGGCTCGGTCCAGGCTTCCCGGTACAGGAAGCAGTACTCGCCGAAGTCCGCGACCTCGTAGCCGGGCGGTTCGGACGGGTCGCGGTGCTGCTCGATGAGCTTGCGCGTGGCCGGTCCCGGGTTGTCGGCGTAGACCTGGTCGCCGATCAGCAGCATCAGGTCGGGCCACCGCTCGTGCGGCGTCCCGCGCAGGTCCAGCGCGTAGGCGACCAGCGCGTCCGGCCCGTGTTCCTCCTCGTCCCGCAGCGTGCGGCGGGACGTGCGCCGGCGCGGCAGGACGGGCAGCTCGGCGATCCGGCAGGAGCCGAAGGCGAGCCGGAGCGGCCGGCCCGGGTCCGGTGTCCTGAGCACGCTCGGCGGGAACTCCGAGTCCGGCTCGGGCCAGCGGATGGTCCCGTCCAGGGCGACCTGATACTCGTACTCGGTCGCCGGACGCAAATCGCCGATCACCACCAGCGCGTAGTGGTGCCCGGCGACCTCGAAGGTCCGCGCCTGGTGGCCCAGGATCTCCACCTCGCAGGCCCGTTCGGTCTCGACCCAGATCGTGGCCTCGGTCTCGCCGACGTAACGCAGCAGTGGGCCCAGTGTGAGCTCTGGTGCCCCGGTGTCGCCTTCTGTCATGGGCGGTTCCTACCCAGCACCGGCCTTCTCATGACGAACAGCACGCTTGCCCACGCACGCTCAGCCTGGTCTGGCTATCCGCGACCCCGGCAGCACCTTCCGTCCCGCCAGCCCGGCCCGTCTCGCAGCTACCGCGCCCCAGCCCGCCCAGCGCGAGGAGAATGAATCGCGGGCCGGGCGCCCCTGCGGCGGGCGCGCAGGACACGGCGGGAACACGGCAGCCACGAAGCCCCCGCGCACACCACCGGTCACTGGCCCGCCTGCCGGGCGGGACACGCCACGCAGCTAACGCAACCTGCACAGTTAAGGACGTTAGGCGTGGGCCGCCGCGGCGGCTGCGGCCAGCTGGGCCACCGGGAGCTTCTTGATGTCGGAGTGCGCTCCGGAGAACGGCTCGTTCGTGGTGTCGTTGATGACGCTGGCGGCGTCGATCCGGTAGAAGGTGCCGGGTGCGAGACCATAGCTGGTGCCGCCCTGGGCGGGCATGGCCCGGTCTTCGGCCGGCTTGACGGCCTGGAAGCCGTCGGAGCCCATGCCGCCCCACCGGTCGGCGACGGCGGCAGCCACGTCCTGATGAGCCAGGAAGGAGGCCTTGGGATACCACACGCCGACGGCCCAGTCATAGACGGTGTGGGTGGCCACCAGGGGGCCGTGCACCCGGTCGGCGTAGGCGTTCAGGGCGCCGGGGCTGCCGAACGGGTTGTCCTGGGCGTGGGCGAAGGACCAGTGCGAGAACGCGCCCTGGAGCAGCAGCAGCGAGGCGACCGGGCTGCTGGCCGACGCGCCCACGCCGGACAGCGCGAAGGAAACCAGCCGGGCGCCGAAGCTGTGCCCGATCAGGTGCACCCGGACGGCGGGCGATTGCGCGTGCAGCGCGGCGAGCAGGGGCCCGAGGCCGTTCTGGCCGACGGTCCCGGCGCGGGCCTTCATCGTGTTGTAGGAGAACACCCGCAGGACGTCCTTGGCGCCCCCGATGGCCTTGCCGAACCAGTCGCCGAGGCCCTGCTGCGCGCCGGCTGGCGGCGTGCTGCCGAAGGCGTCCGCGGCCGCCTGGTAATCCGCGGCGGGGTCGTCGGTCAGCAGCAGCGCGGTCTCGCCAGCGTCCTCGAATTCGCCGTCGGGCGCGGGCGGCGGCGTCAGCGACTTGATCAGCTGGCTGATCTGCTCGAGCCGCTGTTGCTTCGCGTCGTCGGACTCGGCCGCCCCGGCCGGGCCCTCGCCGTCGTCGATGAGCTGGCCGATCTGCGTGATGGCAGCGGCCTGCGCCGGGTCGGCGAACCCGGGCCGCAGCGCCGCTGCGATGTCGGCCCCCGACAGCTCGGCGGTCCCGGCGCTGAGGTCGACCACGGCACCGCCGTCGGCCTGCTGAGCGCCAGCGGCAGGCGGAGGGGTCGCCTTGGGGGTCGGCGGGAACCACAGCGAGGGCCAGTAGATCCCGGCGAAACCCACCGTCCCGATGCCGACCAGGCCGTGCGCGGCGGTGCGGATCATCGGGAACATCTTGTTGTAGAGCTGGCGCGCGCTGTCCTGCGACGTGCCCCATCCGTGGCTGAAGACGAACAGGTCGGTGACGCCCGCCGCGGCCACCTCGGCCAGGAAGCTGCCCTGAGCCGGCGACGTCAGCTTGCCGTCCTCGTTGAACTGAAGGTCCCAGACCGGTTCACCGGTCGGCAGTGGTGGCATGGCTGTAGCCCTTTCTGTCAGACGTTGGCGAGCATCCGCATCAGATCGACCAGGCCGGCGCCCTGTGCGTACCGTTCGCGGCCTAGGTCGGTGGCGCTCTGCGTGAGAAGGCTCTTGACTTGGTCCGGGCGGCCGATGAACTCGGGCCGGGCGGACAGGAACGCGGCGACGACGCCGGAGACGTGCGGCGCGGCCATCGACGTGCCGGACAACTCGGCGTAGGTCAGCAGGCTCGCCGGGTCCGGGGCGGCCGCGGGCGGGTCAAAACCGGCGCCCGTGCGGACCTGGCCGGTGGCGGCCGAGGCGATCCACTCGCCCGGCGCCACCACGTCCGGCTTCATCCGGCCGTCCAGGGTCGGGCCCTTGCCGGAGGTCCAGGTGACGCCGAAGGCGTGGGGCGCCTCGCGGTGCGTCGATCCCACCGCGATGCAGTCCCGCGCGTGGGCGGGCTCGGTGATCGATCCCATGATGGCCGAGGTGCTGGCCGAGTCCCCGCGGGTCGTGCTGGCCCCGTAGTTACCTGCCGACACCACCACGACGACACCGGAGGCGACCAGGAGGTTCACGGCCTGGCACAGCGGGGACTGGCCCGCGGCGTACTGGCCCGGCTCCCATTCGCAGCCCAGGCTCATGTTGATCCCGTGCACGCGCAGCAGGCCCGGGTCGACGTTGACCTCCGTGCGCAGATAGGTCAGGGCCCGGATGACCGCGGCCGAGGAGGTAACCCAGGTGCCCTGCGGGCTGCGGCGCATGACCTTCAGGCTCACCAGCTCGCAGGCCGGCGCCATGCCGGACAGCCTGCCGACGCGAGCGCGCGGGACGTACCCGCTGTCCCCGGCTTCCTTCGAGTCCGCGACCAGCGGAACGGAACCATCGGGTGAGCAGCCGGCGATGATTCCGGCCACGTGGGTACCGTGCCCGCTCTCGTCGGATAGTCCGGAGCCGGGCGCGGCCGGCGCCGGAGTGTCCGGGTTGACCAGGTAGCTGAAATCGCGGTGCAAGTGACTGGTCAGGCCCTGCGGCGGCATGTCCCCGTGGCCCTCTCTGGCCAGCTCGAGGGCTGAAAAGTGCGGGTGACAGGCGTCGATCCCGCTGTCGATGACGGCCCAGACGATCCCGCGCCCGCGGGCGTCGTAGGAGCGCCAGGCCGCGTCGACCTTCACGGTCGGCGCCGAACGGTCGATCTGGGGCTGCAAGGTGTAGTCCGGCCAGATCCGGAAGATGACCGGGGGAAGCCCGCTCCGCCGGGCGGAGCTGTGGTCCTGGGCGGCCATCTCCTGCGCGTCGGCGCGGGACAGGACGCACTGGTAGAGCTTGGGCGCAACCAGTGCGAGTCCCGCCGGGACGGGCGGCTGGACCGGACTGACCGACGTGGGTTCGGCCGGCCACGACCCCCCGGCCCGTTCGGCGTAATGCTCCCACAGTGCGTAGAAGGCCCGCCGGACCTCGGCCAGCCCGCCCGGGTAGCGCAGGTTGAGCTCGACCAGCATGGGGACTTTCTCGCCCGGCTCGACCTGGACCTGGTCCGCCGCGCCCTCCGGCGGCATCCTCAGGTCCCCCACCAGGACCGACCGGACGCGGTGCGCTGCCTCGTAGGTCATGGCCCCTCCCCACCCTGTTACCTCAACGGAGCGGGCAGCAGGCTGGAAAAATACACTCCGGCCCGTCAGGCGCCCGAACAGCGCTAGTCCTCGAACAACAGGGAGTCGAGCCCGCGGCGGACGCCCACGGTGTCCGCTACCCGGCGGACGGCCAGCAGGGTGCCCGTGACGTACGGGGCCGGGGTCAGGCCCGCGTCGTGCCGCATGACCAGACGCTCCCCCGGCCCGGCAAAGACCACCTCGGTGCTGACCACGAAGCCGGGCAGCCGGACCGAATGGACCCGGGTCCTGCCGACCTCCGCGCCGCGCGCTTCGACGGGTCCCTCCAGGTCGGCGAGCGGCACGGCGCGGGCCGGCTCGCGGACCTGGCCCAGCGTTTCGGCGAGATCGCGGGCCGTGCCGCTGGGCACGTCGGGCTTGGTGTCGCTAGCGTAGTCGATGATCTCCCAGGCGCCGATGTGCTCCGCGGCCATCGTGGCGGCGCGGCGCAGCACGGCGGCCATAATCGAGAAGTTCCCGGCCGCGATCACGCCGACCCCGCGGTCGCGCGCCAGTCGGTCGATCTCGGCATAGTCGCCGGCGGTCAGGCCGCTGGTGCCGATGACCACGTGCACCCCGGCCTCGATCGCGGCCCGCACGTTGCCCCGGACCGCTGCGGCGCTGGTGAAGTCGACCAGCACGTCGGCCGGCGCGGCGGCGAGCGCCTCGGCGGCGGTCGCGTAGACCGCGCCCTGCCCAGCCGCGGACCGCCCGGCCGCGGATCTTGAGACGCCGGAGGTCAGCGTGAGGTCCTCGGCCTCCTCGATGGCGGCCAGGATCGGCGGCGCCGTCCACCCGGTGATGCCCGCGAAACAGATATTGATCATGACCCTGACTCTAGGATCGTTGGCCCGAAAATACGGGCAGGTCGCGGCCGCGGCATTACCCTTCGGGGCCGGACCCGCGAGCCGTGGCCAGCCACAATCGTGGCACGCCCGATATGTCCCTTATGCCGGCATGATCGTTGACGGGACACGGTGGAGGCTGCGGCGTTGCCCGCATGGCGGATCAAACTGCATGAATGCCGCGTGGGTGTGGCTCTTCGGGAGTGAGGTGCCGGCCGACGGGCGCAGGGCCGGCCGGGCGGCGGTGGTTACGAGACAGGTAGGGCTGGCGGGACGAGAGGTAGCGGCCGTAAGTCACCCCTCATGTGCAGCCCGGCGCGCGGCTGGACGGACTGCGCAGCAACTACTCCCGGCTGGCCGAAGCCCGTGCCTTCGCCCCGGAACCCGGGCAAGCGCTGACGATGGCACGAGACGCGATCAGGAAATTTCGGGTCGTCGTGCACGCGGGCCCGGCCGAACCGGACTGCTTCTGAAGGCCGGCTTACCTGGATGACCTGGATTACCCGGTCTGTTCGGTCCCCGGACCGGCGGTGCTGCCGCGGAGCAGGTAGGCGGAGCTGAGCAGTTCGGGTTGCTCGCGCAGCTCGCGGGCCAGGCCGGAGAAGCGGATCCGGCCGCCCTCCATGATGTGCGCGTGGTGGGCCAGGCCGAGCGCGACGGTGGCGAACTGCTCGATCAGCAGCACGCCGGTGCCGGATTCGGCCACCGCGGCGATGACCGGGATCAGCCGGCTGACCACGACCGGGGCCAGGCCGAGGGACAGCTCGTCGATCAGCAGGTAGCGGGGCTGCGTGATCAGCGCCTGGGCCAGCACGACCATCTGCTGCTCGCCGCCGGACAGGGTCCGGGCGGTGGCGGTGAGCCGCTGGCGAAGCTGGGGGAACAGCTCGAGGACCCGGTCCCGGCCGGCCTGGACCTGCTCGCGGGTCAGCGCGTAGCTGGCCACCCGCAGGTTGTCCTCGACGGTCAGGTCGGGCAGCAGCCGGCGGCCCTCGGGCACGATCGCCACGCCCGCCTGCCTGATCCGCTCCGGGCGGCGGCCGGCGATGTCCGCGCCGTCCGCGAGCACGGCGCCGGAGCGCGGCCGCAGCACGCCGCCGACGGCCAGGACCAGCGTGGACTTGCCCGCGCCGTTCGGCCCGAGCAGGGCGGTGACCTGGCCGGCCGCGATCTCGACCGAGACGTCCCTGACCACGGCGCGGCCGCCGCGCTCCACGGTGAGGTCCCGCAGTTCCAGGGCGCCGCTCATGCCACTCCCAGGTAGGCGCGGATCACGGCGTCGTCGCGGAGCACCGCGGCGGTCGGGCCGGACGCGATCAGCTTGCCGAAGTCGAGCACGGCCGTGGTGGCGCAGCAGGCCGAGACCAGGCTCATGTCGTGATCGACCAGGACGGCCAGGGCGCCGGTGTGCTCGGGGATGCGGCGGATCACCTCGGCCAGGTGCCTGGTCTCCTCGTCCGGGAGCCCGGCGGCGGGCTCGTCCAGCAGCACCAGCCGCGGCCGCCCGACGACGGCGCGGGCCACCTCGACCAGGCGGCGCTGGCCGGCCCCGAGCGTGCGCACGCTGGCCTCGGGATCGGCGTCCAGGCCGGCGAACGCGATCGCGTCCAGCACGTCGCCGCGGCGCGGGCCCGGATGCCGGGAGTGCTCGTGCACCATGGCCACGTTGTCGAACACGGACAGCTCCTCGATGGCCTGCTCGGTCTGGAACGTCCGGCGCAGCCCCCAGCGGGCGCGGCGGAAGTGGGCCATCGACAGCAGGTCTACCCCGAACGCCCGCACGCTGCCCGCGGCCGGCCGGACGAAGCCGCTCAGCACGTTGAAGAACGTGGTCTTGCCCGCCCCGTTCGGCCCGATGAGCCCGCACGTCCCCTGCTCGAACGTCAGGCTCATGGCGTCCAGCGAGGTGACGCCGCCGTAGCGGACGGTGAGGCCGTCGACCTCGATCATGCTCCGTCACCTCCCGGCCCGCGGCGGAGGCGGCGGCCCAGCAGATGACCCAGCCGGCGCAGGTCCCTGGGCACCTGGTCGGCCAGCCCGGCCGGCGCCGTCGTCAGCACCTGGAGCACGCCGAGCCCGAACAAGATGATCAGCCAGTCGGCCGAGACGCCCCAGTTGTTGAGCAGGGCGGGCAGGAACTGGTAGAGGAACCCGGCGACGACCGCGCCCCACAGGCTGAACACGCCGCCCATCAGCGTCACGGCGAGCAGCGTGATCGAGTCCTGGGTGGGGAAGTTGATCGAGTACAGGTAGTGGATCGCGCCGGCCAGCACGCCGCCCGCGACGCCGGTGATGAAGGACGCCAGCGCGAACGCCCACAGCTTGTAGAACCAGATGTTGATCCCCGCGGCCAGCGCGGCGGGCTCGCTCTGCCTGATCGCCGCCCAGGCGCGCCCTGGCTTGGTCTTGATGTGCGCCAGGACCAGGGCGAACATCACAATCGCGACCACCATCGAATAACGGAAGTAGGCCGGGTCGCTGGCCGCGATGCTGGGCCGGCGGATCGGCGGGATGTGCAGCAGGCTGCCGTTGTAGCCGAGGAACCCGTGGCCGCCGTTCGGGAAGTTCACCGTGGACAGCACCACCGTGATGCTGCCCGCCAGCAT
>Ga0335082_10002225_pt1 | contig 20858 bp, 15 predicted proteins | sample Lox_Sample_41_FD_206718 | JGI IMG/M metagenome (GOLD analysis project Ga0335082, IMG submission 206718) | Soil microbial communities from Loxahatchee National Wildlife Refuge, Florida, United States - Lox_Sample_4.1 | ecosystem: Environmental > Terrestrial > Soil > Wetlands | place: USA...
CAACAATCCGAGCAAGGCAATCAGGCAGCCAAAGACGAGCATCGAGAAATACAGCGCATCGAACTGACGCCCCTCCGAAACTTCTTCGTAGATATCCGTGCTCGGCCGGAAAAGGGCCTGGAAGTTTGATCGCGGCATGGCTGCAGTGGGGCCCATTCCTGATGTTCCTGCGATGGGACTAGCTTATCCGAAAATTGGACCGACAGATGGTACTTTCAGACCGCGAGAACCAGACACGGATTCCTGCATGCGCAGTTTCCCCCTAATGCTGCGTGACTTTGAAGCAGGAGTAAACTTGTCGTGACGCGGTCGATTGAGAGGCAGACCGCCGCCGCCGAGGAATGATATGGTTTGCCTCGACAACTTGACGTCCCAGCGAAGTTCCAATCCGTCAGAGCCTTCAGCTCGACATCCTTAAGAGGAGGATTTGAGTATGCATCGCCCGATTGGCTGGCTCGTTCTTACGCTTTTTGTCTTGGCTTTCGCCGGAAGCTCCGTCACTCAAACCAGTACTTCCGCTGCAACCACGGCCTGCAACTTTGATCCTAACCAGCAACTTGCGGTTGAATATCAAAGCATCGCGGTCAACCCAAAGAAGAGAGTACTCGGCAACGAGATCCCTTACGGCAAAGTCTGGACGCCGGGAAACAAGCCGATGAAATTGTTTACCAACACGCCTGTCACGGTGGGTGGCAAGGATATTCCAATTGGGGCGTATACGATGTTTGTTATTCCAGAGGAGAAGGCCTGGACCCTCATCATCTCTAAGAGCACCGACACCAGTGGAAAATACGACGAGCAACAGGACTTCGCCAGAATTCCGATGCAATTTGGCAAGCTCCAGCAAGCGGAGCCCGAATTTACCGCCTATTTCGCTCATGTGGCAGCGGCCCAATGCAATTTGCGGCTCGACCTGCAGAAGGCCCGTGCCTGGGTAGTCTTCAACAAGAAGTAGCCACACAATCAAACCGAATGCGCAGTCCGTGTTTGGGACGGCCGGTGGTTAGCTTCGCCAGCACGGAGAGACTGATGGGGCTAGTTGTCCGTCTAAATAACGTGGGTAGCGGTTGTCGGGCCGGGTTAAGTGTAGCTAGTCCACCTATACTTCAAATCGTCGTACCGTTCGCAGCTCCGTTCGTGGCCGAACTTCGGGGACGCGAACGCAGAGTCTGGGAGGCGTTCGATTCATATGCGTGCGCAGATCACGCTCGGTAAGATCGCCGGTATCTCGATTGGGTTGCATTACAGCTGGTTCATCATTGCCTTCCTGATCGCGCTATCGCTCACCGGTCACTTCCACGCCGTCATGCCGCAATGGAGCAATGCGGTGGTCTGGGCATCGTCCCTCATTACCGCCGTACTCTTTTTTGTGACTCTCTTGTTGCACGAGCTGGCACACTCCCTGCTTGCGAAAGCCAAGGGTCTCCGCGTGCGAGCCATCACGCTGTTCGCTCTGGGAGGAGTATCGCAAATCGAAACCGAGTCACCCGATGCCAAGACTGAGTTCTGGATTGCCATCGTCGGGCCGCTATCGAGCCTACTCATCGGGATCGTTTGCATCTTGCTGGCGCGATTGTCGGGCTGGAGAAGCGGCGCGGAACCCAGTACGCCGGGGGCGGCAATTTTACTGTGGCTGGGTTACATCAATTTCATCTTGGCTGCATTCAACATGATTCCGGGATATCCGCTGGACGGCGGCCGCGTCTTGCGGGCGGTCATCTGGTGGTTCAATCGCAATGTTGTGACGGCAACACAGTGGGCCGCGCTGGCGGGTCAAACGGTGGCATTTTTCTTTATACTGTCGGGACTTTACCGCTTTTTCGTGGGGGCGAATTTCGGCGGCCTGTGGATGGCGTTTATCGGCTGGTTCCTGTTGGACGCATCTCGCAACAGTTATGTTCAGGTGGAGCTTTCCGAGGCGCTCCGTGACCGCAAGGTTGCCGACATCATGGACCGCGATTGTCCTACGGTGGAAGCCCATCTCAGCCTGCAGGATTTTGTCCACGAATACCTGCTGCGCAACGGACGACGATGTTTCGTGGTTGTGCAAGACAATCGTCTGGTCGGCCTTATCACGCCCCGCGAAGTCAGCCGCGTTCATCGCGACCAGTGGCCGCAAGCCAGCGTGCAGAGTGTAATGCGACCCGTAAGCGAGATTCGCGCCGTTACGCCCGAGACGCCTGTGATGCATGCGTTGGAGATCATGAGCCGCGAAGACATCAATCAATTGCCGGTGGTTTCGGCTGGTCAATTGCAGGGGATATTCTCGCGCAGTAGTATTATGGGCTTCCTTCGCAACCGGACTGAATTGCTAAGGCATTGAAACTCAACGCATCGACAGAAAGACGAGGTTTGATCGCATGTTTCTTGTGAGCCGGAGCACCGCCAAGTTCCTAGCGGGCTTTATCGGAGCTGTAGCGACCGCTGCATCGATGGTTGTTCTTTTAGCCGGTCATCCGCGAGCGCTCGCCGCTCAGGAAACCAGGAAAGCCGCCCAGGTCCAACCGAGCAGCAACGCCGCGCTGGTTGCCCGCGGCAAGTACATTGTGGAGGACGTGGCCATGTGTGGCACTTGCCACACTCCTCGCAAGCCGAATGGGGATCTGGATCGTACCCGTTGGCTGGCGGGCGCGTCGGTGCCGTACTTGCCGGCCCAGCCCACTCCCGATTGGCCAACGGTGGCCCCTCGACTCTTCGGCCTGCCGCCAACCAGCAACGCGGGAATGGTGAGGTTGCTGACAACCGGCGTGTGGATCACCGGCAAGCCCTTGAGGGACCCCATGCCGAAGTTTCATATGGCTCCGGCCGACGCGGAGGCGGTGGTGGCGTACCTGAAGTCGCTTGGCTCCGGCCAGTAGGAGGCAACCGCATTTTCGTCGTCTAACTGAGGACGACTCGTGCCGCGCCACGGTCGAAAGCAAGCCAGCATCTCCGGGAGTGACTGAGACCTGCCGATGACCCCGAACACCGCAGTCGAATTCCTCATCTGGCTCCTGATCGCGGCGTCGGCGATTGCCGTGGTGGCCAGCCGGTTGAGAATCCCTTACACGGTGGCGCTGGTGCTGGGCGGACTCGCCTTAGGTTCGGTGCACCTGCCTATCGTCGAAACCCTGGTGCAGAATCAGCCGGACTGGCTGACGCCTAACATTGTGCTGGTAATTTTCCTTCCAGCACTGCTCTTTGAGGGCAGCCTCAAGCTGCAAATTCGGCAACTGCTCGAGAACGCTCTGCCGATTCTCCTGTTGGCGACCGCGGGTGTACTGGCGGCGACGCTGATCACGGGATTCGCGGCGCACTGGCTGCTGGGGCTACCGTTGCTGGTGGCGCTGGTGTTTGGAGCGGTCACCGCCGCTACCGATCCCATCTCGGTACTGTCCATCTTCCGGGAGATGGCGGTACCCAAGCGGCTCTCCATCGTCGTGGAAGGCGAGAGCCTGTTCAACGACGGGACCGCTGCAGTGCTGTTCGGAATTCTGGTGGCGGGGGTGGCCTCGGAACAGCTTGGAATCGTCGCCGGGATTCGCAGCTTTCTGATTGAGGTACTGGGCGGAGGGGCCGTCGGCGCTGCGCTGGGTTACATCTTTAACAAGTTCGCTCAGCGAATTGACGATCCCTCGGTTGAGATCACGCTGACCACAGTCCTGGCCTACAGCTCTTATCTGGCGGCCCAATCGCTGCATGTTTCGGGCGTCATCGCCACGGTTGCCGCCGGACTCACGGTGGGCAATCTGGGAGCTCGGACCAGCATGAGCCCGCGAACCCGGATCGCCTTGTGGTCGTTTTGGGAATACTTGTCTTTTGTCGTCAACTCGCTGGTCTTTCTGCTGATCGGGTTGCAAGTCCACATTGGCACCCTGCTGCGCGACTGGCGCGCCACCGTTCTGGCGATCGCTACGGTCGTGCTGGGACGGGCGGTGTCGGTTTACGGACTGGTACCGATCAGCAACTTTTTCGGCCGAAAGGTTCCCTTGCGCTGGCAGCACATACTGGTGGCCGGCGGCATTCGCGGTGCGCTGGCACTGGCTCTGGTCTTGAGTCTTGCGCGCCACTTTCCCTTCCGTGAACAAATTCTCGCCATGACGTTCGGTGTGGTGGCATTCACGATCGTTGTGCAGGGGCTGGCGATTAAACCGTTGCTGCGGATCCTGGGCATCAGTACGATTCGCGAGGATGCCTACGAGCTGGCGCGCGTGCAACAGATCGCCGTGTCTTCGGCGCGGTCGGAACTGGACGAGCTTCTGCGCAACCATCTGTTGTCGGGCCCGGCCTACAACCAGCTTCGTGCGGAGCTCGACCAGGAAGTCATCCGCGCGGAAGAGCAGGTCGCAGCACTGTATGGAAAGGACAACTCGCGGATCCTCCCGGAAATCGAGATGGCGAGGATGAAGCTGGTTGCCGCTGAAAAGAGCGCGATTGAGCAGGCTGTGCACGATGGGCTCATCTCCCAGCAAACCGCCAACAAGATGATCGAGGCTGAGGACCGCGAGCTCGACAGACTCACGGGCCAGGAAGAATGATCCACGGGCCGCGGGTGGGAAACAACGCTGCAGACTGAACACGACAGGATCTGAATTCAGCATGACGGCCCGCATTGAGGATTACGCGATTATCGGCGACTGTGAAACGGTCGCGCTGATCAATCGCCACGGCTCGATTGAGTGGCTGTGCTGGCCGCACTTTGCCTCACCGGCATGCTTCGCTGCGCTGGTGGGGACCGAGGACAACGGCCACTGGTCTCTCGCACCGAAACACGCGAGGCCGGGCACGCGCCGCTATCTGGAGCACACGCTCGTCCTGGAAACCCGATTTGAGACCGAGGAGGGGTGCGTCCTACTCCTCGATTTCATGCCGATTAGAGGTAGGAATTCCGACATGGTGCGCATCGTGCGCGGGGTTCGGGGTGAAGTGCAAATGATGATGGAACTGGTGCTGCGCTTTGATTACGGCCGTTCAGTTCCGTGGGTCAGCCGCCTAGACGACGGCGCGCTCCGGGCAATCGCCGGACCCGACATGGTGGTGCTGCACTCGACGGCGGAAACGCACGGCGAGAACATGAAGACGGTCGCCGAATTCACGATTCATGAAGGTGAGACAGCATCGTTTGTCCTGACGTACGGACCATCTTACGACGACCCTCCTCAACCGGTTGATGCAGAGGATGCGCTGGAGGAGACCATTCGCTTCTGGCGGGACTGGACCGGCAAGACTAAACTCACGGGCAAATACGCCGAAGCGGTGGAACGCTCACTGATCACCCTAAAGGCCCTCACGTTCCGACAGACCGGAGGAATCGTCGCTGCGCCGACCGCGTCACTGCCGGAGAAGTTGGGCGGTCAGAGAAACTGGGATTACCGCTACTGCTGGCTGCGCGATGCGACCTTCACGCTGCTGGCGCTGATGAACGCGGGATACTTCGAAGAAGCCGGTGCGTGGCGGGATTGGCTCCTGCGCGCCGCCGCAGGAAGTCCCGATCAGGCGCAGATCATGTACGGCGTTCGCGGCGTACGCCAACTCTTGGAGTGGGAGGCGGACTGGTTGTGCGGTTACGAAGGCTCCAGACCGGTTCGCATCGGCAACGGCGCGGCTGAACAGCTGCAGTTGGATGTATTCGGCGAGGTGGCGGACGCACTCCTGCATGGTCACCTGGGTGGCATTAAGCCGACCGAGACCTCTTTCGCATTACAGCGCGCACTGACCGATCACCTCGCCAGTATTTGGGAGCAGCCGGACCAAGGCATCTGGGAAATCCGCGGCGACCCGCAGCATTTTACCTATTCGAAGGTCATGGCCTGGGTGGCGTTCGACCGTGCCATCAAGACTGCGGAACAATTTGGCTTGCAGGGTCAGGTGCCGCTTTGGCGCGAGTTGCGCAAACAGGTCCACGAGGAAGTCTGCAGCCGCGGCTATGACCCGCAACTGAACAGCTTCACCCAGGCCTACGGGTCGACAGAGGTAGATGCCTCCCTGTTGCTGATGCCGCTGGTAGGTTTCCTGCCCTGGACGGACCCGCGCGTCCGTGGCACTGTGGCAGCGATTGAAAAGAGCCTATTGGTCGATGGATTTGTCCAGCGCTATCGGACCGAACGATTGGACGACGGGTGTCCGGCGGGGGAAGGCGCGTTTCTTGCCTGCAGTTTCTGGATGGTGAGTGCTTTGCGAATGCTAGGCCGTGAAGACGATGCCAGGGGCATGTTTGACCGCTTGCTCGGCTTGCGTAATGACGTGGGCTTACTGGCAGAAGAATACGACCCGAAGGAGCAGCGGCAACTGGGAAATTTTCCGCAGGCTCTTTCTCACATTGCGCTGATTAATGCCGCCTTCGAATTCATGCGCGCCAACAGTCCTGGAAAGCAGAGAGCGGAATCCAGCCCGGCCGAACCGGATGACGGTGGGGCCAAGTAGCCTCGACGCATCAGCATTTCGAACTGGAGGCGCATTACCTGGAAAACAGGTGGCGAATTCATCGCCTTTGTTCCCATCATAGAGTCCTAGGAGGAGGCAGTGGCGAATCGGGCCAAGCGCGAACCGCAGTACGTCCCGTGCTCTACATACCGTCTGCAACTGAACCGGTTGCTCACATTTCGGCAGGCGGCTGGGCTGCTGGACTATCTACAGGAGCTCGGCATCAGCGATTGCTATACCTCGCCGTTTCTGATGGCGCGCGCGGGAAGCATGCATGGATACGATGTGACCGACCCCACGCGCCTGAACCCCGAAATCGGCGATGAACAGGACCTTCGCGAGTTCACGGCGCAATTGAAACTGCGGGGAATGGGCCTGATCGCCGACGTAGTGCCGAACCACATGTGCGTCACCCATCCCTCTAACACTTGGTGGTGGGACGTACTGGAGAATGGACCCAGCTCGCCCTACTCCCGTTTCTTCGACATCGACTGGAGCCCGCCTAAGACCGAACTGGCCAACAAGGTGCTCTTGCCGTTTCTGGCAGATCAATTCGGCGTGACTTTGGAGGACCAACAGCTCGTCGTGAATTACGAAGGCGGAGCATTTTTCATCGATTGCCAGGGTGTTCGTTTTCCGGTTGCTCCTGTCACTTGGCCCATGATCCTGGATGGGGTGCTTCGCCAAGTCCACGATCAGCTGGGAGCGTCGCATGACGAAGTGCTCGAGTTAGAAAGTATTCTCACATCCATCTCGCATCTACCTTCCAGAGAAGAGACCAACCGGAAAAGGGTGCACGAGCGAAGGCGAGAGAAGGAAATTGCCAAACGCCGCTTGGCCACACTGGTAGACTCCAGTCGAACGGTTCGTGAGGCCCTGGTCGAGTCGCTGTCCGCCATCAACGGCCGCAAGGGCGAGCCGCGCAGCTTCGATCAGCTCGAGCGTCTGCTCGCCGATCAGGCCTACCGCTTCAGCCACTGGCGAGTCGCGGCGGATGAAATCAACTATCGACGTTTCTTCGATATCAATGAGCTTGCAGCCATCCGGGTAGAGGATCCTGAGGTCTTCGCGCCCGTGCATGCTCTGATATTCGATCTGGTGCGAACGGGCCAGATCTCTGGAATGCGCATCGACCACCCTGACGGCTTATTCGATCCGCAGCAATATTTTCATGACCTCCAGCAGCAGCTCCCGCTTACCAACGAAAACCATTCTGGCCTCGACCACACGGCTCCTCGCCGCAGATTTTTCCTCGTCGCGGAGAAAGTATTGGTTGGACAAGAGGAGCTTCGCCCTGCGTGGGCGGTCGAAGGAACGACAGGATATGGGTTTCTGAACCTGGTAAACGGACTGTTCGTGGACAGTTCCAGGCAGCGCGCCATGCAGCGCCTTTATGAGCAATTCACTGACTGGTCGCAGTCGTACGCCGATTTGCTCTACGAATGTAAGCGTTTGGTGCTGCAGGTTTCGCTGTCCAGCGAACTTACCGTATTGTCCCGGCGCTTAGACCGGATCGCCGAGCAGCATCGCCAGTCGCGAGACTTCACGCTGGCGAGTCTCGAGGATGCACTGCAGGAAGTCATTGCCTGTTTCCCCGTGTACCGCACTTACGTCAGCGAGAGGACGGTTCGTCCCGATGAAGAGGACCAGCAACATATCCGGCAGGCCATCGAATCCGCCAAACGCCGCAATGCGGCGTTTAGCGGGTCAATCTTCGACTTCATTCAGAGTGTGCTGCTGCTCGACGACCCCGACGGCATCAGCGACATTGAACGTGCGGAACACCGGCTGTTCGTGATGAGGTTTCAGCAACTGACCGGACCGGTCATGGCCAAAGGCCTCGAAGATACGGCCTTTTATCGCTACGCTCCTTTGCTGTCGTTGAACGAAGTGGGAGGTTCCCCGCGCCCCTTTGGGGTATCGGTCTCGTCGTTCCACGCCGAGAATCTGGATCGCCAGGCCTTGTGGCGTAACTCCATTCTGACTACCTCGACGCATGACCACAAGCGGAGTGAGGATGTTCGGGCGCGCATCAACGCACTGTCTGAACGTCCAACCGAGTGGTATCGGGCAGTCCGCTCCTGGCAGCAGATCAATGCTGACAAGAGAATGTCGGTTGCCGGCGAGACCGTTCCAAGCGCCAATGAAGAGTACTTCTTGTATCAGACGCTGGTCGGGGCATGGCCCTTGTCGCCGATGAACGAAGGGGAGCACGGCGAATTCGTCCAGAGAATTCACGTACACATGGAAAAGGCGCTCCGGGAAGCCAAGATCCAGACTAGTTGGGTCAGTCCTAACACAGCCTACGAAAATGCGTACCACAAGTTTCTGGACGCGATCCTCAGGCGTCCGCCGGGCAATCCGTTCCTCGACGCGTTTCTGCCGTTCCAGGCACGAATTGCGAAAGTCGGTGTGTTCAATTCTCTCTCCCAGCTCGTACTGAAGATCACTTCGCCCGGCGTCCCGGACTTCTACCAGGGGACAGAGGTATGGAGCTTCACGCTGACCGATCCTGACAACCGGCGGCCTGTGGATTACACGCCGCTTCGGAGTCTGCTGGCTCGGCTTGGCCCCAGCGAAAGTGGAGACCTGGCGGCGCTTGTGGAGAGCTTGATTGAGTCTCCTGAAGACGGAGCCATCAAGCTCTACCTGACGCGAGCGGCGCTGCGATTACGTCGCCAAGAGCGAGAGCTTTTTGCCAAGGGCCGCTACATGCCGATGCGCGCGATCGGCGACAAGCATCGGCATGTAGTGGCCTTCGCGCGCTCCCATCGTGGCCGACAGATTCTGGTGATGGCCGGTCGGCTCTTCGCGCAACTCGGGGCCGACTTCCGCCACCCGGTCGGCGAAGAAACTTGGGGCGGCACAACTGTGATGCTGCGCCGGCAATTCGCCCACAAGAGCTATCGCGATATTTTCACCGGCCACGCCGTGGCTGTAGAGAACCGCAAGAACCACCAGGTGCTGCCCTTGAGCAAGATTTTTTCGCGCCTTCCTGTGGCCATGCTTGTTCCCGATGAAGGACAAGATCATGCCGGGTAGTCAAACTCCCACACTGTGGCAATTACGGTTCGGGGCCAACTGCATCGCGGGCGGCGGCGTGGAGTTCCGGGTCTGGGCGCCTAAGCTGACGCGTCTTGACGTCCGCATCCTGAGCGAGCCCGAGCGCGCGATTCCACTGACGCGCGAGGAGGACGGAGTGTTTTCAGCCGTGGTTCCCGATGTCGCCGAAGGAGCGGACTACCAGTTTCTTCTAGATGGCGACCGCCTGCGGCCCGACCCGGTTTCGCGCTGGCAGCCCTACGGAGTGCACGGCACTTCTCGCGTGGCGAACCCCGGATCCTTTGCGTGGTCAGACGCGAACTGGAAGGGAATTGCGCTCAAGGAACTCGTAACCTACGAACTCCACATCGGCACATTTGCGCCGGAGGGAACATTCGACGGCGCAATCGCGAGGCTGCCGTACCTGCGAGACGTGGGAATTACCGCGGTAGAACTGATGCCGGTTGTGGAGTTTCCCGGCAACCGAAACTGGGGCTATGACGGGGCGAGTTTATACACACCACACTCCGCCTATGGGGGGCCGGCGGGACTAAAGACGCTGGTGGACGCGTGCCATCGCGAAGGGCTGGCGGTGGTGCTGGACGTGGTTTACAACCACCTCGGACCGGAGGGCTGCTACCTGCCGGATTACGCTCCTTGTTTCACCAGTTCGTACCAGACCCCATGGGGAAAGGCCATAAACTTTGACGGTCCAGAAAGCGATGGCGTCCGCCGCTATTTCATCGACAACGCCCTCTACTGGCTTACCGAATATCACGTGGACGCGCTTCGTCTCGACGCCATTCATGCCATCTTCGATTTCAGCGCACGCCACATTCTCGATGAGCTAGGCGATGCCTTTCACCGCCAGGCGCAACGATTGGGCCGGCAGGCGTGGGTGATCGCGGAAAGCGACCTCGATGATGTCAGGATCATCAACCCGCGTTCGGTGGGCGGCTATGGCGTGGATGCGCAATGGCACGACGACTTCCATCACGCGCTCTATACCCTGCTGACCGACGACCGCGACGGCTACCTGATGGACTTCGGCGCATTGGGCGATCTCGCCAAGTCGATTAGCGAGGGATTTGTTTACGACGGGAAGTACTCGCGATACCGGCGCCGGCGCCATGGCAGTTCGTCGGCGGGCCGGCCGGGCGAACAGTTTGTGACTTGTGTTCAGAACCATGATCAGGTGGCCAACACCAGCAAGGGTGAGCGGCTAGCCTCGCTGGTGTCGCCGGACAAGCAGAAACTGGCAGCGGCAGTGTTGCTTTGTTCCCCCTTTCTGCCGCTGCTTTTCATGGGACAGGAATACGGTGAAACCGCGCCCTTTCTGTTCTTCACCAGCTACGAAGACGCGGACTTGGTGGCAGCCGTGCGCGCGGGACGCAAGCAAGAGTTCGCCGCTTATTATGCTGAAACGGACTTCCCCGACCCGCAGGCCGAGGTGACGTTTCGACATTGCAAGTTGGACTGGACTAAACTCGCCGCCTCGCCCCATGCGGAAATTCTTCGCCTGTACCAAGACCTGCTGGCTCTGCGACAGCGGCACCCCGTTCTGAGCAACTGCCGCAAGGACTTGACCGCAGTCGCCTTCGATGAACAAGCGAAATGGCTGGTAATGACGAGGAGCGACCCTGCAGGCGAGGAAGCCATGCTACTCTGCAACTTCGCCGAAAAGATGCAGCCGGTACCGGTTAGCTCTGTGGGCCACCCAGGCTGGGAGCTAGCGCTGCAGACGGCGGCCCCTGCGTACGGCGTCGAGCCGGCGTCGACTCGGCCGCCGAGTTTCGTCGCGGCCGAGACTCTCGAGGGCAAGATCTCCATGGAGGGATTCAGCGCCGCGCTCTACCTCAGAGGCTACTACTCGGAAGAACGCACTCAAGTTGCAACAGAGACTTAACTTGCGCGCCGTTCGCTCTGCTGCTTCGGGGACGCTGGCCGACCATCCTCGTTCAATACCTCCCGGATGGCGTCTTTCAATTGTTCGCGATCGCTTTGCTGCATGTTCAGCCCGAAGGGCTTGCTGGCCTCGCCGAAATACAGACTCATGTGAGGGAACGGTATCTCGATACCCAGCCGGTCGAACTCTTTCTTTATGCGGCGGTTCATTTCGCGTCCGACTACCCACTGCCGGATGGGCATGGTCTTGATGCGGACCTTGATGATGACGGCCGAGTCGGCAAACTTGTCCACACCCAAAACTTCCAGCGGTTCCAGGATGTCGTGCTTGTACGGCTCTTCGTGCCTCATGCCATCGGCGATCTTCTGCAACACCTCGACCACGCGGTCGGTATCTTCCTTGTATGCCACGCCAATATCGAACAGGTAGTACGAATACCCATGCGTCATGTTCGCAAGACTGGTTACGGATCCATTCGGAAACACGTACACGGTGCCATCTAATCTGCGCAGGACGGTGGTGCGCAAGTTGATCTGCTCCACCAGCCCTCCAGTACCGTTGATAATCGCCACGTCATTCACCCGAATCTGGTCCTCCAGCAGCAGGAAGACTCCCGAAATTACGTCTCGCACGAGATTCTGCGCTCCGAAGCCGACGGCCAGACCTACGACACCGGCGCCAGCCAGAATGGGCGCAATATCAAAGCCCGCCTCTCGCAGTGCCATGATGACCGCAATGATCCAGATCACCGCACTCACGCTCTTGCGAAAGACGCCACCGATGGTCGCGGCGCGCTTTTCCAGCTCCACGTTCGAGCCATTTCTCGTCATGCGACGCACAATCCGCTTCCGGATTCCGGGCACGGAACGGACAATCAACCTTGTGGCTACGTAGGCCACGCCCAGAATCACCGCGATTCGTACAGCGTGAAACAGTACTGGATGTAGATCCGGAACCAACGATTTCATTTGCAGCAAGAACGTCATTCGTTTCTCCCATCGACAAAATTGATGTCCTGATGTGAGTGGACGTGTTGCGCCCGGTCCTGTCTCCGCTACGCTACGCGGGCCACGTACGGCCCCAGCGGCGCGGACAGCTTTCATACGAGTTGCGCATTTTGCCGAACACGGTGATTCAGCGAGAGCGCTGGGACGCCGGCCGGAGCATCAAGAGCAGTTGTGGCGAAGAGCTAACAGAGGCGGGCGCAGTCGAGCGAAACAATATCTCCGGGAATGGGGGCCGAGTCATTTGAAGGCGTGACGAGCAACGAAGTCAGATCGCCGGCGGAGAGATTGGTGGCGGTACGCGCCAACCGGTGTACCGAGGCCAGCAGTGTCCTAGCCCACCCCCAAGCTCGCGTGTTTGCCGGCAGCAATTCCACGGTCGGCAGAAGCAGGACCAAGCCTACGCCCAAAACGAGCGTCAGCGCTATTTCGGTCTTTGTCTTGTCCGACATACTACTTCCATTCTATTACTCAATCGCGGACCTGCGCCACGGCACGTATGGTCGATTCGCGGTTGGTTATGATGATAGTTTGGGTAACGCGACCGAGGCTGCGCCATGCCGGTCTCAGGCCTGAAGGAGAACCACTGTGGCATCACCTCCGGCCCTGCTTTGGTATAAAGACGCTGTAATCTATCAGGTGCACGTCCGTGCCATGTATGACAGCAATGGCGACGGCATCGGCGATTTTGGTGGCTTGGCACAGAAACTGGACTACCTGAGAGATCTGGGCATCAATGCCATTTGGTTGATGCCATTCTTCCCTTCGCCGTTACGCGACGACGGCTACGACATTTCCGATTACACTTCGGTCCATCCCAACTACGGCACACTCGACGATTTCAAGCTCTTCCTCGATGCCGCCCGGAAGCGCGGCATCCGCGTTATTATCGAGATGGTCTTGAACCACACGTCCGACCAGCACCCGTGGTTTCAGGAGTCGCGCAGATCGGCCGATAACCCGCGGCGCGACTGGTATGTCTGGAGCGACACCGACAGTCGCTACCGGGGTACCCGGATCATTTTCCTCGACACGGAAATGTCCAATTGGGCGTGGGACCCAATCTCGAAGGCATATTACTGGCATCGCTTTTTCAGCCACCAACCTGATTTGAATTATGACAATCCTGCCGTCCGCGAAGAAATGTGGAACGTGATGAAGTTCTGGCTGGAGTTGGGAGTCGATGGCTTCCGGCTGGACGCCGTGCCGTACCTCGTGGAGCGCGAAGGCACATCATGCGAGAACCTTCCCGAAACTCATGCCGTGATCAAGGAATTGCGACAGAGGCTGGATGAGAACTTTCCCGGCCGGATGCTGCTGGCCGAGGCCAACCAATGGCCGGCCGACTTGCGCTCGTACTTCGGCGACGGCGATGAATTTCACATGGCGTTTCATTTCCCGCTAATGCCGCGGATGTTCATGGGCCTCAAGCTGGAAGACCGCAAGCCCATAACCGAAATTCTACAGCAGACCCCCCAAATTCCCGATGCCTGCCAGTGGTGTCTGTTTCTCCGCAACCATGATGAGCTGACCCTTGAAATGGTCACCGACATGGAGCGCGACTACATGTACGACGAGTACGCGCACGACCAAGGGATGCGCCTGAACCTGGGAATCCGGAGGCGGCTCGCGCCGCTGCTAGATAATGACCGTCGGCGGATCGAACTCATGAACGGTTTGCTGATGTCGCTTCCCGGAACGCCCGTCATTTACTACGGTGATGAAATCGGCATGGGAGACAACATCTATCTCGGCGACCGCAACGGCGTACGCACTCCCATGCAATGGGACGGCGGCTGGAACGCTGGCTTTTCTTCGGCTGACCCGGAAAGTCTCTACTCGGCGCTGATCCTGAATCCGCTATACGGATACCAGGTTGTCAATGTCCAGTCGCAGAGAAGGTCGCCGCATTCTCTGCTTTCCTGGATGCGACGCCTTATACAAGTGCGCAATTCTACGCTGATTTTTGGCCGTGGCTCCATGGAGTTCCTCTATCCGGAAAACCACCGGGTGCTGGCCTACGTGCGGCAACTTGGCGGTGAGACTGTCCTGGCCGTCAACAATCTGTCTGCCTCGGCGCAGGCCGTGGAGTTGGACTTAAGTCGATTCAAAGGGAATATTCTGGTGGAGATGTTCGGCAAGAACATCTTCCCGCGGGTTGGAGATTGGCCGTACCTGCTGACACTGGGACCCTACCAGTTTTATTGGTTCCGCTTGCGGCGGATCTGAGTCCTGGATGTGATGTCGAGATTCGTTCTCGTGAACTGCGCGGGTAACCTTGGAGTTCTTGCGGTGAAACTTCCTGGAGGCATCTGGTGGCCGACGAAGATATCTTGTCCGATGATCTTCTCCGTCAACTGATCAGCGTTGGCGAAGTGGACATTCTTGTCGGTCTGCATACTCACAACCACTCCAAAACCATCGGCCAAGTCGTACAGGTCATTCGCGAAGGCCTGCTCAAGTACTTTCCTCGCGAGCGAGTGGCGGTCCTGAACGCGGACGGGGGATCGCACGACGGAACGCCGAACCAGGTGCGGGCAGCATCCATCAATGATGCGCGCAATGCTTCTCCGCTCCAAACCTTGCGCACCCTGCACTGCGTCAGCAGCCAGTATGGGAGTACCGTGTCAGCCGGCAAGGCCATGCACATCGTTGTGACTGCAGCCGACCTGCTGCGCGCCAAAGCATGTGCTGTGATTGCACCGGAGTCGTCCGCGATCCAGCCGGGATGGATCGATCGATTGCTACGGCCGATTTATCGCGAGGGTGCTGACTTTGTGTCGCCCGTCTACCGCCGCCATCGCTTCGAAGGAATTTTGGTCACCAACCTGATGTACCCCATGACGCGTGCCCTCTACGGAAAGTCTATTCGTGAGCCCCGCCCCGGAGAGTTTGCTTTTTCCGATCGTCTCTCCGGCTTGCTCGTCGGCCATGAACTCTGGACTACCGAGGCCGGTCGTCTGGGCCCGGAGGTGTGCTTCACCACCATCTCCCTCGCCCAGGGTCTGCAGATCGTCCAGACATTCCTGGGACCCAAGGGGCATTTGGAACAGCAGTCCTCGGATCTGGTGTCCGCTCTCAGGCAGACGGTTGGCCCACTGTTCTGGGCGATGGAAACGACGCAGGCCCAGTGGAGCGCCGTTCACCAAACCCAGGCGGTGCCCACGGCGGGCCCAGAGTACGAAGTGACTATGGACGCGGTCGCCATTGACCGGGCTCGACTGCATCAGATGTTTTGTTCAGGAGTGGTCGATCTGGAACCGGTTCTGAAGTCCATTCTATCGGCAGGCACGCTCCAACAGTTACAGCGTGCGGCTGCCCTTGATGGGGACGATTTCTGCTTCACTGACGAATTATGGGTCAAAGCGGTGTACGAGTTTGCCTGGGCATATCACCGATCCGTGATCAGCCGCGACCACATTATCCAGGCGCTGGCGCCGCTCTATCGAGGAAGGGCATTCACATTCCTTTCGGAGAACCTGAACGCTTCTCAGGAAGTTCTGGAGGCGCGGATCGAGACTCTTTGTCAAACGTTCGAACGCTTGAAACCGTACCTGATTGGGCTGTGGACGGCGCAAGAAGGAGGTTCGTAATGGCAGACATGATCGCAAGTGAACTGAGCCAGGCGTGGAATGAGTTTGCGCGCGCCTTTGCCCATCTTCTCCCCCGGTTGTTGGCAATCCTGATCATTGCGCTGTTGGGATGGTTGATTGCATATGTCCTCAAAAGAGTGTTGCGCGGCATCTTGCGTTTGGTGAAGTTCGATCGGCTCTCCGAAAGGGCGGGCGCAGCCCAACTCTTGAACACGGCCGCACTGCCGTCGCCCTCCGAACTGCTCTGCCAGTTGGTCTTCTGGCTGGCATGGCTCGGAATCTTGCTGGCGGGAATCAGCTCCCTGGGTATCTCTGGCCTTCAGCAGCACATCGCCGGCTTCTTTGTGTTCCTCCCCAGGTTTTTCGTGGCGCTATTCATCGTGTTTCTGGGTATGCTGGCCGCGGGCTTTTTTTCGCGCGCCGCCCTTCTAGCGGCGGTTAATGCCGACCTTCCCTCCCCCCAGCTCTTGAGCGATGCGGTGCGAGTTGTCATTGTCGTACTCGCCGTCTCGATGGCGTTCGAAGAGCTGGGCTTGGCGCAAAAGACAATCCTCATCGCCTTCTCCATCGTGTTCGGTGCGTTGATGCTCGGTCTGGCGATTGCTTTTGGTTTCGGAGGGCGGGATTTGGCACGACAGTTTCTGGAGAATAGGTTTTCCGATCAACGCACGAGGACCAAGAAGGAAAGCGATTTGCCACCTTTGTGACGGATTGGATCACGTCATACTTGAAAAGTGTGCAACTATATGATATTCATATAGTTAGTGGGAAGGGCGATCACGGCCGTGGTGGTTATCTTGTTGCTATTAAGCGTGATAGCCATCTTTGTGTCTCCGGCTGTGGACTTGCAACCCACAGCACTGCGGGCGATGAAATGCGCCAGTTTACTGTTTGCCGCACTCCTGTTGGCCGGCACCGCCCTTTGCGCACGTCTCCAGGTCCCGATTGGTTCACTGCGACGTATCGCTGAGAATCAATCATTCCCTTCGCCGCCACCGGACTTGCTTGAGTTGATCTGCGTTCGTCTGTGCTAGCAACCCTGCTGACTGTCTTTTGCCTCCCGGCCTGAGCTGGGAAATTCGGGAACCGGAAGGCGGCTCCCATGCGGGTCGCCTTCTACCTCACGGACGGAGGAGCCATGGCGCACGCACAAACCTACAGCACAAGTTATCTGGCGGCTGTCCAGCGGCAGCTCTGCGGCTTCTTCGATCGGCTCGTGGGTGCCCCCGAACGTGGACTCCTTTTGGACTACGATGGGACGCTTGCGGAATTTCGCCCGGATGCCGAGAAGGCAACTCCGTATCGCGAGATTCCGGCATTGCTGGATCGCATCCGCCGGCACACAGACACCCGCCTGGCGATCGTGACTGGTCGCCGAGCTTATGAGGCGGCCCGGCTGCTTGGCCTCAAGCATGTTGAAGTCTGGGGCTGTCATGGCTTGGAACGACTCCGTGCCGACGGAACCTACGAGATGCCGGGAATCGATACCCACATGCTAAACACCATCTCCGAAGCAGACGAGCTGTTGGCCGAGGAGGGGTTGTCGGGCCTGTTGGAGCACAAACCGGCAGGAACCGCGGTTCACTGGAGAGGGCGGGAGGCGATCTCGGCTGAGGTAAGACAGAAGGTCCAAAGCGTGTGGACCCGTCTCCAAAACAAAGACGGCTTGCGCTTAGACGCGTTTGACGGCGGAATGGAGATTCGGGTCGGCGCAACCAACAAGGGCGATGCGGTGCGGACCATTCTGTCAGAAATGGACCACGCTGCGGTTGTTGCTTATCTCGGCGATGACCGGACAGATGAGGACGCATTCTTGGCCTTGGAGGGACGTGGACTGAGGGTTCTGGTGCGGACAGAGTTCAGGGAGACTGCGGCTGACGTCTGGATACGCCCGCCGGACGGCTTGGTAGCTTTCCTTGCCGATTGGAGCAGCGCGTGTGGAGGTGCATCATGAGCACAACCAAACAGCGAATCGTTTTCGTATCCAACCGCCTGCCAGTGACGATCAAGCAGACCTCCGAAGGATTTCAAGTTGAACCCAGCTCCGGCGGGCTGGTCACGGCGCTGCGGCCGTTGCTCGACGATTGTGCCGGAGTGTGGATCGGCTGGACCGGCACCGACGCCGATCCGGAGATTGAGCGCATATTGCAGGAGCACTCCAGCCGCAGCAACATCGCCTACAAACCGGTATTCATGTCCCGGGAGGAGCGCAATCGCTTTTACTGCGGATTTTCCAATGAGGTCTTATGGCCGCTGTTTCACGACTTGCAATCGCGCTGCAACTTCGATCCCACATACTGGGACACCCACCTCGCCGTGAACCAGCGGTTCGCGGAAAAAGCCGCCCATGAAGCCCATCCTGGAGACCTGATCTGGGTGCACGACTATCACCTGATGTCAGTCGCCGCGAGCCTGCGGCAACTCGGCATTGACGAGCGGCTAGCCTATTTTCACCATATTCCGTTCCCCAGTCCCGACATCTTCGAGAAGCTGCCATGGCGTGAGGAGATCCTCACTGCGTTGCTGGACTTCGACGTGGTCGGCTTCCAGACTCTGCGGGACCGCCGGAATTTCGTCGCGTGTCTGTGGCACTTCGTCAAGGCGGCTGAAACCAGGACCGTCGGCGACCATGTGGTTGTCGACGAACCCGGCCGCAGCACGCTGGTTGGGGCGTTTCCCATCAGTATTGACTTTGAGGAGTTCGCCCGCGGCGCTGCCAACGAAGACGTTGCCGCTCGCGCCTCGCAACTCGCTCAACATTTGCAGGGCTGCCGCGTTCTGCTCGGAGTTGACCGTCTCGACTACACCAAGGGAATACCGGAGCGCCTGGCGGCGTTTCGGCACTTTCTTGAATTTCACCCCGAAGAGCACGGAAAGGTGGCGTTGGTGCAGGTGGTGGTTCCCAGCCGCGAAGACATTCCGAAGTACCGAGAGCTCAAGGCGCAGATCCAGAGGACGGTGAGCGAAATCAACGGCCAGTTCGGCGAGCCTGGATGGGTCCCCATCCATTACATTCATCGCTCCCTTGACCGGGCGGAACTGCTCGCATACTACCGCGCAGCCGACATCGCATTCATAACTCCACTTAAGGATGGCATGAACCTGGTGTCCAAGGAATATTGTGCCGCACGCATTAACAATGATGGCGTGCTCATCCTCAGCGAATTTGCCGGATCAGCTTTTCAATTGCGCCAGGGCGCGCTGCTGGTCAATCCCTACCATACCCGGGCGGTAGCCGACGCCATTTCTGATGCTTTGGAGATGACGCCGGACGAGCAGCGGCGGCGGATGCGCAAGATGCGAGAACGCATCCGCCGGGAGAACATCTTTCATTGGCGTGACACCTTCTGTCGCAGCGGTGACTCAGCGGACAGCCCGCCACCCGAGGCGCAAGTCCAGCCCAAGCGGACAACGATTCATCTCGGACAAGTCAGTGCGTAGGCGATCATACTCTCGCTGACGAATCAGCGCGACCGTTTTGATTCAGGCCCTCGTGCCGCCAACACGAACTTTGCCTCTGCGATGGCCTGACCATTCGTATACGCGGCTTGGGTCAGCACCCTGCGTGCGTAATCGGCGACCATTTGGACTCCGGTAGAGTATCGAGGATTCGGCCTGGCTACTCCGCCGTTGTAGGCTCCCACGGCCTCGGCGACGTTGCCGTCAAACCTGTCAAGCAGGTTCCTGAGCAGAAGTCCAGCATAGGTCGTGAGGACGTGCGAGTCGATCTTGTTCAGATCGAGGTCTCTGGGTTGCCGAAGCCGCTCCGGAAGCTTCGAATAGTCGCGCTTGTCCTTCACGTATAACTCGTGAGCGTAGCGCAGGGTTTCACGTGTGATCTGCCAGACACCGATGGAGTAGTTCCGCACAAGAACCCGGTTTCCGCGCCGCCGAATGACAATGTCTCCGGGTTGGGCTCGGCGCTTCCAGGTCGTGTGGCGAAGATCGCCACGTACGTTGAGCTAGTTGTTCTCCATAGCACCGATTCCCAGAAAGAATTCCAGCGGCAGGTCGTAGAAGTCCGCTACTGCGATGATGTCGGCAGCCAGATCGCGCGCCTCGCCCCGAGACAGGTCCGGCGGGCCTGGCTGGAGCTGCTGCCGTACCCTCCGGTCGGTTTTGGCTTTGAAGAGGATGAAGCGAGCAACGTTGCTGGTTAGTTCAGCCCGGGGGATCGAACGCAGCTTGGTTCGAATGGGGCGTTCATACGCGGCAATAAACAGGTTCGTCTGCGCCTCAGCGTATCGAACGCGGTAGCTATTCGCCTGGATCACTTCGAAGGCGGAGATCAAGCGTTGTGCTTGCAGATTGGTTAAATACGGAATGGCAGTTAACAGGTCATTGTCCACTAACAAATACACCCGATAGACAGTTCCGGACTGGGTTTCAGTGGCGGTCAGCAGGACATTGGAACTTTCGATTGGTTTCAGACTGCGGAAATATTCGAAATAAAGATAGCCGGTGAGCTCGTCGTTGTAGACTCCGACGTCCGCGAGAAGATGTCCTGCAGATGCAAGTAACTGGAGCCGGGATTCCTTCCAGACGGGGACGGGGAGAGCGGTTTTCGGTACGTAGACGATCGTGCGTGGCCAAAAGTAATAAGCGGCCCAGGCCGCCGGCACGAGAAGCGCCGCAACAAAAGCTAATGCCAGTAGGAGACGAGCCAGGACAGACTTGCGTTGAGAGGAACTGTGCGCCGTGTCTGTCGACGTAGTACTCACACCATGCCCTGTCTGACTACAGTATGAACATCTGCGGCGCTGGCCGCTGCCGTTACCAGCGAATTCAGAAGGACGATTCCGAAACGAGACTGTCGAGAGTCATCCTATTTCCACGGCTGAGACCCGGAGTCGATTGCGGTGCTGATCGTCGTTGCGGTTGAAAATGTGCTGGCGTTCAGTGAAATCACCG
>Ga0335082_10002226_pt1 | contig 20848 bp, 18 predicted proteins | sample Lox_Sample_41_FD_206718 | JGI IMG/M metagenome (GOLD analysis project Ga0335082, IMG submission 206718) | Soil microbial communities from Loxahatchee National Wildlife Refuge, Florida, United States - Lox_Sample_4.1 | ecosystem: Environmental > Terrestrial > Soil > Wetlands | place: USA...
CGGCCCTCTGGGCGCTCGTGACCTCGGCGTCAGCCTGTTCCGACTCGGGCTGGGCTCCGCCCGGTTTCGGCGTTCTGATCTGCTCGTCCTGCGGCTGGAGGTCGGTGCGCAGGCGCTGCCGATCGTGTCGCTGATCAGCTTCCTGGTTGGCGTGATTCTCGTCTACGTCGGCTCCATGCAGCTCCGCACGCTCGGCGCCGAGGTGTCCATTGCGGATCTAGCCGTCTGCGCGCCGGCAATGGAGCTACGCTCGGCAGCGGGAGGGACGATGTGTTGCCGAAGCTGGACGCCCTCATCCATCGCGGACTCCGGGCGCGGCTGGAGCTCGAGAGCCTGGTGACCGGTCAGCTGGGGGTCACGCTCAACTTCTATCCCGGGACTTCGATCCGGCTCACGGGTCTGTCGAAGGACTATCCGGAAGTGCCGACGATCCCGTCGAGCTTCGAGCAGCTGACGCGAAGGCTCGAGAACCTGCCGCTGGAGACGCTCGTGGCGCAGACGACGCAGACCATGCGGTCCGTCGAGGCGCTGGCGACGGCGCCGGAAGTGAGAGAGGCCATGACGAAGGCAGACGTCATCCTCCCAGTTCTGCGCCTGAGCCGAACCAGCGGGGCTCGATGGCGATGCCTAGTAGGGGAGGCATGACATGGCTCCGCCTCGTGTCTGGCGCGTGCAGGACGTCCTGCCGCGCGAGCGTGTGCTTACGGACCATCATGTGTGCTCCGGTGAGGCGTGTCCCCTCTGGGGACGTGCTCGACCGGCTGCATTGCCGCCGAGACGTGAGTGAGCTGTTGCGGTCGCAGGCGGGGCCGCCGGGTCGCTGCTGTCCACGCCTGGTCTATCGCCTTGCGCACCCGGTTGAACACGTCCTTCGAGATGACGCGCTCGGCGGCCATGGCTTCGAGGCCGCTGCGACCCTGCTTGAGTGCGAATAGGAGTAGCAGGCGACGCTCGAGTGCGCTCGCCGAGCTGCCGAATTGCGTACGAAGCTCCCCGATCTCCTGGTCCGCGGAGACGATGCGCGTGGCGATCACCGAGTCCAGCACGCTTGTCAGGGGCTCACCGAGCAGCGGTGTCAGGCGCGTGCCGTTGAACTCGCGCAGGCGCTCGAGCACCGCGCGCCGGCAGAGGAGCAACTCAAAACGCTCTGCCATCGCCGCCGCCAGCGGTCGCTCGAAGCGTAGGAGCCGATACAGGGCCTTTGCGGTTCGATAGTGGAGCGGGAGACCGAGAATCTCGCGCGCCACGCGATGGTAGCCAACGCGTCCTTCGGAACGAGCGGCTTCGATCATCTGGCCGGCGTTGCGCATCATGGCGTCGAGATTACGTACGCTGATGACGCCGTCTCCGTACTCCGGTACAAGATCTCGTTCGCGCGTGGCGAGTGTGATGAGCCCGATAGCGAGGCGGTCGTGCTCGTTGACCGTGCTCTCGAGATCGGGGACGGCGGTGCCGATGCTGAGATCACGTCGATATTCGCTCGCCACATCGGTGATCGTTTTACGATCGAAGTGGAAGGCGGCGTTGAGCCGCGTCAGAGCCGCATCGACCGTCCGTGTCGACAGCGCCAGCGCCTGGTTCTGGACGGCCTGTTCCTGGCGCGTGAGACGATTGAGCCCGAGGCGCCGTATCAGCCACTGGAGCGTCGTGCCATTCACGAGCAGGCTGAACAGGGCAAACCCCGCCGCGGTAACCGAGATGAAGCGCCTCGCGTCCTTTGGGATCGCGGCATTCTGAGCGACACCCATTGCGAGAACCAAGGTCAGGGCGCCACGCAGGCCGCCCCAGGCGATCGCCAGGTTGTAGCCGGCGGGGATCGGCTCGCTCAGTCTCATGCGTGCGAGGGCTGGAAGCATGATGAAGAGCACGAGCAGGCGCGCCGCGAGCGCGGCCGCGAGCGCCACCGCGAGAAGCACCAGGTCGTGCCAGCGCTGACCGCTTAGCAGATGCGGAACCTGAATGGCGGCGAGGAGGAAGACGATCGCGCCGGAGAGCACGGCAATCTGGTCCCACACCATTTGCAGATGACCCCAATTCGAGGGCGACAGGCGCGTGCGACCCAGACTGTTGATGACGAGTCCCGCGCACACGATGGCGACGACACCCGAGGCGTGGAGCATGTCGTTCGCGAACAGGTAGAGAGGGTAGGGCAGCGCCATGGTGAAGGCCGCCTCCGCAGAGGCGATGCCACCGAGCAGTGGCAGCACCGAGGCCGCGAGGCGACCGACCGCGAGGCCCACGACTGCGCCGACGACAAAGGAATAGCCGAGAATCTTGAGTCCGGAGCCGAGCGTGGCATCGGCGGCATCCCCAGCCAGCATCGCAAGGAGCACGCCGGCGAGCGCGAGAGCTGCGGCGTCATTCAGCAGGCTTTCGCCTTCGACCAGGCGAATGAGTCGCGCCGGAGCGCCAACATCCCGGAAGATGGCGATGACGGCCGAGGCATCGGTTTCCCCCACGATCGCGCCGAGGAGCAGACACACCACAAGGCCGTAAGGTACGAGCGCCGAGAGCGCGACGCCGATGCACACCGTGGCGACGATTACAGCGACGACTGCGAGGAGGAGGATTGGCGCCGCATCCTGCAGGAAATGGCGCACATCGATGGCGAGCGCGGCTTGCAGCATGAGCGGCGGCAGAAACAGCCACAGGTAAGCGTCTGCCGGCAGCACTGGATTGATGAGGGGAGCAAGGAAGAATTGCGCGATGTGAGGTGCAAGGGAAGCAATCGCGAAGTAGCTCCCGCCGATCGCGATGCCCAGAATAGACAGCGCGGTTGCCTCGGGTATCACAAGTCGTGCCGCGATCGCCTGCATCGCCGCGACGATGGCGAGGAGGAATGCCCCCAGGACCAGATACTCGATCAGGAAAGTCACGTCTGCGGCGGTGGGCGGGGCGCGGCCCGGGTTGGGTCGCGCCCCGCCGTCCGGGATGCGTTCAACGCATCACGGCATGCGCAGCAGGTTCGAGAACGTGATCGGTCAGTCCGCTTGGCTTCGTTGTGCTCAGGAGATCCCGGGCTTTGGCAGCCTCGACGGCAGTTCCATGAGCAACGAGGAGGTACTTGCCGGCCTTTATGGCGGTCTCATACGTGACGACGCTGTCCTTCGGGATGCCCATGCTGTAGAGACCGGCGCCGATGGCGCTCAGCCCGCCGACCACCAGTGCTCCTTCCAGGCCGGCGACGATCCATGCCACCACGGGACCACCCACCAGCACAGCACCTAGACCAGGCACCCAGAAGAACGCGGAGCCGAACAACAGCCCCCAGAATCCACCCCAGAAGGCGCCCCACTTGCCCCAATACTTCATGCGATCTCCCGCATTGTAGTAGCCTACGACCTGCTCGTCCGTGAAATAGTCTTTGCCCACGACCGACAGCTTATTCATGTCAAAGCCTGACTTGTGAAGTGTCTTTACGGCGTCTTCTGCGGCCGAATGGGTGTCATAGACCGCAATCACTGCGTTTGTATCCGTCATGGATGTGCCTCCCCTTCAATGTTTGTTAGAGCGCGAGCGGCGGCGTGCCCACGAGGTGTTCGCCGACGAACCAGACGTGCCGCTCGTTGGTCCGGATCACCTGGCTCACCAGCAGGTCGTTGGTGCCGTCGTCATCGGCTTCGGCGGCCTGCCGCGCCATCGCGCGCGCTTCTTTCAGGACGATCTCGTGGGCGTGGAGCAGCCGCTCGATCTGCACGGGCACCTCCTCACAGTCGAGCGGCGGCCGAGGAATCAGCGTCGTCTCGGCGACATCGTGGGCCATCGCGATGCTCACGCCTCCGAGCGACTGAATCCGCTCCGCGATGGAGTCCACCAACTCGCTCTGCTCGTTGAAGTGCTTGTCGAAGAGCAGGTGGAGCTGGTAGAACGTCGGTCCACTGACTTGCCAGTGGTGCTTCTTGTAGAGGTCGCGCAGGGTCATGGTATCGGCGAGGAGCTGATTGAGGTTCTCGACGCTGGTGCCGCGGACCGATGCGGCCAGCGCTATGGGGACCGATACGAGGGTCCCGTACCGCCGGATCTCCCGGGCGTCTGGGTGGTGCCCGTCGGTCGCCATCCGGCTCTCGGCCTTCCTGGTCATGGGTCGCGTCCTCATGGGTGACTCCTTTCTGCTCTTTTTGCTCTGGTCTTTTGACCGCGGAGCGTCCGCAGCGGGCGGCGATTCGGGCAGATTCCCGCAAGGATCCGCAATCAGCCGGGTGGGCACCAGCGAGGGGCGCCTCGCGCGCGCCCAGCTGAGCGCGCGCCACGCTCGGACGCCACCGAGGCCGTGTAACGTTTCTCGGTCGTGCGCGCCTCTAAGGGATATGGGTGGCACCTCCAGCCGACGTGAGGACGGTCTTCGGGTTACCGGTGGCCCGGGTCAGGGTCATCGCGAGCTGCGGCGTATCGGTGGAGCGCACCCCGACGGCCCGGGATCCGGGCTCGCGCCGACGGACGGGCTGCCGGGAGTTGGGGCACGCGGGCTGCCCGGGGCGCGGCTCCGGCGGGTCGTTGCCTACATCGATGCCAACGTCCACCGAGCGCTGCCGCTCGCCGAGCTGAGCGGGGCGGTGAACATGAGTCCGTTCCACTTCGCGCGGCTTTTCAAGGCGAGTACCGGGGTTCCCCCCCACCGGTTCGTGGTCCGGAGGCGCATGGACCACGCGATGGCGTTGCTGGCCGAAGCCGGCGCGTCCATCGACGCGGTCGCCCGGACGGTGGGATTTCGCTCTGCCAGTCATTTCACGACCGCCTTCCGGCGGGTCGTGGGCCTCACGCCGTCTCGGTACCGGGTAGGGGCGGGGAGCGCCGCGCTCGGCGTCGGGGATAGCGGGGCGGATCAGCGCATGACGGGCCTCACGCCGAGCGCATACCGAGCCGACACGGCGTCACGAAGCAACCCCGCCCAGGAGCTCCGCGGGCCAGGCAGACCGCAGATTCCGCCAGCGCGCTCGCAAACGGGTTGATCGGGTCCGCACCGCAGCGCCGCACCGCTCGGGCCCGGCCGCTCTGCTATCATGCCGATGACCTTGGCAAGCCCGTTTGGAGGGACTCCACAACTATGTCGGGGGGACAGAACCCATCGCGGCGTGAGCTCGCCGCGGTGTTGAGGTACGGCCTGGCGGTGGCCTTCGTGGCCGTTGCCGTCATCGTGTCGCTTCCGCTAGGCCCCACGGCGCTGGTGAGCCCGATCTTGTTCCTGGCGGTCATCTTGGGCGCGTGGTTCGGCGGGGGCCGCCCCGGACTACTCGCGGCCCTTCTCTCTACGCTGGCGCTGAAGTACTTCTTCGTCCCGCCGGTGTACAGCATGCGCGTCGATCCGCCAAACCGCGTCCCGCTGCTCCTGTTCCTCCTGTCGGCCGTGATGGTCAGCTGGCTGAGCGCCATGAGAAATAAGACGTTCGTCCAGCTTCAGCGAACGCGAGACGAGCTGGAGGTCAGGGTTCGGGAGCGCACCGCGGACCTCGAGCGCAGCAACGCGCAGTTGCGGGACAGCGAGGCCAGGCTGGAGCAAGCGCAGCGCATTGCCCATGTCGGTTACTGGGACCGCGACCTCGACAGCGATCACGTCTACTGTTCGCTCGAGACCTATCGGATCTATGGCCTGGCGCCACAGGAAGGGCCGCTGAGGGTGGCGACGGCGTGGGCGCTGATTCATCCCGACGATCGGCCGCGTGTCGCCGCGACCTATGGGCAGATGCGGCAGGGCGGCGCGCATTACAACATAGAATATCGCATCGTGAGGCCCGGGGGCGAGGTGCGCGTCGTCCACAGTGCGGCGGATGTGATCAGGGACGAGTCGGGCCGGGCGCGCCGGCTTCTCGGGATGGTGCAGGACATCACGGACCGCAAGACGGTCGAGGACAAGCTGCGGGCCGAGATCGCCGAACGGGCGCGGGTGGAAGAGACGCTGCGAGAGCGGGCCGCACTGCTGGATCTGACCCACGACGTGGTCTTCGCGCGTGACACGAGCGACGCGATCACCTACTGGAACCGTGGCGCCAGGGAGCTGTACGGCTGGGACGAGCGCGAGATCCTCGGGCGGATTTCACACGAGGTGACCAAGACGATCTTTCCCGCACCGCTGCCGGACATCAACCGAGCGCTGCTCGCCACCGGCCGCTGGGAGGGCCAGCTCGTCCATACCAAGCGGGACGGCACCCAGGTCGTGGTCGCGAGCCGGTGGGCGTTGCAGCGCGACGAGCAGGGCTACCCGGTGGCGATCCTGGAGACGAACAACGACATCACCGAGCAGCGGCAGGCGGAGGAAGCGGTCCGGGAGAGCGAAGAGCAGTGGCGGGCGGTTTTCGAGAACAACCCGACCATGTACTTCATGGTGGATGCAGACGGCACCATCCTGTCCGTGAACCCCTTCGGTGCCGAGCAGCTCGGCTACGCCGTCGACGAGTTGATCGGCCGGCCCGTGCTCGACGTCTTCCACGAAGCCGACCGGGAGGGCGTCCAGCGCAACGTCGCGGTCTGCCTCGAACAGCCAGGCCGCGCGGTGAGCTGGGAATTCCGCAAAGTCCGCAAGGACGGCTCGGTGCTGTGGGTTCGCGAGACGGCCCGGGCCATGCTCCTCAAGGGGCAGCCCGTGGTCCTCGTCGTCTGCGAGGACATCACCGACCGCAAGCGCGCGGATGAGGAGCGCCACGCGCGTCGGTGGGCCGTCGAGAGCATGGATCGGGTGAACCGCGCCATCCAGGGGACGAGCGATCTCGAGCGGATGATGAGCGATGTGCTCGAGGCGGCGCTGTCGATCTTGGACTGTGATCGGGCGTGGCTGGAGTCTCCCTGCGACCCCGACGCCACGTCGCACACCGTCAACATGCAGCGGACGCGTCCAGAGGTGCCTCTCCCCTACTACAGGGTGGGCGACGAGCTGCCGGTGGATTCGATCACGGCCGATGTGTATCGTGTCGTGAGGGCGTCCAGCGGTCCTGTCCAGTTCGGACCGGAGGCCCCGTATCCTTTGGCGGCCGAGCAGGCAAAGCGCCTCGGCATCCAGTCCAGGATGGCGATGGCGCTCTACCCGAAGGGCGATCAGCCATGGATGTTCGGTCTCAGCCAATGCTCGTACCCCCGCGTCTGGACCGCGCAGGAGGTCCTGCTGTTCCAGGAAATCGGCCGACGGCTCGAGGATGCGCTGACGAGCCTGTCGATACTTCAACGTCTGCGCGAGAGCGAGCGGCGGTACCGCAGCATCTTCGAGGGGGCGGGCGTGTCGATCTGGGAGGAGGACTTTTCCGAGATCAGGGCTGCCATCGACGATCTGAAGGCTCGCGGGGTGCGCGACTTCTCGGAGTACACCGCCGCGCATCCCGAATTCGTGCGACGAGCCATGTCGATAGTGAAGGTCTCGGACGTGAACGACGCCACCGTCAAGCTGTTCGAGGCGAAGAGCAAGGGGGAGGTTCTGAGCGCGTTTGAGCGAATACTCCTGCCGGAGACCGAGGAGGTCTTCCGCGGTAAGGTGATCGCCATCGCGGAAGGCCGAACCTACTTCGAATCCGAGACCGTTCTGCAGACACTCAAGGGAAATCGACTGACTGTGCTATTCACCATCACCTTCCCGCCTCCGCCCGGCCGGCCCGACCGCGTGCTTCTGACGGTCATGGACATCAGCGAGCGGAAGCGGGCCGAGGAGGCCCTGCAAAAGGTGCAGGCCGAGCTGGCGCACGTCACGCGGGTCACCACGATGGGCGAGCTGGCGTCGTCCATCGCTCACGAGGTGAATCAGCCGCTCGCGGCGGTGACCACCAGCGGCAACGCCGGCCTGCGCTGGCTGGACTCCGAACCGCCCAATCTCGAGAGGGCGCGCACCTGTTTGACCCGGATTGTCCGGGACGCGGGGCGGGCGAGCGGGGTCATCGCGCGGATCCGGAAGCTGGTGAAGAAATCGCTGCCCGCCGATGAATCGCTGGATCTCGCCGAGGTCATTCAGGAGGTGCTGGCCATAGCCGAGGCGGAAGCCCGGCGGCACGAGGTGACCATGCGAGCGCAATGCCCGGTCGACGTGCCCCCCGCATTGGGCGATCGGATACAGCTTCAGCAGGTTATCCTGAACCTCGTCATGAATGCCATCGAGGCCATGAAGGAGGTCAACGGCCGGCCGCGGGAGGTGCTGATCCGCTGCGAGCAGAAGGAGCCTGGCACGATTCTCGTCGCGGTGCGGGACTCCGGCATCGGAGTGGACCCGCAGGGCATGGACCGGATCTTCGACGCCTTCTACACGACCAAGCCCGGCGGGCTAGGTATGGGGCTGTCCATCAGCCGGTCGATCATCGAAGCGCACGGCGGGCGGCTGTGGACCATCGCGAACGACGATCACGGCGCGACGTTCCAGTTCACCTTGCCGACCGAACGTGAGGCTGAGCATGAGTGAGGCCGGAGGAGCGGTGTTGCGTCGGGAGCGGAAGCACGGCCGGGCGGTGTGCGCGGGCGGGACAGATGATCCGCCGGATCAAGGTAGCGACCGACCGGCGGGTCGGTCGGATGCCCGCCGCGCGCGGCCGGCGGCCGTACCGTGGCCGCGAGGCGATGAAGCGCAGGCGGCCCGGGCGCATGGGCGCCGGCTGATCTGGGTCGTGGACGACGACGAGTCGATGCGCGAGGCGCTCGAGATGCTGCTGGAATCGGCCGGCTTCGAGGTCGAGGTGTTCGCATCCGCGCAGTCGCTGCTGAGCTCGAACCGTCTTTCCGAGGTCGGATGCCTGATCGCTGACGTACGGATGCCCGGAATGAGCGGGTTTGAGCTGCAGCGCGAGCTGGCCGCCACCGGCTCACGCATCCCGATCGTGTTCATCACCGCGCACGGCGACGATCGCTCGCGGGCGCGGGCGCTCCGCGCCGGTGCCGCCGCGTTCCTGCTCAAGCCGTTCAGCGAGCGGGCGCTGCTCGACGCGGTTCAGGCCGCGCTCTAGGCGCTGCCGTCGGTGCGAGCGGAGATGTGCGGCTGCGCCCGGCGGCTCACGCGACCTGCTGGCGGCCCGGCACGTCCGCGGTGGAGAAATGGCCTTCCAGGCGCTTCCGCAAGAACAGCCGCGCCCGGTGCACCCGCGTCTTGACGGCGACGACGGTGAGGCCGAGCGTCTCACCGATCTCCCGGTGCGAGAGCCCCTCGAAGTCGCGCAGTAGCACGACGGCCCGGTAGTCGGCCGGCAGCTCCTCGATCGCGGCGCCGAGCACCATGCGAAGCTCCGTCTGGCGGGCCGGGTCCTCGAGGCTCATCGACCAGTCGGCGACGGGTGCGACATGCTGGCCGTGCGCGTCGAACACCGGAAGCAGGTTGTCCAGCGAGACATCGGCGCTCCGGCTGCGTCGCGCCCTGAGCCGCTGATAGGCCGCGTTGGCCACGATCCGATAGAGCCAGGAGCCGAACGCGGACTCGCCGCGAAACGTGTCGATCTTCCGGATCACGGACAGGAACGCATCCTGCACGGCTTCCTCGGCGTCCTCCGCGCTCCCCGTGATCCGCATGGCGAGCCGGCCGGCGCGGTCACCGTAGGTCGTCACCAGACGCTCTGCGGCCATCGGGTCACCCCGCCGCAGGGCCGCGACGAGGGAGCCATCGCGGTCGGTCCGTGTCGGAACTGGTGGCGCGGGGCGGTTCCTCTCGATCGTTGCTGTGGCATCGTGAAGCATCATGATTGCCTCCTGGTGTGATCCGTTCGGGTAAACCATCACGAACCCCGTGGATCGTCGGAGACGTCCGGCGCGCGGCGCAGGGACACCGCGACGGCTTCGAGCAGGACGTCGGGCTGGAACGGCTTGATCAGAAACGCCACCGCGCCGGCGCGGAGCGCCCGCGCTCGGGCGGCGTCGTCGCCGTGCGCGGTGAGGACGATGGTCGGGATGCGGTGACCCGTGGCGAGCATGCGCCGCTGGAGCTCCACGCCATTGATTCCGGGCATCCGGAGATCGAGGATCAAGCACTCGGCGGCGGTGACGGCATTGGAGGCCAGGAATTGCTCCGCCGAGGCGAAGGCGGCTGTGCGGCGCCCGGTCGACTCCAGCAGCGTCTGCACGGCGTTGCGGACCGATTCGTCGTCGTCCACGATGGCGATCAGCGGCGTGTGGCTCATCACGACCCTACGGTAGTGCGCCGGGAGGTCGCCGCCTAGACAGACATAAGTGGCCGCCTAGACAGACACTGGTCGCCCAGAACCGATACTTTGGTATAGGTTCCCTGAACCTCGGGATCGGTCGGCGGACCTCAGGATGGTGAGGGGTGAGGGCGCGCTGCGCTAGTCGGACGCGGGGACCCGGTTCAGACGCTCGGCCATCTTCACCAGCTCCGCCAATGAGTCGGCCTTCATCTTCTGCATGACATGCCCCCGATGGGTCTTCACCGTGATCTCGCTGGTCCCCAGCTTGGCGGCGATCTGCTTGTTGAGAAGCCCGGCAACCACGAGCGACAGCACATCCCTCTCGCGCGGGGTGAGCGTCTCGTACCGGCGCCGCAGCTCCGCCAGCTCGATCCGACGTTGCCGCTCGGCCCGGTCGTGGTCGATCGCCTGCTGGATGGCGTCGAGGAGCTCCTGGTCGCGGAAGGGCTTCGTGAAGAACTCGACCGCGCCCGCCTTCATCGCCCGAACCGTCATGGGAACGTCGCCGTGGCCCGTCACGAAGATGATGGGGATCGGCGTGCCCGTCTGGGCGAGCTCTCGCTGGAGGTCGAGGCCGCTCCCTCCCGGCATGCGTACATCGAGGATGAGGCATGCCGGCGCATCGGGCCGCGGGCTGCGCAGGAACTCCTGGGCGGTCGCGAAGCACTCCGCGCGCCAACCGACCGATGACAGAAGATCCCGCGTCGCCTCGCGCACCGCCTCGTCGTCGTCGACGACGTAGACAATGGGCGCGTCACTGCTCGGCGTCACCCGTGCTTCGCCAGCTTCCCTCCGACCCGCTTGGCTGTTCGGCCGGTCCACCACGGTGGCAAGTGTAACAGATTCCTGGTCAGCCCGGCTGGAGGGCGCCTCGGGGCCATTCGGTTTGTCACGGAACCGACCGCACCGGCATCCGAACGTTGAGCTGTTACGCGTCGAGAACAACCGGCGCTACAGGGGGGACACGGCATGAAGCGCATCGTCACGACGTTGATCGCGGTTGCCATCACGACGTTCGCCGCCACTGGCGCTTCGGCGCATATCGTCGAGGTCACCACGTCGATCTCGGTCGCGAAGGCATCGAACCGGGCGGACCTCAAAGTCGCGGTCGAGTCGGCGGTGGACGATGCGCTCCAGCGCGCCATCGCGTTCACGCCAACCGTCGTCATGCTCGAGAGCGCGCGACGTGTCGGCGACCGGATCTACCTTCAGCTGCTCCTCCTCGACCAGGATGGCGAGGCGCTGATGAAGCAACTGGCCATCGACGAGGCGGGTGAGGTGGACGAGCCGTTGACCGAGGACGCAGACGACAATATGCCAACCCTCTGACCCCGAGGCGCCCGGAAGGAGGAGTAAGGCGGTGAGTCACAACGGGGCACACGGCTTCTTGGATTCGGCGGTCGCTGCCTTCCTGCGGCGGCGACTACACCGCCGGCGCCTGCGGGCCGCCGCAGTCCGCGGGCTCAAGGCCGTCTCGGCCGGGGCCGGCGGGCGCCTGCAGATGGACTTCGATCGCGCTGCCGATTGCTCCGCCCATGTCCCGGCGTGGCTCGCCGCCCACGCCGGCGAGCTCGCGGCCGCCGCGGCCCCGGACGAGCCGCCACACGTGCCGCCCCTGTCCATCGTCATCATGATCGTCGGCTCGCGCGGCGACGTCCAGCCGTTCGTCCCGATCGGCCGCCGGCTGGCGGAGCGACACCGCGTGCGCATTGCGACCCACGTCGAGTTTCGGTCCATGGTCGAGCATGCCGGGCTCGAGTTCTATCCGCTCGGCGGCGATCCCCATGCGCTGATGGAGTACATCGTGAGGACCGGCGGCCGCATTGTCCCGACCCACCTCGACCAGATCGTCGAGGATGTGCCGAAGAAACGGGCGATGATCGCCGAGATCCTCGCGTCGACGTGGCGCGCCTGTACCGAGGCCGATCCGGAGCGGACCGACGCGCCCGCGTTCCGGGCCGACGTCATCCTGGCCAATCCAGCCAGCTATGGCCACATCCACTGTGCGGAGGCGCTGCAGATCCCCCTGCATATGATCTTCACCATGCCGTGGACGGCCACGGCCACTGTGCCCCACCCGTTCGCCGGCATCGAGCCCGGCGCGGATCGTCCGGTGGAGAACTTCCTGTCCTACGGGGTGGTGGAGACCTGCTCATCTGGGGCGGCATTGCCGACCTGGTGAACGCCTTCCGCGAGACGACGCTGAAGCTGCCGCCCATCGCAATGGCCGACGGCGCCGCGCTGCTCGAAGACCACGAGGTGCCATTTACCTACCTGTGGCCGCCCAGCCTCGTCCCCAAGCCGGCGGACTGGGGCCCGTACATCGACCTGGCGAATTTCACCTTCTACGACCAGTCGCCCACCTACGAGCCGCCGCGCGCCCTGCTCGACTTCCTCGCCGCCGGCGAGGCGCCGATCTACGTCGGGTTCGGCTCGGTGGTCGTCGAAGCCCCGGCCGCCCTCCGTCGCATCATCTTCACTTCGCTCGAGAAGGCGGGCGCGCGGGGTATCGTGTCGGACGGCTGGGCGCATCTCGCAGGGGAGGCCCCGCCGTCGAACGTGTTCCTGGTCGGAGACACGCCGCACGACTGGTTGTTCGCGCGTTGCCGCGCGGTCTGCCATCACGGCGGCGCGGGGACCACGGCCGCGGGCCTGCGTGCCGGGCTGCCTCGATCCCCATCCGGTTTGTCGCGAAACCGACTGCGCCGGCGTCCGAACGTTGAGCTGGTACGAGTCCGCTCCGGCGTGTCAGTGACATCGTCGTCGCTGCCGTCGTGAGCCCGGCCGTGTGTGCGGCAGGATGCCGTGGGCGTGGCCGAGACCATGGTCGTCGTCCGGTATGTGCTCGTTCCCGGGGTCGCCGCCATCAGGGTGGATCTGGCGGGCGCGCCGCTTGACTAGTATGCACGAGTGCAGGCACAGTGCGGACGAGTTGCGACGTGGGCGTGGATGGGACTATCCGCGAGCTGCTTTGTATCCTGGCGCAGCCGCGTGCTCAGTCGGCCTCGTCGGCATCGGTGCCGCGAGCACGATCTTCACGAGGGCGCACGCCAACGCGTGAGCAAGGAGACGTGGTGACCGCACCACTGGTTCACCGGCCTGCGAGTGCGTGGTCGCCGAGCATCGCCTGCGTGCGCAGCCTTGTCGTTGTCGTGCTCGCAGGCGCATCGTTCGCGCCATGGGGGTCAGCGCCCCCCCCGACGTATGCTCAGCCCGCCAGGCAAGGGGCGCCGCCGGTAGCAGCCCCGGCCACGCCAATCCCGGTCCCCGAGATCGCGCAACGTGCCGAGGAGGTGGCCACGCTCCTGCGACAGACCGCCGAGCGGATCGCAACGGACCCGGAGGCCCAGGACGTCGAGATCCGGCTCCAAGCGGCCAGCGAGTGGATCCGCGGTCGGCTGGTCGCGACGGCGCAAACGCTCAACTGGTCGCCTTCGGCAAGTGCCTTGGCCGACCTGAGCGACTCCTGGATGCTCATGCGCTCCGAGCTGGCCACGTTGGACGGCATTCTCACCAGGCGGGCGACGCAGCTCGAGCGAGATTTGGGTCAGCTTGAAGCGTTGCGGGCGACCTGGTCGGTCTCCCACACTGAAGCGTTGGGGTCCCAGGCTCCGGCGCCGGTGCTCGAGCGGATCAATGCGACTCTTGCCGCGATCATGACGGCTCGCGAGGGCGTCGCTGATCAGCGCAAGCGCGTCCTCGGCCTTCAGGACCGGACGGCCAGGGAGCTCGCCCGCTGCGACGATGTCCTTGCCAGGATCGCCCAGGCCCGCGAGGAGCTGACCGGGCCGCTCTTCGCCCGGGACAGCCTGCCGATCTGGAATCCCCAGACGTTTACGCTGATCTCCGGCGACGTGGGCCCGCTACTGCGCCGGTCGCTCGGCGACAGTATCGCGCTGACGAGGCAGTATCTCGCAGGGCAGCGCGGCCGCGCACCATTCCAGGTCGCGCTCTTTGTCATCCTCCTGGTACTCGCGCGCCTGGCGCGAGGCCGCGCGCGGCGCCGGGCCGAGAAGGAGCCCAGCGAGCAGGCGGCCCCGCAGGTCTTCGAGCTCCCCGTGGCGTCGGCGCTTGTGCTGGCCCTGCTGGCCACCGTCTGGATCTATCCGCACCCTCCCCGTGCCCTGCTCAGTGTCTTAGGGCTGATCATCCTTCTTCCTGCCGTGCTGATCGTGCGGCAGCTGGCCGCACCCGCCGTTGTCCCGGCGGTCTATGCGCTGGCGGTGTTTTACTTGGTGGACCGCGTCCGAGAAGTCTGCGGGGCGGTGCCCGTGCTGGAGCAATGGGTGTTCCTGCTCGAGATGGTGTGCGGGATCTTCTTCCTGGCGCTGGCGATCCGCTCCCACCTCCTCGTAACGGACACTAACGACGAGACCACGTCGGGATGGCGGCACGTGCTCGCGTGGATCCTCTGGGGGCAGCTTGTGCTGCTGGCGAGCGCAGTGCTCGCCGGTGGTGTCGGCTACATGCGCCTGGCGCGCCTGCTCGGGACCGGGGTGCTCGCCAGCAGCTACATCGCCCTGGTGTTGTACGCGGGTACTCGAATCGGCGAGGGACTGGTGGTCTACGGGTTGCGGGCCCGTCCGTTGCGGATGCTGCTCATGGTGCAGCAGCATCGCGAGCTTCTGCAGCGCCGCCTCAAGCTGGCGCTGCGCTGGATTGCCGTCGGAACGTGGGCCTACTTCACTCTCGACCACCTCGAGGTGCTGGCCCCGATCTGGGCGGCCCTCGAGACGGTCTTGAACGCGCGGTATGTTCGGGGATCGGTCAGCATATCGCTGGGCGACGGGGTGGCATTCGCGCTCACGATCTGGGCGGCATTTCTCCTGTCGTCCTTCGTGCGCTTCGTGCTTCGAGAGGACGTCTACCCTCGGGCCGGGCTCCCGCGCGGCTTGCCCTACGCGCTCTCGAGCATGGTGCACTATACCGTCGTCCTCATAGGGTTCCTCTTTGCCGTGGCCGCCCTGGGCTTCGACCTCACGCGCATCACCATCCTGGCGGGCGCCCTTGGGGTGGGAGTCGGAATCGGCCTGCAGGGTGTGGTGGCGAACTTCGTCGCCGGTCTGATCCTGCTGCTGGAGCGTCGGATCCGTGTAGGCGACGCGATCGAGACAGGGGACCTGCAGGGGGAGGTTCGGGAGATCGGGTTCCGTGCAAGCACGATCCGGACCGGGGTCGGCGCCGAGGTCATCGTCCCGAACGGCAGGTTGACGTCCGAGCGGGTGACGAACTGGACGCTGACGGACCGGAAGCGCCGTGTGGATCTGCAGGTTGGGCTCGCCTACGCCTCCGATCCCGAGCGGGTGCTGGCCGTTCTCTGCGAGGCCGGCAAAGCGTACCCGAAGTCTCTGGGCGAGCCGGCGGCATCGGCGGTGTGCACGGGATTTCGCGACAGCGCCTTGAACTTCGAGTTGCGGGTGTGGGTGGGGAGCTTCGAAGATTCGGACCTGGTTCTGAGCGAACTCGCGGTGGCCGTGCATGCGGCCCTCGCGGCGGCCAAGATCGAGATCGCGTCCCGCGACATCCGCATCCTCAACGCTGAGGGTGAGCAACTCGATCTTCTTCGACCGGAACACAGCAAGTGAGTAGCGGCCGCGGATGGTCATCTGGAATGATCCGCTCGGCTGGCTGGGTGAGGGCCAACGGAGGACGTCGATGAAGATTGGCATGGGGCGGAACTGGTGGATCCTCGGTGTCCGGGGCGTGGTGGCCATCCTCTTTGGCCTCTACGCTCTTCTCGTGCCCGGGCGCGCGCTGTCCGCGCTCATTTTCGTCTTCGGCCTGTGCATCCTCCTGGAGGGTGTTCTCGGCATCGCGGCCGCCGTACGCGTCCGCGATCACAGAGAGCGATCGCTTCCCATCGCGCTCGAGGGGATCGGCTGTGTCGTCGTCGGTTTCCTCGCCCTCCTGCGCCCCGGCGCGGCCGCCCTCGTCTGGCTCTATCTCGTGAGCGGGTTCGCGGTGGTGAGCGGCATCCTTCACATGGCGGGCGCAATCCAGCTCCGGAAGGAGTTCGCGGGCGAGTGGGTCTTGATCCTGAACGGGGCGCTGACGACGTTGTTCGGGATCCTGATGATCCTGCTCCCGCTGGCCGGGCTTTTGGCCTTGATCTGGCTGATTGGAGCCTACTCGCTCTTCTTCGGCGCGCTGTTGCTGGCGGTGGCACTCAGGCTTCGCGCGCGTTGGCGGTCACGGGCGGGTTCCGCGCGCCCGGCGTGAGAGCCGTCTGGCACCGTATCAGGCTCGACACGCGCTGGGATCCGGGAGGGCGGTGCTGCCTTCACTGCTGGTGACAGCCGGTGCACGCGAAGGGTGAGCGCACCATCAGGGTGGGCGTGCCCGGAGCGGGCTCCGAGCTTCGAAACGCCGTCACGTTGGTCGCCGCGGCGCGAATGCGCTCTTCCAGGACGGCCCGGTAGGGCCAGGCGGCGAACTCGCGCGCGTGGCGCGCATTCTGATACATCGCGGCCGCGGTGTCCGGCTGACCGGCCTTCACGAGCATGTCGCCAAAGTTCAGGAAGAATCCCTCGAAGTTGTGCGGGGCGATCCACGAGTTCCAGCACACGCGCTTGGGCCCGTCCTTGGTCTCGAGCCCCATGTAGCGCGCGTAGTCCGGGTTCGCCCGATCCACCTTCTCGCCGACGCACACGTCGAGGTTCCGCCACTGGTACTCGAGCGCGTCGCGAAAGCGCTCCGACTCGACGGGGAGCGTGGACATGGAGTAACCGGCGGTGAAGTAGTTGAACTCGGGCCACGCGGCCACCGCGTCCTTCATGGCGAAGAAGCCGCGGCGAACCATCTTCTCGTCGCGGTGTATCGAGCCCTCGGCCATGAGGAGGCTCGCGTAGAATCCGAGGTAGCGCGCCTCCTTCGGGTTCAGCCGGACCGCCTCCTCGAAATACTTCCGCGCGAGCACCGCGTCGTCGGTGATCTCCGGACGCGCGGGCGCGTGCCGCGCCCGCTCGGCGAGGCGCCAGATGTGCAGCCATCCGACGTGGCTGGCGGTGACGGCGTCGTTGGGATTCTGCAGGTAGGCCGCCTTCACCGCGGTGAGCGCGGTCGGGATCCGGTCGTACTCGCCGCCGTGCAGCGTGGTCCAGAAGAGACGGTCGGCGTCGGTCGCGGCCGCGGATCGGGTGGTGGTCGCGCGCTTGTCGGGCGCCGCCCAGACCGCGATACGGGGCCATCCGGCTGCCGCCACCGCGGCGGTGGCGAGCAGCACGAGCAGCGTTCCCAGGAGCAGCCGCCGTCGGATCATGGCACCCTCCCGCGCGGGACGCCCCGCGGCCGAGGACCTAGGACGTCGATCGGCCGGCGCGGGTCCTCGCTTCCCGGATCGCGCGCCAGACCCGGTCGCTGCTCGCGGGCATGTCGAGATCGCGGACGCCGAGCGGCGCGATCGCGTCCATCACCGCGTTGAGCACGGCGGGGAGCGCCCCGACGGTGCCCGCCTCGCCCGCGCCCTTGGCCCCGAGCGGGTTGAGCGCGGTCGGGACGGGATGGCTCTCGATCGCCATGTCGCAGAAGGTGTCGGCGCGCGGCATCGCGTACTCCATGAAGGAGGCGGTGAGGAGCTGGCCGGAGCCCGGTTCGTAGACCACCTGCTCCATCAGCGCCTGCCCGACCCCCTGCGCCACGCCGCCGTGGATCTGGCCCTTGAGGGTGAGGGGATTGATGACGGTGCCGACGTCGTCGGCGATCGCGTAGCGGTCGAGGGTGACGTCGCCGGTGTCGGGATCCACCTCCACCTCGCAGACGTGGCAGCCGTTCGGCCAGGTGTCCTGCTTCGGCGAGAACGTTCCGGTCTCGTAGAGGCCCGGCTCGAGCCCGGGTGGCAGCTGCGCGGGCTGGAACGCGGCTCGGGCCACCTCCTTGAGCGAGAGCGCCCGGTCGGTACCCACCACCGAGAACTTTCCATCGCCGAATCCGATATCCGCCTCCGCCGCCTCGAGCAGTCGGGCCGCGATCTTGCGCCCCTTCGTGATGACCTTCTCGGCGGCCATCCAGAGCGCGGTGCCCCCGATCACGGTCGAGCGCGAGCCCATCGTGCCCATCCCGAAGCCGACGCGGTCGGTGTCACCGTCGATGTAGCGCACGTCGGCGGGATCGAGCCCGAGCCGCTCGTGGAGGATCTGCTTGAAGGTGGTCTCGTGGCCCTGGCCCTGGTTCTTGGTGCCCATGAAGATGGTCGCGCTGCCGCTCGGGGCGAAGCGGATCTCCGCGAACTCGGGCTGCGGGCCGGCGGCCCGCTCGATCGCGTTGACGACGGCCAACCCCCGCAGCCGGCCGCGGGCCCGCGAGGCCTCCCGGCGCGCCGCGAAGCCGGCCACGTCCGCGAGCTTGAGCGCGGCGTCCATGCACCGCTCGAACTCGCCGCAGTCGTAGGTGACGCCGAGCGCGGTGCGATAGGGCATCGCGGAGGCCGGGATCAGGTTCTGGCGGCGCAGCGCGAGGCGGTCCATCCCGAGCTCGCGCGCCGCGTCGTCGATGAGGCGCTCGATGACGTAGGTGGCCTCCGGCCGGCCGGCCCCGCGGTACGGCGCGGTGGGATTGGTGTTGGTGAGCACCGAGTGGACCGCGACGTGGGCGGCGGGGAACCCGTACACCCCGACCAGGGTGGCGATGTTGCTGAAGGTCGCGAGCAGGTTGCGGTCCGAGGAGACGTAGGCGCCGACGTTGGCGTAGGTCAGCACCCGCAGGGCGAGGAAGCGGCCCTGCGCGTCGAGGGCCAGCTCGGCTAGGCTCACGTTGTCGCGCGCGTGCTCGTCGGCGGGAATCGCCTCGCGCCGCTCGCACTGCCACTTGACGGGGCGGCCGAGCTTGCGCGCGGCCCACAGCACCAGCCGGTGCTCCGGGTACTGCCACCCCTTGGTGCCGAAGGCCCCGCCCACGTCGCCGACGATCACACGGATCTGATGCTCGGGGATCTTGAAGATGTTGCTGGCCAGCGCGTTGCGCACGCGGTGCGGGTACTGCACGTCGGCGTATAGCGTGTAGCGATCCTCGCCGGGGTCGTAGACGCCGAGCGCGCCCCGGGACTCCATGTACTGGGCGTGCACGCGGGTGATGACGTAGCGGCGCCGTACCACGTGGGCGGCCTTCGCGAAGGCCGCGTCGGTGGCCGTCCGGTCTCCCGCCTGATGCAGGTTGGAGACGTTGTCCGGGCATTCGTCCCAGACCGCCGGGCTGCCGGGCTGTGACGCGGTGCCGGTGTCGGTGATCGAGGGCAGGGGATCGTAGTCGATCCGCACGAGGTCGGCCGCGTCCTCGGCCTGCGCGCGGGTCTCGGCGACCACGAGCGCCACCGGGTCGCCAACGTGCCGGGCGCGCTCCACCGCGAGCCCTCGATGGGCGGGCGCGAACATCGGCGAGCCGTCCGGCCGCGTGCGCTTGAGCGTCATCCTCATGGTGCCGAGGCCGTCGCGGGCCACGTCGGCGCCGGTGAAGACGGCCAGCACCCCCGGCGCCCGCAGCGCGGCGGACGCGTCGATGGAGACGATGCGGGCGTGGGCGTGCGGCGAGCGCAGCATCACGGCCTGGACCTGGCCGGGCAGGTTCACGTCGCTGTGGAACCGGCCCTCGCCTCGCAGCAGTCGGACGTCCTCGAATCGCTTGACGGACTGCCCGATGCCGAACTGGCCCATCAGGAGGTGGTCGGCACCTGGACCTTGTGGCCCCAGAGCGCGCCGCGGTCGTGGCGCTGCACCTGCCACACGCTGTCGTCGATCAGGCGGCCGCCCCAGCCGTACTCGACCTCGAAGCCGGACGGCGTGACCACGTAGAACGACACCATCTGGTCGTTGGTGTGGCGGCCGAGCGTGGTGGCGAGGGTCGCGCCGCTCTTGACCGCCGCGTCGAGGCCGCTGCCCACGTCGTCGAGGGAGTTGGTCTCGAGCATGAAGTGCCAGAGCTTCTTGTCACGGCTGCGGGGCAGGTTCTTGGCGCGGGGCTGGAGCGCGATCGAGTGATGGCGCGGGTTGCAGTGGAGGAAGGTCATGGTGCCGATGTAGTCCGAGATCCGGAAATCCAGGGCTCCCGTCAGGAGCGCCACGCTCGTCGGGAGATCCTCGGTGCGCAGGACCACGTGACCGAGTCCGAGCGAGCCGGTCTTGAAGCCGGCGATCGGCCGGCCCGGCTGGAACGGCGCATCCCACCGGGCGGTGGGGCCCACCGACAGCTCGAAGGGCAGGCCGCCGGTCTCGAACTTCACGAGGTCGATCACCCGACGGTTGGCGATCTCGGCCGGCGTGCCCTGGGTGACGGCCATACCCGCGGTCCGCAGGGCAGTCTTGCCCCGCTCATAGGCGGGGTGGGTCGGCGCCTGTAACCCGACGTAGACGACGTCGTCCTCACCGGTCGGGTGGAGCGCGATCCGGTGATGGTATTCGTCCATCCGGAGGTAGACGGTGTCGTCGTCCCCCTTCACCACCTGCAGCCCGAGGACCTCGCTCGCGAAGGTTTGCCACCGGGCCATCTCGGAGACACCGATGCCGACGTAGGCAAGCTGAGAGACCGTCATGGTGGCCGAAGCCTACCACAATTTCCTCCTTCGCCGTGTCCGCGCTCCGTTGCTAGAATGACGGGTGCCGCGCACGCCTTCGGCCATGATGCGACGACTGACCACGGTCCTCCTGCTGCTCTGCGCGCTGATGGGCCTCCTCGTCGGCTCGGCCCAGGCTGCCCGTCCCGAGTCGGTCGAGGTGAAGGATCGCGACGGCAACCGCGGAGTCCTTCCGATCACGGTGACCGACGACGGC
>Ga0335082_10002227_pt1 | contig 20846 bp, 16 predicted proteins | sample Lox_Sample_41_FD_206718 | JGI IMG/M metagenome (GOLD analysis project Ga0335082, IMG submission 206718) | Soil microbial communities from Loxahatchee National Wildlife Refuge, Florida, United States - Lox_Sample_4.1 | ecosystem: Environmental > Terrestrial > Soil > Wetlands | place: USA...
TAGCAGGCCTCCGAACTTGCCAGTCAACCGCAGCATCGCTGGCCTGCTTATAACCTGAACCTCAAACCGCCACAAGCCTCAACCCTGAGACTTTTTCAACAGCCACAGGCGATTGCACTCAAATTACCCCGCCCCGCGGCCAGGACTGTAGCCACCACGGCGACTTCTCTTTAAGACTGCGGTTTTCGGTTTGAAACTGCCTTCAACAACGATCTGGCCTCGGTTTTCCGCCACCGTTAACGACAATTCTCTGAAATCCACAGTTTTTCCGAATCCGTGTACGCTTGCTATATTCCCTTAATCTTGTCTCTGGCTCACAATTCTTGCGGGACTGCCCCCACGCATGACCGAAGCCGGTGCTTTTAAGGAAACCGTCAAGCAGCAGGCGGACATCGTCCGCATCGTCGGCGACTACGTCAAGCTGAAAAAAGCCGGAGCGCAAAACTACTCCGGGCTTTGTCCCTTTCACAACGAAAAGACGCCGTCGTTCTCCGTCCACGCCACGCGGCAGTTCTTCCACTGCTTCGGCTGCGGCGCCTCTGGCGATGTCTTCAGCTTCGTGCAGAAGATCGAAAACGTCACTTTTCCGGAGGCCATCCGCTCGGTCGCGCAGAAGCTCGGAATCGCTCTCCCCAAGGCCACCTATAGCAGCCCTGTCGAGGCGAAAGAAGCCAAGCTGCGCACCGTCTTGCTCGAGATCCACGAACGGGCGGTCGCATTTTTCCAGGAATGCTTGCGCCGCCCGGAAGGGGCGCACGCGCGCGAATACCTGGCCGGCCGGGGATTGCATGAAGACATGATCCGGACCTTCCGCATCGGCTACGCGCCAGACTCGGGGTTTCTCCTGAGAGACCGCTTGAAGGCCAATTACGACGAAGCCTCCCTGCGCGAAAGCGGCCTGTTCTCGTGGAAAGAGAGCTCTCTGCCAACCGCCAACGACGAGCGCCGAGCGACGAAGGATGAAGGGCCGACGACGGCGTTGATGTACTCCAAATTCCGCAACCGGGTGATGTTTCCCATCGCCAACGAAGCCGGACGCGTGATCGCCTTCACCGGCCGGACTCTCTCCAGCGATGAGAAGGCCGGGCCCAAGTATCTGAACTCGCCCGAGACCGCCATCTACTCCAAGTCGAAGGTGTTGTTTAATCTCGACCAGGCAAAGGAAGCCATTCGCAAACTGGATTACGTCATTCTCGTCGAAGGCCAGATGGACTGCATCTCGGTCTTCGCCGCCGGCTTCCACAACGTCATCGCCAGCTCTGGTACCGCCTTCACCGAACTCCAGGCCAAACTTCTCGGACGCTTTAGCAAGAACGTGGTCGTCAACTTCGATCCCGACACCGCCGGGGCGCGCGCTACCGAGCGCACGCTCGGTCTGCTGGTCGAAGAAGAGTTCCAGATCAAGGTGCTTACGCTCGAGCCGGGATTCGATCCCGACCTCTTCATCCGCCGTAAAGGAAGAGACGCCTACGCGGCAGTCCTGCGAAATTCTCAGCCTTACTTTGCCTACCTGATCGAACGTGCCCGCGCCCAATTTCCCGTGCGCAGCGCCGAAGGCAAGGTGAAAGCGGTCAACTACCTCCTGCCCCACATTCAGCGCGTGCCCAGCCGCATCGTCCGCGACGAACTGGCACGCGAGATCGCACAAAAACTGGCAATCGATTCGGCGGTGTTGCGTCAGGAACTCAAGCATGTCGCTTCCACCCGGTCTTCCGCCACCATCAAAGCGCCGGCCGAAGCCCAGGTCACCGACGCTGAAAAGATTCTCGTCCGCGCCCTGACTTCGTCGCGCGAAATGCAGGCCACTGAAGAGCACTTTTCCGCCCGCGATGGCGCCGAGGAGGAGTTCGATCCGGCCCGCCAGGCCCAGTTCGTTCTTCACAATGAGTCTCTGCACCACGGCTTGGCCACCGAATCGCTGATCGAGTCGCTGCTCAATGCCCCCGAATCCAGCGACGTAATGACGCTGGAACTGCCCGAGTCCGATCGCAACCTGCTCGCCTCCATCCTGATGAAGGAAGAGGAGGAATTGACCGCCGACCGCCTGGAAGGAGCCGTCAAGGCTCTGCGCCGCCTGGAGTTGCGGCGCAAGTTGAACCAGGTACAACGGGAGCTGCAGTCCATCAAAGGCAGCGACCCCAAGCGGCTGCAGGCCCTCTTGGAAGAAAAGATCCGGCTCAAGAAAGCACTCATGGATCCGGGAGCTCTGGAGGAGGGCAATCCGCCCGCCGCCTAGCTCTAGAACCTTGAAACTAAACGCCTAGTTTTGCCATCTAACTATTTAAAGCGAGGGAACATAGGGCGGCGGAGCGCAATTTCTACGAACAACCCTTTCAGCAGAGTGTCGAATATCGTGCTATACTCTGTAAGTTTGTGTCGGCGCTAGGTTCCGCCAGTTCACGTTTCCCACCAGCTTAATTCGAATTTGCTGCCGTCCCCCCAGGGGCGGCTTGAGGACAATCCGTCTTGGCTCTTGACGACAAGTACGACGACATCAAAAAGCTGATCGATACCGGTAAGGAGAAGGGATACTTGACGTACGATCAAGTAAACGATCTCATCCCGCACGATGTGCACTCTCCCGAAGACCTGGACGATCTGCTGACCACCATCGGTACGCAAGGCATCGATGTGCTCGAAGGGCCCAAACCGCCCTCCGCGGCATTCGACAAGAAATTTGAAGAAGAAGAAATGGGCGAGGACGTCGAACTCGACCTCACCCCCGGCGCGCTCGAAAAAACCAATGACCCCGTCCGCATGTATCTCCGCGAGATGGGAACTGTCCCGCTGCTCACCCGCGAAGGCGAAGTGGAGATCGCCAAGCGCATCGAGCGCGGCCAGATCCGCGTCCTGAAGGCCCTCTCCCGCTCGCCCATCGTCATCAACGAACTGCTGGCTCTCGGCGAGGACCTCAAGAAAAGTGTCCGCTCCATCAAGGAAGTGGTCACCTTCGACGAGGAAGAGATCACCGACGAGATACTGCAGAACCGCCTCAAGGAATTCACCGGCAAGATCGACGCGCTGGCCAAGGCCTACAAGAAAGCCAACGCGCTGCTGGAAAAATTCCAGGCCGTCTCGCAGAAGAAGCGGCCCAAGGACTTCCGCCGCGCCCGCATCAACCTGGCGCGCGCCATCGTCAACGTGTCGCTCTGCGTTCGCAACCTGGGCTTCACCAACACCGAACGCAAACGCCTGATCGACCGGGTCAACAAGACGGTCGACACCATGCGCTCGCTCGACCGCCAATCTCTGAACCTGGAGAAGAAGGCGGACCAGACCCGCAGCGAAGAACAGCGCAAGGAGTACCGGCGCCAGTCCCGCGCCATCCGCGCCGAACTGGAGAAGATGGAAGTGGAAGCCGGCGTCCTCTTCCTGGAGCTCAAGCGCACCCAGCGCGAAATCATCCAGGGGGACATGGATGCGGAGCAGGCCAAGCGCGAGCTGATCGAGGCCAACCTCCGCCTGGTGGTTTCCATCGCCAAAAAGTACACCAACCGCGGCCTGCAGTTCCTCGACCTGATTCAGGAAGGCAACATCGGCCTGATGAAGGCGGTGGACAAGTTCGAATACCGCCGTGGCTACAAGTTCTCGACCTACGCCACGTGGTGGATCCGGCAGGCCATCACCCGCGCTATCGCCGATCAGGCCCGCACCATTCGTATTCCGGTGCACATGATCGAAACCATCAACAAGCTGATCCGCACCTCGCGGCAACTGGTGCAGGAGCTGGGACGCGAGCCCACCTCGGAAGAAATCGCCAAGCGGATGGACATTCCTGTGGCGAAGGTGAGAAAAGTCCTGAAGATCGCCCAGGAGCCGATCTCGCTCGAAACGCCGATTGGTGAAGAAGAAGATTCGCACCTGGGCGACTTCATTGAAGACCGCGCGGTGGTTTCACCGGCCGAGGCGGTCATCAACGTCAACCTGAAAGACCAGACTTCGCAGGTGCTGCGCACGCTCACCCCGCGCGAAGAAAAGGTCATCAAGATGCGCTTTGGCCTCGAAGACGGCAGCGAGCACACGCTCGAAGAAGTCGGCCAGTCATTTGCGGTGACCCGCGAACGTATCCGCCAGATCGAAGCGAAAGCGCTGCGGAAATTGCGGCATCCGTCGCGTTCGCGGAAGCTACGGGCATTTATGGACGGGGTCAGGGACTAAAGAACTCGGCCACGGATTCACACGGATGAACACGGATTTTTGAGGGGAACTTAAGAAGCAGGAATACAGAATTGGGCGCGAGCGATCGCGCCTTTTTTTGTCATTCTGAGCGAAGCATGCACTGCGCGTAGCGCAGGGTATGCGAAGTCGAAGAATCCCTACCGAGAGCACAAACTCGCCGCTGCTGAGAATAACGGGGTACTTCCCGTCTGTCCCCAGGTTTGTCCTGTCCCCAGGTTTGTCCTGTCCCCAGGTTTGTCCCAGCGACGTGGAAGAGCAGGCGGAACCGGAGGGACTCCCGCGCAACGCCATGGAGCGGATGGAAGCGTCGTTCCGGTTCGTGAAGCGGCAGTTCGAGCAGTGAAACCTTTCGCCGCGGATTTACGCGGATGAACGCGGATTGCTTGAACTTGCCCCGCTCAAGCCAAAACCGGGCTTGAGTGGGCCACCCGCCCTGCTCCGGGTTTCTCCGGTAAACTGATAGCGAAATCCAACTCGCTGGCTGCCCGCATCATCTCACTTCCAAAAGACCAAGGAGCAAGCTTGAAACCCAAAAATACGATCTGCCTCTGGTTCAACAACGACGCGCAGGACGCCGCCAACTTCTACGCCGCCACCTTTCCGGATAGCAAAGTCAGCGCGGTTCACAAAGCTCCCAGCGACTACCCGAGCGGCAAGCAGGGCGATGTGCTGACCGTGGAGTTCACGGTTTGTGGCATTCCCTGTCTCGGTCTCAACGGCGGTCCGATGTACAAGCACAACGAGGCCTTCTCCTTCCAGATCGCGACCGACAATCAGGAAGAGACCGACCGCTATTGGAACGCGATCGTCGGCAATGGCGGCACGGAAAGCCAGTGCGGATGGTGCAAAGACCGCTGGGGCCTCTCCTGGCAGATCACGCCGCGCGTGCTCATGGAGGCGCTGGCAGCGGGCGGCGCTGAGGCCAAGCGTGCCTTCGAAGCAATGATGCCGATGAGGAAGATCGACGTCGCGAGGATCGAGGCTGCACGGCGGGGATAACGACGAATCTGTGTTTTTTTTCGCCGCACATTTTCGCGGATGAAGGCGGATCTAGAACCTGATTGGTTTTATCCGTGTTGATCCGCGTGAATCTGCGGCGAAGCTCTTGATCGGTGCAAGTCCGTAGCCGATTTGTTTCTGCTTTTCCTTTTCTTTCCACAAAGAAGTTGCATCCTCCACAGGTTCTGCACAAGCGGCGGCGAGTTTTTCGTTGCGCCGCTTTCTGCCATGGCGCAAAGTACCTCCCCAGTGCATGCGCGGGATGTCTGTGAGCGCTGCCACGGTTGCGAATGAGTCGGCGGTTTCCGGCGGTTCTCGAGGGTGAACCGGCGGGAGGGTTTCCGAAAACGTGTCATGGCGCGTCGCTAGGATACCCAGGCGTTGCGGCCTCCTCCAATGTCCTCCTCACCAGAGGAACTGGGCCGCTGGCTTCGCAATAGCTGCGATCGGAATCGAGGGCCCCAAGCCCGGAATTCGCGATGTGCAGGGTGCGTGTAGAGACGAGTGCTCCACGTGAGCGCGGGCTCGAAGCGTGCGCCTCGCTGCCTTGTGCGGTGAGAGGCAGCCAGGACATCTCGCCAGCAATACGGCTTTCGGTGGCTGGCCGAAAGCCGTATCTATTTTTTGGCGCTTCTTTTCACCACGGATCGGCGCGGATCAACAAGGATAAACCAAACTGATTGATACTTCGCCTTATATTCGCCTATACTAACAGCACGTTGGCGACCAAGAAAAATAATTTCCGCCGTTTTTTCCGAAGAGGATGCTGCGCATTCACAAGCGCCGGGTGAGTAGTATCGCTGTCGCGATTTCATTCAGATTGGATACGAGGAACGATTAGCATTGGCCACGACCGATTACAGTCTCGTTCATAGTTTGCCGGCGAATGTCGAGGCCGAGCGCTCGATCCTGGGCGCGATCCTGCTGGACAATCTCGCCTACAGCCAGGCCGCCGAACACCTGAAGGCGGAAGATTTCTCGCTCGATTCACACCGCCGCATTTACACCCGGATGATCGATCTGGCCGAGTCCTCGCGGCCGATTGACATGATCACGCTGGTCGAGGAGCTGGAGCGCGCCAAGGAACTGGAGGCGGTCGGCGATGTGGGATACGTGTCGGGCCTGGTGGATGGCGTACCCGACCGGCCGAGCATCGAGCACTACATCAAGATTGTCCGGGACAAGGCGCTGCTGCGCGGGCTGATTCATGCGGCCAACGCTGCCATCGCGCGGGCGGCGGAGCAGAGCGATCCCGCCGAGGAAGTTCTCAACGACGCGGAAGCAGCGATCTTCCAGTTGTCGGAGAAGCGCATCGGGCGCGGTTTCATGGATGTGCAGGAGATCGTCCGCGAGTCGTTCGGATCGGTAGACGCGCTGTTGCAGCGTGGGCAGCGCATCACGGGGTTGGCGACGCACTATACCGATCTCGACGAGATGACCAGCGGCCTGCAGAAGTCAGACTTGGTCATCATCGCGGCACGGCCGTCGATGGGCAAGACGGCGTTTGCGCTGAACATCGCCGAGAACGCGGCCATCGAAGATCAGAAAGTCGTGGGCGTGTTCTCGCTGGAAATGTCGCGCGAGGCGCTCCTGCTGCGTTTGCTGTGCTCGCGGGCACGGGTGGACTCGCACAAGATGCGTACCGGCTCGCTGTGGCGCGACGACATGACCAAAGTGGCGCGTGCCATGGATGACCTGGCGCATGCACCGATCTTTATTGATGACACGCCGGGGATCGCGCTCAGCGAGATGCGGGCCAAGGCGCGGCGCCTGAAGCAGTCGCAGGGCAGGCTGGACCTGATCATTGTGGACTACCTGCAACTGATGTCGGGTGGGAGCAAGCGCTATGAGAACCGCACGCAGGAGGTGTCGGCGATCTCGCGCGGACTAAAGGCGCTGGCCAAGGAGCTGCAGGTGCCAGTGATCTCGCTCTCTCAGCTGAGCCGCGCCCCGGAGAGCCGGGGCGGAGACCATCGGCCGCAGCTGGCGGACCTGCGGGAATCGGGCTCGATCGAGCAAGACGCCGATGTCGTGGCCTTCATCTTCCGCGAGGAGGTCTATAAACAGGACGACCCCGACCTCCAGGGGAAGGCCGAACTGATCATCGCCAAGCAGCGCAACGGCCCGACCGGCAAAGTGGGGCTGGCGTTCCTCAAGAGCTCAACCCGGTTCGAGTCGCTGCTGGAGGGTGGGACGGAGGTTCCGGAGTAGGGGTCAAAAGGTCGGCGCTGGACACCGTAACGCTGTGGAAAATGTTGTGGAAGGGTGGGATGGAAGGAAAACGCCTCTCACTTTCCGGTGGTACCCCAGAGGATACCTTGATCTCCCATGTGGCCTAAGTCACACGATCAGGTGGCATTACCAGTTTGTAAAGATATTTGGACCCCCTGTTCCCGGTACGGGAGATTTTTGAGCAACCTCTGAGATTTTCACATCCGGAGGGGCATGTCCTTTCGGGGGAGGTGGATTGGCCTTGGTCTAGGAAGCCTGTCGGGGTGGAGACGTGCGAGGACCAGAGGCCTGGCGGCGGTGCTCGGCTCTAGTCGGGCCGAAAGCTGCGGTTCAAGTGGCCAACGTGCTGGTTTCGCAAGCGAAACCGGGCGCTGCGCTCACGATGACAGCGTGTTGGTAAGGGCTGGGCGACATAGAATCCCCACCCTAACGTCGCAAAGGACGCTCCGTTAGGATGGGGCATCCGGCACTGAACGTCCGATCACTCTCCTTCTTTTCCGTGCAGGACAAGGGTGTTGGCGAAGCTGCCTTGTCCGCTCACAGTCCCGGCAACGAATACGTCGCCCGAAGGCAGCGCCAGAATAGAGCCAGGGATATCGCCCGTGCCGATCAGAGGAACCGAATTGAGGGTCCACTGACTTCCGTCCCAGTGCTCGACAATGATGCTGCCCTGGCCGGCATCACTGCCACAAATGCCGCAGCCGGCGGCCCAGACGTCGGTGCTGGAGATTGCGCTGACGGCGCCGAGCGCATCGTTGGAAGTGGCATTCGGGCTAGGCACAATCGTCCACTGCGTGCCGTCCCAATGTGCGGCGAGAGTGGATTGTCCCACGCTACCCGAAGCCTGTCCACCTACGACCCAGGCATCATTGGGTGCAATCGCGGCGATTCCTCCCAGATCCGCATGGGCGAGATTCGGGAAGGCCACATTGCTCAATTTCCGACCATCAAAGTGCAGAATGGCCGCCCGGAAGACCGGGCCGTCGAGACCGGTGATCCACACGTCGTTGTGCGACGAGGCCGCGATGTTACGCAGGGTTTGCGTCTGACCGGGCTTCAGAGGAGGCGCAGCTACAACCGTCCACTGCGTTCCGTTGAAGTGCTCAATCAGAGGGAGAGGCTTCTGGCGGTCGCTGTTAGACTCTCCCACGGCAATAACGTCGTTGCGGGCGATCGCTTTGATGGCAAACAGTTGATCTCCCCCGCCACCAAACGGATGAGGCACCAGGACCCACTTCTTGCCGTTGAAGTGCTGGATGACGGAGGAGAAGTGTTGAGTGGAAACATCGAAGGCAGAACCGACGGCCCAGACATCGTTGGGAGCAAGAACGCTGACACCGGTCATGTCCGCAGTGTTGGACAAGGCCATGCGCACGTCGGTCCAAGTCGTACCATCGAAGTGCAGGCCGATGGTGCCGGGGGCATGCGTGCCCACCGCCCAGATGTCGTTGGCTGAATCGCCGGCAATGGCAAAGAGAAAATTGTTAATGCTGGTATTGGGTGTGGTTTGCTGGGTGAAGGTGATACCAGTGTCCGTGCTCGACTCCTGAGCGCGCATTGGAAGGTGAAGGGTCAGCACCAGCAGTAGCAGGGCGGCCGGTGACCATTTAAGAACCTGATTTCTCCAAGTATTCATCTCAAATGAAACTTCTCTTTCCTTTCTTGTGATTTTTCCCAGATGAATGCTTCTGTGGAGAGAGCGCGCCGTGATCAAACACGGCGCATGGCTCGCTCGCAGGAGATTAGACTCGCGCAGAGTTCGCGGGCTTCGTCGCGGAAGTCATTTGATTGTCAAGAGATCGTCTTTAATTGTCCGTTGCACACGGCGTGAGGAGGTGTGCGATTGAGCAAAAAGCGGATTCCTCACCGCTAAAGCGGTTGGGAATGACAAGGGGCGGGAACCGATTCGGGCGGACAAGAAGGTCCGCTCTACACCAGCATTGGCGGACAAAGAGTGTCGGCCTCACATGGACTTCGCGGACAGGAACGTCCGCGCTACACAGCCTAGCCGTCTTCGCCGACCTTGAGCACAGCCAGAAAAGCCTCCTGGGGAATGTCGACGCGGCCGATGCGCTTCATGCGCTTCTTGCCTTCTTTTTGCTTCTCCAGCAGCTTGCGTTTGCGGGTGATATCTCCGCCGTAGCACTTAGCCAGTACGTTCTTGCGCATGGCGGGAACGGTTTCGCGGGCGATGATCTTGGCGCCGATGGAAGCCTGAATGGCGACTTCGAACATCTGCCGGGGGATCAACTGCTTCATCTTGGCGGCCAGCGCTTTGCCGCGTTCATAGGCAAAGTCGCGGTGCACGATGATGGAAAGAGCATCGACGGGATCGCCGGCGACGAGAATATCCAGCTTGACCATGGGAGACTCCCAGTAGCCGGAAAGGTGGTAGTCGAGCGAGGCGTAGCCGCGGGAAACGGTTTTCAGGCGGTCGTAGAAGTCCAGGACGATTTCATTCAGCGGCAGTTCGTACTGCAGCATGACGCGCGACGAACTAACATACTCAAAGCTCTTCTGCTTGCCACGCTTCTCTTCCACTAAAGCAAGAATTCCGCCGACGTACTCTTCGTTAGTGAGGATGGTCGCCTGGATGACCGGCTCCTCGACGTTTGCGATCTCACTCTGGGGCAGCCAGCGCGAAGGATTGTCAACTTCGATGACTTCCCCATCGGTCTTGTGGATCTTGTAGCGCACACCTGGCGCGGTGGTGATCAGTTCGAGTCCGAATTCGCGCTCCAGGCGTTCCTGAATGATCTCCATGTGCAACAGGCCTAGGAAGCCGCAGCGGAAGCCAAATCCGAGCGCCACGGAGCTCTCTGGCTCGAAGAAGAATGACGAATCGTTGAGGCGGAGTTTCTCCAGCGCCTCACGCAAGCGGGTGTGCTCGTGCGCGTCCACGGTGTAGAGGCCGGCGAAGACCATCGGCTTGATGTCCTCGAAGCCAGGCAGCGGCTCGATGGCGGGATTGCTTTCGTCGGTGATGGTGTCGCCGATTTTGGTGTCGGCGACATTCTTGATGTTGGCGATGAGGAAGCCGACTTCGCCGGCATGGAGCTCGTCGATCTCGACCGGCTTCGGAGTGAGCACGCCAAGAGTTTCGACGTCGAAGACGCGGCCATTCGACATGAGGCGGATCTTCTCGCCCTTGCGCATGGTGCCCTGAAACACGCGGGTGAGGACGATGACGCCGCGATAGGGATCAAACCAGGAGTCGAAGATGAGTGCCTGCAGCCGCTTCTCGGGATCGCCCTTCGGCGGTGGAATGCGCTTGACGATGGCTTCAAGGACATCGGGCACGCCCTGGCCGGTTTTAGCGCTGATGAGGACGGCGTCGGAGGCGTCGAGGCCGACAGCGCCCTCGATCATCTCCTTGGTGCGGGGAATGTCGGCGCTGGGCAGGTCGATCTTGTTGATAACGGGAATGATTTCGAGGCCGTGATTGATCGCCAGGTAGGCGTTGGCGAGGGTCTGGGCCTCGACTCCCTGAGAAGCGTCGACCACCAGCAGGGCGCCCTCACAGGAGGCGAGGGAGCGGGAAACCTCGTAGGAGAAATCGACGTGGCCGGGTGTATCGATGAGGTTGAGCTGGTAGGTCTGACCGTCTTTCGCCGTGTACATCATGCGGACAGCGTGAGCTTTGATCGTGATGCCGCGTTCGCGCTCCAGGTCCATAGAGTCGAGCACCTGAGCCTGCATCTCGCGCGCGGTAAGGGCGCCCGTAAGCTCTAGCAGGCGGTCGGCCAGGGTGGATTTCCCGTGGTCGATGTGCGCGATAATCGCGAAATTGCGGAGGAAAGCGGAGTCCATGGCGTGGATGCTGAACCTTTGATTTTAACAGGGAAAAACCCAGTTCCCAGTTCTGAGTTCGTATAGAATCACGTTCTTTATGTTAGTGCTCGCATCGGCTTCGCCGCGTCGGCAGGAATTGCTACGAAATGCAGGCATCGAGTTTGTGGTGCAGCCTGCGCATATCCCTGAAGTGCCGGATGACGGAGAAAACCCGCGCAAATATGCGGAGCGACTGGCGAGTGAGAAGGCGCGAGCCGTACACCAGCAGCGCCCAGACGACGTGGTGCTCGGAGCCGATACCGTAGTGATCGTCGACCAGCACATTCTGGAGAAGCCGCGCGACGCAGCAGACGCTGCCCGCATGCTGCGGTTAATTTCCGGGCGAGAGCACCTGGTGACCACCGGGGTTGCCTTGGTGGGGGCGGGTTTCGAGGACATCCGTTCCGAGACCACCGTAGTCGTGATGGGCAAAATTCCAGATGACGAAATTCTGTCTTACGTGGCAACCGGAGAACCTATGGACAAGGCCGGGGCGTACGCGATTCAAGGCATCGCTTCACGCTGGATCTCACGCATCGAAGGGGATTACTGCAACGTGGTGGGACTGCCGGTGTCGCTGGTGTGGCGAATGCTGCGGGAGTACGGTGCCGTCTAGCTGCGGACCTGGCGCTCGCTTCTCGTTGACTTACCAGTGATCCATACCTAAGATGAGTTGCCTGCGATTCGGCGCGCCACATGATCGGTCAGACCATCTCTCACTACCGGATCCTGGAAAAACTCGGCGGGGGTGGAATGGGTGTGGTCTACAAGGCCGAGGACACCCGCCTGCGCCGTTTCGTTGCCCTCAAGTTCCTGCCTGACACAGTCGCCAAAGATCCCCAGACGTTGGGCCGTTTCCGCCGCGAGGCACAGGCCACATCTGCCTTGAATCATCCCAATATCTGCACGATTTACGACATTGGCGAAGAAGGCGGTGAAGCGTTCATCGCCATGGAGTTCCTCGAAGGGGTCACGCTGAAACACCGGATCGCCGGCCGACCGATGGAGATCGAGACCTTGCTGTCGCAGGCGATCGAAATCGCCGATGCGCTCGACGCCGCGCACAGCAAGAACATCGTCCATCGCGACATCAAGCCGGCGAACATTTTCATCACCGAGCGCGGTCACGCCAAGATTCTCGATTTCGGCTTGGCAAAGGTAGCGTCCGGTGGCAGCACATCGGCAGAAGGCGAAACCGCCGTCAGCGCCGAACACCTGACCAGTCCGGGCACGGCACTGGGCACGGTTGCCTACATGTCTCCGGAGCAGATCCGGGGCAAAGACCTTGACGGCCGCACCGATCTGTTCTCTTTCGGCGTGGTGCTGTACGAGATGGCAACCGGAGCCTTGCCGTTTGCGGGAGAGACCTCCGGCGTGATTTTTGACGGGATCATGAATCGAGTGCCGGCCTCGGCGGTGCGGCTGAATTCCAAGATCCCCGCCAAGCTCGAAGACCTGATGAACAAGGCGATGGAGAAGGACCGCAACCTGCGCTACCAAAGCGCGGCAGAGATGCGGGCCGATCTGCAGCGGTTGAAGCGGGACACGGAAAGCGGACGTGTGGCAACGGCTTCGGCTCCGGTCATGACTGCTCCGAAGAGCAAGAAGCTGATTCCGATCATTCTAGGCGCAGCGGTCGTGGTTGCGGCTTTGGGGGGCGGCGGATTGTACTGGCGCTCGAAGCAGGCCCCGAAGCTCACCGAGAAAGACACGATTGTAGTTGCCGATTTTGCTAACTCGACGGGCGACCCGATTTTCAATGACGCGCTGAAGCAGGCGCTGGGAGTTTCCCTGCGGCAGTCGCCATTCCTCAATGTGCTTTCGGACGACCACGTTGCCGCAACGCTCAAATTGATGACCCGGCCGGCTGACACCCTGCTGACGCCCGAGGTGGCCCGGGAACTTTGTCAGAGGGCGGACAGCAAAGCGTACATCGCCGGCACGATTGCCGCCCTGGGCAGCCAATATGTGGTGGGCCTGAAGGCGGTAAATTGCCTGAATGGAGACATCTAGCGGAGGAACAGGCCACGGCGGCCGGCAAGGAGAAGGTGCTGGACTCGTTGGGAGAGGCCGCCAGCAAATTGCGTGGAGAACTGGGCGAGTCCATCGCGTCGGTAAAGAAATTTGACACGCCACTGGGGCAGGAGACCACTCCGTCGCTCGAAGCACTCAAGGCTATGGCGCTGGGGGAGAAGGCCGAGCGGGAGAAGGGTTCTCTAGGGGCTTTGCCTTTCTTTCAGCGAGCCATTGAACTCGACCCTAATTTTGCCAGCGCCATTGAAGGCGTCGGCATTATGTACACGAATCTTGGCCAGACGGCACGCGCCAATGAGTATCTGACCAAGGCATTTACCCTTCGGGACCGGGCCAGCGAACGCGAAAAACTGCATATCGCGTCGTCCTACTACACCTTTGTGACCGGCGAATTGGACAAGGCCATCGAGACCTACCGGGAGTGGGAAGACAGTTACCCGCGAGACTTTGTTCCGCCCATAAACCTCGGGACTACCTACGTGAGCGAAGGCAAATATCAGGAGGCATTGGACCAGAACTTGAAGGGAATCGCCATCAATCCAGACAATGTCTTCACCTATGAAAACCTCGGTACCACCTACTTTGTTCTGGGCCGCCTGAGTGATGCGCAGAAGACGTTTCTGGAAGCGGAGAATCGGAAACTCGACGATGACGTCCTGCATGCCGACAGATATGGACTGGCTTTCGTGCAGGGCGATACGAAGGCGATGGCCGAACAAGTCTCCTGGTATTCCGGCCGGCCGGAATCCGAACACGAAATCCTGGCGCTGCAATCGTACACCGCCGCTTATGCCGGGCATCTTGGACAGGCCCGGCAACTGACCGAGCGTGCCGTGCAGTCGGCGGTGCGCGCGGACAATAAGGCCGCAGCAGCGATGTACATTCTAGACAGCGCGTGGCGCGAGGTAGCTTTCGGCTATCCTGCGGAAGGCAAGAAACGCGCGGAGACGGCTCTCGCCATGGCGCCCGACAGCCCCGATGCCCAGCAGGTCGCAGCGATCCTTCTGGCATGGACTGGCGATACCGTTCGCGCGCAATCGTTGTCCCAGGACCTGGCCAGGAAGTTTCCTCTGCATACCTTAGTGGAGGGCTACTGGCTGCCCACCATTCAAGCTCAGATTGCTCTGACCGGCAAAGATCCGGCAACCGCCCTGGAACGTCTGCAGGTCGTCGCGCCGATGGATCTGGGGCAAGCGGGCTTCGCCATCAATGGCTCGTGTCTGTACGGCGTCTATCTGCGTGGGGAAGCGAATCTGGCGGCGGTCCGGGGTAGCGCCGCTGCCGCCGAGTTTCAAAAGATTATCGACCATCCCGGTTTGGTGTGGAATTGCGCCACCGGCGTGATGGCACATCTGGAGCAAGGGCGAGCTTACGCCATGGCTGACAAGGCGAAAGCAAGGAGTGCGTATCAGGACTTTCTCGGGCTGTGGAAAGATGCCGACCCGGACATTCCGGTACTCAAGGAAGCAAAGGCGGAGTTCGTGCAACTGCAATAACTAGCTTCTCCCAGGTTAGCTCGCGCGTGGCGCTCGCGGAGTCTGGGGCACCAAGGGCTACGATTTTTTTTCTGATCCTTCTTCGCCGTCCTTGACTGCGGACTTGAAGTTCCGGATGCCTTCGCCCAGCCCCTTGCCCAGATCGGCCAGTTTGCTGGGACCGAAGATGAGCAGGGCGATGGCGAGGATGATCAGGATTTCGGGCAAACCCAATTTACCGCCCATAAAGTGCCTCCTTGCAGGGTATGCCGGATTCTCCACGACCGGCGTAGACGGTGCAAATATCCCTCACAAAATTCTAGGCTTCGGAGCTTACGGAGTCAAAGCCTTAAATCTGGCATCTAGACCAACTCGATGAGCCCCGCCAACAAGGCCCCCCGGCGCGGCAATTGAGAAATCACCACGGACTCGTGGCTGGCGTGGGCACCTTCCCCGACCGCCCCCAGCCCGTCGAGGGTAGGTATGCCCAGGCCGGCAGTGAAATTGCCGTCAGAGCCGCCACCCACGGCGGCTTCCTCCAGCTTCCAGCCCAATTCCTTGGCGATCTCGCGAGCTTTGGCGTAGAGTCCCGCGATTGCGGGAGTCCGTTCCATCGGCGGCCGATTGACTCCGCCGCTGATCTGCAAACTGCACCGGCGGTTGAACGGTTTCAGGGAGCGGAGCCTTCGGTCGATAACGGTAGCGTCCTTCTTTTTAGCGACGCGCACATCCAACACCGCGCTCGCCACGGCTGGGATGACATTGGTGCGCGTTCCGCCCCGGATCAGGCCCACATTGAGGGTGATGCCCCGCTTCACATCGACCAATTTTGAAATCTGAAGCACCTGTCTAGCCAGTTCGACGATGGCGCTCTCACCCTTCTCGAAATCCAGACCCGAGTGCGCGGCCTTGCCGGTGACTTTGAAGGTGTATTCTCCGACGCCTTTGCGAGCGGTCTTCACCGCGCCTTTAGGGCCTTGGGACGGTTCCAATACCAGCACCGCTGCCGACTTTTTGGCCAGGTTTTCGGTGATATGCCGCGAAGTATCGCTGCCGACTTCTTCGTCGGAGACGAGCAGTACCGTAACCGGACGCGGCAGGGCGTCGCCGTGCCGGAAGCGCAGGGCCTCGATCGCGTGCAGCATCAGCGCAATTCCCGCCTTCATATCGAAGCTGCCCGGCCCCCACAAGCGGCCGTCCGTGATCCGGCATGGCATGGTCTTGAGGGTGCCCATCGGATAAACCGTGTCCAGATGGCCCAGGAGCAGAATCGGCTTACTCGAAGCCTTACCGGTGAAATCCACCTGAAGATGGTTGCCGAAGCTCTGCGTGCGGTGGAGCATGGAATGGCCGCCCAGGCCTTCGAAGCGCCCGGCCAGGAGAGAGCCCAACCGGTCTACGGCTTCTTTGTTGTCGCTGGGGGATTCAACCTCCACCAACTGCCTTACGGTTTGCACGATTTCCTCCTGGCGTTCTTGCAGATACGGCAGGTAGGAGTGGCTGTCCGTCACTGGTTTGCTGAGTGTTTGTGAGCTCTTTCGCATGGGCTTGGGCACCGCCGAAGCGGGCATTTACAGTATAATTTCGCCTTCGCAGAAATTGAGTATGACTGACCCTATCCAAACCCTAGCCGAGAAGACCCCCGTCGCGACCTGTCTCAATGTTAACCAGATCATGGAACTGTTGCCGCACCGGTTCCCGTTCCTGATGATCGACCGGGTTCTGGAAATCTACCCCGGGGATCGGATTGTCGCGCTTAAGAACGTCACCGCGACAGAGTTCTTTTTCCAAGGTCACTTTCCGGGCGCGCCTGTGATGCCGGGGGTGCTGGTAGTGGAAGCTATTGCTCAGGCTGGTGGCGCGCTGCTGCTTTGGGCGGTGGAAGATCGCGACACTAAACTCTTTCTGTTCACCGGAATCGAACGGGCCCGTTTCCGGCGGCCGGTCCTGCCGGGGGACCAGCTGCGGCTGGAAGTGAAGATCGTATCGCTGAAATCAAAGGCGGTGCGGCTGCACGGCACTGCTTATGTGGGCGACAAGCGGGTCGCCGAAGCCACGGTCAGCTGCCGGTTGGTTTATCGGTCTCAAGTACGCGGTGACGCTCCCCAGGGAGAACCGGGAGACGAATAGTGCCTTCGACTGCCCGTTCCGCAGCCAGCATCGTGTCGCCCCTGGCGTCCAACGTCCACCCCACCGCAATTATCGATCCCGCCGCCAGAATCGCGCCCGGTTGTGAGATTGGTCCGTATTGCGTGATTGGCGCCGATGTCGAACTGGGGGAGAAGTGCAAACTGATCTCGCATGTGGTGATTGCAGGTCCGACCAAGATCGGCTCGCACAACCGGTTCTACCCCTACTGCTCGATCGGCTGCGGACCGCAGGACATCAGCTATGGGGGAGAGCCGACGCGTCTGGAAATGGGCGATCACAATGAAGTCCGCGAGTTCGTGACCATCAACCGCGGCACGGTGAAAGGCGGCGGAGTGACTCGACTGGGCAGCCATATCCTCATTATGGCGTACGCCCATGTGGCGCATGACTGCGAGGTTGGGAACCACGTGATCCTGGCAAATGCGGCGACGCTCGGGGGGCACGTCATCGTGGAAGATTGGGCGACGGTGGGTGCTCTCTGCCCGGTGCACCACTTCGTGCGCATCGGGGCCTACTCGTTTATCGGGGGTGGCACGACGATCACGCGGGACGTGCTTCCTTTTTCTAAGACCGCGGCGGCGCGCGATACGCACGCTTATGGGATCAACGCAATCGGACTGGAGCGCCGTGGCTTCAGCCGGGAGCGGATTCGCAAGATCCACCACGCCTACAAACTCCTGCTGGCATCGAAGCTCAACACCTCACAGGCGCTGGAGAAGCTCAAGTCAGAGCCGGACCGCGGGGAAGATATCGATCGGCTGATCCAATTCATCGAAGCCTCCGAGCGGGGAGTGATTAAATAGCTGTCAGCACTCAGCACTCAGTATTCAGCCAGGCGAAACCTTCAAACCCCCAAGGACAAAGGTACAAGGGTCACTCACGCCGTCATGGTGTGGATTACGAAATCGATTCAGAACGGCCCGTGGACTGAATGCTGACTGCTGAGTGCTGAGTGCTAGACTGTCGCAAGTGCCTTCCAAAGAAAAACTCGGCCTGATTGCGGGCAACGGGCGCTTTCCTTTTCTGGTGCTTGACGCCGCCCGGTCGCAGGGGTTGGACGTCATCGTTGCTGCAATCAAGGAGGAGACCTCACCGGAGATCGATTCGCGTGGCGCCAAGGCAGTCCACTGGCTTTCGCTGGGCGAGCTATCCAAACTGATCGAGACTTTTCGCCGCGAGGGCGTGTCCCGGGCGGTGATGGCGGGGCAGGTCAAACACAAGCAGATCTTCTCCAGCATCCGGCCGGACTGGCGCCTGGGCAAACTGCTGCTGAACTTGCGCACGCGCAATACCGATGCCCTGCTGGGGGCTGTGGCCAAGGTTTTGGCCGACGAGGGAATCACTTTGGAGAATTCCACCGCCCTGCTCGAACCCCTGCTGGCGCAATCCGGCGTGCTGACCCGGCGAGCGCCCTCGGAAGAGGAGGCCAAGAACATCGAATATGGGCGGGCGGTGGCGAGGCAACTGTCACAGTACGACATCGGACAAACCGTGGTTGTGGCTGAATCTGCGTGTGTCGCCGTCGAAGCCATGGAGGGCACGGACGCGACCATTGAGCGCGCTGGACAGATTATGTCCACCTTGGGCTCAGGGAACTCGAGCTTGAGCCGGGCGTTGACCGTGGTCAAAACCGCGAAACCAAATCAGGACATGCGCTTCGACGTCCCAGTCGTAGGGGTCGCCACCATCGAAGCTATGCACAAAGCGGGGGCGACTTGCCTGGCAGTGGATGCCGGCAGGTGTCTGTTCCTCGACGGCGAAGAAATTGTGACCGCGGCGGATGGTCATGGCATCTGCATAAGGGCAGACTAGAATCGCAGGAGCCAAACATGTCCGAGACCGCCCGCCTGGCAGATCAGATCCGCCGCGCCTTTGAGGGAAACGCCTGGCACGGAGACTCCGTGCTTGAGTTGCTCGCCGATGTGGACGCCAAGGCCGCGGCAGCGCATCCCATCAAAGGCGCGCACAGCATCTGGGAGTTGCTGCTGCACATCGAGGCCTGGGACAAAGCAACGGTGACTCGTGCGCAGGGGAAGGCAACACAACCGAGCGGGGAAAAGAACTTCCCGCCAGTGGAAGAGAAGAGTGAGGCTGCCTGGGCCAGGGCGCTGGAGCAGGTGAAAACGAGCCACAAGGCGCTGGTGGAGACAGTCGCTGCCTTCCCGGACGCGCGCCTGCCGGAGCAGGTTCCGGGCAAGACCGAGACGTACTACAACTACTTCTATTTGTTCAGTGGGATCGTGCAGCACGAACTCTATCATGCGGGGCAGATCGCGCTTTTAAAGAAAGCGCAGAGAAGATAGGAAGAAGCGCTCAGTTTTAGGATTGAACCACAAAGGGCACGAAGGTACACAAGGGAAGTCTTAAACGTGCGAAAATGTCCGGGCAAGTGATTCCAGAGAGCTACACCTGAGCGCTGACGGGACAATACACGTCGCAGTGATCGGCGTCGGCGCATTTGGACGAAATCACGCCCGCGTCTATCAACAATTAGCCAAAGAAGGAGTACCTCTGCGGCTGGTTGGGGTGGTGGATGCCGATACCTCGCGGGCTGACTCGGTGGCGCGGGAATTCGGTTGCCGGGGCTTCGGATCCGTCGATCAACTCCTCACCACACACAGCGAATTGCAAGCCGCGTCGGTGGCTGTTCCTACCGTGCATCACCTGCAGGTGGCGAGACGGCTGCTGGAGAGCAGCGTCGATGTCCTGATCGAAAAACCTATCGCCCCCTCCCTGCCAGAGGCAGACGATCTGGTACGGCTGGCACAACAGTACGGCCGCATTGCCCAGGCCGGACATCTGGAGCGGTTCAATCCGGCAGTCCGCGCCACGCTGCCCATTCTCACCCGGCCGATGTTCTTCGAGGTGCACCGCCTGAGCGTGTTCACGCCTCGCTCGCTCGACGTGGACGTGGTGCTCGACCTCATGATTCACGACCTCGACATCGTTCTTGCTTTTGCAAATTCTGCCGTCAAGGAGATCCGGGGCGTGGGCCTGGCGATCCTGTCGGGCAAGACCGATATTGCCAACGTGCGGATCGAGTTCGAGTCCGGATGCGTAGCCAACTTTACCGCCAGCCGGGTCTCGACGGAGCGGGTGCGCAAACTTCGCTTCTTCCAGCCCAGGCAATATGTGTCGATCGATTACAGCCGCCAGGACGCCCTGGTGTTCAGTGTGGGGGCAGGCGGCGCGGGTGTTCCTTCCGCCAATCCCCAGATCCAGATGACAAAACTCTCCAGCACCCAGGAAGAACCCTTGCACGCAGAGTTGAAGTCCTTCCTGCAATCGGTGCGGCAGCGCAGCCGGCCGGTCGTCAGTCTGGAGGATGGCCGGCACGCCTTGGCTGTGGCCCTGGACATCGTGACCGCGATTCGGGAGCACGCCAGCCGCATCAAGCTGGATGAACTACGCACCTGACGGCCACCCACTGTCAAGTTTTGTAAAATCGATGGGCCCGCGTGATTGATTATCTGGATGCAATCTTAGGTACTTACACCTGCAGAGCTTCGCAGGCGTGGCGAAAGATGCGAGAATAGGCTCACAGGGCCAGGCTCGGGGTCGGGGGAAAACGGCAGAATTGGGTCTTCTGTTACAGCCGAGGATCACCCGTTTTACAACGAATGTCCCCTGCCTCGTGTCTAACCACCAGGTAGTTGGTTGATGTCAACAACGCAAATTCCGTCGGTCAATCCAGCCTCGCCGACCCCCGGCGGCCCGCGTCCCGATGGCGGCGATTTGTACGATGCGCGCTATTGGGAGTCGGCCTATCGCGAGCTGCACGAAGCGCCTGCATTGCTGATCCAGTTGCAGGACGACTTGTCGCGTTCGCGACGGAGAGAAGCCTTCTGGATTTCGGTCGTGGTTCACCTGGTGGTGGTCTTGCTGATCGTGAACTCGCAGAAATTAGGAAGGCTGATGCCGCGCCAGACCATGGTTCTTATGAAC
>Ga0335082_10002229_pt1 | contig 20842 bp, 21 predicted proteins | sample Lox_Sample_41_FD_206718 | JGI IMG/M metagenome (GOLD analysis project Ga0335082, IMG submission 206718) | Soil microbial communities from Loxahatchee National Wildlife Refuge, Florida, United States - Lox_Sample_4.1 | ecosystem: Environmental > Terrestrial > Soil > Wetlands | place: USA...
GCGCAAGCGGTTCACCGGGAAACTGCTGGGACTTGACGGCGAGCGCGTGCGGATCGCCACCGCCGAAGGAGAAATGGCGCTGCCCTTGGCCGATCTGCAACGGGCGAAGCTCGTCCTCACCGACGAACTGATCGCGGCGACGGCCAGTCCGGCGCATTGAGGAGGAAGAAGAGGTACCGATGGATACGACCATTGCCGTTCCCAGGCTCGAGCTGCTGCAAGTGGCCGACGCCGTCGCCCGCGAGAAGGGCATCGAGCGCGACGAAGTCCTGGAAGCGATGGAGCAGGCCATTCAGAAGGCCGGCCGCTCGAAATACGGACATGAGCACGACATCCGCGCCAAGATCGACCGCAAGACCGGCGAGATCCGGCTGATGCGGTTCCGCGAGATCGTCGAGACGGTCGAGAACGAGGCGACGCAGCTGACGCCAGCCCAGGGCCAGCGCATCCAGCCCGACGTCAAGCTGGGCGACTTCATCATCGACGAGCTGCCGCCGATCGATTTCGGCCGCATCGCCGCCCAGACCGCCAAGCAGGTGATCGTGCAGAAGGTGCGCGAGGCCGAGCGCAAGCGCCAGTTCGACGAGTACAAGGACCGCAAGAGCGAGATCGTCAACGGCTTGGTGAAGCGGGTCGAGTTCGGCAACGTCACCGTCGATCTGGGCCGGGCCGAGGCCATGCTCCGGCGCGACGAGCTGCTGCCGCGCGAGACCTTCCGCAACGGCGACCGCGTGCGCGCCCTCATCTACGACGTGCGCGAGGAGGCGCGCGGGCCGCAGATCTTCCTGTCGCGCACCCATCCGGATTTCATGGCCAAGCTGTTCGCCCAGGAGGTGCCGGAGATCTATGACGGCATCATCGAGATCAAGGCCGTGGCCCGCGATCCCGGCAGCCGCGCCAAGATCGCCGTGATCTCCAACGACAGCGGCATCGATCCCGTGGGCGCCTGCGTCGGCATGCGCGGCAGCCGCGTCCAGGCCGTGGTCGGCGAGCTGCAGGGCGAGAAGATCGACATCATTCCCTGGTCGAACGATCCCGCCACCTTCGTGGTCAACGCGCTGGCGCCCGCCGAAGTGTCCAAGGTGGTCCTCGACGAGGAGAACCGCCGCATCGAGGTCGTCGTGCCGGAGAGCCAGCTCAGCCTGGCGATCGGCCGGCGCGGCCAGAATGTCCGCCTCGCCTCCATGCTGACCGGCTGGAACATCGACATCCTGACGGAAGACGAGGAGTCCGAACGGCGCACCGAAGAGATGCGCACGCGCTCCAAGATGTTCGTCGATGCCCTCGACGTCGACGATGTCATCGCCCACCTGCTGGTGACCGAGGGCTTCACCAACATCGAGGAGGTGGCGTTCGTTCCGGTCGAGGAGCTGGCGAGCATCGAGGGCTTCGATGAAGACGTGGCGCGCGAGTTGCGCGACCGTGCGCGCGTGTTCCTGCAAGAGCAGAACGAGAAGCTGTCGGCCCGCCGGCGCGAGCTCGGGGTCGACGACGCTCTGGCCACGATCGAGGGCCTGACGCCGGCGATGCTGGTCACGCTCGGCGAGAACGGCATCAAGACGCTGGACGATCTGGCCGACCTGTCGAGCGACGAACTGATCGATCCGCAGGACGGCATCCTGCGTGGCACCAGCCTGAGCAGCGCCGACGCCAACGCCATCATCATGGCCGCGCGGGCCCACTGGTTCGCCGATCAGGGCGGCGCGGCGCCCGAACAGAAGCCGGCCGGGTGAGGCAGCAGCGGGTGAACGAGTCGTGACGCTGGTCGACATGGTTGCGAGCGAGACGATGGGAGCGGATGCATCGCCCGGCGCTGCCGAGGACGCGATGGAACCCGCGGCGACGGGGCCGCTGCGGCGCTGCATCGTCACCCGCCAGGTCCTGCCCAAGGAGGCGCTGGTCCGCTTCGTCATCGATCCCGCGGGGACCGTCGTGCCGGACGTCGCCGGCAAGCTGCCGGGGCGCGGGCTCTGGGTGAAGGCCGAGCGCGCGGCGCTGGCGGCTGCCGTCGCTAAGAACCTGTTTGCCAAGGCGGCGCGGCGTCAGGTCGAGGTGCCAGCCGATCTCGCCGATCGGACGGCCGCCCTGTTGTCGCAGCGCTGCCTCGATTTGGTCGGTCTTGCCCGCCGTGCCGGCGATGCGGTCTGCGGCTTCGACAAAGTGCGCGATGCCCTGCGCAATGGCCGGGTCGGCATCCTGCTGGCGGCTGCTGACGGTGCGGCCGACGGCCGCGGCAAGCTGCAGGCGCTGGCCGGCGAGCGGCCGACCCTGGCGCTGTTCAGTGGGGCCGAATTGTCGGCGTCCCTGGGGCGTGAGAATGTCGTACACGCGGCCGTGGCGCCGGGACGCCTGGCGGAGCGGCTGAGCGTCGAATCTGCCCGGCTGGCGGGCTTGCGTGCTGACAACGTCCGTTGAACGATCGGAAGGCTAATGACGAGCGCTAACGAAGAAGAATCCAAGAAATCCCTGAAGCTGTCGCGGCCCGGCCGCCTCGAGCTGAAGAAGACGGTCGACGCCGGCCAGGTGCGGCAGAGTTTCCCGCATGGCCGGTCGAAGGCCGTTTCCGTCGAGGTGAAGCGCAAGCGCACCTTTGCCCCGGGCGCCGGCGGCCGGATGACCGAGGTGACCGCGGATCCGCTGGGCCTCAGCGAAGCGGTAACGCATGAGGAGGCCAGCGCGGACGAGCGGCTGGCACTGCATCATCTGACGGCCGGAGAACGAGCGGCGCGGCTGCGCGCCCTCGAAGATGCGCAGAAGCACGAGGAGCTCCGCAAGGCGCTGGACGCCGAGTTGCGCCGGCAGGAGGAGGAGTCGCTTCGGCAGGCCGCTGAAGAGGAGGCGCGTCGCCAGGAGGAGGAAGCGCGGGCGAAGGCCGATGCCGAGGCGCGCGCCAAGCAGACGGAGGCGACGCCGCTGGCTGACGGCAAGGAGGCCGTGGCTGAGGCGCCCGCCGCAACCGCCAAGGCGGCGACCGCGGCGCCTGCCAGGCCCGGCAAGGCTGGCGCCAAGGCTGTCGAGGAGGCCGTCGTCGCCGAGGAGGACGAGGACTCGCCGGCGCGCGCCAAGCGCCCGGGCGGCAAGCTGTCGACGGCGAAGCCGGTAACGGCGGTGCGGCGCGGGGAGCCGCGGCGGCGCGCCGGCAAGATGACGATCGTGCAGGCGCTCGACGATACGAGCGAGGACCGGATCCGCAGCCTCGCGTCGGTTCGGCGCGCGCGCGAGAAGGAAAAGCAGCGAGCGCAGGCTTTGCGCACCGAGGGCCAGAAGGTGATTCGCGACGTCGTCATCCCCGAGACCATCACCGTCCAGGAATTGGCCAACCGCATGGCCGAGCGCGGCGCCGACGTCATCAAGGCGCTCATGAAGATGGGCGTGATGGCGACGATCAACCAGCCCCTCGATGCCGACACGGCAGAGCTGATCGCCACCGAGTTCGGCCACCGCGTGCGCCGCGTCTCGGCAGCCGATATCGAGGTCGGCCTGGACGCGCAAGACGATGATCCCGCGACGCTCAAGCCGCGGGCGCCGATCGTCACCGTCATGGGCCACGTCGACCACGGCAAGACGTCGCTGCTGGACGCCCTCCGCCAGACCGATATCGCCGCGCACGAGGCCGGCGGCATCACGCAGCATATCGGCGCTTATCAGGTGATCCGCTCCTCGGGTCAGCGCATCACGTTCATCGATACGCCCGGCCACGCGGCGTTCACGGAGATGCGCGCGCGCGGCGCGAACCTGACCGACATCGTCATCCTGGTCGTGGCCGCCGACGACGGCATCATGCAGCAGACGATCGAGGCGATTCACCACGCCAAGGCGGCGCAGGTGCCGATCATCGTTGCCATCAACAAGATCGACAAGCCGGATGCCAAGCCGCAACGCATCCGTCAGGAGCTGCTGCAGCACGGGCTGGTGCCGGAAGAGCTGGGCGGCGAGGTGCAGACCGTCGAAGTCTCCGCCAAGGAGAAGCTGAACCTCGACAAGCTGGAGGAGGCTGTCCTGCTGCAGGCGGAGATCCTGGAGCTGAAGGCCAATCCCGATCGTCCCGGCACCGGCACGGTGATCGAGGCGCGCCTGGAGCGCGGCCGCGGCGCCGTGGCGACGCTGCTGGTGCAGCGCGGGACGATCCATGTCGGCGATATCTTCGTCGCGGGCACGGAATGGGGCCGCGTGCGCGCACTCGTCACCGACCGGGGCGAGAGCGTGACCGAAGCGGGTCCCTCGACGCCCATCGAGGTGCTTGGCCTGCAGGGTACGCCTCAGCCGGGCGAGCAGTTCGTCGTCGTCGAGAACGAGAACCGGGCTCGTCAGATCACGGAGTTCCGCCATCAGAAGGCACGCGAGGCGCAGGCCAAGATCTCGGCGCGCAGCTCGGTCGAGCAGATGTTCGACAAGATCGCGGCCGGCGAGAGCAAGGAGCTGGCGATCCTCGTCAAATCCGACGTACAGGGGTCGCTCGAAGCGATCACGGGCAGCCTGACCAAGCTGAGCGGGGAGGAGGTTTCCGTCCGCGTGCTTCACGCTGCGGTCGGCGGCATCAACGAGTCCGACGTCACGCTGGCGCGCGCATCGCATGCGATGATCATCGGCTTCAATGTCCGCGCCAATCCGCAGGCCCGCGAGATGGCGCGGCGCGACGGCGTCGACATCCGCTACTACTCGATCATCTACAACGTGATCGACGACATCTCGGCCGCGCTCAAGGGCATGCTGGCGCCGGTGCTGCGCGAGCGCTTCCTCGGCAACGCCCAGATCCGCGAGGTCTTCAACATCAGCAAGGTCGGCAAGGTCGCGGGCTGCATGGTGACGGAGGGCCTGGTCAAACGCGGCGCCAAGGTGCGGCTGCTGCGCGACCATGTCGTCATTCACGAAGGCAGCCTGAAGACCCTGAAGCGGTTCAAGGACGAGGTCCGCGAGGTCAAGGAAGGCTACGAGTGCGGCATGGCCTTCGAGAACTATGACAACATCCAGGCCGGCGACATCATCGAATGCTTCGAGATGGAGCAGGTCGCCGCCGTCTGACGAAGAAGAATGGACGCTGCGCGGCCTGCTGACCCATCGGGTCAGCAGGCCTGCGGCAAAGCGGTGAATCGATGACCCGACGATCCGGTGGGGCGCCCAGCCAGCGGCAGCTGCGCGTTGGCGAGGAGTTGCGCCACGCGCTCGTGCGCATCCTCGGCCGCGGCGACCTGCGCGATCCCGAGCTCGAGAACGTGCAGGTCACGGTGACGGAGGTGAGCGTCAGCCCCGATCTGCGCAGCGCGACGGCCTTCGTCGTGCCGTTCGGCGGCGGATCCTCCGACAAGCTCGTGAAGGCGCTGAACCGGGCCGCTGGCTTCTTCCGCGCGCAGTTCAGCCACGAGCTGAAGCTCCGCTACGTCCCTGGCATCCACTTCGAGCCCGACCGCAGCTTCGATCATGCCAGCCGTATCGAGCAGCTGCTGCACCATCCGCGCGTCGCCTCCGATCTTGGCCACGAAGCCGGGAGTGAGGCCGAGGATGGTGACGACACGGACGACGGACGTGGCGCGTAAGCAGCGCGGAAACCCGGTACACGGGTGGCTGGTCATCGACAAGCCGGTCGGCATGAGCTCCATGCAGGTCGTCAGTCGCGTCCGTCGCGCCACCGGCGCCGCCAAGGCCGGCCATGCCGGAACGCTCGATCCGCTGGCGAGCGGCGTGCTGCCGGTCGCGCTGGGCGAGGCCACGAAGACCGTACCCTTCGTGACCGGCGGCCGGAAGCGCTACCGCTTCACCTTGCACTGGGGCGAGGCCCGCTCGACCGACGATGCCGAGGGCGAGATTGTCGCGACCAGCGCTCATCGCCCTGCGCCGGAGCAGATCCGCGCCGCCCTCGAATGCATGGTCGGGCCGATCGAGCAGGTGCCGCCGGCCTTCTCGGCGGTCCATATCGGGGGCCAGCGGGCTTACGCCCTGGCCCGGGCCGGGCACGCGATCGCACCCGCGCCGCGCATGGTCGTGATCCACCGCTTCGAGCTTGTCGAGCGCCCGGACGACGACCATGCCGTGTTCGAGGTCGAGTGCGGAAAAGGCACGTATATCCGAAGCTTGGCGCGCGACCTGGCGGTCGCGCTGGGCACGGTCGGCTACGTCTCCGCCCTCCGCCGCACGGCGGTCGAGCCGTTCACGGAGGCTCAGGCGATTTCGCTGGAATCTCTGGAAACCCTGGGGCATAGTCCGGCCGCCTTCGGACAGGTTTTACCGGTCGAGACCGCGCTGGACGACATCCCGGCCCTGGCCCTGACCGATACCGAGGCAAACCGCCTGCGTTGCGGTCAGCCGGTTGGACTGTTGAGCCGGCAGGATCTGGAACGAGTCGGCCATCTCGAAAGTGGTTCCATCGTGTGTGCGATGGCCGGCGGCAAGCCGGTTGCGCTCGCGCGGTTCGAGGCTGGCGGGCTGCACGCGGTTAGGGTTTTGAATCTCTAGGAAGCGAAAGGACTGATGATGTCGATCACCGCAGAGCGCAAGCAAGCGGTCATCAAGGAGTACGCGACGAACCCCAATGATACCGGTTCGCCCGAAGTCCAGGTGGCCGTCCTCAGCGAGCGCATCGGCAACTTGACCGAGCATCTGAAGACGCACGAGAAGGATTTCCATTCCCGGCGCGGATTGCTGGTCATGGTTGGGCAGCGGCGGCGCTTGCTCGATTATCTCCGCAACAAGGACGCTGCCCGCTATCAAGAGCTGATTCAGCGCCTTGGGCTGCGCCGCTAGTTCACACGCAGCCGCTCGTCTGCCGTTGGCCGAATCGAGTCTCGGTTCGGGACGGCGGACTTTGTCTACAGCATTGGGGCGATCACGATCCGGCCGGCGTGATCGCTATATCGCCGGGCCGACGCAAGAGGCGGGCAGGTCAGCGGGAGCATGGTCGCGCGCGACCGCGCTTCGCGGCGCTGTCGATGGGCGCATGCCCTTCGCCGCCTCTTACGCGGGTCCGGCCTTCTCTGTCCGGCCGATACCCGAAAGGACCAAACGACAATGTTCAGCATCACCCGCAATGAAATCGACTGGGGCGGCCGCAAGCTAGTCCTGGAGACCGGACGAGTCGCGCGCCAGGCCGATGGCGCCGTTCTCTGCACCTACGGCGACACGATCGTGCTCTGCACGGTCGTCGGCGAGCGGACGCCGAAGCCCGGCATCAACTTCTTCCCGCTGACCGTCAACTATCAGGAGAAGTCCTTCGCCGCGGGCAAGATCCCCGGCGGCTTCTTCAAGCGCGAGGGCCGGCCGAGCGAGAAGGAGGTCCTCACCTCGCGGCTGATCGACCGCCCAATTCGGCCGCTGTTCCATCCGAGCTATCGCTGCGAGACCCAGGTCATCGCCACGGTATTGAGCCACGACCTGGAGAACGACCCGGATATCGTCGCCATGATCGGCGCCTCGGCGGCGCTGACCATCTCGGGCATCCCGTTCCTCGGGCCCATCGGCGCCGCCCGAGTCGGCTATGTCGACGGCAAATACGTCCTCAATCCGCGGCTCGAGGAGAGCACGAATTCGGCGCTCGACCTCGTCGTCGCCGGCACGGTCGAGGGCGTGCTGATGGTCGAATCCGAAGCCAAGGAGCTGTCGGAGGAGGTTATGCTGGGCGCCGTGACCTTTGGTCACGAGGCCATGCGTCCGGTCATCAATGCGATTATCGACCTCGCGGAGAAATGCGCCAAGGAGCCATGGGCGCTTCCGGAGACGCCGCCCGAAATCAGCGCCACGGCGGCCAAGCTGCGGGAGCAGTTCGAGGCCGGGTTGCGCGACGCCTACAAGGAGACCGTGAAGCAGGAGCGTTACGGCAAGATCGACGCTGTCAGGACCAAGGCCCTCGAGGCTCTGGCGAGCGAGGCGGTCCCGGCCGAGAAGGTCGGTGGCCTCTTCCACGATCTCGAGAGCGACATCGTGCGCGGCAACATCCTGAAGACCGGCAAGCGCATCGACGGCCGCGATGGCAAGAGCATCCGCCCGATCACGGCGCAGGTCGGTGTATTGCCGCGAGCCCACGGCTCGGCGCTCTTCACCCGGGGCGAGACCCAGGCCCTGGTTGTGGCGACCCTCGGCACGGGCGAGGACGAGCAGATCATCGACGCCCTCGAAGGCGAGTATCGCGAGAACTTCATGCTGCACTACAACTTCCCGCCCTACTCCGTGGGCGAGGTGGGCCGCATGGGTTCTCCGGGCCGGCGCGAGATCGGCCACGGCAAACTGGCTTGGCGCGCGATCCGGCCGCTGCTCCCGCCCAAAGAGGACTTCCCCTACACGATCCGCGTCGTCTCGGAGATCACGGAGTCGAACGGCTCGTCCTCGATGGCGACGGTGTGCGGCAGCTCGCTGTCGCTCATGGACGCCGGCGTACCCCTGCCGCGCGCGGTCGCGGGCATCGCCATGGGCCTGATCAAAGAGGACGAGGGCTTCGCCGTGCTCTCCGACATCCTCGGCGATGAGGATCACCTCGGCGACATGGACTTCAAGGTCGCGGGTACGGCCCAAGGCGTGACGTCGCTGCAGATGGACATCAAGATCACGTCCATCACGGCCGAGATCATGAAGATCGCGCTGGCGCAGGCCAAGGACGGCCGCCTGCACATCCTCGGCGAAATGAGCAAGGCGATGCCGGAGTCGCGCGAGGCGGTCAGCCAGAATGCGCCGCGCATCACCGTGATCACCATACCCAAGGACAAGATCCGTGAGGTCATCGGCTCCGGCGGCAAGGTCATCCGCGAGATCTGCGAAGTCACCGGCGCCAAGATCGACATCGAGGATGATGGCACGATCAAGGTGGCGGCGGTCGATGGCAAGGCCTCGCAGGCGGCGATCGACTGGATCCGCGGCATCGTTGCCGAGCCGGAGATCGGCGTCGTCTACAGCGGCAAGGTCGTGAAGGTGGTCGATTTCGGCGCCTTCGTGAACTTCCTCGGCAGCCGCGACGGCCTCGTGCACATCAGTGAGCTCGCCCCACAGCGCGTGAAGACCGTCGGCGACGTCGTGAAGGTCGGTGACCTCGTCAAGGTGAAGGTCATCGGCATGGACGATCGCGGCAAAGTCAAGCTCAGCATGAAAGCCGTCGATCAGGCGACCGGCGAAGACATCGCGCGAAAGGCCGAGGCGGCCGGCTGATCCTGCGCCCGGGAGAGCCGGCGATGGCGGCGTTTCGGCTGCCCCGAGTGATCGGGCACCGGGGAGCTGCTGCCCATGCGCCAGAGAACACCCTGGAAGGCATCCGGGAAGCGGCCCGGCGCGGCGCCCGCTGGGTCGAGTTCGATGCCAAGCTGACGGGCGACGGCGTCGTCATCCTCATGCATGACGACACCCTCGACCGCACCACCAACGGCCGCGGGCCAGTGGCCAGGACGAGCTTCGCCGATATCGGTCGGCTGGACGCCGGCGCCTGGTTCGGCGAGGCATGGCGCGGCGCCCGCGTGCCGAGCTTGGCCGACACCTTGGCGCTGCTTGTCGAGCTGGACATGCAGGCCAACATCGAGATCAAGCCCTGCGCGGGCCGCGAAGTCGAAACGGCCCGCGCGGTGGTCGAGGTCGTCGAGCGCCACTGGCCGGGTGACCGCGCCTTGCCCCTGCTCTCCAGCTTCAGCCGCCCCAGCCTCGAGGCGGCCCGCGTGGCGGCGCCGGCCATGCCGCGCGGCCTGCTGATCTGGGAATTCATGCCGGATTGGGCCGCCGCGGCGACAGCGCTCGCCTGCGTCACGATCCATTGCTCGGACCGCCACCTGACGCCGAACTGGGCCGTCGACATCCGGCGCGCCGCCTTTGGACTCGCGGCCTATACCGTCAACGACGCCGCGCGCGCCCTCGAGCTCGAAGGCTGGGGCGTCCAGTGCCTGTTCACCGACCGCCCCGATACGATCATCGCCGCGCAGGTGGCGTAGGGGCGACCCCGCGTGGTCGCCCCTCCGGCTTTCCCGATTCCGGTGCGCAGCTCGGTTTGCATGGCTTCGCACACCGCCGGGCCCGCCCATCGGGAATTGCCGGGTGTGGCCTTTCCGGACGGGCCGGACTATATAGGCCCGTAAGATACTGGCGCCCCTGACATTAATGCTCCGGAGGCCGAGTGGAGCCGCTGAAGCCGATCATCATCTCCGGACGGGAAGTGTTGCCGCTGGTCGAGGGCGGCAAGGGCATTTCCATCTCCAATGGCGAGAGCTCGGGCGCCTGGGCGGCGTCGGGCGGCGTCGGGACGTTCTCCGGCGTCAACGCCGACTCCTACGACGGACAGGGCAACCTGATCCCGCAGGACTATCACGGCCGGACGCGCCGCGAGCGGCACGAGGAGCTCATCGCCTTCGCGGTGAGCGGCGGCATCCATCAGGCCCGCATCGCCTACGAGCAGTCCGATGGCAAGGGCCGCATCCATATGAACGTGCTGTGGGAGATGGCGGCCTCCGAACAGGTCCTGCACGGCGTGCTCGAGGGCGCCAAGGGCCTCATCAACGGCGTCACCTGCGGCGCCGGCATGCCCTACAAGATCGCGGAGATCTGCGCGCGCTACGGCGTCTACTACTATCCGATCGTGTCGTCGGCGCGCGCCTTCCGCGCGCTGTGGAAGCGCGCCTATCACAAGTTCCAGGAGTGGCTGGGCGGCGTCGTCTACGAGGATCCCTGGCTCGCCGGCGGGCACAACGGCCTGTCCAACAGCGAAGACCCCACGCGGCCGGAGGTGCCCCATCCGCGCGTCATCGAACTGCGCCGTTTCATGCGCGACGAATGCGGCCTTGCGCAGACGCCGATCTTCATGGCCGGCGGCGTGTGGTACCTGCGCGAGTGGGCGGACTGGCTGCATGACCCCGACGTCGGGCCGATCGCTTTTCAGTTCGGCACGCGTCCGCTGCTGACCACGGAAAGCCCGATCTCCGATGCCTGGAAGCGGCGCCTGCTGACCCTCAATGAAGGCGATGTCTTTCTCAATCGCTTCAGTCCGACCGGTTTCTATTCCTCGGCCGTGAACAACCCGTTCGTGCGCGAGCTGCGGGACCGCTCCGAACGCCAGGTCGCCTACAGCTCGACGCCCGTCGGCGAGCATGAGTGGGCGTTTCCGGTCGGCGCCCGCGGCCGCACCGTCTATCTCACGGCGGCCGACAAGCTGCGCGCCTCGGAATGGGTGGCGCGGGGTTTCACCGAGGCGCTGCGTACGCCGGATTCGACGCTCGTCTTCGTGACGCCGGAGAAGGCCAACGAGATCCTGACCGACCAGATCAACTGCATGGGCTGCCTCAGCGCCTGCCTGTTTTCGAACTGGGCGCAAAACGAACAGGGCACGACGGGCAAGAAGGCCGATCCGCGGTCATACTGCATCCAGAAGACGCTGCAGAGGATCAGCCACTCCGAGGACACTGAGAACCAGCTCATGTTCGCCGGCCACAACGCCTTTCGCTTCAAGGATGACCCGTTCTATGCGAACGGCTTCATCCCCACCGTGAAGCAGCTGGTCGAGCGGATACAGACCGGCGACTGATCCCGCCAACTTCTTTTTATCGCTTCCAGTTAGCGGCGTAGCCCGCAGTGTTAGCCTTTATTTTCATTGATTTTGGTTTTATATTAGGGGCATGGCGATCTCACGACCCTTTGCGCCCGTGCTCGAGCGTCTGAAGGCGGTTGGCCTCCGGCCGACCCGTCAGAGGTTGGCCTTGGCGCGCTTGCTGTTCGAGTCCGGCGACCGTCATGTCACGGCGGAACAGCTTCATGGCGAGGCGCAGGCCGCGAAGATCAGGCTCTCGCTCGCGACCGTTTACAACACGCTGCACCAATTCACGGCGCACGGCCTTCTGCGGGAGGTCGTCGTCGAGCCTGGGCGATCCTATTTCGATACCAATACCGTCGATCACCACCACTTCTTCTTCGAGTCGCAGGGCCGCCTCGAAGACATTCCGGTCGACCAGGTGGAGTTGGCGCGGATTCCGGGCGCGCCCGCCGGTACGCATGTGAGCCGCGTGGACGTGATCGTGCGGGTCGCGCCGAACGAATCATGATTCTGGCTGTAAGAATATTTGAATAATTCTAGACTATTGACAATCGTCTTGGCTGGAATATGATTTATGCGGTCACGCCTGACGGAGAGGGAGCTCAGGCAGATCGCTTTTTGTTCTAGTCAGATCAGGAGGGAGAATTCGCCATGGCCGCGTTGAAAGGCTCGAAGACCCTGGAAAATCTCAAGGCTGCGTTTGCCGGCGAGAGCCAGGCCAACCGCCGCTATCTCTATTTCGCCCAGAAGGCCGACGTCGAGGGCTACAACGACGTGTCCGCCGTCTTCCGGTCGACCGCCGAGGGCGAAACGGGACACGCGCACGGCCATCTGGAGTTCATGGAGACCGTCGGTGATCCCGCGACCGGCCAGCCGATCGGGACGACCGAATTGAATCTGAAGGCCGCCATCGCCGGTGAGACCCACGAATACACCGACATGTATCCGGGCATGGCGCGCACGGCGCGCGAGGAAGGCTTCGCCGAGATCGCCGATTGGTTCGAAACCTTGGCGAAGGCCGAGAAGTCCCACGCCGGCCGCTTCCAGAAGGCGTTGCAGACGCTCGGCTGAGGCTGCGGCTGTCGGTGCGGCGGGCGGAGCGATTTCGCGGCCGCCCGCAGCGAGGCCAAATCCAGCTCCGGCGTGTTCGCTGACTCGCCCGGACGAGGGCGGCAGAAGGGTCTTTCATGCGCGAAGGCAGTCTCGAGCCGCCGGTCCGCCATCCGATCGCTTGGGAAGATCCGGACTTCTACGACCCCGAGAAGATCGACGCCGAGCTGCGCCGGGTCTTCGACATCTGCCATGGCTGCCGACGCTGCTTCAACCTGTGCGACAGCTTTCCACGCCTCTTCGATCTCGTCGACAACTCGGAGTCGGGTGAACTCGACTCGGTCAAGAGCAGCGACTTCGGGCCGGTCGTCGATGCTTGCACGCTCTGCGACATGTGCTTCATGACGAAGTGCCCGTACGTTCCGCCGCACGAGTTCAATCTCGATTTTCCCCATCTGATGCTCCGCTACCGTGCCGCGCAGCTGAAGCGCGGCGAGGTGGGGCGCATGCAGCGCGAGCTGACGGAGACCGATCGCAACGGCAAGCTCGCCGGCCTGGCGGCGCCCATGGCCAACTGGGCGGGTCGCACCGACAACGGCGCCACGCGGCCGCTGCTGGAGAAGATGGCTGGCGTCGACCGCGCCGCCGCGCTGCCGAAGTTCCATGGCAAGACGCTGGTCTGGCGCGCCATGGAGGGCAAACCGGAGGTCAACCGCGAGGCCCCGGCCTTCGGCCGCAAAGCGGCGCTCTACGCCACCTGCTTCGCCAACTACAACAACCCCTCGATCGGCACGGCCGCGCTCGCGGTGCTCGCGAAGAACGGCGTCGCGTGCGAGGTCGTGTATCCCGCTTGTTGCGGCATGCCGCAGCTGGAGCAGGGCGACATTGCGCGCGTCGCCGACAGCGCACGTCGGGTCAGCGCGGCGCTCGTGCCCTGGATCGACGAAGGCTACGACGTCGTGGCCCTGGTGCCGTCCTGCGCGCTGATGCTGAAGTTCGAGTGGCCCCTGATCCTGCCCGAGGACGCCGCCGTCAAGCGGCTGTCCGAGGCAACGTTCGATGCGACGGAATACATCGTCGACATCGCCAAGCGCGAGGGCCTGGCGCCCGGGCTGCAGCCCCTCGACGGCGGCGTGGCGCTGCACATCGCCTGCCATGCGCGTGCGCAGAACATGGGCCAGAAGGCGGCCGAGATGATGCGGCTGATTCCCGAGGCCGATCTCGCGGTGATCGAGCGCTGCTCGGGCCATGGCGGTTCCTGGGGAATCATGAAGGGAAATTTCGAGACCGCCCTCAAGGTCGGGCGGCCGGTCGCGCGCCAGGCCAACGACAGCGGCAAGACCTACCTGGCGTCGGAGTGTCCGCTGGCCGCCTTGCATATTGCCCAGGGCATCGAGCGCCTGGATGGAAGCGGGCCGCCATCCGCGTCGACGCTCCATCCGGTCGAGCTGTTTGCGCGGGCCTACGGCCTGTAGCGGTCCCGCCGACGACGGAGTGCCGATGGCCATGAAGCGACAAATCACGCCCCAGGACCTCATGCCGCTGGCTGAGTACGCCAAGGTGCGCAGCGACCGCCGCGCCGCGGCCGTCGCCAAGAAGAAGAACCGACGGCTCGAGGTCGGGCCGGTCGCGACCTTCCACTTCGAGGACTATGACAGCATGTGGCTGCAGGTGCAGGAGATGCTGTACATCGAAAAGGGCGGTGAGGCGCAGATCGCCGACGAGTTGAGCGCCTACAACCCGCTCATCCCCAACGGCCGCGAACTGGTCGCCACGGTCCTGTTCGAAATTGACGACCCCGCGCGCCGCGCCGCGGTGCTCGCCCGCCTGGGCGGCATCGAGGAGGCCGCCTTCATCCGCATCGATGGCGACACGGTCAAGGGCGTCTCCGAGGCCGACATCGACCGGACGAGCGCCGAGGGCAAGGCCTCGGCCGTTCAGTTCATCCACTTCCCGTTCACGCCGGCTCAGATCGCCCGGTTCCGGCAGGCCGGCGCGCAGGTCGTCGTCGGCTTCGCGCATCCGGCCTACGGCCACATGGCGGTCATGCCGGAGGCGGTGAGGGCGGCGCTCGCCGAGGACTTCGACTGACCGGCCACCGGCCGCTGCCTGCTTCGCTGGCTACTGCACCTTTTCGTCGGGATAGGTGCCCCAGAACTCGTCGCGCTTGAGCCAGCCGCGGTAACCGTCGGCGTCGATCCGGCACCACGCCGCCTCGCATTCCAGCAGACGACCGATCACGCCGGGCGCCAGGCGCGCGACCACCGCGGCGGCGTCCGCGGGCTCGTTGCGCAGCTCCCGGTCGGCGCCGGTGACGCGGGCGGTGCGCCGGCCGTCGAGCATGCTCTGATGCACCCAGCCGACGGTCCCCTGCCAGTCGCGGATTTTCCGCCACACGTCGAATTCGGCGATGATCTCCACCGGCAGCTCGCGGCGGACGAACACCCAGTCGACCGGGTAGTTCGTGCCGGGACCCGTGCGCAGGTTCACCTCGCTGGATCTGAGCGAAACGAAGCGGGGGAGCGGCAGCTTGGTCTCGCTGCCCAGGGTTTCAGCGGCCGGCTGGCGGTCGGCCGCAGCGGCGAGGCCGGCGATCAGCAGCGCGCCGGCGAAGGCTCTGACAAGTCTTCGGCAAGTCATCGCAAAGACAATGACCACTCCCGCCATTGGGATTTTCATCACCTACTCGCTGCGGGGACGCTCGGTCAAGCGCTTCGCGGCCAAGCGAAGCCGCGGCCCGCCGGTCATTCCCTGGACAAGCGGGGGGCGGCTTGCTATTGCCACCCGGCAGAGCCTCGCCGGACGCGGTCGTCGCGGCCGTCCAAGTGAGCCAGAAGAATGCCCACGAAGCCGCTCGTCATCGTCACCCGCAAGCTGCCGGACGTCATCGAAACGCGGATGATGGAGTTGTTCGACGTCCGCCTCAATCTCGACGATCGGCCATGGACGCAGACCCAGCTCGTCGACGCCGTGCGTACCGCCGTCGTCCTCGTCCCCACCGTGACCGACCACATCGATGCCGCCGTGCTGTCGCAGGCCGGGCCGCAGCTGAAGCTGATCGCCAACTTCGGCACGGGCGTCGACCACATCGATCTCAAGACCGCCCGCCAGCGCAACATCACCGTCACCAACACGCCCGGCGTCCTGACCGAGGACACGGCCGACATGACCATGGCGCTGATCCTCGCGGTCCCGCGGCGCCTGGCCGAGGGCGAGCGGCTGATTCGCTCCGGCGAGTGGCAGGGCTGGGGACCGACCTTCATGCTCGGGCACCGCATCTGGGGCAAGCGGCTGGGCATCATCGGCATGGGCCGCATCGGCAGCGCGGTGGCCCGGCGCGCCCGCGGCTTCGGCGTGGCCGTCCACTACCACAACCGCCGGCGCGTTCACCCGGACCTGGAGCGCGAGCTCGAGGCGACCTACTGGGAGAGCCTCGACCAGATGCTGGCGCGCATGGACATCATATCCGTCAACTGCCCGCACACGCCCGCCACCTACCACTTGCTGTCGGCGCGACGGCTGCAGCTGCTGCAGAAGCACGCTTACGTGGTGAACACCTCACGCGGCGAGGTGATCGACGAGAATGCGCTGACACGGATGCTCGAGAAGGGCCTGCTGGCCGGCGCCGGCCTTGATGTCTTCGAGCACGAGCCCGCCGTGAATCCGAAGCTGCTCAAGCTCAACAATGTCGTGCTGCTGCCGCATATGGGATCGGCCACGCTCGAAGGCCGCATCGACATGGGCGAGAAGGTGATCATCAACATCAAGACCTTCGCCGACGGCCACAAGCCGCCCGACCGCGTCCTCGAGTCGATGTTCTGAAATCTGCCTGCGCGGAAAAAGCGAGAGGCGCTCACCCCTCGGGCGAACGCCTCTCTGCCTGCAGCTTGCCGATAAGATCGAGTCGGCGCGAGTGCTGAATTCCCTGTGATATCGCCGCTCGGGCGAATGGCGCTCGAAACGCCGTTAGTTGCTCGTCGTGCCCGACGTGCCGCCGGACGTGCCTTGGTCCGTCGTGGCAGGAGCAGCGCTCGTGCCACTGGTTGTGGAGCCGGCCTCCTCCTTCTTGCAGGCCGCCAGTGCCAAGCCACCCACAAGGGCCAGCACGGTCAGAATTCTGATCGACATACTCATCCGGGAACCTCCAGACTGAACGGATTGTACAACAGTGAGAATAAACGCCCCCTAATTGTGGCCTCGTGACAAAAAAAGGGCAATACCCCTGCACGCGACCGGCCCGCAACCATAGGAGTTTGCAGGCTCGGGTGCCGAATTCCCCACTGTCAGGCGATAACTAGTCCCTTAAGCCGCCAAGATCAAGTACGCCGTAACGCTAGGACAGGAATCTTCGCGACCACGGCCATCGTTATCAGACCGCGTGGCTCAGGTCCTTGATCGTCGCTTGCGGTCCGCACAGCGCGCAGGCCGGGTCGCGCTTCACCCTGATTTTGCGGAACGTGGTCGCGAGCGCATCGTAGATCAGCAGGTGGCCCGAGAGGCTGTCGCCGATGCCGAGCAGCTCCTTCAAGACTTCCGTCGCCTGCAGGCACCCCACCGTGCCCGCGAGGGCGCCGAGGATGCCGGCCTGCTCGCAGCGCGGAATAAGGTCCTCCGGCGGCCGCTCCGGGAACAGGCAGCGGTAGCAGGGGTGCGGGTCGCCGAGGTAGGCCTTGTAGGTCGAGATCTGCGCGTCGAAGCGCAGCAGCGCGGCGGAGGCCAGGGGCTTGCGCAGCAGATAGCAGGCATCGTTGAGCAGGAAGCGCGTCGCGAAGTTGTCGCTGCCGTCGGCGACCATATCGTAGTCGGCGATGATCGCCATCGCGTTGTCGGCCGTGAGCCGAGCCTTCATCTGAATCACGCGCACGTCCGGATTGATGGCCGCCACCATCGCGGCGGCGCTCGCGACCTTGGGAAGGCCGACGCGTTCGGTCGTATGGATCACCTGGCGCTGCAGATTCGACAGCTCGACCACATCGTCGTCGATGACGCCGAGCGTGCCGACGCCGGCGGCGGCCAGGTAGAGCAGCAGCGGCGCGCCCAGGCCGCCGGCGCCCACGACGAGCACGCGCGACGACAGGAGACGCGTCTGCCCTTCCTCGCCGACTTCGTCGAGAATCAGGTGGCGCGCGTAGCGTTCGAACTGGGTATCCGTGAGTTCCATGGGATCAGCGCGACAATTCGTCGGAGGTGCCGGTGGAGCCGAAGCCGCCGGCCCCGCGCTCGCTCGGTGGCAATCGCTCCGTCACCGCCCAGGTGGCCCGCGCGACCGGCGCGACCACGAGCTGTGCGATGCGGTCGCCGCGCCGCACCGTAAAGGGGCCCGCGCCGAGATTGATGAGGATCACGCCGATCTCGCCCCGATAGTCGGCGTCGATCGTGCCGGGGCTGTTCAGCACGGTGATGCCGGCCTTGAGCGCGAGGCCCGAGCGGGGCCGGATCTGCGCCTCGAACTCCGCCGGCAGGGCGATGGCCAAGCCCGTACCGATCACGGCACGGTCGCCCGGTGCCAGGACCAGATCCACCGCCACGGCGGCCAGCAGATCGAGGCCGGAGGCGGCCGCGCTCGCGTAGCTCGGCAGCGGCAGGCCCTCGCCGTTCGGCAATCGCATCAGCGGGACGGTGATGGGCCGCGCCGTCAAGTCTGCGCCGCGAAGTGCCGGACGATGCGGTCGGCGAGGCGCTCGGCCACCTCGACCTTCGACAGCGTCGGCCAGTCTTCGACCGCGCCGTCGGAGATCAGATGCACCGTGTTCTGCCGCCCACCGAAGGTGCCGGTCTCCGGAGAAACATCGTTGGCGAGGATCCAATCGCACCCCTTGGCGGCGCGCTTGGCCACCGCGTTCTCCACCACCCGCTCGGTCTCCGCGGCGAAGCCGATGACGAGCCGCGGCCGGGCGTTGCCGGTGGCGGAGAGCATCGTCAGGATGTCGGGATTGGCAGCGAGTTCCAGCCGCGGCGGCTTGCCGCCGCCCTTCTTCAGTTTCTGTGCCGCCGGATTGGCGATCTTCCAGTCGGCGACGGCGGCTGCGCATACGGCCACGTCCGCCGGCAGCGCGGCCCGGCACGAGGCCAGCATCTCTTCGGCGGTTTCCACACGGCGCACGGTCACGCCCGCAGGATCCGGCTCGGCCGTCGGCCCGGACACCAGCACGGTCTCGGCGCCGCGCCGCGCCAGGGCCGCGGCAATGGCGTGCCCCTGCCGTCCGGAGGAACGGTTGCCGATGTAACGCACGGGATCGATCGGCTCATGGGTCGGACCGCTCGTGACGAGTGCGCGCCGGCCGCTCAGCGGACCCGCCGCGAGCTCGGCTTCGATCGCCGCGAGGATCTCCGCCGGCTCGGCCATGCGCCCGAGCCCGAACTCGCCGCAGGCCATCGCTCCTTCGCCCGGCCCGACCCGCCGCACGCCGCGACTCTCGAGCAGGGCGAGGTTCGCCTGGGTGGCCGGGTGGTGCCACATCCGCCAGTTCATGGCCGGCGCGATCAACGCCGCCTTGTCGCTGGCCAACAGCGCCGTCGTGGCAAGATCGTCGGCCATACCCTGAGCCATCTTGGCGATGATGTCGGCGCTCGCCGGCGCCACGACGACCAGGTCGGCCTCGCGCGTCAGGCGGATGTGCCCCATCTCGCTTTCGTCGGTCAGGGAGAAGAGCTCGGTATAGACCTTGTCCTCGCTGAGGGCCGCCAGCGACAGGGCGGTCACGAACTCGGCCCCACCCTTGGTCAGGACACAGCGCACGGCCGCGCCCCGCTCGCGCAGCCGGCGGATAAGCTCCAGGGACTTGTAGGCCGCGATCCCGCCGGCAACGACCAGAAGAATTCGTTTGCCCGTCAACATGGTTGGATATTAGCCGCTTTGCGGGTCACGGCGCCATACGAGCGCGTGGGATGGTCCGCAGGACAGCCTTGGACGTACGCTGGGCACCCCTGCGAATTCGGCATTGACTTTGAGCCGGTCCGTCACTACGTTTTGCGTCAGCGCTGATTTGAGCTTCCAGCTTGCGGGCGCTTTATAAATGCAGCTAAAGCGGTGACGCAACCCGTCCCAGCCGATAGCTGCGACGGGTTTTCTGTTTTGGGCCTGGTCCACCCGATGAAACGGACCCGCGGGATTTGATTGGGCAGCTTGCGCCGCGTCACCAACCGCTAAAGCGCCACGGACGTGCTCCGTGGGCCCGACAACTTGGCCAAGGAGTGCGTCTATGCTGCATACCCTGATCGAATCCGCCAATCCGCCCGCCGCCGTCGAATCGTCGGGGCTCGTCGCGCAACAACCGTCTGACAGCTCCCGGGAACCCGCCACCGCGCCGACGCCGACCCGCGAGGAGGACCAGCGCCCCTCGCCTGTCTGCGCGGCTCGTTGGGCCTACTGATCCCGTTCGGCAGTCCTTTTCGGACGGTCTCCATGTCGAGCGGCGAGACGGCCATCGTCCGGGCGTCTGCGGGCGCGAGCGGACGGAGTTTCGAAACCGAGGTCGCGCATCTGCGGCGGCTCTATGGTCACTTGGCGGCCCAGCCTTTGCTGCGCGCCCTGATCGCAGAGGAATTCGCCGGGCGCATCGCTGCAGTTTCGTCGTTCGGCGCGGAATCGGCCGTCATCCTCGCCTTGATCGCGGAGATCGATCCCGCGACACCCGTGATCTTCCTCGATACCGGCTGGCACTTTCCTGAGACGATCGCCTATCGCGACCGCCTGACCACGTTGCTCGGCCTGACCAATCTTCGCTCGGTGGCGCCGGCGCCGGCGGACTTGCAGCGCGAGGACCGCGACAGCCGCCTCCATGCCACCGATCCTGATCGCTGCTGCCATATCCGCAAGGTGCTGCCGCTGGAACGGGCGCTGGCCGGGTTCGACGCCTGGATCACGGGCCGCAAGCGCTACCATGGTGGCGAGCGCAGCCGGCTCGAACTCATCGAAGACATCGATGGACGCATCAAGGTCAATCCTCTGGCCGGCTGGACCCAGGCGCAGATCGCGGCCGAATTCCGCGCGCTTGGCCTGCCTGTCCATCCCCTGGTCACCCAGGGATATCCGTCGATCGGCTGCGCCCCCTGCACCTCGCAGGCGGCCAATGACGGTGTGCGCTCCGGCCGCTGGATCGACCGCGAGAAGACCGAATGCGGCATCCACGGCGCCAAATGGGCGCGCGCCGAGCGCGACGGAGAGCGAGAGCCGGCGGCTTCTTCTTCCTGAGTCCCTCGACTGTCAGAAGATCGCCGCGACAGCGACGGCCAGAGCGATGAGCGCGGCCGCGAGCGCCCACCAGGCCGCGGCGCTCGTTCTCTGCCCCCGTCCGAAGCCGCCGAGCG
>Ga0335082_10002232_pt1 | contig 20835 bp, 18 predicted proteins | sample Lox_Sample_41_FD_206718 | JGI IMG/M metagenome (GOLD analysis project Ga0335082, IMG submission 206718) | Soil microbial communities from Loxahatchee National Wildlife Refuge, Florida, United States - Lox_Sample_4.1 | ecosystem: Environmental > Terrestrial > Soil > Wetlands | place: USA...
CCGGCCGCGGTCGTGCGCGCGCTCGACCACATAGCGATGCGTGTAGCGGGCGTAGCAGTAACTGCATCCAAATTCACAGCCGACGTACGGGTTGATCGACCAGAAATCCATCCCGGTCTGCTCGGGCGAATTGAGCACCGACTTCGGCGCGAGCGAAACGAACTTCGTCCCGCGGAGCCGCTCGTCGATGATTGGAAGGGCGGATCGGCGGCTGGGCGGATCGGCGGATAACGCCAAGCCGAACTGGCCCTGGGCGTGCGCTCGCGTTCCGCCGATCCGCCCAGCCGCCGATCCGCCCTCAGCCACACTTCCCCCACCCGCAATGGATGCACGCGAGACATCCTGATTGGCGCACCAGACCAGCGCCACAGTCCGGACACGCCGGCGGCGGATCGGTGCGCGGTTTGACGAGCGTCGCGGGGACGGAGGTGGATTGAGAAGACACGTGCGAGACCCTGACCCGAATATATCCCGAAGCCCACTGTCGGCAAGCGCCGCGTGCCATTACCGTAACCCTGTGCAAAACAACCGCATAGCCTTCCAGGGCGAACCCGGCGCTTACAGCGAGGAAGCACTGTTCCTGCTCCGGCCTGACGCCGTGTCCGTTCCGTGTCGGGAATTTCGCGATGTGGTGCGCGCCACGCAGGAAGCGCGTGCCGATTACGGATTACTGCCGATCGAGAATTCGCTGGTGGGATCGATCGCGACGAACTACGACCTGATCGCGGAGTCGGGCCTCGCCATCGTGGGGGAAGTCGTGAGCCCGGTGCATCACTGCCTGCTCGCGGTCCGTGGCACTACGCGCGACGCACTGCGCCGCGTTCTGTCTCACCCCGTGGCGCTGGCGCAATGCGAGCGATTCCTGTCGCAGCTGGCGCAGGCGGAGATCGTGGCGTTTTACGATACGGCGGGCGCCGCTGCCGAGGTCGCGCGCCGCAACGACCCCGCGCTTGGGGCGGTGGCGGGCGCGCTCGCCGCCCGGCGCTACGGCCTCGAGATCCTCGTGGAACGCATCGAGGACGAGCCGCACAACCAGACGCGTTTTCTGCTCGTCGCGCCACACGCGTCGCCGCCCCAGGCGCACGTACCGGCAAAGACGACGCTGCGTCTCCGACTGCCCCACCGCCCGGGAACGCTGGCTCACGCGCTCGCGCCATTTGCGGAGGCGGGACTCAACCTCACGAAACTCGAGAGTCGTCCGGACCGCGCGGCCGCGTGGCAGTATCTGTTTTATCTCGACGTGGAAGCGCGTGTCCACGATCCCGCCATGCAGCAGGTGCTCGCGGCGTTGCGCGCACAGGGCGCCGAAATTACCCTGCTCGGCGACTATCCCCGATTTGCGGCGACCCCGACGAACCCCGGTCGCGGTGCGTAGCGCTGCTCCACAGGAAGTAGACCGGGACCCCCAGGAGCACGCAGAGCAGCCCGAGCCCGGCGTAGGTCGTCTTCTCGATCAGGAGCGCGAGGGCGATCAGCGCGGTCGTGATGAGGTAGACGGCCGGCAGCACGGGGTAGGCGGGAACGCGCACCGGCCGCGCGAGCTCGGGACGCCGCCGCCGCAGCGCGAACATGCCGATGGTCGTCAGCATGTAAAACAGGAGCGCGGCGAAAATCACGAACTCGAGCAGTTGACTGTAGGTCCCCGAGAGACACAGGAGGCAAGTCCACACCGCCTGCACGGTCAAGGCAAACGCCGGGGTCCGGTATCGAGGGTGCAGTCTGCCCGCCGGCTTGAAGAACAGATTATCCCGCGCCATCGCGTAGAACACGCGCGCTCCCGACAAGATCAGCCCGTTGTTGCAGCCGAACGTCGAGACCATGATCGCGACGGCCATGACGTAGAGTCCGGGGGTGCCGAGGATCGCCTGCAGCGCCGCGGTGGCCACCCGGTCCTGCGGGGCGGTCGCGATCCCCTCCGCCGGCAGAACGTTCAGATAGGCGATGTTCGCGAGCAGATAGAGGATCGTCACGGTGAGCACGCCCATCGCCATGGCGAACGGAAGGTCGCGCTCGGGATGGCGCAGCTCGCCGGCCGCGAACCCGACATTGTTCCAGGCATCCATTGAAAACAGCGAGCCGACCATCGCGGCCGCGAGCACGGGCACCGCGACTCCGAGTCCGTGTTCGGGCCAGAACGCCGGCCCGAAATTCGCTTGAACGGCGGCGGCGTGCCGCCCAATCGTCAATCCGAGAATGATCAGTCCCGCGAGCGTCGCGGCCTTGATCGCCGTCAGCGTGGTCTGCAGGAACGCCGCCGTACGGACCCCACGGACATTGATCCACGTGAGCGCGACGACCGAGAGGATGGCCAGCACTCGCTGGGGTGAGAGCCCCACGACGATGGGCCCGATCGGCTGGGGAAAACTGACCGTGCCGCCGAAGAACACGTCCGGCGTCAGCGCCGGAAACAGTACACCGGTAAACCGCGCGAAGGCGACCGCGACGGCCGCGATCGTGCCCGTCTGGATCACGACGAACAGTGTCCAGCCATAGAGATATCCGAACAGCGGAGAGATACCCTCTCGCAAGTAGACGTATTGCCCGCCGGCCCGGGGAAACATCGCGGCGAGCTCGCCATAGGTGAGCGCCCCCATCAGGGTGACCATTCCCGACAGCGCCCAGACGAGGAGCAGCACGCCGGGACTGTGCACGTCGCGGAGAATCTGCGCGGAGACAATGAAGATTCCCGACCCGATCATCGAGCCCACGACCAGCGCGGTCGCGTCGACTCGGGAAATCGCCTTTACGAATTCAGTTTCTTGTTGCTGGAGGGTCGACATGTGCGGTCCAGTAACCTAGTGACCCCGGTGGACCGCCGCTATGTTGCGTCGACTCGAACCCAGCGAGCAAGAGGACGCCGTGCAGGTTTCCGATGAGCAGTTCTTCGAGCTGTTGTGCACGATGGCCGATCGAAACAAGGAAGCCGCGCTGCACTTGTCCGCCCTGTTCAACGCCGTCCCCGAGGCGCGGCCGCTCGAGATCGCCGCAATCGAGCGATTGGAACATGACGTCGATCAGATCACTCACGAAATTGCGAACCGCTTGGGCCGATCCAGGACCCGGCTCGATCGTGCCGAGATCCGCGCCTTCGCGTCCAAGCTCGACGATGTCATGGATGCCATCGACAGCATCGCGCGCCGCACCCGGATCTTTCGACTCGGCCCCGCCTCGGACGATATCACGCGGCTTGCAGACCTGATCCCTCGCATCACCGGTACGCTGGCGGAAGCATTCGGCCGGCTCAGGAGCGGGCAGGAGCTGACGCACTATGTCGTCGAGGCCAAGCGCTTCGAAGAGGAAGGCGACGCGATCTACGACGAGGGACTGAGCAATCTGTTCGCGGTGGAGCGCGATCCGGTGGAGCTGTTCAAATGGAAGGAGATCTACGACGAGCTGGAGCGCACCCTGGACGAAGCGCTGGAGGTGGCGACGGCGCTCGAGTCCCTGTCACTGAGGCGTCTCTGAAAGACGGGCCTCGAACTGCACCGGGTCAGTCCTCGAAGAACGGATCGAGCCCCAGCTCGGCTTCGGCGAGACCCTCCGTGAGGTGCTCGCGCTCATCGCCGTAGCCGAACCGCAGATGCCCCGGGCTCCCAAAATGCTCGCCCGGCACGAGCAGCACGCTGTGCTCGGTGCGGAGCCGCTCCACGATCTCGAGCGCTGAGGCCGAGCTCGAGAAGCGCACCCAGCAAATCGCCCCGGCGCGGGGCGGAGCCCAGGAGAAGCTCGAGCCGAATCGCTTGAGCCACGCGTGGAGCACGGGATAATTCGTGGCGAGAATCAGGCGCGTGCGCTCGAGAATTCGCGCGCGGGTCGCGGGCTCGAGGGCGAGGCTCGCGAGCCGATCAGAAAGTGGCGACGGGCCGATCGTGGTATAGTCCCGCCGTGCCCACGCCTCCTCGATGAGAGCGGGCGGCGCCACGATCCACCCGATCCGCAACCCAGGCAACCCGTAGGCCTTGGACAACCCGTTCACGACGATCGTGCGCTCGTACGCTCCCCAGAACGATTCCGTGGGTTGACCGTCGAGCTCGGCGCCCTGATAAACCTCGTCGGCGAGGAGCCACGCCCCGGCGGCGCGGCACGACTCGATGATCTCCCGTCGCGCGGCGGGCGCGAGCACTTCGCCCGTGGGATTATGCGGATTCGTGATGACGACGAGCTTCGTGCCCGGGGTGATCGCGCGGCGCGCGTCGGCGGGATACTCGAGCGGCGTAACTCGCGCGCCCAGGCTCTGTACCAGTCCCCAGGTCTGGAGATAGTTGGGCACCATGATGACCGCCCGATCGCCGGGCTCGATCAGTCGCCAGCACAGCACAAAATTCGCTTCCGAGCTCCCGTTGGTAACGAGGATCTGGTCGGGCGATGCACCGGGGTAAAGCGCGCCGATCCGCGATCGCAAGAGATCAGTGCCATTCGACTGGCTGTAGACGAGCGGGACGTCGAGCAGCGCCTCGGGATCTTCCCCCGCGAGCTCGAACAGCTCGCGCGGCGACAGGGGAAGAACCCCGGACTCGGAGAGGTTGAACCGAACGCGGTTTTCCCAGGTGCTCTGCCAACGCTCGAGCGCGAATGGGATAAAGGGCATTGGCAATGCTCAGTCGTCCGGCGCGAGTCGTGCCACGTCCTCGGGCCGGTCGAGCCAGTAGTCGGGGTGGAGGTCTTCGAGATCCGAGCGCTGGAACGGTCCCCACAGCGCGGCCGCCGTTTTCACGTTCGCCGCGTGCCCGGAGACAATGTCGTGTCGGGAGTCACCGATGAAAACGGTTTCTTCCGGCCCGGCGCCCAGCCGCTCCATCGCGATCAGGACCGGTTCCGGATGTGGCTTGGGGTTCGTCACCTCGTCGGCCGGGACGATGATATCGAACGCGGCCATGAGCCCGGCCACCCGCAGGCCCCGCTCGGCCCCGGTTCGCACCTTGCTCGTCACGAGTCCGATCCGCTTGCCCCGGGCCTTCAGCAGGTTCACAACGTCAACCACGCCCGCGTACGGACGCACGAGCTCGTCATGATGAGTCATGTTGTAGTCGCGATACGTCTCGACCATTGCCGCGATCTCCACGGGGTCCTGGCTCCAATGCCTGAGCTGCACCCAAATCGGCTTGCCCAGACCCTCAAGCCACAGGTCATCGGGCGGCACTTCGCCGCGATGGGTCCGCATCGTATGACGATATGAGCGCAGAATCAGCTCGACCGAATCGACGACCGTCCCGTCGAGATCCCACAAGAATGTCGAAAAGTTCACGCCGTCAAACTAACGGGGCACGACGAGAAACGCGGCCACGAGTTCGGCCGTGGGGGGAACATCGGAGCCGTCACACGGTGGCAGCTGGTGATGCCATTTCACGAGATCCGAGGCGGTCAGCGGATCAGGCTGCTCGACGAGATCATCCAGGAGCAGCGCCTCACCTGCGGTCATGCCGCGGCACAGCCGCGTAGCGGCGGCGTCGAGCTCGCTCAGCGCGTGAGAATCGCCGCGCCGCGCCGCGAGGCGGGCCGCGGCGAGCACCAGGGGAACGAGACGCCGCCCCAATCGGTCGCGATCGGCGGCGCGCCAGCGTGCCCGCGTGATCGTCTCGAGCCGCGCCCGTACGAGGGGCGCCGCTCGTTCGAGCGCCGCATCGAGCGGTGCGCGCTCGACCGACCGGCGTGGCGCGATACTCGCCCGTTCGAGCAGCTCCGTAGCCCTCGCGGGATCGGCGCGGACTCCCGCTTCGTCGATCACGAGCAGCTCGACCAGAGCGCCGACTTTCACGACCAGCACGGTCTCACTGCGGTCTCCATCAACGCCCGCCCATACCGGGCCGTTCGGCGCGGCGCCGGTCGACGAGCCGCGAGCCAGCGCGTCTAACCGGTCGCACCAATCGAGGCCGACGGTGTGTCCCGCTCCGTGCACCGTCTCCACATGCGCCGCGCCGGCCAGCATTTGCATTCCCGTCTTGAACAGCAGGCGCTCCTCGAGTGCCAGCGCCAGGTCCAGGACCGGAGGAGGCACGAAGGTGACCGTGGCGATCCGGACGTGGTGTGAGCCCAATCGATCGATTCTGCCGACACGCTGTGCCAGCCGCGCGGGGGTCCATGGCAGATCGTAGTGAATGACGCGCGCCGCGTCCTGCAGGTTCAGCCCCTCGCTCAGGAGATCGGTGGCAATCAAGAGCTCCGTCTCGAGCCAGGGAGGAGGACGCCTCGCCCCCTGGGCGGTGGGCGCGAACGCACGAAGCACCTCGATCCTTCGGGCTCGAGCGCCGCCCACGAGCCCGCCGGCTCCGAATACGGCGGCGGCGCGCCGGCGCGACAGGCGGCCAGACAAGTAGCGCGCAGTCTCCCGGCTATTGGTGAATACGATCGTCTTCCCTCGCTCCGACTCGATCAGCTCGGTCAGGACGGCGAGCTTCGGGTCCGTGAGCCCCGTGAAACCAGCCATCAGCTGCAGCAGGTCGGCGGCACGTGTCCGCGATTGGGGTGAAGCGCCGCGGCCCCCGGCCGGCAGCAGCACCGGGAACAACGCAAGCTGCAGGGAATCACTCGAGGCATCGGGAAACAGGCGCCGGAAATCGCGCCGGGTCAGCAGCCGGCCTTCGCTCGCCGCGCGTTCGGACTGCTCGAGATAGGCCAGGTAGCGCCGCAGCGAGGCCGTGAACGCCGGCAGGCTCGAGGCGAGGCGGCTCAACAGCGTGACCCGGAACAGCGACGCGGCGCTTTCACGGTCCAGTGTGGTGACGTGCTGCACGATCGTGTCGAGCTCGGGCGCTGCGATCGGAGCGGCGCGGATGACCTGACCGACCGCGCGTTCCGGGAATCGCAGAGACGGATCTGGACCGGCCGCGTAGCCCGTGCGCACCCGGGTTCGCGATCGCGCGACCGTCAGGCGGGCGATCGCGGCCACGAGCAGTTCTCCCGATTCACGGCTTGCGTTCAGAAGCGAAGCGATGCCGAGCGGCGCCAGCGCGTCATCGCGCAGGAAGAGCTTGAAGAGATGAATGAGATCCTCGAGCCTGTTGTGCACCGGCGTGGCCGTCACGAGCAGAACGGGGACTCCGACCACGATCCTTGCGAGTGCTCGATAGCGATTGGTATCGGGATTGCGGAAGCGATGGGCCTCGTCGACGATGCACAGCCGGAACGACCGAGAGGGAATTGTGGCCGATCCGCGTGTGCTGAGTGCTTCGTGCGTCACGATCGTGCCCTTCTGAGCCCGGAGTTCGGCGAGCAGCGCCGTCCACTGGGCAACAAGCACGCTCGGAACGACCAGGAGAAACGGATCGGGCGACGACAGGGCGAGCGCTAGCGCGACATATGATTTGCCGAGTCCCACGGCATCGGCGAGCAGCGCCCCGCCGTACCTCTCCATGATGTCGCGCAAGCGACCGACGGCTGGCTGCTCGTGCGCCGCCAGCCAGGAAAAGCCCCCCGTACGGCCAGGGGAGCAGCCGAGAACGGCTCGCGCCGCGTATCGCGCGACGACGGCGGGATCCGCCTCGGAGCCGCAACGAAGCAGCAGCGCCAGCGGGTCTCGTGGCTCCTCCAGGTCTTCAGAGAGAATCCGGGGCCAGCGGAGCGAGTGCGCGGCAGTCAGCCGCATCCAGCTCGAGGAGTTCGGCAACGAGATCATCGGTTGGGGTATGGTTTCGGCCTGCTGCCGCGAGCCGCGCCCACGCGTCATCGCCCCGAGGCACAGGCAGCCCGGCAACTACGCGCGCATTGAAACGGTGAAATCCTCCCCGTGCCGGATCTGCGGCGAGGGCGCCGAGCCCGGAGATCCACCGGGAGTTGAACAGGGCCGCGAGGGCGTGCGCATCGGCATCGTCACGCGTGGCGATTCCATAGACCGTATTCATAGGGACGGCGTTGGCGGGGGGAACAACCGCGCGCAAGCGGCGCGCCACGTCGGGCCAGACCACTCGATGGGTGCGGCACGCGAGTCCCGTGCGAAACACCTGCCAGGGCGGGCCGTCACGGTAGTCGTGCCGGCGGCACAGCCGGTCGAGATGGGGTGCCAAGGCCGCTCGCAGCTCTGCTGGAGGTCGTGCGAGAAGGCGACCATCGTTGTCGTATCCCCACGCGAGGTGCACCCGTGGTGTGGCGCGCCACGTGGTGAGATCGCGGCCTCTCAGCGCCGGCCGTGTCCAGTGGCTGGGCGCGGACAGCAGAAACACATCGTCCGCGCCGGTCTTGACGCCCAGCATCGGCATCCAACGATCGCCAACTCGGGAGTACGCATCGCGAATGCGACGCGCCGTTCTCATTGCGTCGCGGGAGAGGATCCAGGGGCCTGCTTGAGCCAGTAGGTGCTGCGGGATCCGGGGCGCGCTGGCCGCTGGACCGAGACTCGTCGCGACCTGGTAGGTCGCTCGCGGAGCCGTGCGGACGACAACCAAGGCCATCGGGTACACAGCGGCCGCAAATGCCTGTCCCCGGCTTTTCAACGGAGCGGCCCGCGCAATTTCGGTGTTGTGAGCAAGATGCTGTCGTAGCGGCTCCGCGTAACCGCTCGACGTAAGCTTCGCCGGAACGAGGAATGTCACGGCTCCTCCCGGTGCGGCAAGCTCGAGCGCCCGCTCGACGAAAGCGACCGCAAGATCCGGGAGGTGCCCGAACCCTCTCTGGCCCGTGCCGTGCCAGCAGGCATAGCGCTGTGTCAGTGTCTCGCGGACCTGAGGCGGGAGGCGTTCCCCTCGAACCCATGGCGGGTTTCCGACCACGAGATCGAACCCCCCCGCCGCGAGGATGTCGCCGAAATGCGCTTCGAAGGCAAAGAACGGCTTCTCGCCGAAGCTCGTGAGGCGGCGCGCCGCCTCGCGCGCGGCGCGGCGCATGGCGCGAAGCCGGCGTAATGCCATGCGACCGTCCGGCCCGAATCCGGAGCGGCGACCGAACAGGTCACGATCACGAGCGCGCGCCAGCAGCTCCTGGATCCGGGTATCGAGACCTCGAATGACCCGCGCCAGCAGGTCCGCGGTAAGAGAAGCCTCCACTCGTGCGAGCTCGCGCTGCGCTTCCCGCTTGGGAGGTCCGGTGAGCGCGAAGAGGGACCGCCGGGCGCTGCCGAGGCGCGTCAACGCGGAGCGCGTCGCCGCCCAAACGATGCCGCTCCCGCGCGCCGCGACCGTGAGTGGATCGAGCAAGGCGTTGCCCTGTCGGATTTGCCCGTCGAGGTTGGGCAGCGGCGCGAGGAGACCGACATCCGCTGTTTCGTCGTCCGCAATGATCGCGAGCCAGATGCGCAGTTCGGTGAGCCGCACCGCCGCGAGCTTCAAGTCGATGCCATAGAGCGATGCGGCGATTTGCCGGCGGGTGGCGGACACGTGTGCTCCCCCATCTCCCCGGAGACCCGCAAGCTCTTCGAGTGCCCCGAGGAGAAATGCCCCCGACCCGACCGCCGGGTCGAGTACGGTGATCCCGGAGAGGTCCGGCCGGCTCGAGTCTGAAGGCGCCTCGCCGTCGTGGACCCAGCGTTCGGCGGTGCGCGGCGCCAGTCCGAATCGGCTCACGAGCACGGCCTCGAGGCCCGCCTTTACCAGCTCACGGACGAGTGCCGCTGGGGTGTAGAAGGTCCCGCTTTGCTTTCGCTCGTCGGGATCCATCACGCCTTCGAACACGCGGCCCAGCATGTCAGGAGCGATCAGATCGTCTCCGTCACGCTCGCGCACCGAGAAATGGAAGCGATCGAACAGACCATCGAATGCGTCTCGCCACTCCGCGTTCGTCCACCGCGCCGGGTGATGGCGTCGCTCGAGCTCCGTGGGCTCGAACAAGCCGCCGTTCAGGAACGGCACGCGCCCGAGGAGCCGGGCGGCGCGCGACCGCGCGCTGAATGGTCGATTGAGCGCGCCGAAACAGAGTGGATCGAGCACGTGCCTCTGGAATGATCGCCGCAGGACTTGAGTGGTTTCGAACCGCCGGACCAGGTACTGGTGATCTCCGTCGAGCCATCCTTTGGACTGCGCGAAGTAGAGGAAGAGCACGCGGGTGAGGGTGGTCAGCGCGAGTGTGTGCCGATCGGACCGGCTGCGCGGGGCATCGAGCCGGTCGGTGAGGTGCTCGAGGGTGGCGCGAAATGCGGTAAAGAACCGTCGTGTGACACGTTCGCTCGCGAGCGCCTCGCCTACCCGGATGGCGAGCCCGAGCGCGTTCTCGGCCTGGCGCGGCGAGCAGCGCTCCAGTGTCGCGACCGCGCTCCCGGAAACCGAGTTGAGCGTGAAGCTCGCCACCCGGACGGCCAGTTCCGCTCCGGACCGTACCCGCCACGTTGCGAGGGCCAGGCGTCTGGGTGCACGGCCCAGCGCGCACACCAGTCCGCGCTCGGCCCCCCCGGCCAGGCGTCGAGCACCGGCTTCAGCGGCGCGTTCCGGCGCTAGCGCATCAAGCGCAAAGACGCGAAAGGCCTCATGGCGTGCCACCAGAGCAACCTGCGCCGTGCCGGTGCGCTCCGCGTGAGATTCCCCGAGCCATGCGTCAGGGGGGATGTGTTCGTAGACGCGCTGGTACCCAAGTGCTCCGAACAGCGCGCCCACATCTTCCAGGCGCCGGATGCCTTGCAAGAGTTCCCGCAGCACATCGCCAAGCTGCGAGACGCGACGGTCGGGAGATTAACCGGAGCATTGCCTCGCGAATCAAAACGCCGCGAGTGAATCAGTGCCGCTCGTCGTCGTGATGCTCGTGGCTGTGCTCGTGGTCATGATCCTCGTCGTCCTCGTCATGGAGCTGGCCCGGTCTTCGCAGTCTGATGTCGCCGTTGAAGGTGGCGAGCTCGATGCGGGCACTGCCGGAGCCGAGCGTAAAACTGAACCGCTGCTTCGTGCTCCCGGTCACGCTCACGGGAAAACTCGAGTCGAAATCGCCGTTGAACGTCGCAACCGACACCGACGCGTTCACTTTTTCCGGTATCGCCACGGCGACATCACCATTATGGGTGGAGAACCGGTAGCGTCCGTTGTCCAGTAACGAGCCATTGTACAGGATGTCACCGCTCACCGTACTGACCTCGACATCCGGTGATTTCACCCCTTCGAGTCGGACACTGCCGCTCACCGTCTCCGCGCTGATCTCGCCCTCGGCATCGGTAATCCGGATGTCGTCGCTCACGGTATGGATGTCGATGCGTCCGTCGGCCGCCTGGAGGGCGACGCTCCCCGACACGGACTGGAGCGAGATCTGCCCCTTTCCCCCGCGGCACTTCACGTCGCCATTGACGGTCTGTGCGCTCACCGCCGCCTCGCTTCCGTCGATGTCGATATCCGTCTGGACGCCGGAAAGGTTCAGCGACATGGAACGCGGGACGGTGATGGTGTAGCTCACCTCTTCGGGCGTCCCATGCCTCGAGCTGGCGCCGATCGTGAGCACCGCCGGGCCGGACGTGATCTGGATCTGGTCCCCCTCCGAATGCTCCGCGTGGACGCGCACGGCATTCTGCGTCCAGGTGCGGACCACGATGCCGCCGTGCGGATTGCTCAGCTCGAGTCGCGTCCCCTGACGGACGGGGAGTTGCGTGTCCGTTTGCTGCGCGACCAACAGTGTCGCAGTGGTTAGCAACGTCGCGAACATCCCGCGTCTCCCGCGTCTAGGTGCGTAAAGCCGCGAGCGACGTCGCGCCACGCAGCAGCTCGAGCTTCCGCTGCATCGTCTCGGCCAGGTGTTGATTCAGGTACGCGCTTCCAGGATCCGCGAGGACCGCTCGCTGCGCTTGAGCGATCGCCGAATCGATGATTGTCAGATTGTGCTCCAGCACCCGCAGCGTGGTCGTGTCGAGGCGTCCGGCCTTGCGGCCTTCCTGAAGCGCCGAATCGAGCTCCGCTATGGCGTCCGCGTAGGGTGCGTCCGTGGTCCATGCGGCATTCGCTCCCACAACGGGCGTGGCTGGCGCGCGCGCAATAGGCACCGGAGCTACCGCCCGTTGGGTCGCGAGCCAGACAGCCCCTCCGGAGAGCGCGATCAGCGCGACGCTGGCCGCAAGGAGTTGCGGAACGGAGAACGCGACCCGCCGGCGCTCCTGGGCCGGCCTCCCGGGGGCACCGATGGCGCGCGCAATGCCGGGCCAGAGGTCGCGCGCCGGCGGCGTATCGTCGAGCGCGCGGGCGCGCGCCGCGACCAGGCGCAGATCGGCCAGCGCCGCCTGGCAGGTCGGACAGTTCGCGAGGTGCGCCTCGAGCGCCCGCACGTCCTGCGCCTCGAGGTCTGCATCGACGTATTCGGAAAGTCGTTCGACCCAATGATCTGTCATGCTCATCTCCCGTCTCTGCGTTGCCCGTCAGCGATCGAGCTGCTTGCGTAGTGCCATCCGCGCGTGGTGCAGCTGCGACTTCGAGGTTCCGGGCACAATGCCGAGCAGCGTGGCGATCTCCTCGTGCTTGTATCCTTCGATATCGTGAAGCACGAACACTTCGCGGGCGCCGTCGGGAAGTCGCGCGACTGCAACTTCGAAGTCCATGGTCAGGTCACGTCGACCCGGGGCTTCGCGGCTCGGGGCCTGATCGAGTGCCACATCGGAGTTGACCCGCCGGGCTCGCTCCGCGCCGAGTACCGTGCGGCGCCCGAGGATGACGTTTACCGCGAGTCGGTGCAGCCACGTGCCGAACGCCGCCTCGCCCCGAAACGTCGAGAGCTTGGACCAGGCGCGAATGAAGACATCTTGTGTGACGTCGTCGGCCACATCCGCGTTGATCATCCGGCGCGCAAGAGTATGCACTCGAGCGACGTGGGTGCGGTACAGCCGCTCGAACGCGCGGCCATCGCCGCTCGCTGCGAGCGCGACATCGGCTGCTTCCGCCTCCGCGGTCGTCGTCGTGTCTCCGCTAAGTGTCGGCGCCGTGTAAGCCGTTGGTCCCATCCACCGCAGTTTGATGGACCGCTGCTCCAGAAGGTTGCAGAGTGCTAAGTTTATCAGCTCCATGCTACTTGCCCAGGCGGCGACGGCTCTCCCCAGTGTCACGGCCCTGACGGGAATCGGTCTCCTGCTCGGGTTTCGACACGCGTTCGAGCCCGATCACCTGGCCGCGGTCTCGACCCTGGCCACGCGCCAGGGTTCATTGCGCTCCGCGTGTCGCCTGGCTGCCGCGTGGGCCCTCGGGCACACGGCGAGCGTCGGGGTCGTCGTGCTCTCGATCATGCTGTTCGGCCTGCATCTCCCGGCGCGTTTCTCCCCGGCTGCCGACCTGCTCGTGGCCGTGCTCCTCATGGGACTCGGCGTCTCGGTGCTCGTCCGGTACGCGCGCGGGCGCTGGCACATGCACGCTCACACCCACGACGGGAACGTGCACGTCCATCTCCACAGCCACGAGCACTCGCATTCCCATGCGCATGCCCACGCGCGGGCCGACGCCCGGCGCTCGCTTGGATTCGGGCTATTACATGGGCTCGCGGGCAGCGCGGCCATCCTGCTGCTGCTCATTGCCGCGGCGCAGACGCGCGCCGCGCAGCTCGCGTACTTCCTCGCGTTCGGGGTGGGCACCACCGTCGGCATGCTCCTCGTGTCGGCATCGCTGGCCGCGGCCGTGCGGTTTGCCTCTCAGCGAGGAGCGGCGTGGGCCAGAGTCCTGCATTTAGGATCGGCGCTGGCCAGCGTGGGAGTCGGAATCCTGCTGGCGAGCAAGCTGATTACGGAGTTCTGAGGAGATAGTTGGTGCCACCTGTCTCCGATTCACGGCGGTGCGTCCACGCGTCCAGCCGTTGCCTGTCCTGTGGAACTGTACACTCTCCCTCTCCACTCTATTCGCTTCGAGCCCCGGATGGCCGACCGAATCATGATGTACGCGACCATCGCGGCCCCGAACGGGTACAGCAGGGCGTAACCGACCGGCGCTCTCTCCAGCCGGTAGATGAATAGCCATATCACGAGGGAAAGCATCACGGTCGCGCCAGCCCACGGCCATCCGCCGACCAGCCACAGCACGGGCGGCACGATCCAGAAGAGCGACGGGAGCCACATCAGGTACGGGGCCACGCGCCGGAACACAGGCCAGGGAGGCATCATCTTGGGAACTCCCGTCGCCAGATTCTTGGACCATCCTTCGATGATTCCGCCGAGACCGGTGTACATGCGAGTCGTCATGAACTCGTAGGCATGCACGAGAAAGATGTCGCGGCCGTGTCGCACATATGCCTGCGCCAGCGCGAGATCTTCAACCACGGAATCCTTCACTGCTTCATGCGTGCCGACGGCTTCATAAGCCGTTCGCGTCGTCAGAATGTACTGGCCGCTGGCGATCGCGTCCCATTCGACTCTGGTCCGGTTGATGTTCCGCAGATCGTTGACACGCGAGGCCAGGGCCACGAACACGTGCGGCTGGATCAGGCGCTCCCAAAACGTGTGCATCTCCTGGCGCGAGAGCAGCGTGACCAGGTCGACTCGTTCGGTCTGCAGCGCGGCAATCGAGCGCGCCACGACGTCCGGCGTGTGACGCGTGTCGGCGTCGACGAGCAACAACAGCCCGCCTCGCGCGGCACGCCACCCCTGTACCAGCGCCCACGGCTTCCCGAACCAACCGACCGGCAACTCCCCACCGGAGAGCAATCGCACGCGACCCCGTGCTTCGACCGATGCCGCGATCGATGCGACGCGCTGCGCCGTGTCATCCGTCGAGCGGTCATCGACGACGATGATCTCGAAGGGGTCGTAGGTCGATCCCAGCAGGCTCCGAACACACGCCTCGATGTTCCCGGCTTCGTTTCGCGCGGGGATGATGATCGATACGAGCGGGCCGCGGTGTACGGGGGCATACGCGGCGAGCAGCGGTCCCCGCCGGGCGTAGCGGTACAGCATCAACAGGAGCAGGCCGAGATATCCCGCCGGCAGGGCCCACAAGATCACGTGCACGGCGCCGAACCTAATATATGGCATTCAAAAGTTGTGGATTTGGTTGACAGCATTCGATGTTTAGTTTAGACTAACTCACCAGTATAATGGGCCTGAAGTCATTTAACCGCCGCTAAATAGCGCTTCAAGGCTCTCCGGTCTTTCGCGCCTTTCCGGCAGGGGAAAACGGCATGAACGCGCTACTTCATGAGCCGGCGCTCACCCGGTCCGTAGAAGACTACCTGAAGGTCATTTATCACCTCTCGGCTCAAGGGGGATTCGCCGCGACCAGCGAGATCGCGGCGCACCTCGACGTCTCGGCGCCGTCAGTGAGCGGGATGATCAAGCGTCTATCCGAGGCGGGACTGATCGAACACGTCCCCTACCGAGGCGTGCAGCTCACCGCCCAGGGCCGACGCGCCGCGCTGAAGATGATTCGCCGCCATCGGGTCCTCGAAGTCTATCTCATCCAGCAGCTCGGCTACGACTGGGACAGCGTGCATGACGAAGCCGAACGGCTGGAGCATGCGGTGTCGGACGAGCTGATCGAGCGGATGGCCGGGGCGCTCGGCGACCCACGCTACGATCCCCACGGAGCACCGATTCCCACCGCGACGGGCGACATCGAGGAAGCCGTGTTCACGTCGCTCGCCGATGCGGCGCCCGGGGTCGAGCTCGAGCTGCGACAGGTTGGGACGGAAGACCCCGCCAAGCTGCGGTATCTCGCCGAGCAGGGACTCGTCCCGGGCGCCGCCATAGTAGTGGCCGAGCGACAGCCGTTCGATGGACCCACCATCGTGCGCTTGCGGACAGGAGAGTCGCGGGTTGTCGGCCGGGAGCTCGCGCTGCTGCTGTGGTGTCGCGAGCGGATCGCGTGAGCGTAGAAGGCGTGCGGGTCCCGGAAACCGCGCAGGAGCCGGGGTGGCGTCACCCGCGGCTCACGCCGAGCCTTGCCGAAGTCTATCGCACCATCCCCGTTCCCCAGGTTGCCTGGTGGCGCAAGGCGCTCGCGTTCGCGGGTCCGGGTTACCTGGTGGCGGTCGGCTACATGGATCCGGGCAACTGGGCCACCGATCTGGCCGGCGGCTCTCGCTTCGGGTACGCGCTGCTCTCGGTGGTCGTCATATCGAACCTGCTCGCCATTCTGCTGCAGGGGCTCGCGGCCAAACTCGGCATCGTCACCGGCCGCGATCTGGCGCAGGCGTGCCGGGATCACTACTCGCGCGGCACGAGCTTCGCCCTCTGGGTGATCTGCGAGCTCGCGATCGCCGCCTGCGATCTTGCCGAAGTGATCGGCTCGGCCATCGCGCTCAATCTCCTGTTCGGAATTCCAATCGTGGTGGGAACGGTACTGACGGCGCTCGACGTGCTGCTCGTGCTGTTTCTCCAGCACAAGGGGTTCCGCCTGCTCGAAGCGCTCGTCATCGCGCTGATCACGACAATTGCGGGGTGCTTCATTTTCGAGATCATCATTTCGCATCCGGTCTGGTCCGACATCCTGGCGGGGGCGGTTCCCAACGCGTCACTGATCGAAGACCGGCAGAAACTGTACATCGCCATGGGCATCCTGGGCGCGACCGTGATGCCGCATAACCTGTATCTGCACTCCTCGATCGTGCAGACGCGGCGTTACGACGAAACCGTCGCGGGCCGCCGCATGGCCGTCCGATTCGCGTTCCTGGACAGCACGTTCGCTTTGACGCTCGCGTTGTTCATCAACGCGGCGATCCTGATCGTGGCCGCCGCGACATTTTACGTTTCCGGGCATCACGAGGTCGCCGAGATCCAGGACGCGTATCGTCTGCTGACGCCGCTGCTTGGCGTGACCGGCGCCAGCACGTTCTTCGCGCTGGCGCTGCTCGCGTCGGGGCAGAACTCGACGCTCACGGGGACGCTGGCGGGGCAGATCGTGATGGAAGGTTTTCTCGACATCCGGCTCCGGCCCTGGGTGAGACGGCTCATCACACGCGTAATTGCGATTGTGCCGGCAGTGTTGACAGCTATCTTTTTCGGGGAGACCGGCACGGCGAAGCTGTTGGTGTTGAGTCAGGTCATTCTGAGCGTGCAACTCTCGTTTGCGGTGTTCCCACTCGTGCGCTTCACGTCGGATCGGACCAAGATGGGCGAATTCGTGAACCCGCTCTGGCTGAAAGCGCTCTCCTACGCGGTGGCGGTACTGATCGCCCTTCTCAATGTGTGGCTCATCGTTCAGGCCGTCGCTCCTTCCGTGAGCTGATGTACACGCGCATTCTCGTTCCACTCGAGAACTCGCCGTCAGATCAGACCATTCTGCAATACGTCCGGCGGTTGGCGCGCGCCTGCGGCCGGCCCACCCTGCTCCTGATTCACGTGGCGGACGGGTGGGCTGCACGCAACATGCGCGAGCTGGACCTGCGGGAATCGGAGGAGATGCGCGCCGACCGCGCTTACCTGGAGCGCCGCACGGCGGAGCTGCGCGGCGATGGGTACGACGTCGACGCCGTGCTCGCGGCGGGTGATCCCGCCGACGAGATCGCGGAGGTGGCGGCGCGCGAGCAGTGCGATCTCATCGCCATGGCCACGCACGGCCATCGGGGATTGAACGACATGGTGCGGGGCAGTGTGGCCAGCGCGCTCCGGCACAAGACCTTCGTGCCTGTCCTGATGGTGCGGTGTTCGCCGCCCGCGGGTAAGCCTTAGTCGCCTTCGAGGACCTGCAGCAGTCCCGCGAGCTTGCCATCACGGTCGGTGCCGCGTGCCGCGAGCTGGCCGTGGTAGGCACGTTCGATTGCATGCGTGAGCGCTCGCTGCTGCTCCGGTGCGAGCTGATGCCACGTCGCGAGATCACTCCACCAGGCTTCGAAGCTCGCCAGGAGCCGCTGGAGAAAGAGCTTCACCCCGCCCTCCCCCGCGGCGAGGTGATAGGTCAGGTGGGGGCCGGCGGCGGCCCAGCCCAGGGCGGGGCCAAGCGAAACGGCCCTGTCGAGCTGCTCGACGTCGATCACTCCCGTCAGCACCAGGTCCACGCACTCACGCCACACCGCCGCCGCGATACGACCCACCACGTACCCCGGTACCGCTTTCTGAATGACGATCGGCATCCGCCCCAGAGCGGTCAGGTAGTCGCGCGCCCGCGCGACCCACTCGGGCCCGGTGTGCTCGCTCGGAATCACCTCGACGAGTGGCACGAGCTCGGGGGGATTGAGCGGGTGCGCGACGAGACAGCGCACCTGCCGGCGGCAGCGCGCGAACAACGTGGCGGGGGCGAGCCCGGAAGATGAGCTGGTCACGAGGGTCTGCGGGTTCGCGACCTGGTCGATGGACTCGAACAGCTTCTGCTTGGCGGTGAGCTCCTCGGGAATGGCCTCGATCACCCAGTCGGCATCGCCCACCGACTGGAGGAGGCTGCGACCCTGCTTGAATTCGAGCAATCCGCGCTCCACGATCCCGTGCGCAGCACGGTCGAGCGCGACGAGGGCTCGGGCTCGCCGGGGCACATCGTGAGTGGCCCGCTCGAGGCTCTTCGCGCTGGCATCGAACACGGTGACCGGCCAACCAGCGGCGGCGCAGAGTGCCGCCCACCCGCAGCCGATTTCACCGGCCCCGATGACCGCAACTTTTCTCGGAAGATCGGTCAAACGCGCGCCATCTCGGGTACGAGCACCGGTCGTGGTAACGAGCTCGCCGCCCAGCTGAAGACGCGATCCGAAAGCAGGGCGCGGGCGCGATCGCGATCGAGCTGCCGCGCCACGCGTGCGAGGGAGCCTTCGGACGCCATTCTGGTCCGCCCCCGCGACTCTCCGTCTTCGAGGTCGACGGCCACGCGGGTCGACTGGAACGACAGCGCTTCAGGATCGAGCAGCGCCGCCACGGCCAGCACGTCATTCACGACACAGCCGTCGAGCCGTTCGTACTCGCGGTGAAATTCGACGTAGAAACGCAGCGCTTCGACGATCCACCGCGCATTGTCCCCCTCGGCCCCTCCGAGCCGGCTCACATCGGACGCCGAGAGAGCGAACTCTCGGGTGACATCGAGCGGCACGAGGTCGGTGGGCAGCTCGGCCTGGAGCACCAAGGATAGTGCTTCAGGATCACACCAGGCGTTGAACTCGGAGTAGGGGGTGGTGTTGCCTTTCGCGGCGAAGTTCCCGGCCATCGCGACATGCCGCCTGACTTTGGCTCGGATGAGCTCGGGATCGCTGCGCAATGCCAACGCGAGTCCCGTGAGCGGGCCGAGGGTGACGAGCGTGACCGGTTCGGGCTGTTCCGCCAGGATTCGTTCGAGCGGGCGCATGAAATCGAGGATCACTCCCGCCGCCGGCACCGGAGCGTACCCCATTCCCGACGCGCCATGGGTCTCACTGGCAGGAACGACGGCCCGCTCGAGCGGGCGGCGCGCGCCGATGCCGAGGCTCACGCGTTTCCCCGCGCGGCGGAGAATCTCCACGGCGTTGCGAAACGCGTTTTCTACCGTGGTATTGCCGTACGAAACCGAGATTCCGCGAACCATGATCTCGGGGGAATTCAGCGCGAGCAGCAGGGCAAGCATGTCGTCGATTCCCGGATCGGTATCGATCACGACGGGAATCGGCGCAAACGTGTCAGCGGGCTCCCGCGAATGCACGGTACACGCTAGGGATTTCTGATCGCATTTGCAATAGTTTCCCGCAACCGCTCGAACTCGCTCGGACCACCGAAGCCGAAAATGCGTTCGATGATCCGACCCCGGGTGTCGAGCAAGATGGAGTAGGGAAGCCCGCGGTAATGATAGGCCTCCTTCATCTTTCCCGCCCCCCACAAGACCGGAAACGGGGGACGGTAGTCGGCGACGAACCGCTGCATGTCGCTGCGGTTCACGTCTTCCGAGATGGCGGCGATTCCAAACGACTCTGCCGGGAACTCCCGATACAGCTCGGCCATATGCGGAAATTCCTCGCGGCACGGCTCGCACCACGACGCCCAGAAGTCCACGAGCGTCACCCGGCCACGGTAACTCGCCAGAGAGACCGTGTCTCCTGTGACCGTCGGCAATCGAAAGGGAGGCGGCACGAGCCGCTCTTCTGAACGTCGAACGCGCGCCAGCAGGGCGACTGTGCTGCGCAGCACGACCGTCCCCTTGCGATCGACGGCGATCGCGTCCTCGTCGGGGCCGAGCGGATACGTCGCGACCACTGCCCCTGAGCCGGTGTCGATCACGTCGAGACGCAGCCGGGTCGCCGACGAGTCGTTCCCACCGAGTGCGTACAGACGGCCGTCCGGTCCGAGATTGAGGGCCACATTCACCATGGCATAGCGCGCGTCGATCGTTCGGCCTCTCGTACGACCGTTCACGATGCGAATCGTGGGGCTCGTTTCGATCGCGAACAGTTTGCGCGAAGCAGTCCACCGCACGGCGCCGGTGGGATCGAACTTGATGACGGCGTCACGTGTTAGCGGCGCGAAATACACTTCGCCACCCGGCCCTCCCGCGACCGCCCCCGCGTTCGTCAGCTGCATCAGGAGCGGCATCGTCGGCATGGAGACCGTGCCGATGCGGCCGTCGACGCGCCCCAGCGTGTCGAGCGAGCGCAACAACGGCGCCGTGTCCGGCTCCGCGGCGAAATGGATGTCGTAAGGAGAGCGCGCGCTGATGATCCGGCCGGCCGCCGTCGCATACAGGCTCGTGAGATCGGGCCCGTCCCACTCGCGCAGCGCTCGCCCCGAGGTGTCGAATACGACGGCTTCCCCCGTGCGCTCGGTGACGAGGATTTCCGATCCCAGTGCCGCGACCGCGACGGGCGTCGCGAGGCGCTCGCTCCGCACGACGCGGCTCGGACGGAGCGCGCCGTCGAATGCCACGATTCGGCTCGAGTCAGGATCCGCGGCCCAGGAGTAGTCGAAGAGGGAGGCGGCGGGGGTGCGACCCAGGAACAACAGGGTGAGCCGCGGCGGGGACCGCATGCGACAGGCACCAGCGACTAGAGCCAGTGCCGCGAACGCGGCGATTGGGCCGCGCAACGTCACGTCAGCTGCCGCTCCCGCCCGCAACGGACGTAATCTCGATGGTGTGAAGACCGTTCGCGTAG
>Ga0335082_10002233_pt1 | contig 20834 bp, 20 predicted proteins | sample Lox_Sample_41_FD_206718 | JGI IMG/M metagenome (GOLD analysis project Ga0335082, IMG submission 206718) | Soil microbial communities from Loxahatchee National Wildlife Refuge, Florida, United States - Lox_Sample_4.1 | ecosystem: Environmental > Terrestrial > Soil > Wetlands | place: USA...
CAGTATGAACAGGGCGGCGGGCGATCCTGCGGTCACGGGAGTCCGCCGGAAGCGTACGAACACCACAGGCCACAGCCAGGCCGCCGCCGCTCGCCAGTGATCAACTTAAGCAAAGCGCCGGTACCGTTTAGCGTGTGGCCGCTCCCCCGACGGGTGCTGACCCGGGCGCCGGCTCGGGTGCTGACCCGGGCGCTGAGGTCGCGGTGACGGCGGGAGTGGCCAGCCTGGCGGTCCGGGAACTGCTGCGCGGCGGCCGCCGCCACGGCAAGATCCTGGCTGCGCTGCCGCACGCCATCTACCTGGAGTTCGCCGACGCGGTGCCCGAACCGCGGGTAATCGCGGTATCGCCGCCGGACGCGATCCGGCTGCCGAACGCGATCATCACCGGCCCGTGGGATGCGCCGCTCTCCGGCCCCGCGGCCGGTTCCGGGGAATGCTGGGCGGGCGGGAGCAGGGTGCTGGCCTGCGGCCTGGACATCAGGATCGTCCGCTGGTGGGATCCATCGCCGGTGTTCGGGCCGCTGTCCCGGGCCAGGCTCGACCATGGCTCGGGGGTTCTGGCCAGGCTCTACGCCGCGGCCGGGCACGCGCCCGGGCTGGCGGGCCAGGACGGTCCCGGGCAGCTCGCGGCGTGCTGCGCCAGCGGCGACCTGGCCGGGGCGGTGGAGGCGGCTGAGCACCTCGTGGGCCTCGGTCCCGGCCTGGTGCCGAGCGGCGACAGCATGGTCAGCGGCGTGCTGCTCGCACTGCGCCTGCTGGGCGGGGCTATCTCCGGCGGGACCCGGGCGGTGTGGCTCGCGAACTGGCTCAGCGCGTCGGTGACCTGCGACGCGGCGCAGCGGACGACCACGCTCGCGGCCTCGCTGCTCTACTGCGCGGCCAAGGGCCAGGCCGCGGCCGAGGTGTCCGCGGTGCTGCGCGGGATGGCGGGGCAGGAGCCGCTGGAACCGGCCGCGTCCCGGCTGCTCGCGTCGCCCCAGGGGGTCGACCTCGCCTGGGGCCTGGTGGCAGGCTGCCGCGCGGCGCTGCTTTTGTCCGTAAGCTGACCGATGTGATCGTTCCGCTTACCGGTATGCAGTACGAGATCGAGGCCGGACAGTACCGGGCTACCGTGACCGAACTCGGGGCCGGCCTGCGTGAGCTGGCCTTCCGGGGCCAGCCGCTGGTTGCCGGCTACGAAGCCGACGAGTTGCCGCCGGCCGGCGCGGGTCAGCTGCTGGCCCCCTGGCCGAACCGGGTCGACGGCGGCCGGTACGTCTTCGGCGGTACCGAGTACCAGCTAGCCCTCACCGAGCCCGCCCGGGGCAACGCCATCCACGGGCTGACCCGGTGGGCAGCGTGGTCCGTGGTCCAGCAGGATGCCAGCACGGTGCGGCTGCGCAGCGCTCCGCACGGCCAGCAGGGGTATCCGTTCGGCCTGGAGATCGAGGCCGAGTACCGCCTGGATGCCGGGACCGGCCTGCAGGTGACCGTGGCCGCGCGCAACCGCGGGAGCCACGCCGCGCCCTACGGCACCGGTTCGCATCCCTACCTCACCGTCCGGACGCCGACGGTCGACGGCTGCGAGCTGATCCTGCCCGCGGACTCCTGGCTGCCGCTGGACGATCGCGGCATCCCGTCGGGACCGCCGGAATCCGTCGACGGCACCGTGTTCGACTTCCGGCAGGCGAAGGTCATCGGCTCCACCCGCCTGGACCACGCGCTCACCGGGCTGAGCCGCGGCGCCGACGGCCGCGCCTGGGCGTACCTGGCCGCTCCCGGCGGCCCGCGGGCCGGTCTGTGGGCGGACGACGGCTACCGCTGGCTGCAGGTATTCACCGGCGACCCGCTGGGGCCTGGCCTGCGCCGCAAGGCGGTGGCGATCGAGCCCATGACCTGCCCGCCGAACGCCTTCGTGACAGCCGATGACCTGCTCGTCCTCGAGCCGGGCGAGAAGGTCACCCACACCTGGGGGGTCCAGGCCTGCTGACCGCGATGTGCTCCAGGTCGGCCGGCGTGTCGATGTCGTCGGGGCGACCGGTGTCGCCGCACTCGACCAGCGTGACGAGCTCGGGGCGGGCGCGCAGGAACGCGCGGGCGCCCTGGTCGCCGGTGGCCGTCGCGATGACCTCGGGCCAGTGCTCGCGGGCGAGTAGTACCGGGTTGCGCGGCTTGCCATCGTAGGCGGCCACGGCCACGCCGGCGCCGGCCTGGTACGCGGCGATCAGGCGGCCGACCGCCGCCACGCCCACCAGCGGCTGGTCGGCCAGCGCCACGACCACGGCGCCTATTTCCGGGCCCGCCTCCAGCTCGGTCAGGGCGCGCAGGGCGGCGCGCAGGGAGGATCCCATGCCGGTGCGCCACTCCCGGTTGTAGACGGTGCGGGCCTGATGTTCCGGGCCAAGGTCGACCGGGGCGGCGCCGGTGACGATGAGGACCGGGTCCGCGCCGCCGGCCCGGAGCAGGGTGACGCCGCGCTCCGCGAGGGTCTGGCCGTCCAGCTCGATCAGCGCCTTCGGCCGGCCGAACCTGGATCCCTCCCCGGCAGCGAGCAACACTCCCGCGACTGCACTGCGCACGGTCCCAAGCGTATGCGCAGGCCCCTGGTAGCATCGTCGCGAATCGGGAGTGACGACGCGAATGACGACGCGGGACCCGCCGCCGAACGGTATCGATATATCCCGGCCGAATGTGGCCAGGATTTACGATTACCTGCTCGGCGGCAAGGATAATTTCACCGTCGACCGGGAGGCGGCGAAGCAGCTTCTGGCGGTGACGCCTGACATGGCGGGAATCGTCCGGGATAACAGGTCCTTCATCGGCCGGGTGGTGCGCCACGTGGCCGCCGAGGGCGGCATCCGGCAGTTCATCGACCTCGGCGGCGGCCTCCCGACCCAGACCAACGTGCACGAGATGGCCCAGCAGGTCGCGCCGGACGCCCGCGTGGTCTACGTGGACAACGATCCGGTGGTCTGGTCGCATGGCCAGGCGCTGCTGGCGCAGGGCGACCAGGTCGCCATGGTGCGCGCCGACCTGCGCGAGCCCGGCGCGGTACTGCGGCACCCCGACGTCCTCGCCCTGTTCGACCTGACCCAGCCGGTCGCGGTGGTGTGCGCGAGCGTCTTGCATTTCGTCGCCGACGAGGATGACCCGTACCGGATCGTCGCCGAGTACCGTGACCGCATGGCGCCGGGCAGCTACCTGGCCATCAGCCATGGCGCCACCGCCACGGCCGAGGAGGACCCCGACGACGTCGTCGGCGGGGTGACCAGCGTCTACCGCCAGGCCTCGGCGCAGTTGCACGTCCGTTCCCTGGCCGGGATCAAGCGCTTCTTCGACGGCTTCGACCTGATCGAGCCCGGTGTGGTCTGGATCAATGAGTGGCGGACGGGCCCGGATTTCCGGTCCGCGGGCCAGCCGCGGTCACTGCGCGGCGGTGTCGGCCGCAGGCCCTAGCCGGCGAACTCGTGGTGAATCCGGCCTTCGGTGGAAGTCAGCGGGTGGCCGGTGCCGCCCCAGCGGAGCTGGATCAGCTCGGCGGCGATCGACACCGCGGTCTCCTCCGGCGTCCTGGCCCCGAGGTCCAGGCCGATCGGCGAGCGCAGCCGGGCCAGTTCGTCCTCGGTGAGGCCGACCTCGCGCAGCCGGGCCAGCCGGTCGTCGTGCGTGCGGCGGCTGCCCATCGCGCCGATGTACCCGGCCGGGGTGCGCAGCGCCACCTCGAGCAGGGGCACGTCGAACTTCGGGTCGTGGGTGAGCACGCAGATGACGGTCCTGGCGTCCACGTCGGTGGCGGCCAGGAAACGGTGCGGCCAGTCGACCACCACCTCGTCGGCGTCGGGGAAGCGCGACGCGGTGGCGAACACCTTCCTGGCGTCGCACACGGTGACGTGATAGCCGAGGAACTTGCCGACCCTGGCCACGGCGGCGGCGAAGTCGATGGCCCCGAACACGAGCATCCGCGGCGCCGGCGCGAACGAGTTCACGAACACGCTCAGCTCGTCCCCGCGCCGCTCGCCGTGCTCGCCGTACCGGCGGATGCCGGTCAGGCCCTGGGCGAGCATGCCGCGTACGTCGTCGTCGACCGCCGCGTCGAGCCGCGCCGCGCCCAGGGTGCCGGAACTGCTGCTGGCCCAGATCACCCGCCGCGCGCCGATCCGGCCCGGACCTGAGATCACCGTCGCGACCGCGACCGGCTCGCCGCGCTCGACCGCCGCGGCGATATCGCCCAGCTCGGGGAACCGGGTCCTGTCGATCCGCTCGACGAAGATGTCGATGATCCCGCCGCAGGTCAGCCCGACCGCGAACGCGTCGTCGTCGCTCACCCCGTAGGTCTCGAGAACCGCGTCCCCGGTCTGGCACACGTCCAGCGACAGCTCGTAGACGGCGCCCTCGACGCATCCGCCGGACACGCTGCCGACGACCTCGTGGTCGGCTGAGGACGCGACCGCCAGCGCCGCACCCGGATCACGGGGCGCGCTGCGGTACGTACGCACCACCGTGGCGAGGCCGAACGACTCCCCGGCCTCCCACCACTTGGTGATCCGGTTCAGGATGTCACGCACGCGTCACCTCGGCAGTCATTGTCCTGGTTGGGAAACCTGGAGCGCTGGTCCGGCTATTCCCCGGCCTGTTCCCGGCGGACGCTGGCCACCGCGGCGCGGATCAGGTCGGGGATGTCGGGGTTGGCGGGGCGCTCGCCGGCTTCGAGGTCTTCGGCCGTGAGCCAGCCGTACTTGTCGGTGGTGGCGCGCTCCCACTGGTCCAGGCCCTCCAGGCTCACCGCCACGGATCCGACCGCGACCGCGTAGAAGGTCTGCTCCTGGGCGATGCGGTGGCCGCCCCAGGAGAACTCGATGGAGTTCTCCGCGATCGGCTCGCCTAGGCGCTCAGGCTCCACCACGATGCGGGTTTCCTCGTACAACTCCCTGGCACCCGCCGCACGCAGCGATTCTCCGGGATCGGCCGCGCCGCCGATGGTGAACCAGAAGGGGCGATCGGGCTGATGCGGATCCCAGCCGTGCAGCAGCAGCACGCGGCCTTCGCCGTCGACCGGCAGCACCCGGGCGGTCTGGCGATGCCAGATATTGCTCATGGCTACTCGACGATCTTCGAAATCGGGATCTCCAGGATGTCCTGCGCGCCGGCCGTCTTCAGGGCCGGGATCAGCGTGTTGACGCCCCGCTTGGGGACCACGGTCTCGACCGCGTTCATGTTTCCGCGGGCCAGCGTGGTGATCGTCGGCGAGGACAGGGCGGGCAGCATCTCGGTGACCGCCGCTAGCTTGTCCGCGGCCACGTTCAGCTTCAGCAGGACGTGCCCGCGGGCCTGGATCGCCCCGCGCAGCAGCAGGGCGATGTCCTCCATGGCCGCGCGCGTGTCCGCGTCCGCGAACGCGGGGCCCGACGCGATCAGCTCGGTATAGCTGGTCAGCAGCGTCTCGAGGATCCGCAGCCCGTTCTTGCGCAGCGACGAGCCGGTCTCGGTCAGGTCCACGATCGCGTCGACGATGTCGGGCACCTTGGCCTCGGTCGCGCCATGCGACGGTATCACCATCGCCTTGACCCCGCGCGCGTCAAGGAACCGCCTGGTCAGTGACGGGAACTCGGTGGAGATCCGGACGCCCTCCGGCATGTCGGCGGCGGATTCCCAGGGCGCGGAGTCGGGCACCGCGAGTACCACCCGCACCGGCTGCGAGGTCGCCTTGGAATACTGCAGTTCGCCGAGCGAGACCACGTCGGCCTCGGTCTCCGCGATCCAGTCGCGGCCGGTGATGCCGAGGTCGAACAGGCCACGCTCGATGTAGGACGGGATTTCCTGCGGGCGCAGGAACCGGACCCGCTCGATCCGCGGGTCGTCGATCGACGCGTGGTAGTCCCGGTCCGAGGACCGGCGCACGGTCAGGTCGGCCGCGTCGAAGAGCTCGAGGGTCGCGCGCTCGAGCGAGCCCTTGGGCAGTACCAGTGAGAGCATGAGTCATCCCTACGGGGTCGGCATGGAGTCAGCGGGCGTGCGACCAGGGACCTAGACGCGCTGATGGGCGCCGCGGATGGACCGCAGCACGAGCGCGGTGTCGAGCGCCGCCACCACGGCCTCCCATCCCTTGTCCTCATGGCTACCGGGCAGTCCGCACCGGTCCAGAGCCGACTCTACCGTGTCACAGGTCAGCACGCCGTTGCCGACGGGCCTGCTCGTGTCGAGGGCGACCCGGGTGAGGCCGGCCGTCACCGAGTCGCAGACGTACTCGAAGTGCGGGGTGCCGCCGCGGATGACCACCCCGAGGCAGGCCACGGCGTCGTGGTGACGGGCTAGTTCGGCCGCCACCACGGGCAGCTCGATCGCGCCCGCCACCCGGACCACCACGGGGTCGGGCACGCCGCACGCGATGGCCGCCGCCGTCCCGCGGGCCACCAGCGCGTCGGTGATCTCGCGGTGCCAGCGGGTGGCCACGATGGCCAGGCTGAGCCCGGACGCGTCCACCGCCGCGGCGCCCGGGCTGCCCGCGCCGCTCATGCCGACTCCGACCCGTAGGCTCGAGGAACAGCGACCACGGAAGGATGCCCGTTCAGCGGCGCTGGGGCGGGTACCCCGGCCCGTTCGGGATCATTGAGATCGTGAATTTCGTGGCCCAGCCGGTCCCGCTTGGTGATCAGGTAACGCAGGTTGAACGGGGTGACGGCGGAGGCCAGCGGGATCCGGGCGGTGATGTCCACGCCGCAGCCGGCCAGGCCGGTGACCTTGGCCGGGTTGTTGGTGAGCAGGCGCACCGAGCGCACGCCCAGGTCGGCGAGCATCTGCGCGCCGGCCGAGTACTCGCGCGCGTCCACCGGCAGGCCGAGCTCGGTGTTGGCGTCCACCGTGTCGGCGCCGGCGTCCTGCAGCTCATAAGCCTGCAGCTTGCCCAGCAGCCCCACCCCGCGGCCCTCGTGCCCGCGCAGGTAGAGCACCACCCCGCGGCCCTCGGCCGCGATGGCCGCCATGGCCGCGTCCAGCTGCGCGCCGCAGTCGCAGCGCAGCGAGCCGAACACGTCACCGGTCAGGCACTCCGAGTGCAGCCTGGTCAGCACGCTCTCGCCGTGGACGTCGCCGAGCACCAGCGCCATGTACTCGGTCCCGTCGATCTCGTGCCGGTAGCCGAACGCGTGCCACTGGCCGTAGGCGTTCGGGATCCGGGTCTGCGCCTGGCGGCTCAGCTGGCGCTCGGTGCGCCGGCGGTACTCGATCAGCTGCTCGATCGAGATCAGCGCGAGGTCGTGGGTGTTCGCGAACGCGCGGAGCTCGGGCAGCCGGGCCATCGTGCCGTCATCGTTCACCACCTCGCACAGCACGCCCGCCTCCGGCAACCCGGCCAGCCGGGCCAGGTCCACGGCGGCCTCGGTGTGACCGGGGCGGCGCAGCACGCCGCCCTCGGCGTAGCGGAGCGGGAACACGTGGCCGGGGCGCACCAGGTCGGCCGCTGTGGTGGCGGGGTCGACGAGCTTGGCGATCGTGGCGGCGCGGTCCGCGGCCGAGATGCCGGTGCTGATCCGGTCCCGCGCGTCCACGCTGACCGTGAACGCCGTTCGGTGGTGCTCGGTGTTGTGGGCGGTCATCTGGGGAAGCTGGAGCCGCTCGAGCTCGGCCTCCCGCATCGGCACGCAGATCACGCCGCTGGTGTAGCGGATCATGAAGGCGAGCAGCTCGGGGGTGGCCATGCTGGCGGCGAAGATGATGTCGCCCTCGTTCTCCCGGTTCTCGTCGTCCACGACCAGCACCGGGCGGCCCGCCGCGATGTCCTTGATCGCGCGGTCGACGTCGTCGAGCAGCTGATTCACTTGTCACCCTCCGGGATGATGAGCATCCGTTCCACGTACTTGGCGATCACGTCGGCCTCGAGGTTCACGACCTCACCTGGCTGCCGGGTCCCCAGCGTGGTGCGCTTCAGCGTCTCGGGGATCAGGCAGACCTCGAACCAGCCGTCGGCGGCACCGGGCGGGGTGAGAGCGGAGACGGTGAGGCTGATCCCGTCGACCGCGATCGAGCCCTTCTCCACCACGTACCGGGCGATCGCGTCCGGGAGGGTGATGCGGACCTGGTCCCAGTGTCCGGCCGGGATCCGGGAGATGATCGTCGCGGTGGCGTCCACGTGCCCCTGCACGAGATGACCGCCCATCCGGTCGGCGAGGCGGACCGAGCGTTCCAGGTTGACCGGGTCTCCGGGCGTCAGTGCGCCCAGCCCGGACCGGCTGAGGGTCTCCCCCATCACGTCCGCGGTAAAGGTTCCGTCCAGGATCCCGGTAACGGTCAGGCACACGCCGTTGACGGCGATCGATTCGCCGAGGGCGACGCCTTCCACCGAACCCCGGATGGTGAGCCTGGCCGCATCGCCGTGGTGATCGACCCCGGCCACCTCGCCGAGTTCCGCCACGATCCCGGTGAACATCCGCGCTCTCCTCCTCGAAGCCAACTCATGGTCCGGCTCCGGGGATGCGCGGGTACGCGCTGCGCACACGGCCGGGATGACCCGGCCGCTCGCGTGCTGCCTCCCATCCGGACTTTCACCGTCGGTCCCGGAATTTCACCGGGTCAACCGGCCGCTGGATGCGGACGGGTCGCGGACTTTCACCGCCGGCTCGGAGTTTCACCGACCCCGGAGCACGCCTTCACTGCTATAAGCCAGTGTGCCACACGAGGTATTCCGCGTCTTCGTGCCTTTCGTCACGCCGGCCGCGGGCGGAACTGGTAGCCGACGCGGTACTCGGTGACCAGGCATGCGCCGTGACCTGAGCCGAGCTTGCGCCGGAGCCGGCTCATGTGCACGTCCACGGTGCGGCTGTCCCGCGGCACCGGCCGGCGCTGAAGTGACTAAAGTTCCGTGTCCTGGGCCCTGGCATCACAGGGGTGAGGTGTGCGGCGCGGGCGGTCTGACGGTGGGGGTGCGTAGGATGCCGGGCATGGCGGTCAGGGCGGTCATCTTCGACTGGGGCGGGACGCTTACCCCGTGGCACAGCATCGACCTAGGCGAGCTCTGGCTCGCGGTATGTGCGCGGCACTATCCGGCCGAGGAGGCGGCGGCGAACGCCGCCGCGGTGCGCGCCGCCGAGGCGGAGCTCTGGCGACAGGGCGAGCTGTCGCACCAGAGCGCGACCCTGCAGCGCATCTTCGAGCGGGCCGGGGTGACCGTTTCGGACGACTTCCTGGAGAGTTACTTCGAGGCGTGGACGCCGCACACGCTGACCGACCCGGACGTGCTGCCGCTGCTGCGCGAGCTGCGGCGGCGTGGCATCAAGGTGGGCGTGCTGTCCAACACGATGTGGCCGCGCAGCGCCCACGAGCAGATCTTCGTCCGGGACGAGGTGCTCGAGCTGATCGACGGCGCGGTCTACACCAGCGAGATCGACTGGGTCAAGCCGCACCAGGAAGCATTCCGCGCGGTCATGGCGGCCGTTGGCGAGACCGACCCGGCGGCGTGCGTGTTCGTCGGCGACCGGCCCTACGACGACATCCACGGCGCCAAGAGCGTGGGGATGCGCGCCGTGCTCATCACGAACTCCGACGTCCCCGGGTACGAGGCGGCCGAGCCGGACGCGACCATCACCCGCCTGGCCGAACTGGCGGAGTACATCGACCGCTGGTCCTGAGCACCGCGCTTGGCGGCCGACCGAAATTCCCGGGAAAAAGCGTTGGCAAACCGGGGGCCGCCGGCTCTTACCTTCGGGGAGCCCACTTCGGGACGGGCGGAACGCCGGGAGCTTACCAATTTGGGGGGGACGCTCTCGGCGTTCTGCTTGGTACGGCGGTGGCGGGAAGACCCGATTTGGTTTTGTATTGTCCGGATGTGCCGTCACGCGGTTCGATAGCCATATGCACGACAGCGAGGTCGCTGCGGCGATAGTGGCCGGTGACCCTGACGGGCTTGCCGAAGCCTATGACCGGTACGCCGCACCGCTGTACACCTACTGCCGTTCCCTGCTGCGCGAGCCGGCCGACGCGGCCGACGCCGTGCAGGACACCTTCGTCATTGCGGCGTCCAAGTTGGCGGGACTGCGTGATCAGAGCCGGCTCCGGCCATGGCTGTACGCCGTGGCCCGCAACGAGTGCCACCGGCGGTTGCGGGACAAGGCGAGCGCGGCCACTTCGACGCTGGACCAGGTGCCGGAGATGAGCGACGAGTCCGCGGACGTCGCCGAGGGGGCCGAACGGGCCGAGCTCCGCGCGCTGCTGCGTTCGGCGGTCCGCGGCCTGGGCGCCAGCGAGCAGGACCTGATCCAGCTGCAGCTACGGCAGGAGCTCGACGTCGCCGAGATCGCGGCCGTCCTCGGGGTCTCCCGCAATCACGCACACGCCCTGCTCTCCCGGGCCCGCGCCCAGCTCGAGGTCTGTATGGGCGCGCTGCTCGTGGCCCGGTCCGGGCGGGGCGACTGCGAGGCGCTCGGCGCGCTGCTCGGGGACTGGGACGGGCAGCTGACCGTGCTGATGCGCAAGCGGATCAACCGGCATATTGAGCGGTGCCCGGAGTGCACCGAACGCAAGCGCCGCGAGCTCGCCCCGGCGCTGCTCCTCGGTCTGGCCCCGTTGCCCATCGCCGTCATGCCGCCCGGACTGCGCACACAGGTGCTCAGGCTGGTCAGCAGCGACAGCCCCGGCGCGGTGGCCCACCGGGCCAGCGTGGCGCGGCGGGCCGACATGTCCGGGCCCGGCGGTTTCCCCAAGCCGCTGGACCCGCCGAAATCGGCGTGGTGGCAGGCTCGAACGGTGCAGGGCGCCGCGGCGGCGGCCGTCGTGGTGGCGGCCGCGGTGCTGGTCATCCTGGCGGTGACCGGCGCGTTCGGCACGCACCCTGGCCAGCTGAGCGCGCTGAACCACAGCACGTCGTCGGCCGGCGCCGGCCCGGGCTCGTCCGGCGGCACGGCCTCCGCGAGCCCGCCCGGCGGCCCTGGCAGCCCGGGCGCCCCTGGCGGCCCGGGCAGCTCGGCCGGGGCTACCGCGAGCGCCGCGGGAGGGGTGTCACCCTCCGCGGCGGCGGGCGGCCCGACCCCGGCGGGCGGACCTTCGCCCTCGCCCTCGGCCCGGTCGTCCGGCCACAGCCCCTCACCCAGCCACAGCCCGTCACCCAGCCGTACCCCGTCGCCGCCGGCGAGCAGTACGACTGCTCCTCCCCCGCCCCCGCCGCCCGGGACGCTCCGGGTGGCACCCAGGACGATCGTGGTCAGCGCGCTATCCGGCGCCAGCCTGACGCTGACCGCCACGGGCGGGCCGGTGTCGTGGTCCGTCACGGAGTCGTCCGGCCTGATCGGCCAGCTGTCCGTGGCTCCGAGCTCGGGCCGTCTGCTGGCGGGGCAGAGCACGACGGTCAGCGTCAACGTCAGCGGCGGCCTCCTGGGCCTGGCCGTTCCCCGGGCCGGCGGCGGCGTGTGCGTGGGCTGCCACCTCACCATCAACCCGGGCGGCATCGTGGTCTCGGTCGTCATCGAGGTCGACGTCCCCCCGAGTTCGCCGCCGCCGAGCACGAAACCGCCGAGCTAGGACTAGTGAACTGAGCCGGTGCGCTTGAAGGTCGCGATGATCGGCGCGGTCTGGACCGAGCTCACCCCGGGCAGCGCGGCCAGTTCGCCGGTGAGGTACTCGTAGAGGTGCCGCGTGTCGCGGAAGACCGCGCTGGCCACCAGGTTCGTCGGCCCGGTCGTGGCGGCTGCGAACGGGATCTCGGGGTGCGCGGCCAGGGCGTTTCCCGCCTCCTCGAGCCTGGCTGGCTCCACCGAGAGCCACAGCAGGGCGTGCTCGTTCAGGCCGAGGACCCGGTTGTCGATGTCCAGCTCGAAACACAGCAGGCCGGACCGGCGGAGCTCGTCGATCCTGCGCCGCACGGTGGACTCGTGCCAGTGGATCGCCGCGGCCAGCGCGGCGGTACTGGCCCGGCCGTCGCGCGCCAGCTCGTTCAGCAGCGGTTCGTCCTCGGGCAGCAGGGCCAGGGGGGTTCGGGGGGACGGGGAGTCCCCCCGAGCCGGGGGGGTCACCGGGGGGGTCGCCCCCCCGGGGGCTAGCAGAGCTAGCTGGGCCGGGGACAGCGCGCGGGTGGCTTCGCGCCATGGGCCGGGGGTGAAGTCGTGCAGGATCGAGTGCGCGGTGATCTGCACGACGCGGCGGCTCCCCGGCAGCCCGCGCAGGAACAGGGCGTCACGCTGTTCCTCGGTACGGGCCTGGACGGTGCAGATGACCTCGGTCCCGCCCGAGGCGAGATGGACCCACCTGGTGTCAGGACGGCGCGCCAGGGCTTCCGCGATCGAGTCGGCGCCGCCGGGAGTAGTCTGCAGCCGGAGAAACCAGTCGGTCCAGCCGAGCCGGGAGCCGTCCGGTACGCCGAGGACTCGCAGCCCGGCCGACTCCGCCATCCTGCGGTAACGCCGGGCGGCGGTCTGGTCTGAGATCCCCGCTACGTCGGCCACGGTGCGGAACGACGCTCTCGGCTCGATCGTCAGAATGTGGATAATCCGCCGGTCGATCGCGTCGATCAGCGGGGTTTCCACGCGAATCAGCATAACTGGGGTCGAGATCCGGCACAATTCGCCCTAACCGTGGATTCCGAGCGGTCAGATCGAGCAGCATGATCCTTATGGACAAGAAGTGGTGGACCCTGCTCGCCGTGTGCGCGGGCATGTTCATGCTGCTGCTCGACGTCACGATCGTCATCGTGGCCCAGCCCGCCATCCAGAGCGGGCTGCACGCCAGCCTGACCGACGTGCAGTGGGTGCTCGACGCCTACGCGCTGACGCTGGCCTCGCTGCTGCTGACCGCGGGCGTGCTGGCCGACCGGTACGGCCGCAAGCTGCTGTTCCTGATCGGCCTGGTCATCTTCACCCTCGGCTCGCTGCTGTGCGGCGTGGCCCAGAACCCGCTGATGCTGATCGTGTCCCGGAGCGTCCAGGGTGTCGGCGGGGCGATCATGTTCGCCACGTCGCTGGCGCTGCTCGGACACAGCTTCCGCGGGCGTGATCGCGGGGTGGCGTTCGGGGTCTGGGGAGCAGTCACCGGCATCTCCACGGCGCTCGGGCCGGTCCTCGGCGGAATTATCACCACCGAATGGAGCTGGCGCGGCATTTTCCTGGTCAACATACCGATCGGGGTCGCCGCCGTCGCGGTTACCGCCTGGCGGGTGGAGGAATCGAAGTCGCCGAACCCCACGCCGCCCGACTGGGCCGGGTTCGCGCTGCTGACCACCGGGCTGGTCAGCCTGATCTACGGGCTCATCCGGGCCGGCGAGAACAGCTGGTCGGACGCTGGCGTGATCATCTGCCTGGCGATCGCGGCTGCGGCGCTGGCCGGGTTCATCGCGGCCGAGCGGCGGGTCGCGCACCCCATGTTCGACCTGTCGCTGCTGCGCGTGCCGACGTTCGCCGGCGGCTCGATCGCGGCGTTCGCGATGAACGGCTCACTCTACGCCGTCCTGCTCTGGCTGGTCATCTACCTGCAGGATGTGCTGGGCTTCTCGGCCGAGCAGGCGGGCCTGCGGCTGGCCATCATCAGCGGGGCGCAACTGGTCACCGCGGCCATCGCCGGACGGCTGAGCGAGCGCATACCCGCCCGCTGGCTCATCGGGCCTGGCCTGGTCCTGGTCGGCGCGGGGCTGATCCTCATGGCCGGGCTGAACGGGCACAGCAGCTGGACCGACCTTATACCTGGGTTCATCGTGTCCGGGCTCGGCGGCGGGATGGTCAACCCGCCGCTGGCCTCGACCGCGATCGGAGTGGTCCCGCCGGAGAAGGCAGGCATGGCCTCGGGCGTCAACTCGACGTTCCGCCAGATCGGGATCGCGGCGGGCATCGCCGCGCTCGGCTCGATCTTCAACGCGGCGCTGCAGCACAACCTGGCCAGCACGCCGACCGTAGCGTCGTCGGCGTCCCGCCTGGTCACCACGATCCGGCAGGGACAGGTCGGCCAGCTGCTGGCTAGCCTGCCCCCGGCCCGCCGCGGCGTGGTCGGCGAGGCGGTCAGGTCCGCCTTCGCGGCCGGCCTCAACGACCTGCTGTTCGTGACCGCGGGCCTGGCCCTCACCGGGGCGTTGTGCGCCCTGCTGCTCATCCGCAGCCGGGACTTCGTAAGGGACGGCCGCACCGAGCCGCCCGGCGGCCAGCCCGCCGCGGCAGAGGCCGGGGCGGAGGGCACGAGTCCGGCCCGTTCGGTCCCTAAATAAGCGGATCGGGCCTCAGCCGGCAAGCTGGACCCAGGCCGCGTGGGCGGTGGCCCGCTCGGCCTGGGCGCGGAGGGCCTGCACGGCCCGCCCGGGATCGTCGGAGCCGTAGACGGCCGAGCCGGCCACGAACACGTCGGCGCCCGCTTCGGCGCAGCGCTCGATGGTCTCCTCGCTGACCCCGCCGTCTACCTGCAGCCACACCGTGGCCTCCCGCCCGCCGACCAGCGCGCGGGCCCGGCCCAGCTTGGGCAGCACCACATCGAGGAAGGGCTGGCCGCCGAAGCCGGGCTCTACCGTCATCAGCAGCAGCATGTCGACCTCGGGCAGCAGGTCCGTGACGTGCTCCACCGGGGTGCCCGGGTTGAGCGCCAGGCCGGCCCGGGCACCGGCTGCCCTGATGGCGCGCAGGGTCCGCACCGGCGCCCGCGCCGCCTCGGCGTGGATCGTCACGTTCCTGGCACCGGCCTCGGCGTACCCCGGCGCCCACCGGTCCGGCTCGGTGATCATCAGGTGGCAGTCGAGCGGCAGCGTGGCGTGCTTGAGCAGCGACTCGACGACGGGCAGGCCGAGGGTGAGGTTCGGCACGAAGTGGTTGTCCATGACGTCCACGTGCAGCCAGTCCGCGGTGGCGGCGACCGCCGCGGCCTCGTCGGCGAGCCGGGCGAAGTCAGCGGACAAGACGCTCGGCGAGATCTGAACGGCCATAGTAGTCATGAGTGTAGAGTGCCTGGACGCGGCGCTGATCCCTCGCGGGCGTGATGGCGGTCCGGTGTGGCGCCGCCGGAATGTCGTATGGCGCGGGTACAGTTCGATACTGAGTTCGACTGGATCGACCTGGAGGTTGCGTATGCATTCGGACCCGCCCAGCGCCCTGCTCAACCGGGTACGCAAGCTGCTGGCGAAGGCCGAGGCAGAGGGGGTGACTCCGCCGGAGGCGGAGGCGCTTACCGCGAAGGCCGCGGAGCTCATGGCCCGGTACGGGATCGACCGGGCCCGGCTGGCCGCGACGCGGCCCGACACCGACCGGCCGGGCAGCCGCATCATCGACATCGACAACCCGTGGGCGCAGGTGCGGGCGCACCTGCTGGCCGGGCTGGCCGGGGCCATGCGGTGCCAGTGCGTCCTGCTCAGCACGACCAGGCCGGGCGCGCGCATCCACGTGTTCGGCTACGCCTCGGACCTGGAGCGGGCCGACATCCTGTACACCTCGCTGCTGCTGCAGATGGCGCGCGGCCTGACCGTGGCGGCGGTCCCGGCCGGGGTGCGCAGCGTCCGGGCGTGGCGGCGCAGCTGGCTGCTCGGCTTCGTCACCGCCGTCATCACCCGGGTCAAGGCGGCCGAGGACCGGGCGGCCTCGACCGCGGAGAGCGAGACCCGCGAAGGGCCGAGCACCGCGCTGGTGCTGGCCGACCGGGCGGTGGTGATCCGCAGGCAGCTGGAGCAGGCGTACCCGGTGACGCGCCGGACCCGCATCACCTACAGCGGCCGCGGGTACAACGCCGGCTACGCGCAGGGGCAGCAGGCCGATATCGGCCACACGAGGCTGAAGTCAGCCCGCGCCCTCAGCCGCTCCTGAGCCGTCCCGGCGGAGCAGCGCGAGGAAGATCGCGTCCGTGCCGTGGCGGTGCGGCCAGAACTGGGCGAACCGGGAGCCGTCGCCGGAGTCGGCACAGCGCAGCCGGGGGACTTCGGCCAGGACGGCCGGCGCGTCGAGGATGGTGACGTCGTCCCGGGCCTGCGCCACGGCGGTGACGACATCGCGGGTCTCCGCCAGGTGCGGTGAGCAGGTCACGTAGGCCACCACACCGCCGGGCCTTAGCGAGTCGAGCGCCGTACCGAGCAATTGGCGCTGCAGGCTGGCGAGCTCGGCCACGTCGCGGGGGGTCTTGCGCCACCTGGCTTCGGGGCGACGGCGCAGTGATCCCAGGCCGGAGCAGGGCACGTCGGCCAGAACGCGGTCGAATGTGCCCGCCGGCCAGGGCACCTGTCGTCCGTCGGCGGCGATGACGCCATAGCTCTCGTGGCCTGCGCTGTTCTCGCCGCCGGCGCGATTCAGCGCGTCCAGGACGCGGCGGGCCCGGTGCGGGTGGAGATCCGCGGCGACCAGGCGCGCGCCGCGTTCGGCGGCCAGGCCGCCCAGCAGCCGCGCCTTCCCGCCGGGACCCGCGCACAGATCGAGCCACAGCTTGTCCTGGCCGCGTACGCCGGTTCTGGTCAGGGCGAGCGCGGCGAGCTGGCTGGCCTCATCCTGGACGGCCGCCACGCCGCTGGCCACGAGCGGCGACGGGTCGCCGCCAGCCAGCCGGAAGCCGTATGGCGACCAGCGGGTCCGCTCGCCGTCCGGCACCGGGCCGTCCGCGCCGGGGCTGAGGGCGAGGACCACCTGCGGGCGGACGTTTCCCGCGGCGAGGGCGTCGTCGATCTCGTCGGCGTCAGGGCCGAGCGCGTCACGGAAGGCGTCGGCGATCCAGCGCGGGTAGCTGTACCGGACGGCTAGGTAACCGGACGGATCCCCGCTCCGGTCCGGGGCCACGATCTGGATCCAGCTGTCGAGGTCACGGGTGGCTACCCGGCGCAGCACCGCGTTGACGAAGCCGGACGGCCGTGGGCCGCAGACGTCCTTGGCCAGGTCGACGGAGGTCGCGACGGCGGCGTGGCGGCCGACCCTGGTGGCCAGGAGCTGGTGTGCGCCGAGCCTGAGCACGTCGCGCACCGGCGGGTCGATGTCGTCCCGGTCGCTGCAGGCGGCCAGGATGGCGTCGTAGCTGCCGCGGCTGCGCAGCGTGCCGTAGGTCAGTTCGGTGGCGAAGGAGGCGTCCCGGCCGGTGAGGCCGCGTTCGGCGAGCAGCGCCGGGAGCAGCAGGTTGGCGTAGGCATCGCGGTCCGCGACCGCGCGCAGGACATCGTAGGCGGCGCGCCGGGCCGGGTCGGTGCGCGGGCGAGGGGGCATGTCAGGCGAACCGCGCGGGACCGCCGGAGCGCAGGCCGCGGGCCCATTCCGGCGCGGTCATGCGGCGCTTTCCCGGGGCCTGGACATCGCCGAGGAGGACCGGACGGGAACCGGTGCCGACAAGCACGGCGTTGCGGCCGGCCCGCAGCTCGCCGGGGGCCAGGTCTGGCGGGGCCGCGGAGCTGGTCAGGCCCTGGTCGACGGGGCCGAGCTTGAGGCGGACGCCGTCGAGCTCGGTCCAGGCACCCGGGTCGGGGGTACACGCGCGGACCTGCCTGTCCACCACGTACGCGGGCAGCTTCCAGTCCACCCGCGCGTCGGCCGGGGTGATCTTGGGCGCGAAGCTCACGCCCTCGGCGGGCTGCGGGACGGCCGTGACGGTGCCGTCCTCGATCCCGTCGAGCGTCGCGACGAGCAGTTCGGCTCCCGAGCAAGCGAGCCGGCCGAGCAGCGTACCGGTCGTGTCGTCGGGCCGGACCGGCTCGGTCAGCACCCCGTACACCGGGCCCGCGTCCAGTTCCCTGACGATCAGGAAGGTACTGGCACCGGTCACGTCGTCACCGTGCAGGATGGCGTGCTGGACCGGCGCGGCGCCGCGCCAGGCCGGCAAGATGGAGAAGTGCAGGTTCACCCAGCCGTGCGGCGGGATGTCCAGCGCTGCCTGCGGCAGCAGCGCCCCGTACGCGGCCACCGGGCAGCAGTCCGGGCCGATCTCGCGTAGCCGGGCCAGGAACTCCGGGTCGCGGACCCGGTCCGGGGTGAGCACCTCGAGCCCCGCGGCCGCGGCGCGCTGGGCCACCGGGCTGGCCTCGACCTTGCGGCCCCGGCCGGCCGGGGCGTCAGGACGGGTCACCACCGCGGCGACCTCGTGCCGGGACGCCAGCAGCACGTCAAGCGCCGGTACCGCCGTTTGCGGCGTACCCGCGAAAACCAGCCGCATCAGGGCTCGCAGGCCGGCGGATCGGAAGACCGCATGTCAGAAGGCCTGCCCGCGGGTCTCGTGCGGGGACACGCGTACCCGCGGGACCGGGTCGCCCCACCACTCCGCCTCGCGGATCGCCTTCATCGCCGCTTTGCGCTGGGCGGGGTCCATCCGGTCGATGAACAAGATGCCGTCCAGGTGGTCGGTCTCGTGCTGGATGCAGCGGGCGAGCAGCTCGGTGCCCTCGATCGTCACCGGATCGCCGTACATGTTGAAGCCCTTGGCCACCACGCCCCACGCCCGCTTGACCGGGTAGGCGAGGCCGGGGAACGACAGGCAGCCCTCGTCGTCCTCGTCCTCCTCTTTGGAGAGGTCGAGCGAGGGGTTGATCAGGTGCCCCGGCTCGTGGTCATCCACGTGGTAGGTGAAGACCCGCAGGCCGACCCCGATCTGCGGCGCGGCGAGGCCCGCCCCGGGCGCGTCCAGCATGGTTTCGGTGAGATCCTTGACCAGCCTGCGGAGCTCCGCGTCGAAGTCGCGGACCGGCTCGGCCGGCGTCCGCAGCACAGGATCACCAAAAAGACGGATGGGCTTTACACTCACGTCGTCATTCTATCGGTCAGGCCACCTCGGCCGGGTCGAGCTGAACCCGGATGGCGCCGCCGTCCTTACGCGCGCTGCGGGTGGCCTGGACCGCGTGCAGGGCCCGGGCCAGCTCAAGGCCGTCTCCCCTGCCGATCCTGATCAGAGCTCTGCTCGCCTCGGTGGGACGATCCCCACCGGCCCTCTCAAGGGGGATTGGCCCGAGGATCTCCGCCTGGCCGGGCAATCCGGCCGTGCCAACGAAGTCCGCGACCGCCTCGGGCGGGCCGGTGACCGAGGCCATCCGCACCGCGGGCGGGAAGCCGAGCTCGGCACGTTCGGCCAGCTCACGCTCTGAGAACGTGACCGGATCCCAGCGGATCAGCGCCTGCACCGCGGGCAGCGCCGCCTCGGCCAGCACCACCACGGGGCCGCCCGGGCGGACCAGGGCGGCCGCGTTCATCCAGCGACGCAGGGCCTCCTCCGCGGCGCGCAGGCTGGGCCGGCCGAGCAGCGCCCAGCCGTCGAGCAACAACGCGGCAGCGTACCCTTCCGGCGCCACCGGCTCGGCGCCAGGGGTGGCGATGACCAGCGCGGGTTCGGCGGGCACGGTGGCGAGCACATGCTGGCCGCCCGAGGTGCGCACGGCCACGCCGGGGAAGGCGCGGCCGAGCTCCTCCGCGGTGCGCGACGCGCCGGTGACCAGCGCGCGAAGCTGGCCCGAACCGCAGCGGGCACAGGTCCAGTCCGCTGCCAGCGCACCGCACCACCGGCAACCGGGCGTCCCGTGCGAGCCGCTTATCTCCAGCGGCCCGGCGCAGGTGGCGCACCGGGCCTGGGCGCGGCACCGGGCGCAGGCGACGGCAGCCAGGTAGCCCCGCCGCGGCACCTGGACCAGGACCGGGCCCTGCGCGAGGCCGCCGCGAGCCCCGCCCGTCAGGGCCTCACGAGCAGTGCGCAGCGCCAGGCTGGGCAGCCGCGCGGTCATCGCGGCGGCATCCCTGGCCAGTTCGGCCTCGTCTGGCGCGGCCCTGACCCGGGGGGCCGCCTGCCGGAGCGCCTCGGCGCTGCCGGTCAGTGGCCGGGCCCAGCCGCCCGCGACCAGCTGGGTGAGCTCGGCCGTGCGGGCGAAACCGCCGATCAGCGCGGCCGCGCCGGTCCGGTGGGCGCGCAGGGCGAGCACCTCGCGGGCGTTCGGGTACGGGGCGCGCGGCTCGGCGTGCAGGTCGTCGCCGTCGTCCCAGAGCACCACCAGACCGAGCCCGGCGACCGGGGCGAACATGGCGGACCGGGTGCCCGCCACCACCCGAACCAGGCCGCGGCGCACCGCCAGCCAGCGTCGGTAGCGCTCGGCCGGCCCGAGGTCCGCGGCGAGGCAGACGTGATCCAGGCCAGTCCCGGTGAGGGCCGCGTCCACGCGGCCCAGGTCGCGGGCGTCCGGCACGACGATGACTACACCACGACCCGCGGCCACCGTGGTGGCGGCGGCGGCGGCGATCTCGGCGGGCCAATCCGGGGCTCCACTTCCGGGCAGCGCCGACCAGGCGGCCCGGACCGGACGGCCCTCGGCCAGGCCGGCCAGGAACGCCGCCCCGGCGGGATAGCGGCTCCAGGAACCGGGGTCCGGAGGGGCCAGGGCGGGTTCGGCAGGGGCTTGCCGTTCGGGGGCTTCCCGTTCGGCGGTGGCGTGCCGCGGCGGGATGGCCAGCCGGAGCACGTCCGCCAGCGTGCCCGCGTACCGGTCGGCCACCGCCCGGGCCAGGTCGAAGATCTCCGGCGTAAGCACGGGTTCGGGCGAGATCACCCGCTCCAGCCGGGCCAGCCTGCCCTGGTGCTCACTGGTCTCGGTCCGCTCCAGCAGGTAGCCGTCAACCAGCTGGCCGGCGAACCGGACCCGGACCCGGCAGCCCGGCACGGCCTCGGCGTCCAGGCGGGCCGGGACAAGATAGTCGAAGGGGCGGTCGAGGTGGGCCAGCGAGATGTCCACGGCTACCCGGGCGACGGGCAGCCGCTCGCTCACCGCCTGGTCCTTCGGCCCTTTCGCCACGGTTCCGTCCTACCAGAGCCAGGCAGGAGGTTGCGCCAGCGTCAGGGCGAGTCCGCACCGAAGCCGGAGCCAACCGCATCGATGTGACATCGGGGCGGGCGGATTCAATCGGTGGTCGCAACGGTTCTGGTCTGAGGATGGAGGTCGTTGTGGTGTACCGGGGCCGGGTGAGGGCGCCGCGTGA
>Ga0335082_10002235_pt1 | contig 20831 bp, 22 predicted proteins | sample Lox_Sample_41_FD_206718 | JGI IMG/M metagenome (GOLD analysis project Ga0335082, IMG submission 206718) | Soil microbial communities from Loxahatchee National Wildlife Refuge, Florida, United States - Lox_Sample_4.1 | ecosystem: Environmental > Terrestrial > Soil > Wetlands | place: USA...
CCATTTCAGCCTTGGCGCGTTTTTTGAGGCCATCGGCCACGTGACGTATCACGACAAAGGCGTAGAAGTGGTGAAGGATTTCCTGCAGCCGGGGCTGCGCTACAAGCCGCCTTACGGCCCGCTCGATCTGATCTCACTCGGTCTGGCACTAATCTTTGGAACCGCCGGCTTGCCGCACATTCTCGTGCGTTTCTATACCGTTCCCGACGCACGCACCGCCCGGCACAGCGTCGTATGGGCTATGGCGCTCATCGGCAGCTTCTACATCATGACTACCTTCCTCGGCTTTGGCGCAGCGACGATTGTCGGACGTGATTTTATTGCCGGCCACGGCGGGAACAACATGAGCGCGCCACTGCTGGCACAAGCGCTGGCGGGAGACATCTTTTTCGCGTTCATCTGCGCGATCGCGTTCGCGACGATTCTCGCGGTCGTCGCGGGACTCACCATCAGCGCGTCGACCTCGTTTGCGCACGATTTCTGGACGAACGTGATTCACCGGGGTGTCGAGCGCAAACCTGGCGAAGAAGTACGTGTGGCGCGAATCTCTGCATTCGTGGTCGGCGCCGTGGCCATCGCAATTGCGATCGTTCTTGGCCCGACTGCGAACGTCGCCTTCCTCGTAGCGCTGGCTTTTGCCGTGGCAGCGTCGGCCAATCTCCCCGTGATTGTGCTCTCAATCTTCTGGCGACGGTTCAACACAACCGGGGCCGTCAGCGGATTGGCGGTTGGACTTTTGGCTTCGATCGGATTGATCCTCATCAGCCCCAGTATCATGGCGGTGGATCCTCCCACGGTCACGGGAGCCGCCCGGCATCTGATTCAAGCGAAAGCCATCTTTCCACTCGAAAACCCAGGCATTCTGAGTATCCCGTTAGGATTCCTGGGTGCGATTATCGGAACGCTCATCAGCCGCGAGCCGTCGTCCGAACACAAATACAACGAACTGTTGGTCCGTTCTAACACCGGGCTGGGCGCCGAAAAGGCTGCTGGCCACTGACCCGGCCCGTAGCTGAATCCCATTCCCCCTGTGTGGGCGGCCCCTTGGGTCCTGCCATCGGCACTGTATGCGCTTGCCCTAAACCTGTACCTGGTACCACTTGGCATTGCTATCCAAGTGCTTAAGACTGGGGATGGGACGAAGCACATGCGGCTACGTTCATTTTGGGGAAACCAGATAAGGGGAAGGGAATGCGGTGGCGCTTTGCCATCGCAACGGGTCATGAAGCTCATCTACATCGCGATCACTGCTTATCTTTTGTTGGGAGTTCTTGGTTACTGGGGAAACAGCAGCACAACCGGTATCGAACTGGTCGGTGGCAAGAAGCCATCCCTGATCCGGCGCATCTTTATCGTGATGCTCTGGCCCTTGGCCATGATCGGGGCCATTGAAGCGTAGAGCTCACGAGTCACTGCAGGGCTCAGCGCGGAGGCTAAGTTAGCGCCTTTTTCAGCCGCTTCGTTGTCTTTGCGAGCTGCTGCTTCAGTGCTTCCACTTGCTTCGATATTTCATGAAGCTCTTCCTTTGCGACGACGCTGGCATCTGCAACTTTCTTTGCCTTGAGGCGCGCCTGTTTGTCTGCTTTACCCAGCGCGCTCCCAATCTTCACTGAAACTTCCGTCAGTTTGTCTTTTTTTGCCATGAAGCCCCCTCAGTGCCGTTCTATGCTATCCCAATCGCGGTAGCCTAGCACGAGTGAAATTGCTTTTGAAAAGAAAAGGCCCCAAGGGAGCCCCTGGGGCCACAGCAAAATCCAAATGAACTAAATTCAGCTCCGAAACTTCGCGAGCAATGCGAGTCCAGCCAGTCCCGCCCCTAGAAGCAAGAGGGAGGAAGGCTCGGGGGTTTTCACACGCCCGTTGATGCTGCCATCGAACGTGCCGCTAACCGCAGCTCCCGTATCGTTGTTATACACGTTGAATCCTTGATTCGTGAGGGCGAAGGTTGTCGGCACAATCGTCGGATTATCTTCGGATCCTGTGTACTGTTGAGGTCCGTCGAAGGTCCACTGGTAATCCAAATCGGTCAGGCAGCTGGAATCCACGCAGTAATCGATAAAGAACCCGCCATGCTGGCTCATTGAACCGCTCGCATAGAAGGCGACAGCCGAGCTTTGCAGGATGGAAGTGAGGCCATCATACGTGTAGCTGATGTTTATCGGATACACATAGAATCCCTCGCCCAAGAATGAGACGGCGACAAGAGCACCCGGGTCGCTCGGGAAAGAGAAGCTCATCGAAAACGCCTGGCCCCCGGCGCTCAGAGGGGTCGTTGGCACGTCGGAACCGTAGACGCCAGTTATCGAGTAATCTGCGGTGGAATCAGCCACCGCTGGGCCAGCGACAATGGCAGCCATGAAGACAAGAGCTGCCAAATAGACAACAAGTCGTTTCATACGGACCTCGGAGTTAGCTATCCGGCTCACGCAAGAAAACACGAGCCGTACTTAGGGTACTAGAGCAAGTAAAAGGCCATTAACAATTAGCGCGATTCTTTCTCATAATAAAAGGCTTAGCGTCGCGAAGGCGGGAAATGGAGACTCGGGCGGGATATCCAATGGCGTTTAGGGATACAGACTTTCCTCAGGCTCAAGCCGTCATAGGGCGCTACTCGCTAGCGTCCGGTTCGGGGTCCGGCGGCTCGTTGTTGAACAACTTCGCGAGTTCGGCGTGTTCCATCACGACGGCGGGGTCTTGCTGGATCGCGTCAAAGTACTTTTTCTGGAAGGAATCTCCGGTTTCACTTGGTGCGAAGATCTTCCGCGCCAATGAGACTGCGACGTGCGCGTCCGTGTTCGTGACTCCCTCGTCGTTGGCCAGAGCTTCGTCAATCCGCACGACAAACTCCGAGATGTTGTGGAGCCAAGAGAACTGCGGGTCGTCGACGACGAGTCGGAACAGACCACCTGCGGAGATCTTGCCGTGGTCCTTTTCGAAGGCTCGCCGCTCCATGTCCAAGAGCGTCTTGTGAAGCCGCAGCAGGGCCTCGCGCAGATACACCAATTTCTGCCTCGCCGGCGTATCGCGCGAGTCACCGTGATTCTTATAAGGGTCTTTAGGGTGGTCTTCCACAATCCGCTCCCCGGCTGGGATCCTATCTTACCGCCTCATTCGGCAGCATCAGAGCTCGACGGCACAATTAAATTGTTCTTTACGACCTGCACTCCAGAAACGCTTTTTGCCCGAGAAGCGGCCAGATTCCTGTCCGATTGTGACTTGGTGGATCCCTCGAGCGTGACCTGGGCATTCTTCACGATGATGCGGATCGAAGGAATGCGCTCTACGGCGTAGGTCGCCAGCACCGAATCTTCATAGATGGCCCGGTAAACCGACCGACGGACCTCATTGTCCGTCGCGAGCTTGGGAAGGACCTCGATCTGATTGTCCACTGAACTGACACCCTCGATGTTTTTGATTGCCTCTTCCGCGTGGTTTTTTAGCGTTGGCCGCAGAACTTGGCCCGTCAAGATCACTTTGCGGCCCTGGAGCGTGAAGGTGATGTAATCGAACACGGAGTAAAACGGAAGTGTGACGATCTCGTGATGGATCTCTCGCGAGAGGTGCGCTCCCTGTTCCGACTGTCGTGGGCCGGCCAGCGCCACGGCGCTGGAGAATACGAGCGCCAGGCAAAATACCACGGATGGGCAGAGTGCCCTCCCGAGTCGGACGAACATAGGAGCAATCAGAAAGGCGTTGTTTAGTTTCATGCCGCAGCCAGAGCGATAGAGAATCACACGAATTGGTACAGTGGTAGCATACGATAAGGAGAGTCGCCTGCTGAGTGGAAATGTGCTTGCACAATAACCTCATCCGAGAGTGTGTTCCTTGTTAGCGATAGCCCATCGCGGCGCATCAGGTTACGCTCCGGAGAACACGCTGGCCGCGTTCCGGCGGGCCGTCGCCCAGGGCGTCACTTTTATTGAAACCGACCTCCACCTCACACGGGACGCCCATTTCGTTGCCGTTCACGATGAATCAGTGGAACGGACCACGAACGGACAGGGTTCAGTTCACCAAATGACTCTGGCGGAGCTTCGCCGCCTGGATGCCGGCTCCTGGTTTGCCAGCGAATTCACGGGAGAACGTATCCCGACCCTGGAAGAGGTCCTGGAATTCGCAAAGAAGCACGACGTGGTGTTCTACCTGGAACTCAAGCCGAATGGATTCTGGGGCGGCGAGCACGCCTTGATCAGCGCTCTTCGCAACGCCAGCGAAATCGCCCGTTGCGTGATCATTTCCTTCGATCCAGCTATACTGGCGAGCCTCCGCAAGATTGAGCCAACGCTGATGACGGGATTGCTCTATGACGGCTCAATGGATGAGCCATTCGAAAAAGCTCTGGAGATCGGTGCGCGCCAAATGGCGATCCGGGGTGACCTGATTACGCCAAACGTGATCCAGCGTGCGCGAAAGCTGGATCTCCAGGTTGTGTGCTGGACTGTCAATTCGCCGGCTCACATGCGGATGCTGGTTTCAGCCGGCGTCGACGGGATTATGACGGACTATCCTGACCGCTTGCTGAACGTTCTGAAGAAATAACTTTGTAGAGCGAGGCCAACTCGCGAACCGAAAGCTGCTCGGCACGCGCATCCTCCCTCAGTTTCAGTTCCCTCAGTATGGTCCGGGCGCGGTTCGGATCGCTGAGTGCCCGCAGGTTGTTTGAAAGTGTTTTCCGCTTCTGGCTAAAGCACGTCTTAACAAATTCCAGGAAAGCTGGAGCATCGGGTAGCACGAGATTCGCCGATTCGCCGGGGAATCGGAGCGTTACCAGCGCCGAAGCAACCTCAGGCGGCGGGCGAAATGCCCCTCTCGGCAATCGCAGCGCAAAATCTGCCCTTGCATAGAACTGCGTTGCCACGGACAAGTACCCGTAAAGCTTATTCCCCGGCCGGCCGGTCAGTCGTTGCGCGACCTCCAGCTGGATTACGATATGAGCTTCATCGATCTGTCCAGCATGCTCAAAGAAACGATGAAGGATTGGCGAGGTAATGTAATAGGGAAGATTCCCGTAGATCCGGATGCGCCGGCCTGCGGCAAGCGCTGCCAGATCGACTGCGAGCACGTCACCAGCGACAACCGTAAGGTTCGGATGGTTGGCGGCCAACCGCCGTAACCTCTCGACCAAAGGCGCGTCCAGTTCGACGGCAATCACCGGCGCTCCCGTCTGCACCAGGTGCTCCGTCATTTCACCGTGACCCGCACCGATTTCAATCCAGCAGAATTCCTTCCCCGTCGCCTCCGCCGATTGCTGTATCCCGTGATGTGAAACGCGGACCGCTCGGGCGATCTTCTCCCGCCAACCTGCGTCTGCCAGAAAGTGTTGACCAAGCCGCTGCCGTGCCATGGGTATTCTAGAAGTGTAGCAGGAGCATGCAGCGGGCATGCCCGCCCTCCGGATCCGTGTTAGCATTCGGCGCTGCGCGTGAGCCGCACTGGAGAACAAAATGCCAAAAGGATATTGGGTTACCTTCTATCGCAGCGTCAAAGACCCGGCGGCGCTTGCGGCATACGCCAAAGTTGCCGCTCCCGCGATCGAAGCCGGAGGGGGGCGTTTCTTAGCGCGAGGTGTTCCCACTCACGTCTATGAGGCAGGTATGAAGGAGCGAGCCGTTGTCATCGAGTTCCCCAGTCTCGAAGCAGCTACTGCGACCTTCGAAGGGCCCGACTACCAGGCCGCCGCTCGTCTGTTGGCTGGCGCTGTCGAGCGAGACATTCGCATCGTTCCAGGAGTCTGAGCACGCTCTAGTCACGACTGTACCTCGCCGGTCTTGACGCCCCCGGGACCCTTCGATAGCGTTAAGAATTCACCCTGACCATGCGCATACTTTTCATCGCCTCGGAAGCGCTGCCCTACGCGAAAACCGGCGGCCTCGCAGACGTGATTGAAGCGCTGCCGCGTGCACTTGTGAAACTCGGCCATGAGGTCGCCGTCTTTCTGCCGCGCTACCGGGGCATCAAGACCACCTCGCTTGCCGTACCGAGTCTTACCATTTCGTTAGGCGCGCGCCTTCGCTTCCCGGCCATAGCCAATGGTGGAGTTCATCGCGGAGTCCGTTATTTCTTCCTCGACGATCCGTTCTATTTCGATCGCGATGGGCTGTACGGCGACCGAAACCGCGACTACCCTGACAATGCCGAGCGCTTCACGGAGTTTTCGCGGGCTGCGATCGAACTGGCCAAGCACGTGTGGATGCCAGACCTCGTCCATTGCCATGACTGGCAGACCGCCATGGTCCCCGTGCTGTTGCGCTCTTCCTACGGCGACGATCCCGCGGTCCAGGATCTCCCCGCCGTCTTCACGATCCACAACATGGGATATCACGGCATCTTTCCCCGTGAGATTCTCGACCGCGTGGGATTGCCATCCGCGATTTATCATCCCGGCGGCGTCGAATTTTTCGGCAACGTAAATTTCCTGAAAGGCGGGCTCGTCTATTCGGACTATCTGACGACCGTCAGTCGGAAGTATGCCGAGGAGATTCAGACCTCGGAATTCGGCTTTGGCCTGGACGGCGTCGTCAGGTCACGCCACGATCGTTTGACTGGCATTCTCAATGGTGTCGACTACTCAGCGTGGAGTCCCGACCGCGACTCGCTCATTCCGGCGAAATACTCGGCCAAGAATCTGGCCGGCAAAAAGGTGTGCAAGCAGGCCCTTCTCGAAGAGCTGAAGTTGAGCGCTGACAATCCGAACCGGCCAGTACTCGGAATCGTTTCGCGATTCGCCGATCAGAAAGGCTTTGACCTGATCGCACAGATTGCCCGCGAATTGATGCACGAAGACCTGTCGCTGGCCGTGTTAGGTACCGGGGAACGACGCTACGAAGACATGTTCCGCGCCCTGGCCGCCGACTTTCCCGGCAAAGTCGCGGCTGTACTCGCGTACGACAATCGACTCGCGCACTTGATCGAAGCGGGCTCAGACATTTTTCTGATGCCTTCGCGCTACGAGCCCTGCGGACTGAACCAGATCTACAGCCTTCGGTACGGCACGGTTCCGGTCGTCCGGGCCACCGGTGGGCTCGATGACACCATCGAATCTTTCGATCTCCAGCACGGCGTTGGCACCGGCTTCAAATTCGTTGAGTATTCCGGCGGCGCACTGTTGTACGCAATTCGCCAGGCCTTGCACCACTTCTCCGATGAGGGGGTCTGGAACCGCATTCAACTGAACGGGATGGCGAAGGATTTTTCATGGAACACATCCGCGGCCGAATATGCGAAACTATATGAAGCCGCCATCGCTGCACGAAACCAAAAGGCGGTTCCTACATCTAATTGAGAATGGAAAGGGGCTGCTCCGAGCGCAGCCGGTCGAGGAAACTGCAAACTTATGGCTGACAATATACTTACGGTTAACGACGGGAATTTCGAATCCGAGGTGCTGAGCGCCAGCAAGGCGCAGCCGGTCATGGTCGATTTCTGGGCGGAGTGGTGCCGTCCGTGTCACATGTTGGCTCCCACAGTGGCTGAGATCGCGCAGGACTATGCGGGCAAGCTCAAGGTCACGAAGCTGAATGTGGATGAGGCGATGAATTCGGCAGGACGCTATAACATCCGTGGCATTCCCACGCTGCTGGTGTTCAAAGATGGCCAAGTCGTCGAGCAGATCGTCGGCGCAGTGCCGAAGGATCAGATTACCAAGGCGATTGACCGCCACGTCGGATAATAGTCCAGAATTCTGAATATGAGGCGCTTCCCCTGGGGCGCCTCTTTTCTTTTTTGCAGGTATGGTGGGCGATTTTTGTTGGGCCTGACCTCCGGAAGGGCGGCGCTCGATGACGACCGAGTTTAGGATCATCCGTTGCACCTGGGCGAGCAATCCACTTAGCACCGCGTACCACGACGACGAATGGGGTGTGCCCGTTCACGACGACCGGGTGTGGTTCGAATTCTTGATTCTCGAAGGAGCGCAGGCCGGTTTGAGCTGGGACACAATCCTGCGGAAACGCCAGAGATACCGCCAGGTGTTGAGTGGCTTCGACCCGGAAAGAGTCGCACGCTATGACGCAAAGAAGGTGCGTTCACTTCTTCGCGACCCAGGCATCGTGCGAAACAGGTTGAAGATCCAATCCACCATCGCCAACGCTAGAGCGTTCCTAAATGTGCGGGAGCAGTTTGGTTCTTTCGACAGGTTCATTTGGGACTTTGTGGGCGGAGCTCCAATTCAGAATCGATGGATCGACACAAAGCAAGTTCCACCGAAAACGGACCTATCCATCAAACTGAGCAAGGAACTTCTGAAGCGCGGTTTTCGCTTTGTCGGTCCGACGATCTGTTACGCCTTCATGCAGGCAACCGGCCTGGTCAACGACCATCTAGTCTCCTGCTTCCGGTATAAGGAGATTACTTCCGTCCGGTCGTCTCGGCGCCGTTCTAAGTGAGTCTTCGATTCGAAGCGAAGCTTGCGGCATGTCTAGGCTTTTGCTACGTTGGTACAAGAGCGGGCGTCGTACAATGGCAGTATAGAAGCTTCCCAAGCTTCGGACGTGGGTTCGATTCCCATCGCCCGCTCCAATCAAATCAACATCTTTCAGACGCATCAAGCCGCTTTGGCTGCTCATTTGAATCCAATTGAAGGAAATTCTTTACCACTTCAACCGGAATTTCGCCTCTGTAGTGCGCAGTCATGCTTGCCGATGCGCGTCCCATCTGTTGGCGAATCACCGCTGCCGAGACTCGTGAGAGTTACCAACGACGGTTGCAGCCACGTCGAAAGGCGTGCATGCCAGCCTTCGAGAGTGCGGCGGGAGCTAAAAAATATGTGAAGGAGTGCCGGAAGTTGAGCTTGGAGGGCAGGTTTTTGAACAAATCTGTGTGGGTCGGTTGTGCGGACCAACTAGCGGGTTAGAAGTCGAATCGCTGACCCGAGTTCCACGCGGGATCGCTCGAACCAAATCAGCGCAATCGTCGGTGATCCGGTGACCGGCGGAGGATTTGTTGCTGACACAGGGGAGTCATCGGCTACGGTTTGATGGCGGCTTCTGAAACTCATAAGGTGATTCAAGTCCCTCGTGACAGCGCTGTGCCGTTAACTACCAACCAGGCTCCCTGCAAGAAACGCCGCAGAAACATCGCTTTCGGGCGGGTCTTTCATTGATAGAGGATGCCGCCTGGAGGGACATAAACCCGGAACTACTCGATCGATGCTCCAACTGGAATCCAATTCAGAAAACCGAAAAACGTAAAAAAGCCGCCAAAACGAACGTTTTCTCGCTTAAAGCATGGCTTCCCAAGCCGAACTGTGCAGCAATCAGGTGATAACTCAATTATATGAAATAGCCATTCCACTTTGTTGACTTGGCGAGCGTATCACCCTAAGATGCCGCGCTATGCCTGGCCCTGACCCCCTCATTGGCCAATCCATTTCGCATTACCGAGTCCTTGAAAAACTGGGCGGTGGTGGAATGGGGGTGGTTTATAAGGCGGAGGATACCGAACTTGGTCGTCTTGTAGCGTTGAAATTCCTTCCCGACGAAGTTGCCCGGGACCCACAAGCCCTCGAACGCTTTAAGCGTGAAGCTCGTGCTGCCTCTGCTTTGAATCATCCGAACATTTGCACGATATACGAGATTGGCGAACACGCAGGCAGACGCTTCATCGCTATGGAGTATTTAGAGGGCAGTACCTTGAAGCACGTGATTTCGGGTCGTCCTCTGGAGTTGGACAGAATTCTGGAAGTGGCTATCGACATCGCTGATGCACTCGATGCAGCTCACTTTAAGGGAATCATCCACAGAGATATCAAGCCCTCCAACGTCTTCGTTACCGACAGAGGGCACGCCAAAATATTGGACTTCGGACTCGCTAAAGTTAGTTGGTCAGGCTCCGACGCTGTGACCCTCGCTACCCAAGATATTGACCCGGACCATCTAACAAGTCCCGGCAGTACTGTGGGAACGGTCGCCTACATGTCTCCTGAGCAGGTCCGTGCCAAGGACTTGGACGGTAGGACTGACCTCTTTTCCTGCGGAGTCGTACTCTACGAAATGGCAACAGGCATATTGCCGTTCCGGGGACCGACTTCGGGTGTCATCTTTCATTCGATTCTGGAGAACGCGCCCGTTCCTCCAGTTCGCCTGAATCCTGACTTGCCTCCAAAACTGGAGGCAATCATTAACAAATCGTTAGAAAAGGACCCGAATCTCCGTTACCAGCACGCCTCCGATATCCGAGTCGACTTGGAGCGGTTGAAACGGCAGATGGAGTCGTCAAAACGTGTATCCGGGGAATCTGTATCGGACGTAGAGATAGATCGGAATCAAATGCCATTGCGACGGAGAGTTCTTCTCTGGGGGAGTGTGCTGGTACTGCTTTTCATTCTGGGCTTTGGGATACGCTGGTTACGGGGACGACAGGCTAGTCCAGCCGCAATCGCGAGGGAGCGGCAACTGACACACAACTCCTACGACAACAGTGTCGTCGCAGCGGCGATCTCATTCGACGGCCGGTATGTCGCTCACGTAGACTCGGGCCACCTGAGGATAACGGTCGTCGAGACGGGTGAGACCCATGAGATGGAGTTTCCCGAAGAACTGAATCAGCACTTGACCAACGCCGGCTGGTTTCCAGACGGAACTCAGTTAATTCTTGAGACTGAAAATGAAGCGGATGGTAGTGTCCTCTGGCTAGCGTCGGTGTTTGGAGGTGCACCCCGTAAGCTGCGAACTCATAGTTTTTCGGCTGCTGTCTCGCCGGACGGATCATCGATTGCGTTTATCAGCGGACGAGGCCATGAGATCTGGGTAATGGGGCCCAATGGCGAGAACTCTAGAAGGATCCTTAGCAACGAAGGGCAAGAATTCTCTGCTCTGTCGTGGTCTCCAACGGGCGAGCGAATCGCCGTTGTGGAGGCGACACCAGGTGAGACCCTGAGGGCCGGACGTATTGAAACGGTGTCAGTGAACGGAGGGCCGGCGAACGTATTGATCTCGGATCCTCAGTTGGCGGCGTGGGCTGGGCTGGTTTGGTTAGGAGATGGGCGTCTTGTGTTTTCTATGCCCGACACGGGAATCAGTTCCGGTTCGAATTTATGGGCAATCCCGACAAACCCTCAGACGGGACTCCCTTCTGGTGGGCCGATCAAAATCACCAGCTGGGGCAGCCAAACTGCCTGGAATGCAAGTGCGAGCAAGGACGGGCGTCGGCTTGTGGTGATCAAAGGGCATTTACGAGGGGAGATATACGTGGGTGAGCTACAGAACCAGGCTACACGTTTGAAAAGTGTCAAACGCTTGACTTCAAGCGATGGCATGGACAGCCCCGAGACCTGGTCTCTCGATAGCAGGCTTGTCTTGTTCAGTTCAGCCCGCACGGGATGGAACCAGATTTTCAGAATGCAACCAGAACAAGACCAACCTGAGCTCTTTGTCCAGGGACCGAATGATGAACGCGAGGTGGAGTACAGCCCCGATGGTAACTGGATCTTGTACTTCGGAGCACCCTTCCACCAGGGGGGCGGGGAGCCGAAATCAGCGCATCTGTGGCGATTCCCCGTTTCTGGCGGGACCTCCGAAGAAGTTCTGGAACATCTATGGAAGACGGGTCAATATCTTGTGCGTTGTCCGTCAAAACCGTCGTCCCCATGTTTGTTGAGCCGCTGGGACGGAGATCAGCTGGTCTTCTTCGAGTTGGACCCACTTCGTGGACAGGGAAACGAAGTGGCGAGGACTAAATTAGGGCAGGCCGCGCACCAAGGTCGGGAGAAATTCTCGGACCTGGATTGGAGCATCTCACCCGATGGTTCACGCGTTGCCCTCAAAGACAGTGAGTTGCTCGGAGAAAAAATTCGCATGCTCGAGTTGACTGCACGGGCGGAGCATAATATTCAACTTCCAAGTGGTTGGTACGTTCAATCTCTCCGATGGGCAGCAGACGGAATCGCAATTCTCGCGGCTGTCAGGACATCGGAGAGTTTCATCGCTCGCATCGAGCCAGACGGGCGACCCACGGTGCTGATAAACGCCGGGAGAAATCAGTGGCTATATGACCCAAGACCGTCGCCCAACGGCCGCCTGTTGGCGTTTGGTGAACATACTTCCGAAGATAATGTTTGGCTGCTTGAAAACTTCTGATCACCATTAGCTTAATCCGGATGTTCGTGATAGTTCGCTCAGACTCTGTCGAGAACGCTATGGTAATGGAGCACGATTGTTCCTGCTTGACGAGCCGGAGTGAAAATCGGCGTCGGTGACGTGAGCGCGCGATCTACTCCGTCGCTGCTCCAATTGGAATCCATTTGAAAAAACCGAAAAACGCAAAAAAGCCGCCAATTCGAACGTTTTTGAGTGTTCTGCTAAGCTCCCCAAGCTTCGGACGTGGGTTCGATTCCCATCGCCCGCTCCAGATCTTGCGCTTGGCGGAATTCAACCCAAGACCCACCCTTCCCGCGGACACATCCGGGACGCAGAATGCGTGCACAACCCGAGGATGGGGCACCCTCCGCATCTCCTCACTGTGCTGTTTATTACCAGAGTGGTATGCCTTTTTTCGATTTGGAACCGGGAAAGAGATAACGGAGATGGAGACCGGGCCACCCGTCGGGACGAACACGAGAGTCTCAAGGTACGGCTGTACTACCGGGAGGGCGTTAGGAGCTGCGCCGCCAAACCGTGCCTCGGGTCAAACTGGCTGAAAGGATTAGGGGTCAAGTCTGTTAATCAGGAGCTTCGAACGAACGCCGCACGGGAGTCCTGAAAGCGCCGAACATTCTTAGCCACCCACAGCCAGAGCGGCGCAACATTGTCGAGCATCTCGGATCCAAGGGAAGTGATCGTGTACTCGACTCGGGGCGGAACCTCGGCGAAGACTTTGCGCGTAATGAGTCCGTCGCGCTCTAAACCTCGGAGAGTTTTGGTCAGGGACTTCTGGCTGATGCCTTCGACCTGCTCCATGATGCGAGAAAAGCGCATGGGTTTACGCGGCGCGGCCACTACGCTCAATGTCCACAGGGACCACTTATCCGAGACGCGAGATACCATCTCGCGGGTGAGTGCATCTTCACTTTCGGTCAGCTTCTCGCAGTAGTCCTTTATATCTTCCCAACGAAATCGCAGCTCCGCCGCCTTTTTCATAGTTACCTCTGGGTGCGTACAGTACAAAAAGGTGCCTTATTGCCGTTGGATACTGTCGCACTCATAATATACCGATGAACACGAAATGGACTACCGCAAATATTTCCTCGCAGGTTGGACGCAGAGCCGTCATTACGGGAGCGAACAGCGGCATCGGGTTTGAGGCGGCTCTCGCTCTGGCTCAGAAAGGCGCAGAACTCATTTTGCCCGCAAGAACGCAGGCCAAGGCGGACGACGCAGTTAAACGGATTCGGGAGCATGTTCCGAACGCACGGATTCATTCGGACATACTCGATCTTGCTGAGCAGGCTTCCGTCCACGCTTTCGCACGCCGCGTGATCGAACGATTTCCCGGCCAATCGCTCGACCTGCTGATTAACAACGCGGGAGTGATGGCGTTGCCGAAACGTGAAGTAACTGGTGATGGGTTCGAGCGTCAGTTTGCGACGAACTATCTTGGGCCATTTGCTTTGACGATGTTGCTACTCCCGTCGATCAAGCAAGTAGCGGGCTCGCGCGTTGTCACGGTGTCGAGCGGGGCAAGCAACCAAGGCAAGATTGAGTTCGACAATCTACAAAGCGAGCGCGTCTATAAACCCATGTTTCAGGCGTATGCGCAATCCAAGTTGGCTGATCTTATCTTCTCGCAGGAATTGCAGCGGCGCTTAAGGGCCGTCGGCTCGCCGATTCTCAGCGTTGCCGCGCATCCCGGATACGCGGTCACAAACCTGCAAGCGGACCATCTTGGTTTGGGAATGAAGATACTGATTACAACAATGAAGCCTTTCGTTTCGCAAGACGCAGCTCACGGCGCTCTGCCAATGTTGTATGCGGCGGTTGCTGAAGAGGCGGTAGCTGGCGGCTATTACGGCCCCGACGGTATTGCGGAGTTGAAGGGATATCCAACTGCCGTGTCGATTCCAAAAAGCGCACTGAATGATGCGGTTGCAAACCGTCTTTGGTTAGAATCCGAGCGTCTGACGGGCGTGAAATTCGACACAGTCTCGTCGAGCCCCAACAATTAACTGGCTTCAAAGGAGAAATGAATGCTTCAAGTATTCTTTGCCCTGATCGCGCTGATTGCAGCGTCGATACACGTAGCACTCTCAGCAAAACGCCGAAGCGGGCCGGCAGCGATTGTTGGAACCTACCTTATCTACTTCCTGTTCATCTATGTGGGGTTGATGGGGCTATTCACTGCCTATTTTCACGTGTTCGAACCGAGCCGCGCATCAGCCTCGATTGGATGGGCACCAAGTCCTTTCGAGTACGAGGTTGGCATGGCTGACCTGACGATGGGTGTGTTGGGAGTTCTGTGCATCGTATTTCGGCGCGAATTTTGGTTGGCCACAGCGATTGGCAATGCTGTGTGGTTTCTTGGAGACGCGGTAGGCCACGTCAGGGAAATGACGCTCCACAACAACCACGCAGAAAATAATGCAGGAATATTTTTGGTCTTTGAATTTGCCGTGCCCATCTTGATGCTTGTTTTGGTGTTCTACCACCGACATCTGATTCGGGATGAACAGAGATGAGCAAAGCCATTGAAGTTTTGCAGGCTGCGATGAAGCATGCCATCGAGATCCGGCCCAAAGTTGGCGGCTTTCCCTATCTGGCCGAAACCTTGCGACGTGCTGGCGTAACTCGAAACCTCTGGTACCTCCCAGCTTGCCAGAGTGTCTACCTGACAGAACTCGGTTGTGTCGTACAACTCGGCACGACATTGGTTTCTGGGATGGCCGATGTTCCAAAATTTGACCGTGAAGCCTTGATCGCTGCCCTGCGTACCGATCAAGCGGGGAAAAGCACGTTCCCTGAATTTCTAAGCGCCTCATGGCGCGCGGGAGTTGTTCGTTACGATGTCGATTTCGCCGCACGCACCTGCACCTACTACGGATCGAAGAATGAAGAGTACGTAGAAAACTATCCAGCGGTGAGCGTGACGTAGCCGCTAGGTCCTATTTTTGAAATCCAATTGGAATTCAATTCAGAAAACCGAAAAACGCAAAAAAGCCGCCAATTCGAACGTTTTTGGGTGTACTGCTAAGCTTCCCAAGCTTCGGACGTGGGTTCGATTCCCCTCGCCCGCTCCAGAACACTGACAGACAAACCACTTAGCCTCGCTTTCGTTCCTTCGCTTTCGTCAGTTGCAGCTCAGTACCCCGGAGTATGGGACAAGGCTGCTCCACTGCGGGTAGGCCGGGGAGGGGGTGAAGGGTCGTCTGCGGTCATTCGGGCCACCATCGCCATAGCGGATCGACCAGTTATTGCCTTGTCCATCTTCCCGCCGAGCAAGCGCCGAAAAGTGCCAGTCGACAAAACCCAAGGGCACCGCTATTGAGTTCGCGAGACCGGAAGTCCAGAGAAGGTACATGCGCGCGTGAAACGTGCGAAGGAATTCGTCGGCGTCGGGCGTGAGTTGGAGAGGCGGGTTGTCACGCGTCGGATTGCGGGTGTCGTAAGGATAGCCGGTATCCAGGCCGCTGCCTTGTTGAGCGATGGGAGCGGCCTTGGGGACGCAATACATGGTTTCGCCTTTGTTCTTAACCATGAGCGAATCGAAGAGAATGAGCTGAACCCATGTGAAGTTCTTCGAGAGCCCCTCGGGCAAGAGATATCCGGCATGGAAGGTGATGCCGGAACCGACCAGACCGAGAACGGACGAATTGGGAGTCGCGCTGGGAGCGATGACGACTTTCACGGGCTCAACATCGACTTGGGCCGCCGACGGCCCGTCCACGTCGAAAAAAACGGACGCGGTCCGGGTATCTCCATTGGCGAGTTTCAATGTGTAACTGACTTTCCGGCGTTCGCCCGGAGTGGTCCAGTAGAAGTGGACACTCGGACCGGTGAGAACGACAGGTTGCGGGCCACCTTGCAGAGGCGTATGCAGGAAACCGCCGGTATAATTGCCGGGACTCTCGATTATCCAGGACTGGCTGCGGATTGGCACACCGGGGTGAAGGACCACACTCAGCGACATTTCTCGTCCCACGACGGTTTCTTGAGTCGTGCCGGTAACATCTTGGCCTTCGCGAAAGATACGCGGCTCAGGCCCGGGAGGAAATACTTCGAAGAAAACCACCGCAGCAGGCGAGGGCGCGCCCTCGAGCCATGCAGAAAGAGTCATTGCTCCGAGCTCATCTGTGGCGACGATTCCCTGGACCACGACATCGCCGCTCTGCATGATTCGTGCCTCCGAAGAGCCATCGAGGAAGGCGGCGGAGCCATGCGGCGAATTGTGCTGCAAGCGCAAAAGCACGCCAGGGGCGCTCAGAGTGGGGCCGAGATCGATCTGAAAGGTGCCTCTGTCGCCCTGGACGACATCCTGTATCTGTGTGATCGAGACTTCTTGGGGATAGGCTCGAATCGCTAGCAACGCCCAAAAGCAGAAAGCCATGAGCTTGCGATACGTACGAACGGCCTTGAAACCAACGTTTCGGCGATGAACCGGCCCGTCCATTATGCTCAATACTACGACAAGGTTTCTGGGTGTGCGGTTAGGCTAAACCGCCGGAGAGCGCGGCTCGCAGAAGCCCCAACGCCCATCCAGATCCAGAAATACGCGCGCAGCGGTTCGTTGTAAAGGACGGACATGCCAATTCCCATTGTTACTGCGGTCACGACCATCACCATAGCGAGATGAGCCGCCCAACTCAGTAGGGCTATATCAGGATCGCGCGACGAAATCGCATGCGACGCGCGGATGCCTTTCCAGACAGTCGTCAGTGGGTAGACGAAAAAGCATGCGTACACCACAAATCCGAAAAAGCCGAACTCCTTCAGAACGTCGAGGTGCTCCGAGTCGGTGATGATGCCCGTAAACAGCGCTTTGGCCGGGCCGTGACCAAACCAGGGCGATTGCAGAATTGCGTGACTGGCGTCTCGCCACAATCGATTCAGACGCTCCTGCACGGAATCGGTACGCAAAGGATCGGACAATGTGAGGAGCCTATCGAGAGTCGGGCGATTGCCGCTCCCAAGATAGGCGCTCGCCGTTGCCAGAGCCGCGACGACGAGCACCAGGATGACCAAGGTCTTCCATTTCGCGTTCTTCCGCGGCAGGGAGAGGGCGAGCACAAGCATGAGTCCCAGCGCAGTTTCCATCAGCCCGTAACGAGAGCCCGTCATCACCAAGGTGATGCCGCACATGCTCAACATTGCCAGATTGAACAGTAAATAGCCGATTCGAAAGCTTGCGGCGAGGGCGAACGCACCGATCAGCCAGGTCAATAATTGCGCGAGAACGTTGGGATTTCCCATCGTGGAATAGACCCGGCGATAGTGTGCAAGGGCAACGTCGATATGTTCTCCGCCGGAGTAGTACCGGCTCAGATTACGAGCGATATCGAGGTCGAACCATTGCGCCCAGGCATAGAGGCACACGAGCGTGGTTCCGACGAGAAGTACGGCATACAGCCAGCGGATCGTTTTCTCAATCGATCCGGTTTCGAAACCAAGCGTGAAGAACAGCACCGGCAGAAGCGCTTTCGGAATCTCGTAGAAGTCACGATAAAGGACCGGGTGGCCGAGGCCCCAGGCGCCATAGGCCAGCGAAGTCAGAATGCACACGCAGTATGCGGCTCCGATGACGAACATGGCATGCGGGCGCAATGGTTCTGCCAACCCGACGAGCAGGCACCAGAGATAAACAAGGCAAACGGGAATCAATGCCAGCTGTTCCGCGCGCAACCACGGCAGGCCGCTGCCAAGGATTACGGCCGGCGCTGTGAGACATAGCGTCAAGGTTGCAGCCACGCCGACTTTGCCGAAAAGACAGGCGATATCCGGGGCGTGACCGGACTGCTCCGAGCGCTCGGCGTCGGGAAACTGTTGTACGACTGTAGCCATCAGCTACTCCCCCTGCTCGGGTGCCAGAAGTTCGCGCTGATGAGGAAATGTCGTTCGCCGAACGATGTCTTTCAGGCGATCGACGGCGGCTCGATAGACCTGAAGATCCACAGACTGTGGGATCAGGATGTCGAGGAAACGGATTTTGGCTTCGTATCGAAGAGCCGCGAGTACCAGAAGAGCATCGAGACAATACGCAATCGAAGACGCGAGCGCGGCGCCGGTGATTCCCATCAACGGAATAAGTCTCCAATCCAGGATCGCCGTCACCGCGAAGCAAAACAGTGCAAAGACTGATGCATAACCATTCTTGCCGCGGCCCGCTAGATCGGCGCAGCCCACCTTGGCGAGGGAAAGCGCAATGGTCCCGGGGAGGATCCACCAAATGACCGAGACCGAAGGCTGAAATCTTTGCCCGAAGATCAGCGGCACAACAAATGGACTGATCGCAGCCATAGCGAGCCCGCCAAGGAGGTTCAGGAGCAGGACTTGACGTAAAATGAACGTGGTGAACTGAGTGGCATTCGCGTCGGCGCTACGAACGGTCCGCGGAAACAAAGCGGATGCAACCGCTTGGGGTATCTGCCAAAGGGCCTCGGAGATCGTCACGCCGAGAGCATAAAAGCCAACCTGAGCGGGTAAAAGAAAGTAATTCACGATGAAGATGTCGAGCCTGTAAGTGAAAAAGGAGGCCAGGTTTCCGACCTGGCCGCGCAGTGCGTAAGTGAGCGTTGGTCGAATATTGCTGAGGGTGGAAGCCGTGGTCCACGAAGTCGCTATTTCACGACGGAGAAGAGTCACCATCGTCAGTGTCCCGATTGTCAGGCCTATGAAGTTCGCCCATAGTGCGGTCTCCACCTGCCTCCCAAACGCCAATAACAGCAAAAGAAACATCGTCATCCCCACAACCTGACGTAAGGCGGAACAGAGCGAGCGCAGCCGGAATTGTTCGTAGCCGCCTGCCAAGGCCATGGAATAGGCGAAAAAGGTCGCCGCAGGAATCGAGAATAGGATCACCACGGCTGAAGAGCCGGACATCCCGCGCAAGAAGGGCAACTGCAGCTTCCAGAAGGACCAACTCCATAGGCCACAGGCAAGGCAGCAACCCAGCGCGCCCCAGGACAAGACCGCGGGCAAATAAGAATTTTGATGAGGGCGGGAACGGGAAGTCCAATAAACGATGGCTCCCTCGCCGCCAAGCCCGCCAATCAGCGTCGCGAATGCGATCGTGACGACACAGAGACCGATCGTGCCACGAGCAGCCGGACCCAGCAACCGTGCATAAAGTATCTCAGCGAGAAGAGCAATCACCCCAGAGACAAATTGTCCTCCAAGGATGGTGACGATCGACACGATGAACGAAGGGCTGCGCGATGTGACCGGGGCCCGGTTATTATCCGCGATCATTGCGGGATGAGACGCCACGCCAGGAACTCCTCGAGTGTATGCAGATTCTGACCAGTTCTTATGTCCGTCGGGCTCGCGTGTGAATGCGGTTTCACGGTACCCACTCGCGAAATTCGTGGCCCTCGTTGGATCGTGTGAGCGTCATGGTACGCGAGAGGCCAGGGTGCTTGTGTTTCCGGCGGATTAAATCAGGGTGTCAAATCGAAGTCGGCTCCCACGGACGGCAAGCATCGCTCAGCGGCACTCGCGTGGACCTAGCATCTGCGATATCGGGGGGACTTTTCATCCGCCTGTCATCACGCGCTAACACGCGCCCGGTATTTCCTAACTACTCTTTAGGACGATTGGTCCTGTAACTACACAGCGATGCTGCAGAACGGACGGGAATCGCGTGTGTAGTCCGGCCTGAAGATTCTTGACCCATCAACCGCAAGTTGTGAAATGACCGAATGTAAGTCACAGGGCGGAGCTGTACTCAAAATCAGTCGGGGAGTGCGCATTGTCCGGGGCAACCCAGGTTTCGCAATGGTACGCGGCATATACGAAACACAATCACGAGAGGAAGGTAGCCGCATTTTTGTCCCAGAAGGAAGTCGAGGTGTTCCTCCCGTTGTACCTGTCCGTCCGTCAGTGGAAAGACCGCAAGAAAAGACTGAGCCTTCCGATATTTCCCGGATATGTGTTTTTCCGCTTGCCGCTCGATAAGCGCGCCACGGTTCTTGGAACGCCCGGAGTTTTCTTCATCGTTGAGTCGGGAGGCAAGGCGTCGCCAATCCCGGTCCAGGACATCCAGTCGATGCAAATCATGATGAACAGCCAGGCTGCCATAGCACCGCATCCATTCCTGCACACCGGCGACCGCGTCCGGATCACGCGGGGACCCCTCGAGGGAGTGGTTGGAATCCTGCAGCGCATGAAGAGCCAGTATCGGCTGGTTTTGTGTGTCGAGGCGCTCCGACAGGCGATCGCGGTTGAGATCGATTCCGCGGATGTCGAGAAAAGCTCCGACCCGTTGGCAAAGGCAGCATCCGGACCATATTCCTGAGATTTAGTCGAAAATTCAGATTTCGGATGGTACGTTCCAATGCAAGAACAGCAGTCCTACAACCTAAATAGGCAAGATACCGGTTCGTCGGCCTACCCGTCCTATGTTGAGCGCATGAAAACGTTGCGCGAGTCGGCACGCGCGGACTTTGAATTCACCTGGGAGCAAGCCCTGCGGGTGCTGAAGAAGAACGCCCGTTTGGGGCAAATCGTCGCGGGTGTCGCCCTACTGCTCGCGCTGCTCATTGTCGGTCTGATGCAGAGCACCTATCAGCCCACCGCTCGGATCGAGATTGCCCCCCCGGCCAGCGGTGTTCGGACACTACATGAAGTGGAGTCCCCTGCGGACGCGGAGAATCAGGACTATCTGGAGACGCAGGCGCAGATCCTGAAAAGTGATGCTCTGGCAGTCAGCGTCATACGCCAGTTACAGCTGGATAAAGATCTGCGGTTCCG